>Ga0080007_1096403_pt1 | contig 54403 bp, 56 predicted proteins | sample OctOCTMetagenome_FD_69210 | JGI IMG/M metagenome (GOLD analysis project Ga0080007, IMG submission 69210) | Hot spring and microbial mat streamer communities from Octopus Spring Streamers, Yellowstone National Park, USA - OCT_B (SPADES... | ecosystem: Environmental > Aquatic > Thermal springs >...
GGGTTTGCGCTCTTGGGCATTCCCAGGCTTATTTTACCCCCATTTTTGGCTCTTTCGCCGTTCTCCGTGAAGTTTTGGGCTCTCGGATGAACCGGGGACAAGAGAGGGAAAGTGTGCGGATCTGTGAGCTATTTTTCAGCTGTTTGCACCTCCTTCTACTTCGTCCTGCAAAAGCCCCTCTTCGCCCGCTACGGGAGCGAGGCGATCGCGGTCTACACCCTGGTCCTGGGCACCCTGCCCCTCCTCCTCTTCCTCCCCGGGCTTCCCGAGGCCCTGCTAAAGGCCCCTGGGCCCGCCCTCCTTTCCGCCCTTTACCTGGGGGTCTTCCCCGGGGCCCTGGCCTACCTCACCTGGACCTATGCCCTCTCCAGGACGCCCGCCTCCAGGCTCTCCTCCCTTCCTCTACCTCTCCCCGGTCCTGGCCATCCTCATCGCCTACCTGTGGCTTGGCGAGGTGCCTTCACCCCTTTCTCTCCTAGGGGGCGCCCTGGCCCTTGTGGGCGTGGTTCTGGTGAACCTGCGGGTAAAATAGCCGCCGAGGTGGCCCATGGAGGTCAAGACCATCGGCGTGGTGGGCGCGGGGCAGATGGGGAGTGGCATCGCCCAGGTGGCGGCCCAGGCGGGCTACGAGGTGGTGCTCCTGGACGTCTCCCAGGAGGCCCTGGAGCGGGGCCTAGGGGCCATCCGGCGCTCCTTGGCCAAGTTTCTGGAGAAAGGGCGCATCACGGAGGAGGCCCTCGAGGCCGCTTTGGGGCGGATCCGCACCACCTTGGACCTGGAGGCCCTGGGAGAGGCCGACCTGATCGTGGAGGCCATCGTGGAGGACGAGGGGGCCAAGCGGGCCCTCTTGGAGAGGCTTGGGGCCCTGGCCAAGCCCGAGGCCATCCTGGCCTCCAACACCAGCTCCATCCCCATCACCGCTTTGGGGCGGTACTCGGGCCGGCCCGAGCGCTTCATCGGCATGCACTTCTTCAACCCCGTGCCCCTGATGGGGCTCGTGGAGGTGATCCGGGGAGAGCTCACCTCGGCGGCCACCCGGGACGTGGTGGTGGAGGTGGCCAGGCGGATGGGGAAGACCCCCCTCGAGGTCCAGGACTACCCGGGCTTCGTGTCCAACCGCCTCCTCATGCCCATGATCAACGAGGCCGTGGAGGCCCTGAGGGAGGGGGTGGCCACCAAGGAGGCCATAGATGGCATCATGCGCCTGGGGATGAACCACCCCATGGGGCCTCTGGAGCTCGCCGACTTCATCGGCCTGGACACCTGCTTGGCCATCATGGAGGTCCTCCACCGGGGCTTCGGCGACGACAAGTACCGGCCCTCCCCCCTGCTCCGCCGCATGGTCCAGGCGGGGCTGTTGGGGCGCAAAGTGGGCCGGGGGTTCTACGTGTACGACGAGAAGGGCAACAAGGTAGGGTAGGGGGGCGGGTGTCCCTGGAAGTCCTTCCGGCCCGGGCGGTATAGTCTAGGGCATGGAGCTTCCTAGGGCCTTTGGCCTCCTCCTCCATCCCACGAGCCTCCCCGGGCCTTACGGCGTGGGCGTCCTGGGCCTCGAGGCCCGGGACTTCCTCCGCTTCCTGAAAGGGGCCGGGGGGCACTTCTGGCAGGTCCTCCCCCTGGGCCCCACGGGCTACGGGGACTCCCCCTACCAGGCCCTCAGCGCCTTCGCCGGCAACCCCTACCTCATAGACCTGAGGCCGTTGGCGGAGAAGGGCTACCTGGTCCTAAAGGACCCCGGCTTCCCCCAGGGGCGGGTGGACTACGGCTGGCTCTACGCCTGGAAATGGCCCGCCCTTAAGGCCGCCTTCCGGGGCTTTCTGGAAAGGGCTCCCAGGAAGGAACGGGAGGACTTCCTCGCCTTCCAGGAGAAGGAGGCCTCCTGGCTCAAGGACTACGCCCTCTTCATGGCCCTCAAGGCCCAGCACGGGGGGCTTCCCTGGAACCAGTGGCCCCTTCCCCTGAGGCGGCGGGAGGAGAAGGCCCTTAAGGAGGCGGAGGCGGCCCTGGCGGAGGAGGTGGCCTTCCACGCCTGGACCCAGTGGCTCTTCTTTGAGGCCTGGAAGGCCCTCAAGGAGGAGGCCGAGGCCCTGGGCCTGGCCATCATCGGGGACATGCCCATCTTCGTGGCCGAGGACTCGGCCGAGGTCTGGGCCCACCCCGAGCGGTTCCACCTGGACGAGGAGGGAAGGCCCCTAGTGGTGGCGGGGGTGCCCCCCGACTACTTCTCGGAGACCGGCCAGCGCTGGGGCAACCCCCTCTACCGCTGGGACGTCCTGGAGAGAGAGGGGTTCTCCTTTTGGATAGCCCGGCTCGCCAAGGCCCTGGAGCTATTCCACCTGGTGCGCGTGGACCACTTCCGGGGCCTTGAGGCCTACTGGGAGGTCCCGGCCTCCTGCCCCACGGCGGTGGAGGGGCGCTGGGTGAAGGCTCCGGGGGAGAAGCTCTTTGACCGCATCCAGGAGGTTTTCGGCCAGGTGCCCGTCCTGGCCGAGGACCTGGGGGTCATCACCCCCGAGGTGGAGGCCCTGCGGGACCGCTACGGGCTTCCGGGGATGAAGGTCCTGCAGTTCGCCTTTGACGACGGCATGGAAAACCCCTTCCTCCCCCACAACTACCCCGCCCATGGCCGGGTGGTGGTCTACACCGGCACCCACGACAACGACACCACCCTGGGCTGGTACCGCACGGCCTCCCCCCACGAGCGGGCCTTCCTGGAGCGGTACCTGGCGGACTGGGGGATCGGCTTCCGCCGGGAGGAAGAGGTGCCCTGGGCCCTCATGGGCCTGGGCATGAAGTCCGTGGCCAGGCTGGCCATTTACCCCGTGCAGGACGTTCTGGCCCTGGGCTCAGAGGCCCGCATGAACTGCCCGGGGCGCCCTTCGGGCAACTGGGCCTGGCGGCTTCTTCCGGGGCAGCTCACCCAGGAGCACGCCGCCCGTCTCCTGGCCATGGCGGAGGCCACGGGGAGGGCGTAAGTGCCCCAGTGTGGCTTTCGCCACGCCTGGGGTCTTAAAGGGCTTTAGCCCAAGGCCTTCTTCACCAGCTCCACGATCTCGTCAATGGTGTCGGCCACGGGGATGCCGGCCTCGGCGAAGGCCTTCAGCTTGGACTCCGGGGTGCCCATGTTGCCCATGATGATGGCCCCGGCGTGGCCCATGCGCTTCCCCTTGGGGGCAGAGCGGCCGCCGATGAAGCCCACCACCGGCTTCTTCATGTGGGCCTTCACCCAGGCCGCGGCCTCCTCCTCGTCCGAGCCCCCGATCTCGCCGATCAGGACCACGGCCTCGGTCTCGGGGTCGTCGTTGAAGAGGGGGAGGAGGTCCTTGAAGGTGGTGCCGATCACTGGGTCCCCGCCGATGCCCACGGTGGTGGTGGTGCCGAGGCCGGCCTGGGAGAGGGCGGCGGCCGCCTCGTAGGTGAGGGTCCCCGAGCGGCTGATGAGGCCCACCCTGCCCCTTTTGAAGACGTGGCCCGGCATGATGCCCAGCTTGGTCTCCTCGGCGCTGATGATCCCAGGGCAGTTCCCCCCGATGAGGCGCACCCCCAGGGTCCGGATCTCCTCCACCGCCTTCACCATGTCCAGGGTGGGGATGCCCTCGGTGATGAGGACGATGAGGGGAACGCCGGCGTGGGCCGCCTCCAAGGCGGCGTCGGCTGCGCCGGGGGCGGGCACGAAGATGACCGAGGCGTCAACGGCGTGGCTCTTCACGGCCTCCTTCACCGTGTCGTAGACGGGGACGCCCAAGACCTCGGTCCCCCCCTTGCCCGGGGTTACCCCGGCCACGATCTTGGTGCCGTAGGCCAGCATCTGCTGGGTGTGGAACTGCCCCTCCCGGCCGGTGATGCCCTGGACCAGGACGCGGGTTTCCCTGTTGACCAGGATCACGCCGCACCTCCCACCATGGCCACGATGGCCTTGGCCGCCTCTATGGACGTGGGGTACATGTAGATGGGCTTCCCTTCCAGAAGCCTTTTGGCCTCCTCCTCGGCGGTGCCCGCCACCCGCATGACCACCGGCTTGGTGAGGAGGCCCTCCTCGAGGGCCCGGATGACCCCCTTGGCCACCTCGTCCGCCCGGGTGATGCCGCCGAAGATGTTGATGAAGACGCCCTTGACGTCGGGGTCTTTGAGGACCAGCTTGAGGGCGTTGTAGACCACGTCCGCTTTGGCCCCGCCCCCGATGTCCAGGAAGTTGGCGGGCCTGCCCCCCACCCGGTTCACCAGGTCCAGGGTGTACATCACAAGCCCCGCCCCGTTGCCGATGACGCCGATGTTGCCGTCAAGCTTCACGTAGGCGAAGCCGTAGTTGCCGGCCTCCACCTCCAGGGGGTGCTCGGCCTCCACCTCCCTGAGCTCGGCCAGCTCAGGGTGGCGGAAGAGGGCGTTGTCGTCCAGGACGATCTTGGCATCGGCGGCCACGATGGCGCCGTCGGTGGTGACCACCAGGGGGTTGATCTCGGCGATGGAGGCGTCCACCCCCTCGTAGGCCCGGTAGAGGGCCACCAGCACCTGGGCCAGCTTGTTGAGGTTGCCCTCGAGGCCCGCCCGCCGGACCAGCTCCCGGGCCTCAAAGGGCCTCAGGCCCTTTTGGGGGTCAATCCAGAACTTGTGGATGGCCTCGGGGCGCTGTGCGGCCACCTCCTCAATGTCCACGCCTCCCTCCTTGGAGAGCATGAGGACCACCCGTTTCTTTGAGCGGTCCAGGATGAGGCCGGCGTAATACTCCTTGGCGATGTCCACCGCCTCGGCCACCAGGACCTTCTTGACGGTGAGGCCCTTGATGTTCATGCCCAGGATGGCCTGGGCCTTCTCGTAGGCCTCGGCTGGGGTGTCGGCGAGCTTCACGCCCCCGGCCTTGCCTCTCCCTCCCACGTGGACCTGGGCCTTGATGACCACCCGCTTGCCGAACTCCTCGGCGATCCTCTTGGCCTCCTCGGGGGTGTAGGCCACCCTGCCGGGTGGCACCGGCACCCCGTAGCGGGCGAGGATCTCCTTGGCTTGATACTCGTGCAGGTTCAAGCTCCACCTCCCGGCCCAAAGGCCAGGGGCATTATACCTTCCGGGCGCTTAAGTACCCCGCCGCGGCCTTTGCCGCGGTGGGGGCCCCAGAAAAGCCCTTCCACAGCCCCGGCTTGGGCACCCTATGTCGCAAAACCAACGTGCAGGCACTTAGCTTTGGCCGGCGGGACGGGCGAAGAAGAGGCGGCCCACCTGGGTCTGGATGGCCTGGGTGATGACCACCTCTATTTCCTGGCCCTTGTAGCGGATCCCCTCGTCCACCACCACCATGGAGCCGTCCTCCAGGTAGCCCACCCCCTGGTGGGGCTCCTTCCCCTCCTTGAAGATGAGGAGCTTGAGGGTGTCCCCCACCTGGAGCTGGGGCCTCAGGGCCTGGGCCAGGGCCTGGACGGAGAGGGCCCTCACCCCGTAGATGCGGGCCATCTGCAGGAGGGCCAGGTCGTTGGTGACCAGGGCCGCCCCCAGGTCCCGGGCCAGGAAGAGGAGCTTCTCGTCCACGCTCTCCCCTTTGGGGGCTTCCTCCACCACCTCTAGCGGGAGGAGCTCCTTGAGCCTTTCCAGGGCCTCGAGGCCCCGCCGCCCCTTGGCCCGCCTCAGGGGGTCGGGGCTATCGGCGAAGTGCTGGAGCTCCTTTAGGACGAAGTGGGGCACGTAGAGGGGGCCTTCCAGAAAACCCGTGGCCGCCACCTCGGGGAGCCGGCCGTCCACCAGGACGCTGGTGTCCAGGACCTTTCCCCCCTCTTCCCGCTCCCTCCTCTTGGCGGGCGGGCGCAGGTAGTCCTTGTACCCCAGGGCCAAGTAGGCGAAGAGGCCCACCAGGACCACGGCCAGAAAGAGGCTGTGGTAGGGGGAGAAGCCGGGGACCTGGGAGAGGAGGGTGGTGAGGAGGGTGGCGAGGAGGAGGCCCAAGGTGGCCCCCAGGGTAAGGGCCACCGGGACCTCCGGCGGTAGCTCCTTGAGCTTCCTGAGCCGCTTTTCCAGGAAGATCTCCAGCCTGGGGGCCAGGAGGACCCCGGTGAGGAGGCCCGCCAGGCTCAGGTAGAGCCGGTTCAGGGAGAGAAGGCCTAGGGCCTTGGGCAGAAGGCCTAGGCCCTCGAGGGCCACCGCCAGCTGGTAGCCCAAAAGGGCGAACAGGAGGTAAAAGAGGAGCCTCATCCCAGATAGGCCTCCACCGCCTGGGCCAGGCCCCGGGTGTTGCCGGGGTGCAGAAAGCGCCCGAACCCGGCCCGCTCGCCTTCCTTCAGCCTTCTTTCCAGGCTCACCACGCTCCGGACCTCGCCGAGAAGGCCCACCTCACCCACCACCGCCAGGTCCTGGGGGAGGGGGCGGCCCACCACCGCAGAATACACCGCCAGGGCCACGGCCAGGTCCAGCCCCGGGTCCAAGACCCTTAGCCCCCCCGCTAGGTTCACGTAGACGTCCAGGTTGGCGAGGGGAAGGCCAAGCCGCCTCTCCAGGACCGCCAGGACCATGTCCACCCGCCTCCCGTCCAGCCCCTGGACCACCCGGCGGGGGGCGGGGAAGGGCGTCTTGGCGGCCAGGGCCTGGACCTCGAGGGCCAGGGCCCTCTCCCCGGCCAGGGCCAGGGCGACGGCGCTCCCTGGCACCCCCAGGGGCCTTTCCTGGAGAAAGGCCTCCGAGGGGTTTCCCACCTCCAGAAGCCCCTCCTCCTCCATGCGGAAGACCCCGAGCTCCCCCACCGGGCCGAAGCGGTTCTTGGCGCTCCTCAGGACCCGGTAGACCCCGGCGGTCTCCAGGTAAAGGGTGGCGTCCACGGCGTGCTCCACGCTCTTGGGGCCCGCCACCACCCCCTCCTTGGTCACGTGGCCCACCAGGACCACTGCCGTCCCGCTCTCCTTGGCGAAGCGCACCAGGGCCGAGGTGGCCTCCCTCACCGCCACCAGGCTTCCCGGGCTCCCGTTGGCCTCAATGGTCTGGATGGAGTCCACAAAGAGGGCCTCAGGGGGCTCCCGCTCCAGGAGGGCCAGAAGGGGCTCCAGGCGGGTCTCCCGCACCAGCAGAAGCTCCTCCACCCCAAGCCGCCTCGCCCGGAGCTTGATCTGGGCGGGGGACTCCTCCCCCGCCACGTAGTAGACCCGCCTGGGCATGCGCCGGGCCATCTCCAGAAGCAGGGTGCTCTTGCCCACCCCCGGCTCCCCGCCCAGAAGAACCACCTCCCCGGGCACAAACCCCCCGCCCAGGACCCGGTCCACTTCGGAGAGCCCCGAGGAGAAGCGCCGCTCCTCCGCCTCGTCCACCTGGGAAAGGGGCAGGAGTTCGGGGATCCTCGGGCTGGGGCTCGCCCTGGGCGGCTCCTGGACCGATTCCTTGAAGCTTCCCCAGGCCCCACACCCGGGGCAGCGCCCCAGAGGCTTGGGGGTGCGGTAGCCGCACTCCACGCAGACGTAGCTGGCCTTGGCCATGAAGCCCTAGACCAGGAACTCCTCCACCTCGTGGAAGGCCAGGCCCCCGTCCTCCACGGTCACATGGAGGCGGCCCGTGGGCTTCTTCAGGAGGGCCAGGGAGAGGGGGTCTTCTATGCGCTCCCGGATGGCCCCACGGATGGCCCGGGCGCTCCCCGTCTTGGGGGCCTGGTCCACCACGAAGCGGGCCACCTCGGGGGCGAAGGTGACCTCTACGTCCCGGGCCTTGAGCTCCTTCTGGATCTCCTCCAGCATGAGCTCGGCCACCCGCACCAGCTCCTCCTCGGCGAGGGGGCGGAAGCGGATGACCTCGTCCAGGCGGTCCAGGAACTCGGGGGTGAAGAGGGCCTTCAAGGGGGACTCGGTGTCCACCTCCCTGGAGGTGAAGCCGATGGCCGGGCCCACGTTGTAGCCGGTGTTGGAGGTCATGATGAGGATGACCCGGCGGAAGTCCACGGTCCGCCCCATGCCGTCGGTGAGGCGGCCCTCGTCCAGGACCTGGAGGAAGGTGTTGTAGATGTCGGGGTGGGCCTTCTCAATCTCGTCCAGGAGGACCACGCTGAAGGGCTGGCGGCGGACGGCCTCGGTGAGGCGCCCCCCCTGCTCGTAGCCCACGTAGCCGGGAGGGGCCCCGATCAGCTTGGAGATGGAGTGGGGCTCCTGGAACTCGGACATGTCAAAGCGGATGAGGGCCCGCTCCGAGCCGAAGAGGACCTCGGCCAAGGCCTTGGCCAGCTGGGTCTTGCCCACGCCGCTTGGGCCCACGAAGAGGAAGCTGGCCGCCACCCTGGTCCTCCCCCCAAGGCCCACCCGGGCCCGGCGGAGGGCGCTGGCCAGGGCCTTGATGGCCTCCTCCTGGCCCACCACCCGCTTTCTGAGCTCCTCCTCCAGGTGCATGAGCTTCTCGTCGTCCTTGTCGTCCACGTAGACCCCGCCCCAGGAGTCCACCACGGCCTCAATGTCCTCCCGGGTGACCACCGGGGTGCCGTCCTCCTTCTCGGCCACGGGGAGGCCCAGGGAGGCGTTGAGGCGGACCCGGCTGGCGGCCTCGTCAATGAGGTCAATGGCCTTGTCGGGGAAGTTGCGCCCCGGGAGGGAGCGGATGCCGATCTTGACGGAAAGCTCCAGGATCTCGTCGGGGATGATGACCCCGTGGTGGGCCTCATAGCGGGGCCGGAGGCCTTTTAAGATCTCCAGGGTCTCCTCGGGGGAGGGCTCCAGGACGAGGACGGGCTGGAAGCGCCGCTCCAGGGCGGCGTCTTTTTCTATGTAGCGGTGGTACTCCCCGGTGGTGGTGGCCCCGATGACCTGGATCTCGCCCCGGGCCAGGGCGGGCTTGAGGATGTTGGCGGCGTCCAGGGTGCCCTCGGCCCCCCCGGCGCCGATCAGGGTGTGGAGCTCGTCAATGAAGGCGATGACCTTGGCGTTTTTGAGCTCCTCAATGATCTGGCGCAGGCGCTCCTCAAACTCGCCCCGGTACTTGGTGCCCGCCACCACCCCGGCCAGGTCAATGGCCACCACCCGGGCCCCCTTGAGGATGGGGGGGACCCGGCCCTCCACGATGGCCTGGGCCAGCCCTTCCACGATGGCGGTCTTGCCCACCCCGGGGTCCCCGATGAGCACCGGGTTGTTCTTGGTGCGGCGGGCCAGGATCTGGATCACCCGGTTGATCTCCTCCTGGCGGCCGATCACCGGGTCCAGCTTCCCTTCCCGGGCCTCCTTGGTGAGGTCGCGGCCGTACTCGTCTAGGAAAGGCGTGTTCACGGGCTTTTCCCGCTCGCGGTTATCCGCCATGGCCAGGATGCGCCAGCGGATGGCGTCCACGTCCTTGGCAAAGTGGGAGAGGATGCGGTGGGCGATCCCGTCCCCTTCGCGGATGATGCCCAGGAGGATGTGCTCGGTGCCGATCACCTGGGCCCCCATGTTGCGGGCCTCGGCGCTGGCCAGCTCCATGACCCGCCTCGCCCTGGGCGTGATGGCGGGGGGTTCCCCGGTGCGGCTCCCCTCGCCGCGGCCCACCAGCTCCTCCACCATGCGGCGCATGGCCTCGAGGCTCGCCCCGTACTCCTGGAGGATGCGGGCCGCCGTGCCCCCCTCGCGCATCAGGCCCAGGAGGAGGTGCTCCGGGCCGATCATGGAGTGGCCTAAGCGGCTCCCCTCCTCCCTCGCGTAGTGGAAGACCAGCCTGGCGCGATCATCGTACCTGTTCATGCTCCCCTCTACCCACATTCTAGCGTAAGGCCGGCCTGGGGAAGCGTTTGCACCTTCGCTCACCTTGGCCTTAAGATGCCAGCTATCGGGCCCTTGGGCCCTTTGGGAGGAGATGGCATGCCGGCCAGCACCTTGGACGAACTGGTGGCCCTTTGCAAAAGGCGGGGCTTCATCTTTCAAAGCGCGGAGATTTACGGCGGCTTGCAGGGCGTCTACGACTACGGGCCTTTGGGGGTGGAGCTCAAGAACAACCTGAAGCAGGCCTGGTGGCGCAGAAACGTCTACGAGCGGGACGACATGGAGGGGCTGGACGCCAGCGTCCTCACCCACCGCCTGGTCCTCCACTACTCCGGGCACGAGGCCACCTTCGCCGACCCCATGGTGGACAACCGCATCACCAAGAAGCGCTACCGCCTGGATCACCTCCTCAAAGAGCAGCCCGAGGAGGTCCTAGGACGCCTCTTTCGGGCCATGGAGGTGGAGGAGGGGAACCTCCACGCCCTGGTCCAGGCCATGATGGCCTTCCCCGAGCGGGCCGGAGGGGCCATGACGGCGGCCATGGTGGTGGACCCGGCCACCGGGGAGCCCGGGGACTGGACCCCGCCCCGGTACTTCAACATGATGTTCAAGACCTACGTAGGGCCGGTGGAGGACGAGGCGGGCCTGGCCTACCTGCGCCCCGAGACCGCCCAGGGGATCTTCATCAACTTCAAAAACGTCCTGGACACCACCAGCCGCAAGCTCCCCTTCGGCATCGCCCAGATCGGCAAGGCCTTCCGCAACGAGATCACCCCCAGGAACTTCATCTTCCGGGTGCGGGAGTTTGAGCAGATGGAGATTGAGTACTTCGTGCGCCCGGGGGAGGACGAGCGCTGGCACCGCTACTGGGTGGAGGAACGCCTCAAGTGGTGGCAGGAGATGGGCCTGAGCCGGGAGAACCTGGTGGCCTACCAGCAGCCTCCCGAGGAGCTGGCCCACTACGCCAAGGCCACCGTGGACCTCCTCTACCGCTTCCCCCACGGCCTGGAGGAGCTGGAGGGCATCGCCAACCGCACCGACTTTGACCTGGGGAGCCACACCAAGGACCAGGAGGAGCTTGGCATCACCGCCAGGGTCCTCAGGAACGAGCACGCCACCCAGCGCCTGGCCTACCGGGATCCCGAGACGGGCAGGTGGTTCGTGCCCTACGTCATTGAGCCCTCCGCCGGGGTGGACCGGGGGGTCTTGGCCCTCCTCGCCGAGGCCTTCACCCGGGAGGAGCTTCCCAGTGGGGAAGAGCGCATCGTCCTCAAGCTCAAGCCCCAGCTCGCCCCCATCAAGGTGGCGGTGATCCCCCTGGTGAAGAACCGCCCCGAGATCACCGAGTACGCCAAAAGGCTCAAGGCCAGGCTGCAGGCCCTGGGCCTCGGGCGGGTGCTCTACGAGGACACGGGCAACATCGGCAAGGCCTACCGCCGCCACGACGAGGTGGGCACCCCCTTCGCCGTCACCGTGGACTACGACACCCTGGGCCAGGGCAAGGACGGCACCAGCAAGCTCAAGGACACGGTCACGGTGCGGGACCGGGACACCATGGAGCAGATCCGCCTCCACGTGGACGAGCTGGAGGGGTTTTTGAAGGAGAAGCTTCGGTGGTAGACTAGGGGTAGCTTTGCGGGAGCGCCTTGGGCAAAAACAAGCACCTTCGCAAGCGCTTGGCGGGTCTAGAGCACTAGATTCTCCGGCATCGTCAGAAGATCCGGGCGGAGCCGGAGAAGGCCAGTCCGGACTGGGGGCTGATCGGGAAGTGGGAAAAGGAGATTCGGGCATGGGAAGGGGAGCGAAGGCGGATCCTGCGCAGGTTGAGGGGCTGGTAGGCCTGCCCGAGCCCATTTGGCAGGAGCTCTTTGAGGAGGTGGACCACCTCAAGGTGGTGTACCAAAAGCTGAAGGAGGCCTCTCCGGAGGAGCGAAGCGCCTTAGAGGAGGAGGCCCTCCGCAGCCTCACCCACCTTTGGGCCCACACCCGGGTCATGTGGGAGGAGCTTGCGCTTTCGGACGTGGAGGAGGAGGCATGAGGGTGGCGGTGGTGGGGGCCACGGGGGCCGTGGGGCGGGAGATCCTCAAGGTCCTCGAGGCCCGGGACTTCCCCCTCTCCGAGCTCCGGCTCTACGCCTCCCCCCGCTCCGCCGGGGCGCGCCTCCCCTTCCGTGGGGAGGAGATCCCCGTGGAGCCCCTTCCCGAGGGGCCTCTGCCCGTGGACTTGGTCCTGGCCAGCGCCGGGGGGGCCCTCTCCAAAGCCCTGGCCCCCGTCTGGGTCCGGGGTGGGGCCCTGGTCATAGACAACTCCAGCGCTTTCCGCTACGAGCCCTGGGTGCCTTTGGTGGTCCCCGAGGTCAACCGGGAAAAGATCTTCACCCACCAGGGCATCATCGCCAACCCCAACTGCACCACGGCCATCCTGGCCATGGCCCTCTGGCCCCTCCACCGGGCCTTCCGGGCCAGGCGGGTGGTCGTGGCCACCTACCAGGCGGCCTCGGGGGCGGGGGCCAAGGGCATGGAGGAGCTCCAAAGAGAAACCCACCGCCTCCTGCACGGGGAGACCCCCAGGGCCGAGGTCTTCGCCCACCCCCTGCCCTTCAACGTCATCCCCCACATTGACGCCTTCCAGGAAAACGGCTACACCCGCGAGGAGATGAAGGTGGTGTGGGAGACCCACAAGATCTTTGGCGATGACTCCATAAAGATCAGCGCCACGGCGGTCCGGGTCCCCACCCTTCGCGCCCACGCCGAGGCGGCCAGCGTGGAGTTCGCCGAGCCCGTCACCCCCGAGGCCGCCCGGGAGGTTCTGAGGGGCGCCCCGGGCGTGGAGCTGGTGGACGAGCCCGAGAAGCGGCGCTACCCCATGCCCCTCACCGCGAGCGGCAAGTGGGACGTGGAGGTGGGCCGGATCCGCAAGAGCCTGGCCTTTGAGAACGGCCTGGACTTCTTCGTGGTGGGGGACCAGCTCCTGAAGGGGGCCGCCTTAAACGCCGTCCAGATCGCCGAGGAGTGGCTCAAGGGGCCCTGAGCCAAAGCCAGTACTCCAGGTTCCCCTCCTTGCCCGGGAGGGGGCTTTCCTTCTCCCCCAAGACCCTGAAGCCCAGGGCCTCCGCCCGTTCCTTGACCCGCCTCAGGGCCTCCCGCCTTAAGGCCTCCTCCCGCACCACCCCCTGGTGGGCCCCGGGCCAGAGCTCGTACTGGGGCTTGACCAGGACCAGGGCCTCGCCCCCCTCCCTCAGAAGCTCCAGCGCCTTGGGGAGGACCTGGGTGGCGGAGATGAAGGCCAGGTCCATGAGGATAAGGTCCACGGGCTCCGGGAGGCTCACGGCGCGGGCGTCCACGCCCTCGAGGACCACCACCCTGGGGTCCTGGCGGAGGCTCGGGTGGAGCTGGCCCCTGCCCACGTCCACGGCGTAGACCCGGCTGGCCCCCCTTTCCAGAAGGACCTGGGTGAAGCCCCCGGTGCTGGCCCCCAGGTCGGCGGCCACCTTCCCCGCTAGGGCTATGGGGAAGGCCTCGAGGGCCCCGAGGAGCTTGTAGGCCCCCCGGCCCACGTAGCGCTCCTCCTCTAGAAGTTCCACGGCGGCGCCTTCGGGCACGGGGTGGGCGGGCTTGGTGACCACCCTTCCCCCTACCCGCACCTTCCCCTCGGCGATGAGGCGCTTGGCCTTTTCCCGACTCTCCACCAGGCCCTTTTCCACCAGGTACCGGTCCAGGCGCACGAGGGTATTATGGACCGGTGGAGCCGGAGCTTTCCGGTACCTGGTACGTCCTGGAGGGGGAGCCCGGGGAGCACCTGGTGGTGGAGGCCCTGGGGCGGAGGCTTTCCGGGGTGTGGACCACGAGGGCCGGGGCCGAGCGCTTCCTGGCCTTCTACCCGGAGCTTGGGATGCGGGTGAGTCCCTTGGAGAGCCGGGCCCTCAAGGAGGCCTTCCTCAGGGCCCTGGGTATGCTGAAGGTGGAGGCGGTTCTGGTGGACTACCAGCCTGGGGCGCACCAGGCCCGCCTGGCGCAGGTGGAAGAGCTTTTGCGGGAGGTGCGGCGTGCGTAGGTTCTCCGTTCTGGCCCTTGTGCTTCTCGGTGTGGCCCTGGCCCAGCGGGCCGAGGTGAGCTTGGTCAGCCCCTTTGGCCTCCAGGGGGGCCTTCGCTTTCCCCTGGTGCCCCTTCTCTTAGACGGGCGGGTCTACGGTGGGGTGGGCCTCGAGGCCCTGGGGGGAGGGGTGGACCTCCTCCTCAAGGTCCCCCTCACCGACCTCTACCTGGGCCTGGGGGGCTTCTACGGCACGGGGAGGGCCCTCTCCCTGCCCCAGGACGGGGCGGGGCAGGGGGGCGTGCGGGGGGTCTTGGGCACCTGGCTCAACCTGCCCCTGCCCCTCGTGGGGGTCTACTTGGAGCTTCACCCCATTTACTACCTGACCCCCAGCCAGGGCTTCGGCCTGGGGGCGGCTTTGGGGGTGAGCCTGGGGCTTTGAGGCCACCCCGCGCTGGCTTGGCCCCAAAAGGTACCCCAGGAGGCTTAGCCCGCCTTGAAGCCCTCCTTGAGGGGGACGATGCGGTTTAGGACCAGGGCTTCGGGCCTGGAGTCCACGGGGTCCTGCCAGAAGTAGCCCAGACGCTCCAGCTGGTAGCGGGTCTCCCTGGGGTCTTTGGCCACGCTGGGCTCAATGAAGCCCCGGCGGACCTCGAGGGCCTTGGGGTTTAGGTTCTTGAGGAAGTCCCCGCCCTCCTCGGGGTCGGCCGTCAGGAAGAGGCGGCCGTAGAGGCGGAACTCCACCGGCAGGGCGTGGGCCGCCGAGACCCAGTGGATCACCCCCTTGGGCTTGGCCCCGTCCTCGGGGTTGGCCCCCAGGGTCCCGGGGACCACCCGGGCCTTGAGGCGCCGCACCTCCCCGCCTTCCTCCACCACGTCCTCCAGCTCTATGACGTAGGCGTGCCGGAGGCGCACCCTCTGCCCTGGGGCGAAGCGTTTCCAACCCTTGGGGGGGTTCAGGCTGAAGTCCGAGCGCTCTATATAGATTCTCCCCGAGAAGGGGAGAGGGCGGCTCCCCTCCTTGGGGATGTCCCGGGGCCAGTAGGGGGCCTCTATCCACTCCTCCCCCTCGTAGTTGGTGAGGACCACTTCCAGGGGGTCTATGACCCCCAAGACCCTGGGGGCCACGGGGTTCAGGTCGTCCCGGACCACCTCCTCAAAGAGGTCCATGGGGATCAGGGCCTCGTTGCGGGAGATGCCCGTCCTGCGCACGAACTCTATGATGGCCTCGGGCCTCACCCCCCGCCGCCTCAGGGCCCTCAGGGTGGGGAGGCGGGGGTCGTCCCAGCCGGAGACGTACCCTCCCTCCACCAGCCGGATGAGCTTCCTCTTGGAGAGGGCGGTGTGGCTTAAGTCCAGGCGGGCGAACTCGTACTGGTGGGGCCTGGGGGAGAGGGGAAAGCCGCACTTGCCCTTCACGTTTTCAATGACCCAGTCGTAGATCGCCCGGTTGTTCTCAAACTCCAGGGTGCAGAGGGAGTGGGTGATGCCCTCCATGAAGTCCTCCAGGGGGTGGGCGTAGTCGTAGAGGGGGTAGACCACCCACCGGTCCCCCACGTGGTAATGGGGGGCGTGGACGATGCGGTAGAGGACCGGGTCCCTCAGCTTGAAGTTGGGGTGGGCGGGGTCAATCTTGGCCCTAAGGACCCGGCTTCCCGTGGGGAACTCTCCCCGGGCCATCCTCTGGAAGAGGTCCAGGTTCTCCTCCACGCTCCTTTCCCGGTAGGGGCTCGGCTTCCCCTCGGCCCTCAGGGCGCTCATCTCCTCCTCGGAGAGGTCGTCCACGTAGGCCTTCCCCTCCTGGATGAGGAGGAGGGCGCATTCGTACATCCTCTCAAAGTAGTCCGAGGCGTAGAAGATCCCGTCCGGCTCAAAGCCCAGCCAGCGCACGTCCTCCAGGATGGCCCTGGCGTACTCCTCCTTCTCGGTCTCGGGGTTGGTGTCGTCCATGCGCAGGTAGCACTCCCCGCCAAAGTCCCGGGCCAGGCCGAAGTTGAGGACGATGCTCCGGGCGTGGCCGATGTGGAGGTAGCCGTTGGGCTCGGGAGGGAAGCGGGTCTTGATGCGCTCGTACCTCCCCTCCCGCAGGTCTTTTTCCACGATCTCGGTGATGAAGTTCGGGGGGACGAGGCCCATAAGGTAAGTTTACCCAAGTGCCCGCACTTTGCTTTCGCAACGTGGGGTGCCCAAGCCGGGGCTAGGGGTTTTTCCGGGGCCCCCACCGCGGCGAAAGCCGCGGTGGGGCGCTTAGAAGCGGGGCTTGCGCCTCTCAAAGAAGGCCCGGATGCCCTCCTTCAGGTCCCCGGTCTCCCGCACCCAGGCGTTGGCCAGGGCCGCCAGGCGGAAGCCCTCCTCGAGGCCCATCCCCGGCAGGGCGGCCAGGAGCTCCTTGGTGAGGCGCAAGGAGGTGGGGGCGTTCTCCGCAACTTCTTCCGCCAGGGCCTGGGCCGCTTTGAGGGCCTCCCCCTTGGGGGCGGTGCGGTTCACGAGCCCCAGGGCCTTGGCCTCTTCCGCTCCCACGAGCCTTCCCGTGAGGAGGAGGTCCTTGGCCACCTTCTCCCCCACGGCCCGGGTGAGGAGGACGGAGACCAAGGCGGCCACGAAGCCGATCCTGACCTCGGTGAAGCCGATCCTCGCCTCCTCTTCCATGACCACCAGGTCGCAGGCCAGGGCGAGCCCCGCCCCTCCGGCCACGGCGGGGCCGTTCACCGCCGCCACCGTGGGCTTGGGGAAGGTGTAGAGGCGGCGGAAGAGGGCCATGAGGGAAAGGGAGTGGCGGTAGTTCTCCTCGGCCCCCATCTCCGTGACCCTTTCCAGAAAGGCCAGGTCGGCCCCGGCGCTGAAGGCCTGGCCCCTTCCCGTCAGGACCAGGGCCCGCACCCCCTCGTCGGCTTCCAGCTCCTCCAGGGCCGCAAGGAGGCCTTCCACCATCTTGGGCGAGAGGGGGTTTCGCCTCTCTGGGTCGTTCAGGAATAGCGTGGCCACGCGGCCTTTTTCCACCTGGACCATGCCCCCATTGTAGACGGGGGGCCTTTCCTGCTACACTCCCCTTAGCCCGCGAACCCGAGGAAAGCCTTGCGGGCTGGGAGGTGGTGTAGATAAAGGAGTATCTGACCAACGAACGCATCCATGCCAAACAGGTAAGGGTGATCGGCGCCGACGGCCAGCAGCTGGGCATCATGGACACCCGGGAGGCTTTGCGCCTGGCCCGGGAGCAGGACCTGGACCTGGTCCTGGTGGGCCCCACCGCCGAACCACCGGTGGCCCGCATCATGAACTACTCCAAGTGGCGCTACGAGCAGCAGGTGGCGGAGAAGGAGGCCCGCAAAAAGGCCAAGCGCACCGAGGTCAAGTCCATGAAGTTCCGGGTCAAGATTGACGACCACGACTATCAGACCAAGCTGAACCATATCAAGCGCTTCCTGGAGGAGGGCCACAAGGTCAAGGTCACCATCATGTTCCGGGGGCGGGAGATGAGCCACCCCGAGCTGGGCCAGCGGCTTCTGGAGCGGGTGGCCAAGGACCTCGAGGGCCTGGCCGTGGTGGAGATGAAGCCCGAGCTCTTGGGCCGGGACATGAACATGCTCCTGGCCCCGGCCAAGGTGTCGGCCTAGACCTCCTTAGCGGTCTTTGCTATAGTGGGAAGGCTTTGGGGAGCACCCAAGTCCCCCGTCTGGGGGCGCTTCCCAGAGGAGGAGAGGCATGGGCAAGATGAAGACCCACAAGGGCGCCAAGAAGCGGGTGAAGGTCACCGCTTCGGGCAAGGTGGTGGCCATGAAGACGGGCAAACGGCACCTGAACTGGCACAAGTCGGGGAAGACCATCCGCCAGAAGGGGCGGAAGTTCACCCTGGCCAAGCCGGAGGCGGAGCGCATCAAGCGCCTCCTGCCCTACTGAGCGAGGTAGAGGATGCCGCGCGCCAAGACCGGTGTCGTCCGTCGCCGCAGGCACAAGAAGATCCTCAAGCTGGCCAAGGGGTATTGGGGCCTCCGCTCCAAGAGCTTCCGCAAGGCCCGGGAGACCCTCTTCGCCGCCGGGAACTACGCCTACCGGGACCGCAAGGCCAGGAAGCGGGAGTTCCGCAAGCTCTGGATCGTGCGCATCAACGCCGCCTGCCGCCAGCACGGCCTCAACTACTCCAGCTTCATGAACGGGCTCAAGAAGGCGGGGATTGAGCTAAATCGCAAGGTCCTGGCCGACCTGGCGGTGCGGGAGCCCCAGGCCTTCGCCGAGCTGGTGGAGCGGGCCAAAGCGGCCCGGGCCTGAGGCCAGGGGGCCTGGCGCCGGGCTAGGGTCCCGGCGCCTTCTTTATGAAGATGACGCCCGAGCTTTACGTTCTTCTGGTGGCGGCTTTGCCGGTGGTGGAGCTAAGGGGGGCCATCCCCCTGGGGGTGGCCTTGGGGCTTTCCCCCTGGGAAAGCTTCCTTCTCGCCCTTTTGGGGAACTTGCTGGTGGCCCCGGTGGCCCTTTTCCTTCTGCCTTGGGCCGTGGAGGCGGCCACCCGGGTGCCCGTCCTCCGCCGGGCCTGGGAGGCCCTCGAGGCCCGGGTCCGCCTGAAGGGCGAGGAGCAGGTCCAGCGCCTGGGGGCCTTGGGCCTCTTCCTCTTCGTGGCCGTGCCCCTTCCCGGCACCGGGGCCTGGAGCGGGAGCGTGCTGGCCGTGGTCCTGGGCCTCAAAAGGCGGTACGCCCTTCTCGCCATCTCCCTGGGCGTGGTGGCGGCGGGGCTTCTGACCCTTCTCCTCACGGGCGGGGCCGTGGCCGGGCTAAACTACCTGCGATGACCGCCCTTCTCCTCCTTCTCGCCTACCTGGTGGGGGCTTTGCCCCTAGGCCACCTCCTGGCCCAGAGGCGGGGCGTGGACCTGCGCACGGCGAGCCCCTACGCCCTGGGCCTGGAAAGCGCCCTAAAGCGCCTAGGCCTTTGGACGCTTGTCCTTTCCTTCCTTCTAGACTTCCTCAAGGGCTACCTGCCCCTCCTCCTGGGGCGGGCCTTAGGCCTGGGGCTTGGGGAACTCTTGGCCCTGGGGGTGGCCGCCTATCTGGGCCACCTCTACCCCGTCTTCTTCCGGGACCCCTGGCCTTTACGGGCCAAGGGGGCGGGGGTGCTTTTGGGGGTGCTGGCGGCCCTTCCCCTGCCGCCCGCCTGGGGGATGGTCCCCGTGGCCCTGGCCCTTACCCTCTACGCCCTCACGGGCTACGCCTCCCTGGCGGCTTTGGCCCTGCCCCTGGGGCTTTTTCTGGTCCTGCTGGGGGGCTACGCCCCCAGGGAAAAGCTTCTCGGCCTCCTCCTTTTCCTCCTGGCCCTATGGCGCTACAAGGAAAACCTGGGGCGCATCCTGGAGGGCACCGAGCCCAAGCTGGGGGACCCCCTGCCGCTCCCTTCGGAAAGGCAGGTGGTCTGCGCTTTCCTCATCCACCCCCTCACCGTGGAGGACTTCTGGCAAAGCCCCCGCTTCCGCTGGATGAGGCCCCTGGTGCGTCTCCGCCTCCTCAAGCAGGCCTGGATGGAGCGCCTGGCGGAGCTTTTCCGCCCCATGAAGGTGGGGGAAGTGCGGGGGGTGAGGACGGCCGATGGCCGGGAGGTCCTGTGCCACCTCATCTCTGCGCCCCTTTTGCCCCACCAGATCAAGGCCAAGCCCGATCTGGCGGTCAAGCGGGCCATCCAGGGGGCGAGGCTCGCCAAGGAGCTGGGGGCCACGGTGGTGGGCCTGGGGGCCTTCTGGAGCGTGGTGGGGGAGAAGGGCCTCAAGGTCCAGGAGGCCGTGCCCGGGATAGAGGTGACCAACGGCGGGGCCTACACCGCGGGCACCGTCAGGGCGGCCATTCCCCAGATCCTGGCCCATTTCGCCCAAAGCGGCAAGGACCTGAAGCGCACCACGGCGGCCGTGGTGGGGGCGAATGGGGTGGTGGCCTTCGGCATCGCCCGCCAGATCGCCCCCTATGTGGGGAAGCTGATCCTGGTGGGCCGGGACCCCGAGAGGCTTTCCCGGGCGGCAGAGAGCCTCAGGAGAAACTTGGAGCGGAAGGGAGAGGCCCCGGAGATCGCGGTCACCACCGATATAGGGGCCATCCGGGAGGCGGACCTGGTCTTCACCGCCACCAGCGACCCCAACCCCGTCATCTACCCCGAGCACGTGAAGCCCGGGGCCTGGATCTACGACGAGGGCGTCCCCCCGGACGTCCATGAAGGCGTGCGGAAGGTACCGGGGGTGCGGGTGATCCCCGGGGGGGTGGTGCGGCTTCCCGGCCAGGCCCGGGCCACCCTGGACCTCCACTTCGGGGCCCCGGACCAGGTGCCCGCCTGCCTGGCGGAGACCATGATCCTGGCGGCGGAGGGGGCCTTTGAGCGCAAGAGCCTGGGGGGCGAGGTGAAGTCGGAGAACATCCAGTTCTTCGTGGAGCGGGCCGAGGCCCTGGGCTTCAAGGTGGTGGAGTAGTGTGGCTCCTCCTTTCCCCGACCCGCCTCGAGGCCCCGTTCCTCCGGGGGGAGCCCTTCGCCTTTCTGGCCTGGAAGGGCCTGAAGGGTGAGGGCTTCGTCTACCTGGAGACCGGCGTGGGCAAGGTCAACGCCGCCATGGCCCTCGCCGCCTACGCCGCGAGCCACCCGGTGGAGAGGGCCCTTCTCTTCGGCATCGCCGGGGCCTACCCGGGCTCGGGGCTGGCCTTGGGCCAGGCGGTCCTCATCGGGGAGGAGGTGGAGGCGGACCTGGGCCTAAGGGAGGGCCTTGAGCCCCTGGGCTTTCCCGCCCTCAGGAAGGGGGGAGCGCGCTACTACAACCGCTTTCCCCTGGACCCCGGCCTCACCGCCTCCTTGAAAGAGGGCCTGGGCCTTGGGCTGGCCACCGGCCTCACCCGGGACCTGGTCTCGGAGAGCCTCGAGGAGGCCCAGGCCCTGGCCCAAAGATGGGGGGCAGAGGTGGAGAGCATGGAGGGGGCGGCCTTCGCCCGGGCCTGCCTGGCCCTGGGGGTCCGGGGGGCGGAGCTCAGGGCCATCTCCAACCCCGCCGGGGTGCGGGACAGGGGGGCCTGGCGGCTAAAGGAAGCGCTGACGGCCCTGGAAAGAGCCGTCAGCGGCGTTCTCCGCCTTCAGGCGCCCTTGTAGATCTCCTCGGCCACGTCCCAGTTCAGGACGTTCCAGATGGCCTGCAGGTAGTCGGCCCGGCGGTTCTGGTACTTGAGGTAGTAGGCGTGCTCCCAGACGTCAATGCCCACGATGGGAGCGAAGCCCTCCATCACTGGGTTGTCCTGGTTGGCGGTGGAGAGCACGTGGAGCTTGCCGAAGGGGTCCTTGACCAGCCAGGCCCACCCGGAGCCGAAGCGCCCCATGGCCGCCTGGGTGAGCTTCTCCTTGAGGGCGGCGAAGCCGCCAAACTGCTCGTCAACGGCCTTCTTCAGCTCCCCCACGGGCTCCTTGGCCCCGCCCGGGGTGAGGAGGCGCCAGAAGAGGCTGTGGTTCAGGTGCCCGCCCCCGTTGTTGCGCACGGCGGCCTGGATGTCGGCGGGGAGGGCGGCGAGGTGCCGGAGGAGGGTTTCCACCTCGGCGCCTTGGAGGTAGGGGTACTTCTCCAGGGCGGCGTTCAGGTTGGTGACGTAGGCCCCGTGGTGCTTCTGGTGGTGGATCTCCATGGTCCTGGCGTCAATGTGGGGCTCGAGGGCCTCGTAGGGGTAGCCTAGCTCGGGTAGCTTGAACGGGTACGGCATAACACACCTCCGCCTTCCACTATAAGGGGCCAGGCCCCTCAGGAGGTGGCCGTTCTCACGTTCCTTGCCACGGCCAGGCCCTCGAGGGGCTAAGCGTTTTCGTGGGGCTTGGCCAGGCGCATGGGCACCACGATCCGGTCAAACGCCTCCTCGGTGAGGTAGCCCAGCTCCAGGGCCGCCTGCTTCAGGGACTTCTTCTCCTTGATGGCCTTCTTGACGATCTCCGCCGCCTTGTCGTAGCCGATGGCCTTGTTGAGAGCGGTGGCCAGCATGGGGTTCTTGTTGAGGTGCTCCTCTATGCGCTCCAGGTTGGGCTCAATCCCCTGGGCCAGGTGCTGGTCAAAGGAGGCCACGGCGTCCCCCAGAAGCTTGATGGACTCCAAGGCGGCGTCCACCATGACCGGCTTGTAGACGTTGAGCTGGAAGTTGCCCTGGCTCCCGGCGAGGGCCACGGCCTGGTCGTTGCCAAAGACCCGCACCACCGCCATCGTCAGGGCCTCCACCTGGGTGGGGTTCACCTTGCCCGGCATGATGGAGCTCCCGGGCTCGTTGGCGGGGATGAAGATCTCGCCGATACCCCCGTAGGGCCCCGAGGCCAGCCAGCGGATGTCGTTGCCGATCTTCATCAGGGCCCCGGCCAGGGTCCTTAGAGCCCCCATGACGTGGACCAGCTCGTCGTGGGCGGCCAGGGCGGCGAAGCGGTTTTCCGCCACCCGGAAGGGGAGGCCGGTCTCCTCCGCCAGATACCGGGCCACCAGCTCCCCGAAGCGGGGGTGGGCGTTGAGGCCCGTGCCCACGGCGGTGCCGCCGATGGCCAGGTTGTAGAGGCCCTTTTCCGCCTCCTTGACCATGGCCAGGGTGTTCCTAAGCTGGGCGGCCCAGCTCCCCACCTCCTGGCCCAGGGTGATGGGGACGGCGTCCATGAGGTGGGTGCGGCCCACCTTGACGATGCCGTCAAAGGCCCTGGCTTTTTCCTCAAAGGTGGCGATGAGGCCCTCCACCGCCGGGTAAAGGTGCCGGTGAAGGGCCAAGGCGGTGGCCACGTACATGGCGGTGGGGAAGGTGTCGTTGGAGCTCTGGCCCCGGTTCACGTGGTCGTTGGGGTGGACGTACTTGCTCCCCAGGGGCTTGCCCAGGATCTCCGAGGCCCGGTTGGCGATGACCTCGTTGACGTTCATGTTGGTCTGGGTTCCGGACCCGGTCTGGAAGACCACCAGGGGGAAGTGGTCGTCCAGCTTCCCGGCGATGACCTCCTCGGCCGCCTGGATGATGGCCCTGGCGATCTCCTCGGGTAGCTCCCCCAGCTCCAGGTTGGCTCTGGCGGCGGCCTTCTTCAGCATCCCGTAGGCCCGGATGACCTCCAGAGGCATCCGGAAGCGCCAGGCCCCGATCCGGAAGTGCTCCAGAGAGCGTTGGGTCTGGGCCCCCCAGTAGCGGTCCGCCGGAACCTTGACCTCTCCCATGGTGTCCCGCTCAACCCGGTATTCCATACGTCGCCTCCAAGCGCGATTTTATACCCTTGCCTCCCCTTTCCTTCGGTGCCCCGGTAGCTTCTTTTGCCGGGGCCCCATGCTGGCTTGGGCCAGCATGGGGTGGCCTTACGCCTCCTCGTAGGGGTCGTGGAGCTTGACGGGCCTTCCCCTAAGCCCCGCCCTCAGGTCCAGCCACTCCACGAAGACGGCGAAGCCCATGGCGAAGTAGATGTACCCCTTGGGGATGTGGACCCCCGTGCCCTCGGCCACCAGGGTGAAGCCGACGAGGAGGAGGAAGCTTAGGGCCAGCGTCTTCACCGTGGGGTGGCGGTTCACAAAGGCGTAGATGCCCTTGGAAGCGAGGAGCATGACCGCCACCGAGGCCAGGATGGCCGCCACCATCACCGGCACATGGGGGGTGAGGCCCACGGCGGTGATCACCGAGTCAATGGAGAAGACGATGTCCAGGAGGAGGACCTGGGGGAGCTTGGAGGCCAGGATGCTGATGAAGATCACGTTGTCCACGCCCAGGACCACCTCGAGGACCGTCAGGGTCAAAAAGGCCAGCCAGATCTCGGGGTTGGTGAGCCAGTCCACGGGCAAGAGTCTACCCGTTCCCGTAAACTTTTCCCCATGGTGGACGTCCTGGTGGTGGGGGCGGGGCCGGTGGGGCTTGCCGCGGCCTTGTGGGCCAAGCGCCTGGGGCTTTCCCACCTGGTTTTGGAGAAGGGCACCGTGGCCCACACCATCTACCGCTTTCCCCGGGACATGGTCTTCTTCTCCGAGGCCAAGAACATTGAGATCGGCGGCCACCCCCTGGTCGCCCACGGCCCCAAGCCCACCCGGAAGGAGGCCCTCCTCTACTACCAGAAGGTGGCCGAGCGGGAGGGGCTTCAGGTGAAGACCTACACCGAGGCCCTGGCGGTGGAGGGGAGGGAGGGGGCCTTCAGGGTGCGGGCCAGGGACCTCCTCAAGGAGGAGGAAGAGGTCCACGCCGCCCGGTACGTGGTGGTGGCCACCGGCTACTTTGACCGCCCAAACCGCCTGGGGGTCCCCGGGGAGGAGCTTCCCCACGTCCGCCACCGCTACGAGGAGGCGGCCCCCTTCTTCGGGAAGAAGGTGGCCGTGGTGGGGGGAAGCAACTCCGCCGTGGAGGCGGCCCTGGACCTCTACCGAGGTGGGGCCCGGGTGACCCTGGTCCACCGGGGCCCCTGGGTGCGGCCCAGCGTCAAGTACTGGCTTCTGCCGGACTTTGAGAACCGGGTCAAGGAGGGGAGCATCCGGGCGGTCATGGAGGCCCGGGTGGAGGCCATCACCCGGGAGGGGCTATGGCTCACCCGCCCGGAGGGGAGGGTCTTCTTGGAGGCCGACTTCGTCCTGGTCCTGGTGGGCTATCGGGCCGAGGACCGCCTCCTCAGGGAGGCCCGGGTGGCCTACCGGGGGGAAAAGCCCCTCCTTAGCCCGGAAGGGGAGACCTCCCTCCCCGGCCTCTTCGCCATCGGCTCCTGCGCCTACGGGCCCGATACCCGCTCGATCTTCATTGAAAACGGCCGGGAGGAGGCGGAAAGGGCCCTGAAGGCCATCGCCCAAAGGCTTGGCCCTTGACACGCCCCAAGGGGGCGGCTACCATTAGGGCCAAGATGCGCTTCGCCCTCGCCCTATCCCTAGCCCTGGTCCTAATCGTAGGGCCAGCGGGGGGTGGGGCGTAGCGTCCTTGGGCGCATCCTTAAACCCCCCGGAGAACCCGGGGGGTTTCGCTTTAGGAGGGGGAGATGAAGGGAGCCGAGGCACTTTTAAAGGCGCTGGAGCGGGAAGGGGTGGAGGTCATCTTCGGCCACCCGGGCGGGGCCATCATGCCCACCTACGACGCCCTCTACGATAGCCCCATACGCCACATCCTGGTGCGCCACGAGCAGGGGGGCATCCACGCCGCCACCGCCTACGCCCGGGCCTCGGGCCGGGTGGGCGTGGTCATGGCCACCTCGGGCCCCGGGGCCTTGAACCTGGTCACGGGCCTGGCCGACGCCCTGATGGACTCCACCCCGGTGGTGGCCATCACCGGCAACGTGCCCCGGGCCCTGATCGGCACCGACGCCTTCCAGGAGGCCGACGTGACCGGGGTCACCATGCCCATTACCAAGCACAACTACCTGGTCCAGGACGTGAACGAGATCCCCCGCGTCGTCAAGGAGGCCTTCCACATCGCCTCTACCGGTCGGCCGGGGCCCGTGCTCATAGACCTCCCCAAGGACGTGCAGCTCGCCGAGTTCACCGGGGAGTTTGACGTGGAGCTGGACCTCCCCGGCTACAAGCCCACCCTCCGGGGCCACCCCAAGCAGATTGAGCGGGCTTTGGACGCCTTGGAAAAGGCGGAGCGGCCCATCCTCATGGTGGGGGGCGGGACCCAGCACGCCCACGCCGAGCTCCTGGCCTTCGCCGAGAAGACGGGCCTCCCCGTCATCACCACCCTGATGGGCCTCGGGGCCTTCCCCGGCAACCACCCCTTGTGGCTTGGCATGCCGGGGATGCACGGCACCGTGGCCGCCAACCGGGCCATCCACCACGCCGACGTGATCCTGGCCATCGGCCTCCGCTTTGACGACCGGGTGACGGGCAAGGTCTCCCGCTTCGCCCCCCACGCCCACACCATCATCCACGTGGACATTGACCCGGCGGAGATCGGCAAGGTGGTGCGCACCCACATCCCCATCGTGGGGGACTCGAGGCTGGTCCTGAAGGAGATGCTGAAGGGGGCCAAGCCCCTGAGGCTGGCCGCCTGGTGGCGGGAGCTGGAGGAGTGGCGCACCCGCTACCCCTTGCGGGTCAGGCCCAAGCCCCACCTGCAGAGCCAGGAGGTGATCCGCGCCTTCCACGAGGCCACCGGGGGCAACGCCATCGTCACCACCGGGGTGGGGCAGCACCAGATGTTCGCCGCCCAGTACTTCACCGTGACCCGGCCCCGGAGCTTCCTCACCAGCGGGGGTCTGGGCACCATGGGGGTGGGCCTGCCCTTCGCCATCGGGGCCCAGATCGCCAGGCCCGAGGAGCTGGTCATAGACTTTGACGGGGACGGCTCCTTCCAGATGACCCTGCAGGAGCTGGCCACGGTGGTGAAGTACCGGCTCCCCGTCAAGGTGGTCATCCTCAACAACGGCTACCTGGGGATGGTGCGGCAGTGGCAGGACCTCTTCCACGCCAAGCGCTACTCCGAGGTCTATCTGGCCGACTCCAACCCCGACTTCGCCAAGCTGGCGGAGGCCTACGGCATCAAGGGGGTGCGGGTGGAGCGCAAGGAGGACCTGAAAAAGGGCGTGGAGGCGGTCTTAAACGCCGACGGCCCGGTGGTGGCGGAGTTCAAGGTCTACCAAGAGGAAGGGGTCTTCCCCATGATCCCGGCGGGCGGGGCGGCCGAGGACATGATCCTGGAGCACCCCGAAGAGGAGGAGGTGGGCGCGTGAGGCACATCATCTCGGTCCTGGTGCAGGACCACCCCCGGGTGCTGAACCGCATCACGGGCCTCTTCGCCCGGAGGGGATTCAACCTGGAGAGCCTGGCGGTGGGCACCACCCACCAGCCGGGGCTTTCCCGCATCAGCCTGGTGGTCTCTGGGGACGACCACACCCTGGAGCAGGTGGAGAAGCAGCTGAACCGGCTGGTTGAGGTCCTGAAGGTCACGGACCACACCGAGCCCCACGTGGAGCGGGAGCTTTGCCTGGTCAAGGTCCACGTGGCCGGGGTGGAGGAGCGGCTGGCGGTGAAGGACATCCAGGAGGCCTTCCGGGCCCGGGTGGTGGACGTGGCCCAGAGGAGCCTGATCCTGGAGCTCACCGGCGACTCCAAGAAGATAGACTCCTTCATTGAGGCCCTGAGGCCCTACGGGATCCTCGAGGTCATGCGCACCGGAGCCGTGGCCATGAGCCGCGGCGAGAGGGTCCTGAAGGTCAGGGAGAAACGGGAGGCGGTATGAAGGTGTACTACGAGCACGACGCGGACCTAGGCTTTCTTTCCGGCAAGAAGGTGGCCGTTCTGGGCTTTGGCTCCCAGGGGCACGCCCACGCCCTGAACCTCAAGGACTCGGGGGTGGACGTGCGGGTGGGCCTCCGCCCCGGTTCCAAGAGCTGGGCCAAGGCGGAAGGGGCCGGGCTTCGGGTCCTCCCCACCCCTGAGGCCGTGGCCGAGGCGGACATCGTCATGGTTCTCCTGCCCGACGAGCTCCAGGCCGCGGTTTACCGCCGGGACATTGAGCCCCACCTCAAGGAGGGCGGGGCCCTGGCCTTCGCCCACGGCTTCAACATCCACTTCAGCCAGATCAAGCCCCGCAAGGACCTGGACGTGTGGATGGTGGCCCCCAAGGGCCCAGGCCACCTGGTGCGCTCGGAGTACGTCAGGGGAAGCGGGGTCCCGGCCCTGGTGGCCGTCCACCAGGACGCCTCCGGAAGCGCCTTTCCCACGGCGCTGGCCTACGCCAAGGCCATCGGGTCGGCCCGGGCCGGGGTCATCCCCACCACCTTCAAGGACGAGACGGAGACCGACCTCTTCGGGGAGCAGGCGGTCCTTTGCGGTGGGCTCACCCGGCTCATCCAGGCGGGGTTTGAGACCCTGGTGGAGGCGGGCTACCCCCCGGAGATGGCCTACCTTGAGACGGTCCACGAGGTGAAGCTGATCGTGGACCTGATCTACGAGGCGGGGCTTTCCGGCATGCGCTACTCCATCTCCAACACCGCCGAGTACGGGGACTACACCCGGGGGGACTTGAGCGTGCCCGTGGAGGAGACCAAAAGGCGCATGCGGGAGATCCTGCGCCAGATCCAGACCGGGGAGTTCGCCCGGGAGTGGATGCTGGAGAACCAGGCGGGCCAGCCCGTGCTGGAGGCGGGCCGCAAGCGGTGGAAGGCCCACCCCATTGAGGAGGTGGGCGGCCGGCTCCGGGCCATGATGCCCTTCCTGAAGGCCCGGGTCTTGGAGGAGGTAGGCTAAAGGGCGCTTTGGGGGCCCCGAAGGGGCCCCCTTGTGATGGGAGGAGGGAAGATGGAGAAGGAAAGGCACATCCGCATCTTTGACACCACGCTCCGCGACGGCGAGCAGAGCCCCGGGGTGGCGCTCTCCCTGGACCAGAAGCTGGAGATCGCCCACGCCCTGGCCCGGCTCAACGTGGACATCATTGAGGCGGGCTTCCCCGTATCGGGGCCTTTGGAGTTTGAGGCGGTGAGGCGCATCGCCGCCGAGGTCAAGGGGCCCGTCATCGCCGCCCTCGCCCGCACCCACACCCTGGACATTGACCAGGCGGCCAAGGCCCTGGAGAAGGCGGAAAAGCCCAGGATCCACGTCTTCACTTCCGCCTCCAAGATCCACCTCCGGTACATGCTGAAGAAGACCGAGGAGGAGGTCCTAGAGATAGCGGACGAGATGGTCCGCTACGCCAGGAAGTACGTGGACGACGTGGAGTTCTCCGCCCAGGACGTGATGCGGGCGGAGTGGGACTTCGTCAAGAGGCTTTACGAGGTGGCCATTGAGGCGGGGGCCACCACGGTCAACATCCCCGACACCACGGGCTACGGCACCCCCGAGGAGTACGGGGCCCTGATCCGCAGGATCCGGGATGAGGTGGTTCGGGGCCGGGACGTGGTCATCTCCACCCACACCCACGACGACCTGGGCCTGGCCACGGCCAACGCCCTGGCCGGCGTTTTGAACGGGGCCGGGCAGGTGGAGTGCACCGTAAACGGCATCGGCGAGCGGGCGGGGAACACCGCCATGGAGGAGGTGGTCATGGCCCTCTACGTCCGCCGGGACTTCTACAAGGCCTACACCCAGGTGAACACCCGGGAGATCTACCGGGTGTCCCGGCTGGTGGAGCGCTACACCGGCATGCCCGTGCCTCCCAACAAGGCCATCGTGGGGGACAACGCCTTCGCCCACGAGTCGGGCATCCACCAAGACGGGGTCCTCAAGCACCGGGGCACCTACGAGATCATGGACGCCGAGCTCATCGGCCGGAGGCCCGCCGTCCTCGTCCTCGGCAAGCACTCGGGCCGGGCGGCCTTTAGGAAGGCCCTCGAGGACCTGGGCTACAAGGACCTCACCGAGGAGCAGCTGAAGGTCCTCTTCAGCCGCTTCAAGGAGATCGCCGAGAAGAAGGGGCCTATCTCGGCCGAGGAGCTCCAGGCCCTGGTGGAGACCGGGCTGGAGCCCGCCTCCCGCTTCTTTGAGCTCAAGCACGTCCAGTTCTTCTCCGGCTCCGGCCTCCTGCCCACGGCCACGGTGCGGGTGATGACCCCGGACGGGGAAAGGGTGGCCACCCACACCGGGGACGGGCCTGTGGACGCCGTTTACAAGGCCATTGAGGAGGCCATCGGCCTCAAGCCCGAGCTGGAGCTTTACCGGGTGGAGGCCGTCACTGGGAGCACCGAGGCTTTGGGCCAGGTGACCGTGCGCCTTCGGCTTGGGGAGCTCCAGGCGGTGGGCGTGGGCGTTTCCCCGGACATCGTAGAGGCCAGCGCCCTGGCCTTCCTGGACGCCGCCGGCAAGCTGGCCTCGGGCCGGGCCACTCGGCACCCGCCCTCCATTGAGGAGGTCCAGCGGGGTGTGTGATGGTGGAGGTCCTGGACACCACGCTTCGCGACGGCACGCAAGGGGAGGGGATAAGCCTTTCCGTGGAGGACAAGGTGGCCATCGCCAAAAGGCTGGCCGCCTTCGGCATCCACCTCGTTGAGGGGGGCTGGCCGGGCTCCAACCCCAAGGACGCCGAGTTCTTCGCCCGGATGAAGGGGGTGGACCTGGGGGAGACCAGGCTCGCGGCCTTCGGGGCCACAAGGCGGAAGGGGCTCCTTCCCGAGGAGGACCCCTCGGTCCTGGCCCTCCTGGAGGCCGAGACCCCGGTGGTGGTCCTCTTCGGGAAGAGCTGGACCCTGCACGTGCTGGAGGCCTTGGAGACCTCCTTGGAGGAGAACCTCCGCATGGTGGAGGACACCGTGGCCTTCTTCGCCAGCCGGGGAAGGCGGGTCATTTACGACGCCGAGCACTTCTTTGACGGCTACGAGGAGGACCCCGGCTACGCCCTGGCCACCCTCGAGGCCGCCCTGGAGGGCGGGGCCGACACCCTGGTCCTCTGCGACACCAACGGGGGCACCCTCCCCGAGGAGGTCTACGCCGTGACCAAGGTGGTGGTGGAGCGCTTCCCCGGGGTGAGGGTGGGCATCCACCCCCACAACGACGCCGATCTGGCCGTGGCCAACGCCCTGGCGGCGGTGCGGGCCGGGGCCACCCACGTCCAGGGCACCATCAACGGCTACGGGGAGCGGTGTGGCAACCTGAACCTCACGAGCTTCCTCCCCAACCTGGTCTTCAAGTACCACATCCCCGCCATCCCGCCGGAGAAGCTGAGGGGCCTGAAGGAGCTTTCCCACTTCGTGGACGAGAGGGCCAACCTCACCCCCAACCGCCGCGCTCCCTACGTGGGGGAGTCGGCCTTCGCCCACAAGGCGGGGGTCCACGTCTCGGCGGTCCTCAAGAACCCCCGCACCTACGAGCACATCCCCCCGGAGTGGGTGGGTAACGGGAGGCGCTTTCTGGTCTCCGACGTCTCGGGGCGCTCCAACCTTTTGGCCAAGCTCCAGGAGCTGGGGGTGGACCTCTCCAAGGAGGAGGCCAAGCGCCTTTTGGACGAGGTGAAGGCCCTGGAGTACGAGGGCTACGCCTTTGAGGGGGCGGAGGCCAGCTTCTACGTCCTGGCCCACCGGCTGAAGGGGGGAAGCCTTCCCTTCCGGGTGGAGGGGTTCTCGGTCTTCGTCCACGAGGCCGGCCTCGCCACCGCTTGGGCCGAGGCCACGGTGCGGGTCCGGGTGGGGGAGACCCTGGAGCACACCGCCGCCGAAAGCCCCTATGGCCCGGTGTCTGCCCTGGACCGGGCCTTCCGCAAGGCGGTTTTGGGGTTTTACCCGGAGCTGGCCGACGTGGAGCTCGCCGACTACAAGGTGCGCATTCTCTCGGGCCGGGAGGCGGGCACCAACAGCGGCGTGCGGGTGATGGTGGAGATGAAGCGGGGAGGGGAGCGCTTCGGCACCGTGGGGGCCAGCGAGAACATCCTCGAGGCCTCCCTCAAGGCCCTCACCGACGGCTACGCCTACGCCCTCCTCTACCCCGTGCGCCAGGCTACGCCCAGCGCAGGCTGACCTCGGGGAGGAGGGTGGGGCTCACCTCTTCCTCGGGGGAGAGGAGCCGGATCTCCCGGTAGCGGCCGCCCCGGGGGTCCCGGTAGACCTCCAGGAGGTTCTCCTTCAGGTTCACGAGCCAGACCTCGGGGATGCCCGCCTCGGCGTAGAGGGGAAGCTTTACCTCCCGGTCAAACTCCAAGGAGGTGTCGGCCACCTCTACGAGGAGGAGGACATCTTCCGGGGTGGGGAGTTTTTCCCGGTAGCGGTCCAGGGGCGGCCTCAGAACCATGAGGTCGGGCTCGGGCTCCGAGTCCTCGGAAAGCCTCAGGGGGGACTGGACTAGGACCACCGCCTTACCTCTAAGGGTTTCCTGAAGCCTTGCGTCCAACTGGGCTGCCTTGTGCACGTGCTTGGGTCCGATGGGGCTCATCTGGTACACCTCTCCCCGAAGGAGCTCCACGTGGGGCACCCCCTGGAAGGCCCGCTCAAACTCCTCTACCCGGAAGCGGTAGCGGGTGGCCATACCCCTATTATGCCCTTTTCTCCTGCCTTACTGGCCTGGGGAAGCCCTTTTGCTGGGGCCCCCATGCTGGCACAAGCCAGCATGGGGTGGTGTTATGCCCCCTGGCCCGAGTAGCGCTTAAGGCCAAGCCAAAAGAGGAGGCGGGCCAGGAGGAGGAAGGCCACACCCCAGAGGAGCATGATCCAGAGCCCCGGGAAGAGGTCCACCCTCTGCCCCGCCAGGAGGGCGGCGGGCAGGTAGACCAGGTAGGGGAAGGGGGTGAGGAGGGCGAGCTCCCTTAAGGGCTCGGGGAAGACTTCGAGGGGGGCGATGGTCCCCGAGAGGAAGAGGTAGAGGAGGAAGAAGACCTCCTCCACGCTGGTGGCCCGTTCCGTCCAGAAGGTGAGCATGGCCGTGGTGTACTGCATGGTGTAGCGGAGCAGGAAGGCCAGGAGGGTGAGGAGAAGGCCCAGAAGGAAGGGGCCTGGTTCGGGGGTAAAGCGGGCCTCGGGGAAGAGGTAGAAGAAGAGGAGGGTGAGGAGGACCACGAAGGGGAGCCTGGCCAGCCTCTCGGCCACGTGGGCCGCCAGGTGGTCCAAGAAGGGGTCCAGGGGGCGGAGGAGGCGGAAGGAGAGCCGGCCCTCCACCACGTCCCGCTCAAACTCCCACACCACCCAGACCACCGTGGCCTGGCGCACCAGGAAGACCATGAGGAAGTAGCGGGCGAACTCCCCCGAGGAGAGGGGGAAGCCCCCGCCCCGGGCGGCCTCGGTCCAGACCCCCAGGAGGATGAGGGGAAGAAGCCCGGCCAAGGCCCAGAGAAAGAGCTCCGCCCGGTACTCCAGCATGTAGGCCAGGTAGACGGCGAGGAGGGTCTTGGCCTTCCTCATAGGGCCTCCATTGGGCTTTTGAAGACCCGGGCGATGACCTCCTCTAGAGGAGGGTCCCGCACCTCCAGGTCCTCCACGGGAAGCCTCTTGAGGATCTCGGCCACCCTTTCGGTGAGCCTCTCCCGGGGCACGAGGAGCCTCAACTCCCGCCCTTCCAGCTCCCGCACCTCGCCGAAGGGGAGGAAGGCCTCCCGGGGCAGGGGGCGCTTCAGGGTGAGCCCCACCTCCCGGTAAGGGGCGAAGCGGTCCAGGAGGCCCTCGAGGGCCCCGTCGTAGAGAAGCCTCCCCTGGTGGATGACCAGGACCCTCGGGCAGAGGGCGGCGATGTCGGCCATGTAGTGGCTGGTGAGGAGGACCGTGGCCCCATAGCGGCGGTTGTACTCGCGGATGAACTCCCTGACCGCCACCTGGGCGTTCACGTCCAGGCCCAGGGTGGGCTCGTCCAGGAAGAGCACCTCCGGGCGGTGGAGGAGGGCGGCCAAAAGCTCCGCCTTCATCCTCTCCCCTAGGGAGAGCTTCCGCACAGGCTGGTGGAGCTTGTCCAAAATCCCCAGCATCTCGGAAAGCTCCAGGACCCGCTTCCTGAACTCGCCCTCCGGCACCTCGTAGATGGCGGCGTTCAGGCGGAAGGAGTCCATGGCGGGCAGGTCCCAGATGAGCTGCTGCTTGTTGCCCATGACCAGGGTGATCTTCTTCAAGAAGGCCTTTTCCCGCCTCTGGGGCACGTGCCCGGCCACCAGGGCCCTGCCCCTCGTGGGGTGGACCAGGCCGGTCAGCATCTTCAGGGTGGTGGTCTTGCCCGCCCCGTTGGGGCCCAGGAAGCCCACCACCTCCCCGGGATGTATCCGAAAGGAAACCCCTTCCACCGCCCGGATGGTGTGGTACTGGCGGCGGAAGAAGTGGCGTAGGGTGCCAAGGAGGGTCTCTTCCTTCCTGGCTACCCGGTAGTGCCGGGTGAGATCCTCCGCCAGCACGATGGGGCTTGCGCCCGCCATGCCTCCAAGTCTACCCTGGAAAGGTGCGCTACCTTAGGGTCTTCCGCCTCTTTCTCCTCACCAGCCTGGCGGCGGAGATGGAGTACCGGGGGAACTTCCTCCTCGGGCTCCTCTCCTCCTTCCTCACCCTCGTGGGGGCCCTTTTCGGCCTCGCCCTCCTCTACCAGGGGGGGTACCGGCCGGGGGGGTGGGTCTGGGAGGAGGCCCTTTTGGTCCTCGCCGCCTTCACCCTTTTGCAGGGGCTGGCCTCCACCCTCCTGGCCCCCAACCTCAACCGGATCGTGGAGCACGTACAGCAGGGCACCCTGGACTTCGTCCTCCTAAAGCCCCTGGACCCCCAGTTCTGGCTCTCTTTGCGCACCTTCTCCCCCTGGGGCCTGGGGGACCTCGCCCTGGGCCTTGGCCTCCTCCTCTACGGGGGGCTTCGCCTGGGGCTGTCCCTTCTGGACTTCGCCCTTTTTGCCCTTTACTTCGCCCTGGGAGCGGTGATCCTCTACAGCCTTTGGTTCCTTCTGGCCACCACCAGCATCTGGTTTGTGAAGATTTACAACGTCACCGAGGTCCTCAGGGGGCTTCTGGAGGCGGGGCGGTTTCCCGTGGGGGCCTACCCCGCCCTCTACCGGGTCTTCTTCACCTTCGTGGTGCCGGTGGCCTTTCTCACCACCGTGCCCGCCGAGGCGGCCCTTAAGAGAGGGGAAGCCCCCTTGCTTCTCGCCGGGGGGCTCGCCCTCCTCCTCTTCCTCCTGGCCCGGGGCTTCTTCCTGCTGGCCCTCAGGAGCTACACTTCCGCCAGCAGCTAAGTACCCCACCGCGGCAAAAGCCCCGGTGGGGGCCCCAGAAAAACCCTTAGCCCCGGTTTGGGCACCCCATGTGGCGAAACCAAAGTGCGGGCACTTAAGGGCAGGGGAGTTAGAATGGCCTGGCATGTGGGCGGCGCTTCTGGTCCTCCTCCTGGCCTACCTCTTCGGCTCCATCCCCGCCGGGGTGGTGGTGGCCAGGGCCTACGGCGTGGACATCCGCAAGGTGGGCTCGGGGAACATCGGGGCCACCAACGTCCTCCGGGCGCTCGGGTGGGGGCCCGCTTTGGTGGTGGCCTTCTTTGACGTCTTCAAGGGGGGCATCGCCGTGCTCATCGCCCGGGCCCTGGGGCTAGCGGACTGGCTTCTAGGCGGCGTGGCCCTCATGGCGGTCCTGGGGCATAACTACTCGGTTTTCCTAGGCTTCAAGGGGGGAAAGGGGGTAGCCACCAGCTTCGGCACCCTCCTCTTCCTGGACCCGGTCCTGGCCCTCTGGACCTTCTCCATCGGGGCCAGCGTGATGCTCATCACCCGCTATGTGTCGGCGGGGAGCCTGGCCGGGGGGGTGGCCGCCTTCGTCCTCTCCCTGGCCCTGAGCCGGCCTCCTTGGGAGGTGGTCACAGTCTTCCTCATGGCGGCCCTCATCTTCTGGACCCACCGGGGAAACCTCAAGCGCCTCCAGGAGGGGACGGAAAGGCGCTTGGGGGAGCGGGTGGAGGTGCGCTAGACTGGAGGCGTGCGGAAGGAGGAGGTCTTGGCCCTGCTTCGCTCCCGCTGGCCCGAGCTTTGCGCCTTAGGGGTGGAGGAGCTTTACCTCTTTGGCTCGGTAGCCCGGGGTGAGGCCACATCCGGGAGCGACGTGGACCTTCTGGTGGTGTTTGCTTCTCCCCCCGGTTTTGAGGGCTACTGGCGGGTAAAGGAGTTTTTGGAATCCGTTCTGGGAAACCCCGTGGACCTGGTGATGAAGGGGGCTTTGAAGCCATGGGCGGCCCCTCAGGTGTTGAGGGAGGCCGTTCGTGTCGCGTAGTTATCGGCTTTTCCTGCGGGACATGTGGGAAGCCTCCGAGAAAATCTTACGGATCCTGGAGGAAGAGGATGCTTGATCTTTTGGTCCTCGCTCCCCACCCCGACGACGGGGAGCTGGGGTGTGGGGGGACGCTGGCCCGGGCCAAGGCGGAGGGGCTTTCCACGGGGATTCTGGACCTGACCCGGGGGGAGATGGGCACCAAGGGCACCCCGGAGGAGAGGGCCAGGGAGGTGGAGGAGGCGAGCCGCATTCTGGGCCTGGACTACAGGGGCAACCTGGGCCTGCCCGATGGGGGCCTGGCCGACGTGGTCCAGCAGAGGCTTGTGGTGGCGGAAGCCCTGAGGCGCCTCCGGCCCAGGATTCTTCTCGCCCCCCTCGAGGCCGACCGCCACCCCGACCACACCGCCGCCGCCCGCCTGGCCGTGGCCGCGGTCCACCTGGCCGCCCTCCCCAAGGCCCCCCTGGAGGGGAGACCCCACCGGGTGGAGAGGCTTTTCTTCTACCCCGGCAACCACCCCTTCACCCCCAGCTTCCTGGTGAAGATCTCCGCCTTCATAGACCAGTGGGAGCGGGCGGTCTTGGCCTATAGGAGCCAGTTTTCCGGGGAGGCCGCGAGCGAGACCGTGGGGCCCAAGGGGGTGGAGGCCCGCAAGGCCATGCGGCGCTACTTCGGGAACTACCTGGGGGTGGACTACGCCGAGCCCTTCATAAGCCCCCTTCCCATCCTCCACGTGCCCTGGGCCCGCTCCTAGGGGTTGCATAAGTTTGCAGGCCTGCGCTATGCTGTAGGCCTCATGGGGGGAGAGACCCTGGCCTTGCCCAAAGACCTTTTGGACTTCTCCGGCTACACCAAGGAGGCGCTAAAGGGCCTTCTGGACCTGGCGGAGGCCCTCAAGCGGGAGCGCTACCGGGGGGAGGACCTGAAGGGGAAGTCCCTGGCCCTCCTCTTTGAGAAGCCCTCCCTGCGCACCCGGACCACCCTCGAGGTGGCCATGGTCCACCTGGGGGGGCACGCCCTTTACCTGGACCAGAAGCAGGTGGGCATCGGCGAGCGGGAGCCCGTGCGGGACATCGCCAAGAACCTGGAGCGCTTCGTGGAGGGCATCGCCGCCCGCGTCTACCGGCACCCCACGGTGGAGGAGCTGGCCCGCCACGCCCGGATTCCCGTCATCAACGCCCTTTCCGACAGGGCCCATCCCCTGCAGGCCCTAGCCGACCTCCTCACCCTGAAGGAGGCCTTTGGGGGGCTGGAGGGCCTCGAGGTGGCCTGGGTGGGGGACGGCAACAACGTCCTGGCCTCCCTCCTGGAGGTGGCCCCCCTGGTGGGCCTGAAGGTGCGGGTAGCCACCCCCAGGGGCTACGAGCCCGAGGCGGCGCTTCTGGCCCGGGCCGGGGCCTTCCTCACCCACGACCCCAAGGAGGCCGTCCTGGGGGCCCACGCCCTTTACACCGACGTCTGGACCAGCATGGGCCAGGAGGCGGAGCGGGAAAAGCGCCTGAGGGACTTCCAGGGCTTCCAGGCCAACGGGCCCCTTCTGGACCTCCTCCACCCCGAGGGCATCTTCCTCCACTGCCTTCCCGCCCACTACGGGGAGGAGACCACGGAGGAGGCGGTCTTTGGACCCCGGAGCCGGGTCTTTGACCAGGCGGAAAACCGCCTCCACACCGCCAAGGCCGTCCTCCTCGCCCTGCTAAAGTAGGGGTATGGTCCGGCCCTACCGCTTCCGCCTGGAGGAGTTCCTGAAGCTTCCCCTTCCGGAGCGGGGGGTGGAGCTTCTTGAGGGGGAGGTTTACCAGATGGCCCCTATAGGCTCAAGGCACGCCCACGTTTTGGACCTGTGGACCCAGGCTTTTGTGAGCGCCTTCGCTGGAAGGGCGGGGGTGAGGGTTCAGGGTCCCTTTGTGCTTCCTCCCGACACCTACTTGGAGCCCGACCTTCTCCTATACCGCCTGGGGGACTTCCGAGACCGTTACCCTGGCCCCCAGGATGCCCTTTTGATTTTGGAAGTGGCCGAAAGCAGTCTAGAATACGACCTCACCAAGAAGGTGCCCCTTTACGCTAAGGGGGGCGTGCCGGAGGTCTGGGTCCAGGACCTTCTGGGCGGGCGGCTTCTCCTCTTCCGCACCCCTGAGGGGGACCACTACCGGGAGCAGATCTGGGTTAAGCCCGGGGAGCGGGTGGCCCCCCTGGCCTTTCCCGAGGTCTCCTTGGAGGTGCCGTGGTAAGGGTGGGCATCCTGGGGGCTTCGGGCTACGGGGGGGCGGAGCTCATCCGCCTCCTCAAGGGGCACCCGGAGGTGGAGCTCGTGGGCTTTTCCAGCCGCAAGCACGTGGGCAAGCCCCTGGAGGCGGCCTGGCCCCAGCTTTGGGACGAGAGGCCTTTCGCCCCCCAGGAAGAGATCCTGGAGCGGGCGGAGGTGGTCTTCCTGGCCCTGCCCAACGGGCTTTCCATGGAGATCGCCCCCCTGGCCCTGAGGGAAGGCAAAAGGGTCGTGGACCTCTCCGGGGACTTCCGCCTTCCCCCCGAGGTCTACGAGGCCTGGTATGGCATTCCCCACAAAAGCCCCGAGCTCTATGAGGAGGCGGTCTACGGCCTGCCCGAGCTCCACCGGGAGGAGGTGCGGGGGGCCAGGCTCGTGGCCAACCCGGGGTGCTACGTGACCGCCGCCACCCTGGCCCTGGCCCCCCTGGCGGCGGCGGGGGTCCTGAAGGGGGGCTTCCTGGTGGGCCTGAGCGGGGTCTCGGGGGCGGGGAGGGAAGGGGAGGGCACCTTCTTCGCCGAGGTCAACGAGAACCTGAAGCCCTACCGGGTGGGGGGAACCCACCGCCACATCCCCGAGATGGAGGCCAACCTGGGGAGGGTGCTGGCCCAGGGGCGCTGGCCCAGGACCCACGGCCCCAGGGCGGAGCTTCGCTTGAGCTTCACCCCCCACCTGGTGCCCATGACCCGGGGGATTCTCGTCACGGCGGAGGCGGAGGTGGAGGGGCACTGGGACCAGGCCCGCCTCGAGGGCCTCTACCTGGAGTTTTACCAGGGTGAGCCCTTCGTGCGCCTTCTTTCGGACCTGCCCCAGACAAAGGCCACCTACGCTTCCAACCGGGTGGACCTGAGGCCCCTTTACGAGGCCCGCACCGGGCGGGTCCTGGTCTTCGCCGCCTTGGACAACCTGGTGAAGGGCATGGCGGGCCAGGCGGTGCAGAACCTGAACCTGATGCTGGGCCTCCCTGAGGACCTGGCCCTGCCCAAGGAGGGCCTATGGCCGTGAACCTTCCGAGAGGTTTTCGCGCGGGTGCGGTGCGGGCGGGCATCAAGCCCTCGGGCAAGCCGGATTTGGCCCTTCTGGCCTCGGGGCTTCCCGTCAGCTGGGCCTACGCCGCCACCCAGAACCGGGCCGCCGCCCCCTCTATCCACCGGGGGCGGGCCCTTTACGCCCAGGGAGGCCCCTTGCGGGCGGTGGTGGTCAACGCCGGGAACGCCAACTGCGCCACAGGGGAGCGGGGCTTTAGGGACGACCTCCTCATGGCCCAGCTGGCGGCCAGGAGGCTCGGGGTTCCGGTGGAAGAGGTCCTCACCGCCTCCACCGGGGTCATCGGCGTGCCCCTGCCGGTGGAGAAGATAGAGGCCTCGTTGCCCCAAATCGCCCTCACCCCCACGGTGGAGGCCTTCGCCGAGGCCATCCTGACCACGGACCTGGTGGTCAAGGTGGCCGAGAGGGAGGTGGCGGGGGCCAGGATCGTGGGCGTGGCCAAGGGGAGCGGCATGATCCACCCCAACATGGCCACCATGCTGGCCTTTCTGGTCACCGACGCCAAGGTACCCCAGGAGGCCCTGCGGGCCTCCTGGAGGGGGGTGGTGGACCGCACCTTCAACCAGGTGACCGTGGACGGGGACACCTCCACCAACGACCTGGCCCTGCTCATGGCCAACGGGGCCTACGGGGAGGTGCCCCTGGGGCCCTTCTTTGAGGCCGTGGAGGAGGTGGCCCGGGAGCTTGCCCGCAAGATCGCCCGGGACGGGGAGGGGGCCACCAAGCTCATGACCGTGCGGGTCCAGGGCGCGGCCACGGAGGAGGAGGCCCGGCGGGCGGCCAGGGCCGTGGCGGCCAGCGCCCTCTGGAAGAGCGCCCTCTACGGCAACGACCCCAACTGGGGCCGGATCCTGGCCGCCCTTGGCAACTCCGGGGCCCGGTTTGACCCCCTGAAGGTGGAGATCCGCCTGCAGGGGATCCCCCTCTACCGGGGCGGGGCCCTGCCCTTTGACCGGGAAAGGGCCAGCCAGGCCATGCAGGCCGAGGAGGTGGAGGTCTTCGCCGACCTGGGGGAGGGGCTCTATAGCGCCGAGGCCTTCGGGTGCGACCTCACGGAGGGGTATGTGCGCATCAACGCCCTTTACACCACGTAGCTTTGACTTTGGGGTCTGAACCCGGACGGACACATGTGAGACTCTAGAAGCCCTAGCTAGGATAAAAAGAGGGGACCGACTCCGGAAGGAGGTCCCCCAAGCGCACCTTACCACGGTTGGCAAAGCGATTTGGCGAGGAGCGAGGAAGGCCCAGGAACTGGAAGCGGCGGGGGCCGGGGACCCCCAGGTACAAGAGCGCCTGGAGAAGCTCAAGCAGGTGGAGACCTTGAGGCGGCGGGGTGTGCCCTGGAGGGAGGTCCAGGAGGTGGTGGGCATCAGCCGGGCCACCTACTACCGCTTGCGGAAACGCCTCAAGGAAGAGGGCCTTAGCGGACTGCGCCCCAGGTCCCGCCGCCCCAAGCGTACGCGGGGGAAGGTGCGCTGGAGTTCCTGGCTATGATGCAGGGAGGGTCGGTCCCCCAGTCTCACATGTGCTGACCGATTACAGGGTCTTGACATGAAAGGAGGGGCTTGGTAGGTTAGGAACGACCTAGGGAGTGCCCACAACCCTGGGTCTGAGAGGAGGAACCTATGAGGAAGCTGGTAGCGGTTTTGGTTTTGGCTCTAGGGTTGGCCTCGGCGCAGGGGCGGCTTTTCGGGGAGGCTCTGGGCGGTCAGATTTTCCTTGTGCCCAGCTTTGGGGCTTTGCTGACTGGTCAGGCAGGTGCAGAGAGGATTTTGGGTCCCCTGGACGCTAGGGTTGGCCTTACCCTTGGCCTGACTTCTAGCCTCGTCGTTGGCGGGCTTAACCTGGATGTCCTCTATGGGATTCCCCTGGATGGTCTCAAGGCGGACGTAGGGGCTGGTTTTGGGGTGCTCTTCGCTGGTAGTGCCACGCTTTTTAGCCTTCGCGGCCTAGTGGGCCTCGAGGTCCCTCTCCAGGGGGCCTTGGCTGTCCGCGTGGAGCCTACGCTTACCTACAACGTCAACTCCCAGACGGTGGGGCTAGCCGTTAACCTGGGCCCCAGGGTGTACTTGGGTAAGTAGGCTCTTAAGGTAGGATAGGGGGGATGCTTCGGCGTCCCCTCTTGCTTTTGCTTTTCTTCCTCTCCGCCTGCGCCCGGCCCGACACCCTGCCGCCCCAGGTGGGCCTCACCGAGCCCCAAGGGGGCGGGGTGGCGCCAGGGAAGAGCGTGCTGGCCCAAGGCTACGCCTTTGACCCCTCCGGGGTGGTGAGCGTGCGGGTGAACGGCCAGGAGGTCCTTCCCGAAGGGGAAAGGGGCAAGCGGCTTGTGCACTTCCGCTTCCGCCTCCAGGCGCCAAGCTCGGGCCAGGTGGAGGTGCGCCTTGAGGCCGAGGACGCCCTGGGCAACCGCGCCGAGCGGCGCCTTCCCCTCACCCTGGACACCACCCCGCCCAAAATCCGCTTGGATCGGGTGGAGCGGGAGGGTGGCCTCCTAAGGGCCTACGGGGTGGTGGAGGACAACGTGGGGGTGGAGCGGGTTTCCCTGAGGGAAGGGGGGCGGTGGGTGCCCCTTTCTTTGCCCAAGGGGACCTCGGTGGCCTTTGTGGTGGAGACGCGCCCGGGGGCCAGCCTGGTGGCCGTGGACGCCGCCGGGAACCGGGCGGTGCGTGCCCTTCCTTGAGTACCTCACCGTGGCGAAAACCACGGCGGGGACCCCAGAAAGTGCGCCCGCCAAGTGGCTTCCGCGGGTTGCGAAGTTTAGGTACGGGCACTGGGGCGTGGTAGACTCCTTGCCGTGCGGGGGCTGGGAGAGACGCTGGCCGACCTGGCCCGGGCTTTGCGGGAGACCCCCCTCGAGGCCCATGGCGAGCGCCGTCTAAAGGAGATCGCCCGCCTCCTCCACCGCCTCCCCCCAGGCCAGGAGCGGGACGGGCTTCTGGCGGTGGCCTACCTGAGGCTTTACCAGATCACTGGGCGCGAGGCGTTCTTCCTCCGGGGCTACAGCTACGCCCGCACGGCCAGGCTTATGCCCGTGCGGCTTATGGCGGAGAAACTGGGAGAGAGCCCATGAAAGACCTTCTGAGCCTCTTGGCGGTCTGGTCCATCGTCCTTTCCGGCCTCGCCCTGCTGGTGGGGCTTTTCCTCATCCGGCGCGGGGACAGGGTAAACCACCCCCGGGCCATGCTGACGGCTACGGCCCTGGCGGCCCTCTTCCTGGTCTTTTACCTGACCAAGTGGGCCCTTTACGGCACCACGGCCTATGGAGGCCCCGAGGCCTGGAAGGGGGTCTACTACTTCATCCTGATCACCCACACCCTCTTGGCGGCCCTGAACGGCCCCTTGGCCCTTTACGTCATCTGGCGGGCGTTCAGAAAGGAGTTCCCTCTTCACAAACGCTGGGCCCGGGTCTTGGTGCCCATCTGGCTCTACGTGGCCCTCTCGGGCTGGATCATCTACCTGGTCCTGAAGCGCTACGGGGTGGAGACGGGGACCATCACCTTTTAGGCCAGGGCTCCACCACGATCCGCCCCTCTTCCGCCCGCACCAGCTCCGGCCCCCGGGCCTTCTCGCCTTCGGGGGCCTGGGCCAGGTGGGGGCCGATGCGCACCTGCTTGGCGGCCAGCTCCAGGGCGAAGATGAAGCGCCCCTCGTCCCCCGCCGCCCCGGCGTGGGCCAGGCCCCGGAGCTTCCCCACCACGATCACGTCCCCGCCCGCCACCACCTCGGCCCCGGGGTTTACGTCCCCCAGGACCACCACCGTCCCCGGGTGCTCCACGCGTTCCCCGGCCCGCAGGGTCTTGGGGACCACCAGGGTCCCGGTGGGCCTATGGCCTCTGGGGGGGACCAGGGTCAGGGGGCGGCCCAGGGCGAGGAGGGCCTCGAGGACCTCCCCGCTCACGGGCCCCGCCACCTCCACCTCCAGGGGCAGGCCCTCGGGGAGGGCGAGGCGCTTGAGGTCCTCGGGGGTTTCGTGGCCGTCCAGGCGAAGGGCCAGGGCCTTGGGGGTGGCGCGAAGCCGCATGGCCCCATTCTAAGGGGCGGGCACCTTCCAGTAGGCGGCCATGACCTTCTTGACGGCGGGCAGGGCCACCCGGCTCCCCTCCCCCCCGTTCTCAAAGAAGGCCACCACCACCAAGGGCGGGTAGGACGTGCCGGGCTCGGCGGGGCCGTAGCCCATGTACCAGGCGTGCTCCAGGCCCCGGCGCTTGCCCGGGGTCTCGGCCGTCCCCGTCTTGCCGCCCGTGGGCACGGGGAAGTCCCCCAGGACGTGGCGGGCCGTGCCCTGGGTCACGGTCTTGCGCATCCCCTCCTTCAAGACCCCCCAGAACCGCCCGGGCACCCGCTCCAGGCGAGGGGGCACGGGGGTGTCCCCCAGGCGCTTGACCAGGTGGAGGCGGGGCTTTCGCCCCTCGTTGAAGAGGGTGGAAAGCATCCTGGCCACCTGGGCGGGGGTGGTGAGAACGGCCCCCTGGCCGATGGCGACGGAGAGGGTCTCCCCCGGGTACCAGGGTTCGCCCCAGGCCTCCCGCTTCCAGGCCCGGGTGGGGAGGAGGCCTTCCTTCTCGGCCACCTCGAGGCCCGTGGCCTCGCCCAGGCCCAGGAGGCGGGCCCTTTGCGCCAGCCGGTCCACGAAGCCCAAGGGGTCCTGGGCCACCGCCTGGTAGTACCAGGTGTTGCAGCTCCAGGCGATGGCCTCCTTGACCGTCATGGGGCCCATGTCCCGGGTGGCCCAGTTGCGCCGCACCTGGCCCCCGTAGACGATGTAGGGGCTACAGCGGTAAGTGGTCGCGGGGTTCACATATCCCTCCTCCAGGAGGGCGTAGCCCGTGGCCAGCTTGAAGGTGGAGCCCGGAGTGTAGGGCTGGACGGCCCGGTTGAGGAGGGGCAGGTCCCGGTCCTCCAGAAGGGCCCTGGCCTCTTTGGGCACGGGCCTTCGGGCGAAGAGGTGGGGGTCAAAGGAAGGGGAGCTGGCCATGGCCAAAACCTCCCCCGTGGTGGGGTCCAGGGCCACGATGGCCCCCTTGGCCCGGGAGGCGGGGGGGAGGCCCATCTGGCGGCGGCCCGCGTTGATGTCCTCCAGAGCCTCCTCCAGGGCCTTTTCCGCCGCCTTCTGCAGGTCCAGGTCCAGGGTGAGGACCACGTCCTGCCCCGGCATGGGCTCCTCCAGGATGGCCTCCCGGAGGCGCTCCCCCCGGACGTTGACCTCCACCGCCCTCACCCCTGCCTTGCCCCGCAGGTAGGGCTCCAGGGCGGCCTCGAGGCCCGCCTGGCCCACCTCCTCCTCCGGGTGGTAGCCCCTTTTCACCTGCTCGGCGTTGGCCAAGAGGACGTAGCCCAGGACGGGACCGGAGATGGGGTTGGGGTAGGTGCGCTCAATGCGCTCCACGAGCTTCAGGTTCTTCTGGCCGGCCACCAGCTCGGCCAGGGCGGGCAGGAGGTGCTCGGGGACGCCCGCCTTGAGGACGGCGGGGCCCTTGGGGAGCTCCTTGAGGCCCAGGAGGGGAAGAAGCCTCTCCTTGAAGGCCACCTCCCCCCCCTCGTAGACCAGGTCCACCGCCAGGCGGTCCTGGGCGATGACCCGGCCCTTGCGGTCCAGGATGCGGCCCCTGGGGGCGGGGATCCTCTCCGTCTTCAGGTAGTTCCCCTGGCTCCTCAAGGCGTACTTCTCGTGCTCCAGCACCTGGAGTTGCCAGGCCCTAAGGCCTAGGAGGCCGAAGGCCAGGAGGAAGAAGGCCATGAGGGCGTAGAGGCGGCTTTTCATGGCCTAAAGCGCCGGGCCAGGAGGAAGAGGGGGAGGGTGAAGAGGGCCTCGAGGAGGAGGTCCAGGGGGATGAGAGGGGGGATTTCCAGCCTCAGCCAGTAGGCCACCAGGAAGTGGCCCAGCCACTTGGCGGCAAAGGCCCAGGCGAAGGCCACCAGGGCGGGGAGGCTTTCCCCGGAGGCCAGGCGGCGGTTTGCGGCGTAGTAGGCGTAGGCGGCGAAGAGAAGACCCACGCCGTGGAGGCCCACTAGGCCATAGCCCAGGAGGTCCTGGAGGAGCCCCAGGAGGAAGGCCACGGGAAGGCCCAGGTAGGCGGGGCTTCCCTGGGCGTACCAGAGGGCCAGGACCAGAAAGAGGTCGGGGGCCATGAGCCCCTGGGGCCAGAGGGCCGAGAGGAGGCCCGAAAGGAAGAGGGTGAGGAGGAGGGCCAGAAGGCGCCTCATAGGGGCCTCAGCACTATGGCCTCTTCCAGAAGGGAGAGGTCCACCAGGGGGCGGACCCAGGCCCTCAGCTTGAGCCCGCCCAGGGCCCTTTCCACCCGCTCCACCCGGCCCACGGGGATGCCGTCCGGAAAGAGGCCCAGGGGGGCTCCGGTGACCAGGAGGTCGCCCGGCGCCACCTTCACCGAAGGGGGGAACTCGGCGAGGAGCCTATCGGGGGGCGCTCCCCGGGCGATTCCCCGGCCCAAGCCCTTTTCCGGCCGCACCCCGACCAGGCTCTCCGGGTCCACCAGGGTGCGCACCAAAGCCCGCCTTTCCTCCACCTCCACGATGAGGCCCACCAGGCCCTGGGGGGCGGTCACGGGCATCCCCACCCGGAGGCCGTCCCGCTCCCCCATGCCCAGGAGGAGGCGGCGGTAAAGCCCCGAGAGGTCCTCCCCGATCACCGGGGCCACGGCGATGAGCCCCGGGGCCTGGGTCTTGCGCACGGCCAGGGCCCGCTCCAGCCGGGCCACCTCCAGGGCTAGGCGGCGATTTTCCCCTTCCAGAAGGGCCAGCTTCTCCTTCAGGGCCTGGTTTTCGGCGTAGAGGTCCTGGCGGTTGAGGAGGGCGCTCCAGGAGGCCTTCAGGTTCTGCCCTAGGCGAAACCCCAGGGCGGGCAGGGGGGCGGTGAGGGGGGAAAGGGTGAGGGCCAGGCGCGGGGCCATGGGCCGGGTGAGGGCGGAAAGCCCAAGCCCTAGGAGGAGGAGAAGGAGGAAGATCGCCCGGCGGAGGGCCACCTCCCTCACGGGCGGAACCCCCTTTCCCACAGGAGGGCGAAGACCCGGGAGACGGGAAGGCCCACCACGGTGTAGAAGTCGCCCTCCACCCTCTCTATGAGGGCCATGCCTAGGCCCTGGGCGCCGTAGCCCCCCGCCTTGTCCAGCCCCTCGCCGCTTTCCACATACCAGGCGATCTCCTCCTCGCTTAGCGGGCGGAAGTGAACGCTGGCGGTGTGCACCTCCTCCACCAGGTCCAAAGGCGTGCGGAGGTAGATGGCGGTGTGGACCAAGTGGGCCCGCCCCGAGAGGCGGCGGAGGAAAAGGCGGTTCTCCTCCCGGTCCCTGGGCTTGCCCAAAGCCTCGCCCTCCAGGTCCACCACGGTGTCGGCCGCCAGGACCCATTGGCCCTCCACCCTTTCCCCTTTCCTCCGGGCCAAGGCCTGGGCCAGCTCCTTTGGGGGGAGGTCCAGGTCTTCCTCCACCTCCGGTGGGACCAGGCGGAGGGGGTAGCCCAGGGCCTCGAGGAGGGCCTTCCGCCTGGGGCTCCTCGAGGCCAGGATCAGAGGGGCTTCCCTTCCTCCCATAGCCTCAGGACCTCCTGCCGGTAAAGCTGGGCCAGGGCCGGGCTTTGCAGGACCAGGAGGTTTTCGTTGTTCACCTGCCAGGCCCTAGCGGTGAAGTTGTAGCTTCCGGTCACCACCCGCTCCCCGTCCAGGACCAGGACCTTGTGGTGCAGGGTGTAGGGGTTCCCGTCCTGGCGCACGGGGATGCCCGCCCTTAGAAGCTCCTCTTCCAGGCTATCCTTTAGGTTCCGGGTCTCCAAAAGCACCTTGACCTCCACCCCCCGGGCGTGGGCCGCCTTGAGGATGTCCGAAAGCGCCCGGTCCGTGAGGACGAAGGCGGCCACCAGGATCTCCCGCTTGGCCTCCCGGACGGCCTGAAGCAGGGCTTCCCGGGCCGCCTTTCCCCCCTTGGGGCTGAAGTAGGCGGTGCCTTCCACCGGAGGGTCTTCCAGGCGGAAGGCCACGGGCTCACCAAGGCCCTCCTTATTCCCCCCGAAGAGGGCCTTGAACTCCCGGGCGTAGCCCCGGGCCAGGGTGGGGGAGGGGAGGAGGAGGCTGTTTTCGTCATTGCGGGCGAAGGCGTTCCAGGTCATGTTGGTGCTCCCGGTCCAGACCGCCTTTTCGTCCGCCACCAGGAACTTGTGGTGCATGAAGCCTCCCCGCTCGTCAAAGCAGACGGAAATCCCGGCGATCTCCTCGCAGTCTATGGAGGTGGGCCGGACCCTTTCCCTTAGGGCCGTCTGGGGCACCCTGGGGGGCTCCCGGGTCTGGCCCAGGCTCGCCGCCACCAGGTAGCGGCGGAAGTCCTGGCGGAAGTCGCTTTCCCCGTAGATCTCCACCTTCACGCCGCGGGCCTTGGCCTCAAGGAGCCCCTTGGCGATCTCCAGGTCCCTGAACTCGTAAAAGGCCCCATAGAGGCTTTCCCGGGCGCCCGCCATGAGGGCGAGGAGACGGGCCTTGGCCTGGGGCCCGTCTTGGGGCATGAAGTAGACCTCCGCCTGCCCCCTTTCCGGGAGGGCTGAGGGAGAGGGGCCAGGGCGGAGCTCCTGGAAAAGCCAGAGGAGGAGAAGGACCAGGAGGATCAGGTAGCCGGGAAGCCCGGCGATCTCCTTACCCTTGCGCCTTCTAGTACCCATGCCCCTCCTCCCCCCGCACCAGGGCCACCCCGCTGGAGGTGCCCAGGCGGGTGGCCCCCATCTCCAGGAACCGCAGGGCGGTCTTCCGGTCCCGGATGCCCCCGGCCGCCTTGACCTGGGCCCGGCCCCGGGCCACCTCCAGGAGGAGGGCCACGTCCTCCGGGCTCGCCCCCCTGGGGCCGAAGCCGGTGGAGGTCTTGAGGAAGTCCGCCCCGCCCCTGATGGCGGCCTCGGCCAGGTTGCGCACCTCCTCCGGGGTGAAGTGGCCCGTTTCCAGAATCACCTTGAGGACCGCCCTCGGCACCGCCTGGCGCACGGCGCGGACCTCCTCTTCCACGTAGGCCACCCTCCCCGCCTTGGCCTGGCCCAGGTGGAGGACCATGTCCACCTCGTCGGCGCCCCGGGCGAAGGCCAGGGCGGCCTCGAGGGCCTTCACCTCCTTCTCCTGGTAGCCCAAGGGGAAGCCCACCACGGTCACCAGGCGGAAGGGGGCGTGGGGGAAGGCCTGGCGCACCAGGGCCACGTAGGAGGGCGGGATGCAGAGGCCGTAAAAGCCCCATTCCAGAGCTTCTTCCGCCGCCTTCAGGACCTCTTCCGGCGTGGCGGTGGGCTTCAGCAGGGTGTGGTCAATGTGGGCGGCCAGGTCCATACCCTGTCCATCATAGAGGGGTTTTCTTTGAGAAGGCTAGGAGACTTTGTGCCGAGTACCCCACCGCGGCAAAAGCCGCGGTAGGGGCCCCAGAAAAGCCCTTGGCCCCGAGTTGGGCACCCCATGTTGCGAAACCAAAGGACGGGCATTTAGGATAAGGCGAAGCCCCGGACGGGGCTTTTTTTGAGGTCCGCATGCTCGCCGTAGGCATCGTCGGTCTACCCAACGTCGGCAAGTCCACCCTCTTCAACGCCCTCACCCGGGCAGGGGCCCTGGCGGCCAACTACCCCTTTGCCACCATTGATAAGAACGTGGGGGTGGTAGCCCTGGAGGACCCGCGCCTTTACGCCCTGCAGAAGACCTTCGCCAAAGGGGAGCGCCTGCCGCCCGTCATCCCCACCCACGTGGAGTTCGTGGACATCGCCGGCCTGGTGAAGGGGGCCCACAAGGGGGAGGGGCTTGGCAACCAGTTTCTGGCCCACATCCGGGAGGTGGCGGCCATCGCCCACGTGGTGCGCTGCTTTCCCGACCCCAACGTGGTCCACGTCATGGGCCGGGTGGACCCCCTGGAGGACGTGGAGGTGGTGGAGACGGAGCTCCTCCTGGCCGACCTGGCCACCTGGGAAAGGCGGCTGGAGCGCTTGAGGAAGGAGGCCCGGGCCAACCGGGAGCTCGCCCCCCTTCTGGAGGAGGCCGAGGGCCTTCACGCCCACCTCACCGAGGGCAGGCCCGCCCGCACCTTTCCCCTCTCCGAGGAAGGCCGCCGCCTCCTCAAGGAGACCCCCCTCCTCACCGCCAAGCCGGTCATCTACGTGGCCAACGTCTCGGAGGAGGACCTGCCCGATGGCGCGGGTAACCCCCACGTGGCCGCCCTGAGGGCCCGGGCGGAGCGGGAGGGGGCCGAGGTGGTGGTGGTCTCCGCCAAGCTGGAGGCGGAGCTGGCCGAGCTTTCTGAGGAGGAGGCCAGGGAGCTCCTCGCCGCCTACGGCCTTGAGGAAAGCGGCCTAAAGCGCCTGGCCCGGGCGGGCTACCGGGCTTTGGGCCTCCTCACCTTCTTCACGGCGGGGGAGAAGGAGGTGCGGGCCTGGACGGTGCGCCGGGGGACCAAGGCCAAGGAGGCCGCCGGGGAGATCCACTCCGACATGGAGCGGGGCTTCATCCGGGCCGAGGTCATCCCCTGGGACAGGCTGGTGGAGGCTGGGGGGTGGGCCAGGGCCAAGGAGCGGGGCTGGGTGCGCCTCGAGGGCAAGGACTACGAGGTGCAGGACGGGGATGTCCTTTACATCCTCTTCAGCGTTTGACGGCGGGGTTCCTTTGCCCTAAAATCGCCTTTGGCGCTGGGGCGTCGTCTAATGGCAGGACAGCGGACTTTGGATCCGCCGGTCGTGGTTCGAGTCCACGCGCCCCAGCCAAGCCTTTTTTCATGCGATTTTTACGGCGGTCCGATAAACTCAGCCCGTGGCGGCGGAGTATCCGGGCCTGCTTTTATTAAGCCGCAACGAGGCCTTGAGGGCCTACGTGGACCTGGTCCTCTCGGAGCGGCCCGGTGCGCCACTTTGACAATGCCAAGGAGGGGCTCTTCTGGCTGGTGGACAACACTCCCCGCCACATCCTTTTGGACGAGGACCTGGACCTGGACCCCTTTTCCGTCGCCAACCGGATCCGCCACGTGAGGCGCTTAAAGTCCGTTCCCATCGCGGTCCTCATCCCCCCTTCCGAGAAGCTCCGCACCACGGCGGAGGTGGTGCGGGTGAAGGCCATAGAAAAACCCTTAACCCGGGAGAAGCTCTTCCACTTCCTGGATCTCCCTCTAGGAAGTGCCTCCTAAGTGCCCGCGCCTTGGTTTCGCAACATGGGGTGCCTAAGTCGGGGCTTTGGAAGGCCTTTTCTGGGGCTCCCACCGCGGCAAAGGCCGCGGTGGGGTACTTAAGTGGCCACCCATCGCTATAGAAAACCTTAGGCTCCGGTACGTCCTTTTGGGGCCGTGGCAAGAGCCACGGCGGGGTACTTAGGGGTGGGCCTCGGGTAAACTAGGGGCCGTGCGCTGGCTTCGGCTTTTTGCCCTTTTCCTCTTGGCGCTTTTTCTGGGGGCGGGGCTGGCCCTCGGCTACATGGCCTACGCCTTCACCAGGGACCTCCCCGACCTTGCCCAGCTGGACCGCCTTCGCCTGACCGCCACCTCCACCCTCTACGCCCGGGACGGCTCTCTCCTCGCCCAGATCGCCAGCGTGGAGGAGGGGCGGGCCATCCACCGGGGCCTGGTGCGGCTTTCCCAGGTCTCCCCAGCGGCGGTGGCCGCCATCGTCTTCTCCGAGGACCGCCGCTACTTCCAGCACTACGGGGTGGACTTCCTCCGCCTCTTCGGAGCCCTTTACGCCGTGCTGAAGGGGGACCTCCAGGGGGGGAGCACCATCTCCACCCAGGTCCTCAAGAACACGCTCCTCAAGGACCTAGCCCAGGAGAGAACCCTGGAAAGGAAGATCAAGGAGTGGATTCTGGCCCTGGAGCTGGAGCGGCGCTACACCAAGGAGGAGATCCTGGAGATGTACCTGAACGTGGTTCCCTGGGGAGGGAACGCGGTGGGGATCGCCGGGGCGGCGGAGGCCTACTTCGGCAAGGACCCGGGGGGGCTGAGCCTGGCCGAGGGGCTCTACTTGGCCTCCCTGATCCCTGCTCCCAACGCCCGCTACGGCGACCTCAAGGGGGTCAGGGAGCGCATGCGCCGCCTTCTGAACGAGATGGTGGCCGAGGGCTGGGTGAGCCGGGAGGTGGCCGAGGCTGCCTGGCGCGAACCCCTGGAGCCCAGCGGCTGGCGGGCCCGCTACGACGAAGAGGGGAACCTCCTGGAGGCCAGGCTCGTTGACCCCGAGGCCCGGCTGGTCCGCTCCATCAGCCCCAAAATGGCCTCCCACTTCGTCCTGGAGGTGCGGCGCTTCCTGGAGGCCCGCTTCGGCAAGGAGAAGGTTTATGGGGAAGGGGGGCTCAAGGTCTACACCACCCTGGACCCCGCCATGCAGCGGGCGGCGGAGGCCGCCGCCCGGAGGGCCCGCCTGCCCGAGGGGGCCGAGCTGGCCCTGGTGGGCCTGGACCCGGAGACGGGGGAGGTCCTGGCCCTGGTGGGGGGCATCCGGCGGGAGAACGACCAGTACAACCGGGCCACCCGGGCCCTGAGGAACCCGGGGAGCGCCGTGAAGCCCTTCGTCTACGCCACCGCCCTCGAGGCGGGCTGGACCCAGGCCACCCTGGTGCCGGACCGCCCCCTGGAGTTCCCCGACCCCAGCCAGCCGGGGGGCGTATGGCGGCCCAAGAACTTCTCCGGCACCTTCCTGAACAGGAGCATCACCCTTCGCTACGCCCTGGACCTCTCCTTGAACCTGCCCGCCATCTACACCGCCCACCAGGTAGGGGTGGAAAAGGTCGCCGAAAAGCTCGCCCAGGCGGGCTTCGCCGTGCGCTACCCCACCCTGGCCATCGCCATCGGGGGGGCTTCCATCACCCCCATAGACCTGGCCGCCGCCTACGCCGCCTTCGTGAACGGGGGGTACCGGGTGGCCCCCATCTTTGTGGCCCGGGTGGAGGACGCCAGGGGGGAGGTCCTCTACCGGGCCACCCCCGAGCGCCGCCTTCTCTTTGACCCCCTGGTGGCCTACCAGGGCTGGGACCTCCTGAAGGGCTACGTCTACGACCTGGGGGAGAAGGGCCTGGCCAAAGGGGCCCGGATTCCCGGGCGGGTGGTGGGGGGCAAGACGGGCACCACCAACGAGGCCCGGGACCTGTGGTTCGCCGGGGTGACCCGGGGGCTTTCGGCCGTGGTCTGGGTGGGGCGGGACGACAACCGCCCCCTGCGCATGGGGGGGCGGGAGCCCTCCAGCTCGGTGGTGAACCCCCCCATCTGGCGGGACTTCGTGGCCGAGGCCCTGCGGGGTCGGCCCGGGCAGGATTTCCCCCCGCCCCCGGGCCTGGTCCGGGCCCGGGTGAACCTCCTCTCCGGCTACCCCTCGGCGGAGGGGGTGGAGATGGTCTTCCCCAAGGGCAAGGCCCCTGCGCCGCCGCCCCCCCCGAAGCCCACCCCGCCGGCGGAGGGGCCAGGGGCCCGGGAAACCCCACCCACGGGCCTCCAAAGCCCGGCCCCACAGGCACCGCCTTCGGAGGAGGCGCCATGAGGGAGGCCTTGTCCCGGGTGCGGGTGGTCCTGGTGGAGCCCCAGGAGCCCATGAACGTGGGGGCGGTGGCCCGGGCCATGCGCAACTTCGGCCTGGCCCGGCTTTACCTGGTCAACCCCGCCCCCCGGGTGGGGCCTCCCTGGGCTAGGGAGGCCTACTGGCTGGCGGTCCACGCCGAGGAGATCCTGGACCGGGCTGTGGCCGTGGACAGCCTAATGGAGGCTCTGGCGGACGTACAGCTGGTGATAGCCACCACGGGCAGGCCCCGGGAGCTCTACCCGGCCCCCGTGGTCCCCGCCTGGGAGGTGCCGGCCCGCGTCCTCTCCGTGGAGGGGGAGGCGGCCCTGGTCTTCGGCCGGGAGACCTTTGGCCTCACCAACGAGGAGCTGGCCCTGGCCCACGTGATCGGCACCATCCCCACGGCCCCGGAGCAGCCCTCCTTGAACCTGGCCCAGGCGGTGGTGGTCTTCGCCTACGAGCTCTTTAAGGCGGTGGTGGGGGAGGGGAGGTTTCCCCAGGAGGAGCTGGCCCAGGTGGCGGCCCTCGAGGCCTTCTTTGAGGACCTGGGCCGCTATGTGCTGGAGATCGGCTTCACCGACCAGAACCGCTTTCCCCACGCTATGCGCCGCCTGAGGCGCATCTTCCACAAGGCCAGGCTCACCCCGGGGGAGGTGCAGATGCTCAGAGGCCTCCTGCACCGGAGCCGCTACCAGATGAGGAAGAAGGATGGCTAGCGAGAACCCCATCCGCTTGGTCCGGCTGGCCCAGCGCCTCCTGCCCCCCATCATCGCCCTGGTGGTGGTCGCCTTTGAGCTGGCCCTCTTCCCCTACCGCCACCAGGACTTCACCCTTTGGCTCCGGCTGGGCTTTTACGGCCTGGTGGGGCCCTTGGTCACCTACGCCGTCCTGGAGTGGATCGCCCAGGAGGTTCTGGAGAGGGCCAGGGCGGAAAGGGCGCTGGAGGAGGCCAACCGCAGGCTTCTCGCCGCGGGGCGGGTCTTCCGCGAGGCCCTGAAGAGCGAGAACCTGGAGGAGGCGGTCCAGCGGGTGGCCCGGGTCCTGGAGGAGAGCCTGGGCCTTCCCGTGGGCCTCGAGGTGGAGGGGGTGCGGGCCGGGTGCGAGGGGGAGGGCCTCAGGGTGGAGCTTCCCGGGCTTAAGGGGTACCTGGAGGTCTGCGCCCAGGGGGCGGACCGGGCCTTCCTGGAGGTCCTGGCCCACGAGGTGGCCGGGGCCCTGCAGGCGGTGGTGGCCCGAAGCCGGGACCTCCTCACCCTCTACGAGGTGGACCAGGCCCTGAAGGCCGAGGCCAACCTAGACCGGCTTCTGGAGGGGCTTTTGGATCGCATCCGCGCCTGGGCCGAGGCCGAGGGGGCGGGCGTCCTCCTCCTGGACGAGGAGGGCTTCTTGGTGCCCCGGGTGGTGCGGAACCTGGACCTGCCAGGCCACCCCTTTCTGCCGGAGGGGCCCTGGAAGGGGGCTTTGGAGGGGCCCGTCTTCGTGGCCCTCGAGACCCTGGCCCTGCCCCTCAAGGCTCGGGAGCCCGTGGGGGTATTGGTGGTCAAGGGGAAGGGGCTTTCCCGCCGCATCCCCTTCCTCTCCTTCCTGGCCTCCCAGGTGGCCCTGGCGGTGCGGAACGCCCAGGCCTACCTGAGGGCCGAGGAGCTGGCCATCAACGAAGAGCGCACCCGCATCGCCCGGGAGATCCACGATGGCATCGCCCAAAGCTTGGCCTTCATGGCCCTGAAGCTGGACCTGGCCGAGCGCCTCCTGGACAAGGACCGGGAGGCGGCCTTGAAGGCGTTGGCCGAGGTGAAGGACACCCTGAGGGCCCAGATCCGGGAGGTGCGGCGGAGCATCTTCGCCCTTAGGCCCATTGACCTGGAGCGCTACGGCTTTCTGGAGTCCGTGCGCCGCTACGCCCAGGCCTTCGCCGAGCAGGCGGGCTTCCGGGTCCAGATCTCCACGCCCGAAAGGGTGGGGCTTTCCCAGGCCAGCGAGCTGGTCCTCTTTCGGGTGTTGCAGGAGGCCCTCACCAACGCCGCCAAGCACGCCAGGCCCACCCGGGTGGACGTGGTCCTGGAGCCTTTAGGGGAGCGGGGGGCGAGGCTAGTGGTGCGGGACAACGGCCGGGGCTTCGCCGAGCCCAGCGCCCAGGGGCTTGGGGGCTTCGGCCTCACCCAGATGCGGGAGCGGGTGGAGGCCCGGGGCGGGCGCTTTTTCGTGCGCTCGGAGCCGGGCAAGGGCACGGAGGTGGTGGCCGAGCTCCCTTACTGAGCCCCCCGCCGCGGCTTTTGCCGCGGCGGGGGCCCCAGAAAAGCCCTTCCACAGCTCAGACTTGGGCACCCCATGTTGCGAAACCAAAGCGCCGGCACTTAGGTAGGTA
>Ga0080007_1122494_pt1 | contig 54239 bp, 60 predicted proteins | sample OctOCTMetagenome_FD_69210 | JGI IMG/M metagenome (GOLD analysis project Ga0080007, IMG submission 69210) | Hot spring and microbial mat streamer communities from Octopus Spring Streamers, Yellowstone National Park, USA - OCT_B (SPADES... | ecosystem: Environmental > Aquatic > Thermal springs >...
CCCGGTACCAGATACGGGCTGCGCCCGCAAGGGGAGATTTACCACGAAACGGAGATGTGGGTAAAGTCCTGCTGACTCTGACTATACGTCTTGCCCAAAGGCGCGCGGGGTGGTAGAATCCCCTAGGTGTGGGCGCCCGTAGCTCAGCAGGATAGAGCGGGGGCTTCCTAAGCCCTAGGTCGGGGGTTCGAATCCCTCCGGGCGCACCAGGCAGGAAACGCTCCGCCCAGGCTTTCCTGGGCGGAGGTCTTTTTGGGTTGCCTTACTCCCCCACCTCGAGGCCGAAGACCATATAGGGGTGGAACCGGCAGTAGATGGCGTAGGTCCCTGGCTCGGTGAAGGTGCGGCGGAACTCGGCTCCCGGGGCCAGCACGCCGCTGTCAAAGCGGCCCTGGTTGTCGGTCACGGTGTGGGGGGCCTGGCCTTGGTTCACGAAGACCAGGGTGGTCCCCGGGGCGACCTTCAGGGCCTTAGGCTGGAACTCAAAGTCCACGAGGCTTACCCGCGCCTCAGCCCCCCCGGGCGCCTTGGGGGCGGTGAGGGGCATGGGGGCGCAGGCGGTAAGCAGGAGGAGGAGAAGGGCGCCGCTCCTCATAGGAACACCACATCCCCCATCAGGGCCGGGCCAAAGACCGAAAGGAAGCTCAAGGTCCCCTGGAACTGGTGGATGGCCCCGGCCGGAACCAGGACGAGGCTCCCCGGGCCCACCCTCTCCCGCTTGAGCTCCACCTGGACCGTTCCCTCGCCCTCCAGCACGTAGACGGCCTCGTCCCGGGCACGGTGGTAGTGCCAGGGCTGCCCGGTGCGGGTGGCCACCGCCACCACCGTGCCCAGGGGGTGGTTGGCCAGGCCTTGGGCGGCGAAGGGGCGGTCCTGGGGCACCGCGGGGGGCTTGGGGGTGAGGAGGAGGGGAACCCCCTCCTGGGGCCCGGGGCCCCGGTCCACGAAGACCACGTCCCCCATGAGCCTGGGGCTGAAGCGGGAGAGAAGGTCCAGCTCCCCAAGGAAGGCGTGGGCGGTCATGGGGGGGATGAGGACCGCCTGGCCGGGGACAAGGGGGACCTCCTTGTCCCCGGCCACGAACCGCCCCTCTCCCCGCAGGACCAAGGCCACCTCCAGCCGCTCCCGATGGTAGTGGAGGGGCTGCTCCTTGACAGTGCGGATGAGGACGGAGGTGCCCAAGGGGGTCTCCCCCACCCCCTGGGCGACGAAGGGCCGACCAGGGGGCACGGCCACCCCGGCGAAGTCCCCAGGGTAGCGGCGGAAGATCCCTTCCCCCGTGGCCTGAACCAGGGCCAAGGCCCGGCCCGCCAAGGCCGAAAGTGCTCCAGTCCCTACGACCTGCAAAAACGTCCTACGTTCCACCATCTCACCTCCACTAGGGAATACCCCGCGAGGGCGGCCCTTGGATCTCTGGGCTTCCTAGAGGGTCATCCTGGCCCCTCAAATCCGTGTCCGGCCCATAGAGGGTGTGGTTGGGGCGGGACTTCCCCCAGGGGGTTCCACCGAGACCCCCACCAGGCTCTCCTCGGGCAGGGGACCCACCTCCAAGAGGGGCGTGGGGGAGAGGCCAAGGCTTTTGCGCTGCCCATCCAGGATGAGCCAGGCCTGGTAGACCCGGCCCGGGGGCGGCGGGGACTTTAGGAGGAGCAGAACCTCACCTTGGGCGGTGCGCAAGGCCCAGCCTGTCTGCCGCCCCCCCGGGTCCAAAAGGGGCATGAGCCGGGCACCGGGCTGGGCGGCCAGATCAAAAAACCGCCTTCGGGCAGAGATCCCTGCCCACCACCGTAGCCCCCCCAGGCCACCGAGGAAAAGCGCGCCCACAAACCCCAGGGAAAGGCCCAGCGCCAAGACCCGTCTACGTTCCCAGAGGGGCCGGGTGCGGAGGCGCTCCCGGAGTTCCCCTTCCCAGGAAGCGGGCACGGGCACCTCGGGGACCAGAGCGCCCAAGGCCTCGAGGTGGGCCTGGTAAGCGGCGCGGCAGGAGGGGCAGGACCGAAGGTGGGCCATGAGACCCCTCCTCCTCCCCTCGGACAGGAGGTCCAGGGCCAGGCGCACCAGATCGTCCGGGTCAGGGTGGGTCATTTCAGCTTTCCCTCCAGCTTGGCCAAGGCGCGGCGCAGACGGCTTTTCACCGTGCCCAAGGGCCAGCCCAAGAGCAGGGCCAGCTCGCCGTGGGTGTAGCCCTGGAAGTAGGCGAGCTCCAAAAGCCTCCGCTCCTCAGGCTCCAGGGCCTCCAAGGCTTTGGCCACCCAAAGCCGCTCCAGATGGTCCTCCCCACCCAAAGGCTCCCAAGCTCCGTCCTCTTCCCACAGGAAGGTCTCCGAAGCCCTTAGGCGCTTCAGCGCCAGCCTGTGGGCGATGGTAAGGATCCACGTAGCGGGCCGCCCCAGGGCGGGGTCAAAGCGCTCTGCCTTGTTCCAGATGCGCAGGAAGGTCTCCTGCACCACATCTTTGGCCTCATGCCCGTTCTGGAGGATTCGCCGGGCGAGTCCGTGGACTCGAGGAGCGTAGCGGCGGTAGAGGTGCAGAAGGGCTTCCTCGTCCCTCCAGGCCACCCGGCGGAGGAGGTGGATGTCCTCTTCGTCCTCGCCCATACCGCAAGGTACTACCCCAAAACCCCTGGGCCTAGATCCCTAAGTGCCCGCACTTTGGTTTCGCAACATGGGGTGCCCGAGTCGGGGCTGTGGAGGGGCTTTTCTGGGGCCCCCACCGCGGCTTTTGCCGCGGCGGGGTACTTAAGCCCGGGGCGCCCCCTACCCCCTAAAAGGACCGGGCCGGGCGGCGGGGGCGGGAGGCGGTCTCCAAAACCCTCTCCACCCGCTTGGCCCGCTCCAGCTTGAGGCCCTGGACCTCGGCCGCCTTGGCCGGGTCCTGGAGGCGGAGGTCCAGGTAGAAGCCTTCCTCGGCCTCGGCGATCTTGCCCACCTCGAGGCCCCGCTCCTTCAAAAGGGCCACCAGCCGGGGCAGGGTGAGCCTCGCCCCCGTGGCCTTCAGGGTGATCCAGCCCTCCTCCCCCGTGAGGAGGCTCCTCTCCTTCGGGGCCCCGCCCAGGATGAGGGCCATGAGGGCGGCCACCACCTCCACCCGACCCTCGGCGAAGAGGCGGCCGGCGAAGTCCAGGTAGAGCTTGTAGTCCTTCTCCGGAACCCGGGCCAGGCGGGCCAGGAGGTGCTGCCACTTGGCCTCGAGGACCTCCTCGGGCGTGGGGGGGTTGACCCGCTTGAAGGGGCGGCCCACGGCCCGCTCCAGCTCGGCCAGTTCCCGCTTCTCCCGGGGGCCGTAGAGGATGACCACCTCCCCGCCCCGGCCCGCCCGCCCCGTGCGCCCGGAGCGGTGCTGGTAGGTCTTGGGCTTGTCGGGAAGCCGGTAGTGGACCACCAGGTCCACCTCGGGGATGTCCAGCCCCCTGGTGGCCACGTCGGTGGCCACGAGAACCCTCACCTCCCCCTCCCGGAAGGCCCGCATGACCCGCTCCCGGTCCGCCTGGGAGAGGTCCCCGTGGATGGCCCGGGCGGCGTGCCCCAGCCGGAGGAGGCCTACGGCCACCTCCTTGGTCTCGGCCTTGGTCTTGGTGAAGACGATGGCCCGCTTGGGGGCCTTCACGTAAAGGAGGTCGGAGAGGAGGGCGAGGTGGTCTGTGGGGGCCAGGATGGCCTCCTCCCGGTAGGTGACCCCCTCCTCCTTCACCACGTTGATGACCACCGGGCTTTTCATGTAGCGCTCGGCCAGGCGCCTGGCCCAGGTGGGCAGGGTGGCGGAGAAGAGGAGGGTCTGGCGGGAAGGGGGCGTGGCGGCGAGGATGGCCTCCACCTCCTCCTCAAAGCCCATGGAGAGCATCTCGTCCGCCTCGTCCAAAACGGCGATCTCCACCTCCGAGAGGTCCAAGACCCCCTGGCGCAGGTAGTCCAGGGCCCGGCCCGGGGTGGCCACCACCACGTCGGCCCCCTTCTGGAGCTCCTCCTTTTGCTTGCCGTAGCCCGTGCCTCCGTAGACGGGGACCACCTTCAGGTGCGGGGCCACGGCGGCCACCTCCGAGGCCACCTGGAGGGCCAGCTCGCGGGTGGGCGTGAGGACCGGGGCCCTGGGCTTCCGCCCCCTTTGCCGGCTCGCCTCCAACCTTTGCGCGATGGGCAGGGCGAAGGCCAGGGTCTTGCCGGTGCCGGTGCGGGCCTGGCCGATGAGGTCCTAGCCCTCGAGGGCCAGGGGCAAAGCCGCCGCCTGGATGGGGGTGGGCGCGGTGATGCCCCGCCCGTAGAGGGCCTCCTTGATCTCGTCCTTCAGGGGAAAGTCTTTGAACTCCACTTCTTTTCCTTTCCGGGCCCACCTGCGCCCGAAAAGGGAGGTGACGCCCGTAAACCCGCCCAGTCCAGTGAGCTAGGGCACAAAAGCCAAGGGGATGACCTCCACCTCCTCCCCCTCCCGGGCATCCTGGTCCGGGGGAAGGACCACCAGGGCGTTGCCGAAGGCCATGGAGCGGAGGACCCCGCTACTCTGGTTCCCGGTGGTGCGCACGCTGGGCCCCTGGGCCAAGGAGAGGACGCCCCGGCGGAAGACCTTTTTACCCTTGGCCCCCTTGAAGGGGGTCTCGGCCCTGGCCTTGAGGGTGCCGTAAGGGGGCTCGGTCCGCTTTAGGAGGCGGAAGAGGAAGGGCCTGCCGTAGAGGAAGAAGGTCACCATGCTGGACACCGGGTTTCCGGGAAGGCCCAAGACGGGAAGCTCCCCAAGCCGGGCGAAGAGCAATGGCCCCCCGGGCTGCTGGCGCACCTTCCAGAAGACCACCTCCCCCTTCTCCTCCAGGACCTTCCGCACCACGTCGTACTCCCCCATGGAGACCCCGCCCGAGGTGAGGAGGAGGTCCAGGTGGCCCGCCTCCTCCAGCTTGGCCATCACCGCCTCGGGGCTGTCGGGGACCTTGCCCAGGAGGACGGGCTCCCCGCCGGCCTCGAGGACCAGCCCCAAGAGGCTATAGGCGTTGGAGTTGTAGACCCCCCCGTAGGGCAGGGGCTCCCCGGGCTCCACCACCTCGTCCCCGGTGGAGAGGATGCCCACCCGGGGCCGCCGGTAGACCCGGACCCGGGGGTGGCCCATGGCCGCCGCCAGGCCCAGCCGCCCGGGGGTGAGGAGGTCCCCCCGCCTCAGGTAGACCTCACCCCGCCTAAGGTCGTCCCCCTTGGGCCGGATGTCCTTGGGGGAAGCCGGGGCCAGGAGGAGGACGTACTCCCCCTCCCGCCGGGTGTCCTCCACCCGGACCACCGCGTCTGCCCCCCGAGGAATGGGGGCCCCGGTGTAGACGGCCACCGCCTCCCCCTGCCCCACCTCCCCCAAGAAGGGCTTACCCGCGGGGGCCTCCCCGATCACCCTGAGGCGCACCGGGCGCTCGGGGGAGGCCCAAAGGGTGTCCGCCTCCCGGCAGGCGTAGCCGTCTATGGCGGTGTCGTCCTGGTCGGGGTGGTCCGCCAAAGAGGCCAGGTCCTCGGCCAGGACCCGGCCGTAGGCCTCCCTTAGGGGAAGCTCCTCCACACCGAGCTCCCCCCTGGCCCCTTCCAGGACCAGGCTCAGGGCTTCCTCCACGCTGAGGTTCGTGCGCATCGGCTTTAGTCTACCCGCTTGCGGAAGGCCCAGGGCCAGAGGGCGATGCCCAGGGCGTAAAGGGCGAGGGTCACCCCGAAGAGGAGGTCAAAGGCACCGAGCCCCATGGCCCCCTGGACCATCCCGGAAAGGGCGCTCGCCAGGGCGAAGAGGAGGCTCCAGAGGGCGCTTTCCACCAGGAAGAAGCCCGGCCTTTCCTCCTCGTCCAGGTAGTCCATGACCAAGGCGGCGTACACGGGCCCGGCGGCGTTCATTAGGGCCCCGCGGATGAGGAGGGCCAGGGTGACCACGGGAAGCCAAGGGGCCCAGGCCAAGGCCGCCAGAAAGGGCAGGGAGAGGGCCTGGACGAAGACGATGGCCCCAAGCCGCCCGAGCCTTTGGACCAGGAGGGGCTGGAGGAGCATGGCCGCCCCCGTGGCCAGGGAGGAGAGGGCGAAAATGAGCCCCGTGGTCCCGTAAGTGAGGCCGAACTTCTCCTTCAGGTAGAGGTTCAAAAAGGGGATGACGAGCCCCGCCCCGAAGCCGATGACCACCTGGGGCAAGAGAAGCCTGAGCCAGAGGAAGAGGCGACGGGAAAGCCTCAAAGGCCTCCTCTCCCCTTCCGCCACCGGAAGCCCCCACACAAAGGGAAGCCCCAGGAGGAAGAAGGGCAGGGCGAAGAGGAGGACCTTTTGGGCCCCGAAGAGGTCGGAGAGGTAGCCCGCAAGGAGGGTGGAGAAGAAGCCGCTCATCGTGGTGAGGGCCGCCTGCAGGCTGAAGAAGGCCACCCGCCTCCCCTCGGGGACGAGCCGGGCGAGGAGGGGCGCCGCCGCCCCCTGCAGAAGGGCCCCCGCCAGGCCGTAGAGGGCCAGGCTGGGGAAGACCAGAAGGCCAAGGCCCAGAAGCAAGACGGCGGGGAGGGCGAGGAAGAAGGCTAGGTGGAGGCTTCGCAGGAAGCCCAGCCTGGGGATCAGGTAGGCCAGGGGCAGGGCGAAGGCCACCCCGGAGAGGAGGACCACCGCCTGGGCCAGGCCGATGGCCTGGCGGGAGAAGCCCAGGGCCTCGAGGTGGAAGTTGAGGAAGAAGTAGACCAGGTTCCCCCCGAAGGACCAGAGGAAGCCTGCCAAGAGAAAGCGGTAGGCGGGAGAGAGTTTATGCACAGCGTCTCCTTTCTTATGCCCCTTCTCGCTCCCGCGCCTAGCCTCAGAAATCCCCGAATGGGCCCCTCGTGCTGGCTTGGGCCGGCATGGGGTGGCGCTAGACCTGGCGGCTGGGGCAGTAAGGGGCCAGGCCGCAGGCCCCGCACCTGGGCCTCCTGGCGGTGCACACGTAGCGCCCGTGGAGGACCAGGGCGTGGTGGACGAAGACCCAGTGGTCCTCGGGGAAAAGGGCTTCCAGGTCCTTGGCGATCTTCTCCGGAGTCCTGGCCTCCGAGAGGCAGAGCCTCCTGGCCAGGCGGGCCACGTGGGTGTCCACGGCGATCCCCGGAACGCCAAAGGCCGCCCCCAGCACCACGGTGGCCGTCTTCCACCCCACCCCGGGGAGGCGCATCAGGGCCTCCTTGTCCCTGGGCACCTCCCCCCCGTGGTCCTCAAGGAGCCTCCGGGCTAAGGCTACCAGGTTCCTGGCCTTGGTCCGGTAAAGGCCGATCTTTCGGATATAGGGCTCCACCTCCTCGGGGGTAGCCGCCGCCAAGGCCTTGGCGTCGGGGAAGCGGGCGAAGAGGGCCGGGGTGGCCTCGTTCACGCTTTTGTCCGTGGCCTGGGCGGAGAGGACCGTGGCCACTAGGAGCTGAAAGGGGTTTTCGTGCTTGAGTTCGGTCCGAGCTCCGGGATAAAGGGCCTTCAAGGCCTTCAGGATCTCGGAAGCCCGCGCCTTTTTGGCCTTTTCCCCCTCCTTAGGGCACGCCACGGCTTCCAATCTACAATGTCCCGCAGGCCTCCCCCTCTGGGGCCCAGGGATACCCAAGGCCTAGGCGCACTTGGGGGCGACCCGGCAAGTCTGCACTTGGCACAGCGGGCTCATAGCTAATCACCGTCTAGAAAACCACCGGGAGAAGAGCACCCTAGCCAATAGGCTTCCCGCAAGAAAAGCTGTAGCAGCCGTTAGAGCTTTCTGTGAGGAGTAGTTAATATCATGTCCTAAAACCAAGCTGTTGTAAAGAAAGATCAGGAGCGAACCCGTTAGGCCACCTATAATCAACCCCCTTGTATACGTATCTAGAGCACGCATTGCATACCCCCTCGCTTCCAAATCCACAACCTAAGTGAACTCCAGGCTACATTTCCAAGTAGCCGAAAGGTAGAATCTGTTGCTCCGCTCAAACCCAAAGCCTGGGTGGTAGCATAGCATAAACAACCCCCGATTGTACCGCCAAAAAGGAAGATTCCCTACCCTGCCTAGGGCCCGGACCGGAAAGCGGCACGAAAGCCGCAAGGAGCCTAATAGGCCTTGGCGAAGACCACCCGCTTGCCGTAGGCGGAAGGCCGGCCGCAACGGACGCAGAAGCCCTCTTCGGGTTCGGCCTCAAAGGGCACGCAGCGGCTGGTGGCGGTGGTCTCCTCTTGGATCTGCTTCTCGCAGGCCTTGTCCCCGCAGTGGAAGGCCAAGGCGAAGCCCTCCTGCACGGCCTCCTTGAAGGCCTCGTAGCTGTCCACCTTGCGGGTCCGCGCCCTCTGGAAGTCCAAGGCCCTTTGGTAAAGGGCCTGGTGGAAAGCGTCCAGGCGCTCGGGCAGGGCCTCGGGCAAAGCGGTGAGGGGCAGGGTCTCCTTGCCCCCAAGGCGGCTCGCCAGAACGGCTTGGTGGGCCTCGAGGTCCTTGGGGCCAAGCTCTATGCGGTAGGGCACCCCCTTGAGCTCCCACTCGTGGAACTTGTACCCAGGGGTGTACTGGTCCCGGTCGTCCAGGTGCGCCCTGAGGCCCCGGGCCAGGAGGTCCTTCTTCAGGGCGAAGGCGGCCTCCAGGACCTTCTCCCGGTTCTCCTCTTTGTAGATGGGCACGATGACCACCTGGATGGGGGCGAGGCGCGGGGGCAGGATGAGGCCCTTGTCGTCCCCGTGGGTCATGATGATGGCCCCGATGAAGCGCCAGGAAAGCCCCCAGCTGGTGGTGTGCACGTACTTCACCTGGAGGTCCCTGTCCTGGAACTTGATGTCAAAGGCCCGGGCGAAGTTCTCCCCCAGGTAGTGGCTGGTGCCGCTCTGGAGGGCCTTGCCGTCCCGCATCATGGCCTCAATGGTGGTGGTGTAGACCGCCCCGGCGAACTTCTCCTTCTCCGTCTTCAGGCCCTCAATGACGGGGATGGCGGCGTAGTCCCGGGCCAGCTTGGCGTAGATCCCTAGCATCCTCCGCACCTCCGCCTCGGCCTCCTCCCGGGTGGCGTGGGCGGTGTGCCCCTCCTGCCACAAAAACTCGCTGGTGCGGAGGAAGGGCCGGGTGCGAAGCTCCCAGCGCACCACGTTCCCCCACTGGTTGAGGAGCTGGGGCAGGTCCCGGTAGCTCCGAATCCATTTGGACCACATGTAGCCGATCACCGTCTCCGAGGTGGGGCGCACCGCCAGGGGCTCCTCCAGCTCCTCCCCCCCGGCGTGGGTCACCACGGCGAGCTCGGGGGAGAAGCCCTCCACGTGCTCGGCCTCCTTCCTGAGGAAGCTCATGGGGATGAAAAGGGGGAAGTAGGCGTTCTGGTGGCCCGTCTCCTTGAACATCTGGTCCAAGGTTTTCTGGATGTTCTCCCATATGGCGTAGCCGTAAGGCCGCACCACGATGGTGCCCCGCACCGGGCCGTAGTCGGCGAGCTCCGCCTTCTGGATGACCTCGAGGTACCACTCGCTGAAGTCCACGCTCTGAGGGGTGAGGCCCTTCTCCTTCGCCATACCCGCCCATATTACCCCAGTAGAATGGCCCCATGGACCTCTTCCCCGTCTTCAAGGAGCTGGCCCAGAAGTCCGAGAGCAGGATCGTCCTGGTGGTCCTGGACGGCGTGGGGGGGCTTCCCCTAGAACCCGGCGGGCCCACGGAGCTGGAGGCCGCCCTCACCCCCAACCTAGACGCCCTGGCCCAGGAAAGCGCCCTGGGCCTCCTCACCCCCGTCTACCCGGGCCTCACCCCGGGCTCCGGCCCCGGCCACCTGGCCCTCTTCGGCTACGACCCCTTCCGCTACCTGGTGGGCCGGGGGGCCTTAAGCGCCCTGGGGCTTGGGGCAGACTTCCGGGAAGGGGACGTGGCCCTTCGGGGCAACTTGGCCACGCTGGCCCCGGACGGCACCGTTCTGGACCGCCGGGCGGGCCGCCCCTCCACCGAGGAAAACGCCCGGGTCATCGCCAGGCTGAAGGAGGCCATCCCCCGGGTGGAGGACGTGGAGGTCCACTTTTACACGGAAAGCGAGCACCGCTTCCTGGTGATCCTGAGGGGCCCGGGGCTTTCCGATCAGGTGACGGACACCGACCCCCAGAAGCCGGGCCTGAAGCCCCTCCCCGCCCAGGCCCTGTCGCCCGAGGCGGAGAGGACCGCCAGGGTCCTGAACCTTCTTACGGAGCGCATCCGGGAGGCCCTGAAGGACGAGCCCAGGCTGAACGGGGCCCTCTTCCGGGGGGCCTCCAAAAGGCCCTCTTTCCCCAAGATGGAGGAGGTCTACGGCCTGAAGGCAGCAGCCATCGCCAGCTACCCCATGTACAAAGGCCTGGCCAGCCTGGTGGGCATGGACGTGCTTCCCGTGGAGGGGGAAGGGGACGCCCTTCCGGGGAAGATCCAGGCCCTGAGGGATAACTGGGACCAGTACGACTTCTTCTACTTCCACGTGAAGAAGACGGACGCCATGGGCGAGGACGGCGACTTCCGGGGCAAGGTGGAGAAGATTGAGCTCTTTGACGCCATCCTGCCGGAGATCCTGGCCCTAGGGCCCACGGTCCTCGCCATCACCGGGGACCACTCCACCCCCGCCCTCCTCAAGGCCCACTCCTGGCACCCCGTGCCCCTTCTCCTCAAGGCCCCCTACCTGCGGGCCGACGAGGCCGGGCGCTTCACGGAAAAGGAGGCGCAGAAAGGTAGCCTGGGCCACCTCCGGGGCGTGGAACTCATGCCTCTCCTCCTGGCCCACGCCGGGCGGCTAGCCAAGTACGGGGCCTAAAATGGGAGAAAGATGATCCGGCACCGCCTGAGCCTCGAGGAGTTCCAAGCCCTCCTGGAAAAGGCTCCAGAAGGAGCCCGCCTAGAGCTTCTGGACGGCGAGGTGTACGAAATGGCCCCCATCGGCAGCGGGCACGCCAGCCTGGTCACCTACCTGGCCAAACAGCTGGAAAGGCTCTACGGGGACCGGGCCTTGGTCTACGTGCAGAACCCCCTGCGCCTTTCCCAGCACTCCCTCCCCCAGCCGGACCTGGCCCTGCTCAAACCCCGGGAGGACTTTTACCGGGCCCGGCTGCCCGAGCCCGGGGACACCCTTTTGGTGGTGGAGGTGAGCTTCTCCAGCCGGGAGCTGGACCTTGAGGTGAAGCTCCCCCTCTACGCCCAAGGGGGCATCCCCGAGGTCTGGCTGGTGGAGGAAACGGGAACCCTGGAGGTGTACCGGGAACCCCGGGGAAGCCACTTCCGCCACCGCCTCATTGTGGAACCGGGGGAGGAGGTGGCCCCGCTCCTCCTGGCCCACCCCCTCCTGCGCTGGGACCCCCCTAGAGGTACCCCGCCCGCCTGAGCTCTTCGGCCACGGCCTCGAGGACCATCCCGTAGGCCCGGTCCAGGTCCACGTCCTTCAGGGTGGCCCCCGCCGCGGGCACGTGCCCACCCCCGCCTAGCCTCAGGGCGATGTTCTGGGCGGAAACCCCACCCCGGGAGCGGATGGAGACCTTCACCCCCTCCTCCCGCCTGCGCAAAAAGACCGAGACCACGCTCCCCTCCACGTAGCGGATGAGGCCCACGAAGTCGTCGGAGTCCTCCTCGGTGGGCTGGGCGTCCTCGGGCAGGTGGGCGGTAACCACCAGGCCGCCAAAGTGGAAGGCCACGGTGGAGAGGACCTGGCCCATAAGGCGGAAGTAGGAGGGAGGGCGGAACTGGAGGCGGTCGGTGAGCTCGGGAAGCCGCACCCCGTAGCCCACAAGCTCCGCCGCCACCTGGAGGACCTCGGGGGTGGTGTTGGCGAAGCGGAAGTTGCCCGTATCCGTGAGGATGCCGGCGAGGACCGGGGTGGCGATCTCCTCCGTCCAGGCCACCCCTAGGAGGTCAATGAGGTCCTTGACCATCTGGGCCGTGGCCGCCTTGGAAGGGTCCACCACCGCGATCTGGCCGAAGCGGGGGTTGGTGCCGTGGTGGTCTATGTTGATGACGAACCCCTCCACCGGCACCCCCGCCACCCTCGAGGGCTCGGCGCTGTCCAGCGCCACCAGGGTGGCCCCGGGAGGAAGCTTCTCCACGGGGTCGGAGTACTCGTCCTCCTTGGGCAGAAAGCGGAGGAAGCGGGGAGGCTCCGCCACCCAGCGGGCGTCCTTGCCCAGGGCCTTGAGGGCCCGGTAAAGCCCTAAAGAACTTCCGATGGCGTCCCCATCGGGGTCCACGTGGGTGGCGATGTAGATGGGGCCCTCCACCGCCTTCAGCACCTCGGCCACCAGGCGCATCTTTTCCCAGTACTTGGGGTCAGGGGCGTTGCCGTCCACAGGGCTAGGCTACCACGCGAAAGGGTTTTCTACCCTCACCCCCCCGTAATCGGCAGGGTTCAGGTCCTCGCTCCACACCACCCGGGCCCCCAGAGCCCTAGCGCTTTGCAGGATCATGGCATCCCAGAAGGAAAGAAGGTGCCTTTCCGAAAGCCTCGCAGCCTGAAGCACGTCCTCCAAAGAAGGGGTGTGGAGCCTGGCCTTGCCCAGGTCCTTTAAGACCTGGTAGGCCACCTGGGGCTCCAGGGGGACGGGAAGCTTCCGGGTGGCCACCACGTAGAACTCCTGCAGGACCTGAAGGGAAAGGGCAAGCCTTCGTTGCGCAACAAGGCGCTCTAAGAGGGCGATGGCCCGAGCCCGTTTCTCTCCCCCGGCTCGGTCGTAGGCGTAGACCAGGACGTTGGTGTCCACGAACTCAAGCCCCCCGGGCATGCCGCTCCTCCCGGGAAGGCAGGGCCTGGCCCTCGCTGGAGAATAGCCCCTGGCGCATCCAGGAGAGCTGGCGGGCCAAGGACTCCTCCGGGCCCTCCTCTGCCAAAGCCTGCCGGAGAAGCTCCTCCACGAAGGCGTTCAGACTCTGGCCCCGCTTCAGGGCCACCTCCCGCGCCCGGCGCACCAGGTCCTCGGGAAGCCGCAAGGTCAGGTTCCGTCCCATGGGCCCTATCTTAGCACATCATGATGTGCTAAATGGGCGGCCAAACCCGTTCATCCAGGACTAGGGCCCCTGGCTCGGACCTGGACGGGGCAGAGCTAAAGGTTCCACCCCCCGGCCACCTCCAGGACCTGCCCTGTCAGGTAGGGCTCGTGGACGAAGAAGAGGACGGCCCGGGCGATCTCCTCCAGGAGGGCCAGCCGCCCCATGGGGATCTCCTGGATGGGCTTGGAAACGGAGTTCTCCGCCACCCCCGGGGCCACCACGTTGGCGGTGATGCCGGCGGTGGCGAAGCGCTTGGCGATGGCCTTGGTGTAAAGGACCACCCCGGTCTTGGCGATGGCGTAGGGCGTGATGTGGGGCCGAGCGAGGAGGTTCTGGGCCCCGGCGTAGCCCAGGTTGACGATGCGGCCATAGCCCTGCTCCACCATGAGGGGGAGGACCTTTTGGGTGAGGAGGAAGGTGGCGGTGAGGTTGGTGTCCAGGATCCAGCGCCACTCCTCCAAGCTCACCTCCTCTATAGGCTTGTAGAGGTAGTCGCCCACGTTGTTGACCAGGACCCCGACCCCCCCCAGGTGGTAGCGGACCTCCTCCACCAGGCCCGCCACCTCCTCCTCCCGGGTGAGGTCGGCCCGGACCTTGATGGCCCGCACCCCTAGGGCCTCCGCCTCCTGCCGCGTGGCCTCGGCCAGGCCCTCGGAGGTGCGGTAGTGGACGGCCACGGCGAAGCCCTCCCGGGCCAGGGCCAGGAGGATGGCCCGGCCGATCCCCTTGGCGCTTCCCGTCACCAGCGCGACCCTCATGCTCCCTCCAGGTAGCGGGCGAGGAGGACCCGGGTGAAGCTGTTTAAGGGATAGCCAAGCCCCGCCTCCGGCTCCACCCAGGCCCACTCCAGGATCTCATGGTTGGGGCGCACCTCCCCCTCCCCCTTGGCGAAGTAGTTGAGGAGGAGCATGTGGCTGGGCTTGTGGAACTCGGGGCTGAAGAGGGCCTCCTGCACCAGGGCGAAGCGAATCTCCCGAAGCTCCAGGTTGACCTCCTCCCGGATCTCCCGCCTCAGGGCAGCCTCGAGGCTCTCCCCGTAGCCCACCTTCCCCCCGGGCACCCCCCAAAGCCCCCGCCACTTGGCGGTGCGCACCAGAAGCACCCGGCCTTCCTTTTCCACTAGGGCCCCCACCGTGGGGATGGGATACTGCGGAGGATTCTCCATAGGTACCAAAGCCCAAGATACAGGGCCTGAAGGAGGACGAAGGTGAGGTAGGCCCCAGGCTGGTGAAGGGCCAGGAAGAGGCCCACGAAGAAAAGCTGGGTGGTGAGGCCCAGGTTCACCACCCCCGCAAGGGCGGCCTCGTCAAAGAAGCGCCTGGAGTCTAGACAAAAAGACTTCAGAAGAAACCCCTCCAAGGCGGTGATGGCCCGGTCCTGGGGCAGGAAGAGGAGGCGGTAGACCCCCCGCAAAAGGGCAAGGAGGGGGCTACTGGGGTCCTGGGCCTCCTCCGGGAGGGGAAGCCCCCGGTGGAGGCGGTAAAGCCTTTCCAGGTTGAAGTCGTAGGACTGGACCAGGGTGAAGACCAAAAAGGCCAGAAGGGCCATCCCCCAGGCTCCCGTCCGCACCCCCAGGGCCAGGAAGAGGAAGAGGTTGCCGAGAAAGTCCAGCTCGGTATCCAGGTAGCGGCCCAGCTCCGTGACCTCGCCCCTGAGGCGGGCCAGCTGCCCGTCGGCGTTGTCCAGAACGGTCTTCACCTGCAGGAGGAGGGCGGCCGGGAGGTCCTCGCCCACGAGGACCAAAAAGGCGGCCAGGAGGACCAGAAGGGTGTGGAAGAGGACCAGGTGGTGGGGCCTCACCGGGGTGGGAAGAAGCGCCCGCACCACCAGGTGGGCCAGGGGGCGGAAGAGGACGATGTTGAGGAACTCGTGGACCGGCCTGGCCTTGGCCCCGGGCACCATGGCTAATCCTTAAGATGCTCCAGGATCCTGGCCACCACCTCCTCGAGGCCCATCTCGCTGGTGTCCAGGATCAGGGCCTCGGGAGCGGGGGCGCTTTGCGCCCGGTCCTTTTCGTCCCTCTGGAGGAGGTCCCGCAGGACCTCCTCGTAGTCCCCGGGCCTTTCCTTGGCCCGCCTTTGGGCCCGGACCTCGGGACGGGCGGTGAGGTAGAACTTGTGGGGCGCCTGGGGAAAGACCGCGGTGCCCATGTCCCGCCCCTCGGCCACAAAGGGCGGGGGCACCTCCTTTAGCCTTGCGTTCACCCAGGCCCGCACCCCGGGGAGGCGGGCCACCTGGGAGACCACCCGGTCCACCGCCTCGGTGTGGAGGTGGGGGGTGAGGTCCTCGCCATCCGCCAGGACCCGGTTCCCCTCCCTATCGGGCAGGAGGCGCACCCTCTTGGCCTGAAGCAGGGCCAAAAGCCCCGCCTCGTCCTCCAGGTCCACCCCCGCCCTCAGGGCCAGGTAGGCGGCGGCCCGGTAGAGGAGGCCGCTGGAGAGGTAGGGGACCCCCAGGGCCTCGGCCACCCGCTTGGCCACGGAACTCTTCCCCGAGGCCGAGGGGCCGTCTATGGTCACGATGCCCCGCATAGGCCAAGGAGGTCCCGGAAGAAGCCGGGGTAGGAGATCTCCGCCCACTCGGGCTCCCACACCCTAACCCCCACGGGGAGGCCCGCCACGGCGAAGGCCATGGCGATGCGGTGGTCGTGGAAGGGCTCCACCTCGCCCCTCCGCACCCCGCCTCCCCGGATCCTAAGCCAGTCCGGCCCCTCCTCCACCTCCACCCCCAGGGCCCGGAGGTTTTGGGCGATGGCGGCCACCCGGTCGGACTCCTTGACCCGAAGCTCGGAAAGGCCCGGGATGAAGGTCTCCCCTTCCGCCCAGGCGGCGGCCGCCGCCAGGATGGGCACCTCGTCCACCATGAGGGGGATGAGGCCCTCGTCCACGGCCACGCCCTTCAGGGGGCTATGCCGGGCCCGGACGTAGCCCACGGGCTCCCCCGCCTCCCCCTCGAGGACCCGCCACTCCACCTCGGCCCCCATGGCCTTCAGGACCTGGAGGAGCCCGGTGCGGGTGGGGTTCAGGCCCACCCCTTCCACCACCACCTCCGAGCCCGGGGAGATAAGGGCCGCCACCAAGAAGAAGGCCGCCGAGGAGAAGTCCCCGGGGACGGTGAGGTCCTTGGCGGGGAAGGGCCCCGTCTTGGCCGTCCCCACCCGGTTCCCCGCCACCCAGAGGGGGAGGCCAAAGTGGCGGAAGAGCCTTTCCGTGTGGTCCCGGGTGGGGACGGGCTCCTCCACCTCCGTCTCGCCCTCGGCGAAGAGGCCCGCCAGGAGGAGGGCGCTCTTCACCTGGGCGCTGGGCACGGGCAGGGTGTAGCGGATGCCCCGCAAAGGCCCACCCCGCACGGCCAGAGGGGCCTTCCCGCCCCCTTCCCGGCCGTCAATCCGGGCCCCCATGGCCCTTAGGGGCTCGGCCACCCGGGCCATGGGCCGCCGCCTCAAGGAGGCGTCCCCGGTGAGGACGGCGAAAAGCCCCTCCTGCCCCGCCAGGATGCCCAGGACGAGGCGCATGAGGGTGCCGGCGTTGCCGCAGTCCAGGACGTCCTCGGGCTCCTTTAGGCGGAGGCCCCTTCCCCGCACCCGGAAGTGGGGGCCCTCCTCCTCTATCTCCGCCCCCAGGGCCCGGAGGACCCGAGCGGTGGAGAGGGTGTCCCCCGCCTTTAGAGGGTAATAAAGCCGCCCCTCCCCCTCGGCCAGGGCCAGGAGCATGAGGCCCCGGTGGGTCACGGACTTGTCCCCGGGCACCCGCAGGGCGCCCCTCAGGGGGCCGCAGGGGCCGAGGTCCAAAAAGGGCCGGTCCATGCCCCCTAGTCTTCCCGCCCTTCAGGGCTTTGGTCAAGGCCGGGGGCGGCGCCCAGGAAAAGCCCCTCTCCCTGGAGGCGCACCTCCTCCCCCGGAAAGAGGAGGAAGGTGGCGGGGGGCCGGAGGGTCTCCCCGGGAAGCCAGGCCTCCCCCTCCAGGAGGGTGAGGACGAGGGGGGCCTCGGGCCTCAAGGTCAGGCCTCCCCGGAGGGGAAAGCGGTAGAGGGCGAAGTGGGGGGTCTTGAGAAGCCTCTCCCCGCCCGGCACCGGCTCCGGCCGGACCGGAGGGATGGGGGTGGGCTCCAGGAGGGCCACCTCCAGGGCCTTCTCCAGGTGGAGCTCCCGGGGGCGGCCGTAGTCGTAGAGGCGGTAGGTGAGGTCCGAGGGGGTCTGGACCTCGTAGACCCGCACCCCGGGGCCCAGGGCGTGCACCACCCCGGCGGGGAGGTAGACCACCTGCCCCGGGACCACCCGCACCCGCCGGAGGACCTCCTCCAGGCGGCCCTCCTCCGCCCGCCTGCGCGCCTCCTCCCGGCCCAAGGGCCTCTTTACGCCGTAGACGATCTCCCCCGGGGAGAGGACGTACCAGGCCTCGTACTTGCCCGGCTTCCCCTCCACCCTCCGGGCGTAGGCGTGGGGCGGATGCACCTGGACGGAAAGCCACTCCGCCGGGTCCAAAAGCTTCACGAGAAGCGGCTCCTCGCAGAGCCACACCTCCCCGATCCCCGGGCCATAGCCCAGGGCGCTTCCTCCCCAGATGCGGGGGACGGGCTTGGGGACACAGGGCCGCACCGGGGTTAGTATAAGGGGCATGCGCGACCTGGACCGGGAGGAAACCTATCTGGTGGACCGGCGGGGCCTGGCCCTGGAGCTCAGGGACCTGGTGGGCACGGGGCCCGTGCCCCAGGGGACCTACCCGGGCCCCCACGGCGTTTTGGCCTACGGGGAGGGGCACTTCGCCGCCGAACTCCTGGCCTTCCCCGAGTGGGTGGAGGAGGGCACCCTCTTCCTCCTGGAAGGCGGGTACGACCTGGGGGAGGCCGCCGCCATGGGCCTTCTGGCGGAAAGTGGCCGGGCCAGGGTGGTGCGGGTGGGCTTCCGCCAGGGCGTGGACGTCCACATCCCCCCGAGCCCCCTAAGCCCCTACCGCTACCTCCGCTTCCTCCTCCTGGCCACGGGGCAGGAGGAGGCCCTGAAGGAGGTGGACAAGAAGCTTCTCGAGGAGAGGCGGCGGCTCGGGCCCGAGGTGCCCCTGGAGGAGAACCCCGCCAAGTTCCTGGCCTACACCCTCCTGGAGCGCCTTCCCCTCTTCTATAGCCCCTTTTTCCGCCCCCTCGAGGCGGCCGCCCAAAGCCTCACCGCCCGCATCGGGAAAAGCCTCTCCCTGACCCCGCCCTTTAGCGCCCTGGAGTTCTTCCTGACGGGCCTCGAGGCCCGCCACGAGCAGGGCGACCCCCTGGTCGCCGTCCTCCTGGGAGGGGGGGAGGCCGTGGCCTTGGCCAAGGAGATCCTGGAAACCCGGGTGGACGCCGTCGCCGAGGTCCCCCCGCCCGAGGGAAGCCGCCTGGCCCAGGCCGTGGCCCTCTGGTACCGCCTGGCCTGGACCGCCTACTACCTGGCCCTCCTCTACGGCGTGGACCCCTCGGACCAAGAGGTCTTGGAAAGGCTCAGGGAGGTGAGCTAAGTGCCCGCACGTTGGTTTCGCAACATGGGGTGCTCAAGCCGGGGCTGTGGAAGGGCTTTTCTGGGGCCCCCACCGCGGCTTTTGCCGCGGTGGGGTGCTTAGGTGGAGATCCCCCCCTTCCCCAAGCCGGGGAGCCTGGAGGAGGCCCTGGCCCTCCAGAAGGCCCTGGCGGGGAAGGTGGTGGTGGCGGGAAGCCTGGAGGGCGTGAGGCGCATCGCCGCCCTGGACGCCTCCCACAGGCGGGGAAAGCCCCTTTTGGCCGTGGCCGTCCTCTACGACCTGGAAAGGGGCCCCCTCTTCGTGGGCAAGGGCGCGGTCCCCGAGGAGGAGCTTTTCCCCTACGTTCCCGGCTTTCTCTCCTTCCGGGAGGCCCCCGCCTACCTCCTGGCCCTGAAGGCCCTGCCCGAGGCCCCGGAAGCCCTGCTGGTGGACGGGCAGGGCATCGCCCACCCCCGGGGCCTGGGCATCGCTAGCCACCTGGGGGTCCACCTGGACCTTCCCAGCGTGGGCGTGGCCAAGAGCCTCCTCCATGGCCGCCCGGAAGGCCCCCTACCCCGGGAAAGGGGCAGCGCCGTCCGCCTCCTCTCCCCCGAGGGCAGGCCCATGGGCTACGTGTACCGTAGCCGGGCCGGGGCGAGACCCCTCTACGTCTCCCCCGGGCACCGGGTGGGCCTCGAGGAGGCCCTAGCCTTTGTCCGCGCCCTCCCCACCCGCTTCCGCCTGCCCGAGCCCCTGCGCCTGGCCCATTTGGAGGCGGGCAGAGCCCTGAAGGCCTTAGACTGAGGCCCGTGGAAAGGCCCAACCCCGTCTACCGGGCGGCCTGGCCCCTGGCCCGCTTCCTCCTCCACCTCCTCTTCGGCTACCGGACGGAGGGCGCGGAAAAGGTGCCCGAGAAGGGCCCGGTGATCCTGGCCGCCAACCACCTTTCCATCCTGGACCCCATCGCCATCGGCGCCGGCATCAAAAGGCCCGTGAGCTTCCTGGCCCGGGCCGACGTCTTCCGCCTGCCCGTCCTTTCCTGGCTCCTGCCCTGGCTCTACGCCATCCCCGTGGAACGGGGGATCGGGGACCTTTCCGCCATCAAGGGCGCCATCCGGGCCCTGGAGAGGGGCATGGCCTTTGGCATCTTCCCCGAGGGCACAAGGAGCCGCTCGGGCAGGCTCCAGCCCTTCAAGACCGGGGTAGCGGCCATCGCCTTCCGCACCGGCAGCCCGGTGGTGCCCGTGGCTGTGGTGGGCTCCGAGAAGGCCTGGCCCGTGGGCCGGAAGCTCTTCCGCCTGCGCCAGCCCATCCGGGTGGTCTACGGCGACCCCATCCCCGTTCCAAGGAAAACCGAGGTTTCCCACCAGGAGCTGGAAAACCTCACCCGGGAGATAGAGGCCCAGGTACGGGAACTTCTACCCCCCCAGTACCGCTAGAGGCAATGCTTTCACTATCACACATTACTATAAATAGCGGAAGAAATGGGACAGGGTATTGCGGGAAGCGAAGTCGGCGTGATATAGTCCGCCCGGAAGGGAAAAGAGGAAGGAGGTGAAGAATGGCAACAAAGAAAACGGTAACCAAAGCGGATCTGGTGGACCAGGTGGCGGCGGCGGCCGGTCTTAAGAAAAAGGACGCCAAGGCGGCCATTGACGCCTTCCTGGCCAAGGTGGAGGAGGCCCTGGCCGCCGGCAACAAGGTGCAGCTCACCGGCTTCGGCACCTTTGAGGTGCGCAAGCGGAAGGCCCGCACCGGCGTGAAGCCCGGCACCAAGGAGAAGATCAAGATCCCGGCCACCCAGTACCCCGCCTTCAAGCCGGGCAAGGCCCTCAAGGACAAGGTCAAGAAGTGAGCTATTCCCTTCCCCTGGGGGGCTTGGCCCCCCGGGTTATCCCTTAGGCCCCGCCCAGGGCTCCGCCGGGCTTGATCTTAGGCACCACCCGGGGGGCCTCCTTTTCCTCCTTGGGCTCCTCGGGAACCTCCAGGGGAAGGCCCTCCACCACCCGCTGAAACTCCTCCGCCGTCAGGGTCTCCCGCTCCAGGAGGGTCTCGGCCACCCGCTCCAGGACCTCCCGCTTGGCCCGAAGGAGGTCAAGGACCCTTTGGTACTGCTCCTCTATGAGCCGCCGCACCGCCTCGTCAATGCGCTTGGCCGTCTCCTCGGAGTACTGGCGCACGTCGTACCCACCCAGGTAGGTGTCCTCCCGGAGGGCGTAGGCCACGGGGCCGAACTCGGGGTGCATGCCCCACTCGGTGATCATGCGCCGGGCCAGCTCCGTGGCCTGGCGGAAGTCGTTTTCCGCCCCCGTGGTCACGTCCTCAAAGACCAGCTCCTCGGCGGCCCGGCCGGCCAGGGCCACGGCGATCTGGTCCAGAAGGCGCTTTCGGGACCAGTGGAGCATGTCCTCCCGCCTGGGCATCATGAAGCCCAAGGCGCGGCCCCGGGGGACGATGGTGACCTTGTGGACCCCGTCGGCGTGCTCCAGGAAGTGGGCCGCCAGGGCGTGGCCGGCCTCGTGGTAGGCGGTGATCTGGCGGTCGCGGTGGGTGAGGACCAGGCTCTTCTTGGCGGGACCCATCATCACCCGGTCGGCGGCCTCCTCCAGGTCCTTCATGGTGATCTTCTTCCGCCCCTCCCGGGCGGCCAGGAGGGCGGCCTCGTTCAGGAGGTTCTCCAGGTCCGCCCCCACGAAGCCCGGGGTGCGCTTGGCCAGGAGGGCCAGGTCCACGTCCTCGGCCAGGGGCTTGCCCCGGGCGTGGATCCTGAGGATCTGCTCCCGCCCCTTCACGTCGGGGGCGTCTATGGCGATCTGGCGGTCAAAGCGGCCCGGGCGCAGAAGGGCGGGGTCCAGGACGTCGGGGCGGTTGGTGGCGGCCATGACGATGATGGTGGAGTCCTTCTCAAAGCCGTCCATCTCCACCAGAAGCTGGTTCAGGGTCTGCTCGCGCTCGTCGTTGCCGCCCCCCACGCCGCTCCCCCGCCGCCTGCCCACGGCATCGATCTCGTCTATGAAGACGATGCAGGGGGCGTGGCGCTTGGCGGTCTCAAAGAGGTCCCTGACCCTCGCCGCCCCCACGCCCACGAACATCTCCACGAAGTCCGAGCCGCTGGCGGTGATGAAGGGCACCCGGGCCTCCCCGGCCACCGCCCTGGCGATGTGGGTCTTGCCCACCCCGGGAGGGCCCACCAGGAGGACGCCCTTGGGGATCCGGGCCCCCATCTCGTGGAAGCGGCCGGGGTTTTTCAGAAACTCCACGATCTCCCTGAGCTCCTCCTTGGCCTCCTCGGCCCCGGCCACGTCCTTGAAGGTGACCTTGGGGGCCTCGGTGAGGACCTTGGCCCGGCTTTTGGTGAAGCTGAAGGCGGAGTCGGAGGGCCCGGCCCGGCCGGTGCGGGAGAAGTAGTAGAGGGCCCCTATGAGGAGACCCACCAGAAGAAGGGGCCAGAGGAAACCCAAGGCGTTCTGCGTCTGGGGGGGCTCCACCCGCACGCTCACCCCCTGGCGCATCCAGGCCTCGAGGGTGGCGTTGTCCGGGGGGCTGGCGGCGTAGGTGGTGAAGCCCGAGCCGTCGGTGAGGGTGCCCTGGATGCGGTTCTCCCCCGAGCGGACCACCACCTCCTTGACCCGGCCCGCCTTCAGGTCCTCCAGGAAGGTGGTGTAGTTGACCGCGCCGCTAGGGGGGGCCATGGTGCCCGCGAGGCTGAAGGCCCAGGCCAGCAAGAGCAGGCCCAGGACGAAGACCAAAAAGTTCAGGGGAACCCGAGGCATGTCTTCCCTTAGGGTACACGCCCCATGGGGGGTTCTGGGTAGCCCAGAGCACCATGACACGACTTCGCTCAACTCGCTTGACAATATAGGCAGGCATCGGGTATCCTGGTCCAGAGAGGTGAGGTTATGGCCAAGGCAGTGGGCATTGACCTGGGCACCACCAACAGCGTGATCGCCGTCATGGAGGGCGGCAAGCCGGTGGTTTTGGAGAACGCCGAGGGGGAGAGGACCACCCCCAGCGTGGTGGCCTTCCGGGACGGGGAGACCCTGGTGGGCCGGATGGCCAAGCGCCAGGCGGTCCTGAACCCCGAGGGGACCATCTTTGAGGTCAAGCGCTTCATTGGGCGCCGCTACGAGGAGGTTCAGGAGGAGGCCAGGCGGGTCCCCTACAAGGTGGTCCCGGGGCCCGACGGGGGCGTGCGCATTGAGGTCAAGGGCAAGCTCTACACCCCCGAGGAGATCAGCGCCATGATCCTCCGCAAGCTGGTGGAGGACGCCTCCAAGAAGCTGGGCGAGAGGATCACCAAGGCGGTGATCACCGTGCCCGCCTACTTCAACAACGCCCAGCGGGAGGCCACCGCCAACGCCGGGAGGATCGCCGGCCTCGAGGTCCTGCGCATCATCAACGAGCCCACGGCCGCCGCCCTGGCCTACGGCCTGGACAAGAAGGGTAACGAGACCGTTCTGGTCTTTGACCTGGGGGGCGGCACCTTTGACGTCACGGTGCTGGAGATCGGCGAAGGGGTCTTTGAGGTGAAGTCCACCTCCGGGGACACCCACCTGGGCGGCTCCGACATGGACCACGCCATCGTCAACTGGCTGGCCGAGGAGTTCAAGCGGGAGTACGGGGTGGACCTGAAGGCGGACCGGCAGGCCCTCCAGCGCCTCATTGAGGCGGCGGAGAAGGCCAAGATTGAGCTCTCCAGCACCCTGGAGACCACCATCTCCCTCCCCTTCATCGCCCTGGACCCCGCCACCAAGACCCCTCTGCACCTGGAGAAGAAGCTCACCCGGGCCAAGTTTGAGGAGCTCATCGAGCCCCTCCTCAAGCGCCTCCGGGGCCCCGTGGAGCAGGCCCTGAAGGATGCCGGCCTCACCCCCGCCCAGATTGACGAGGTGATCCTGGTGGGCGGGGCCACCCGGGTGCCCGCGGTGCAGCGGGTGGTGAAGGAGCTTCTGGGCAAGGAGCCCAACCGCTCCGTGAACCCCGACGAGGTGGTGGCCATGGGGGCCGCCATCCAGGCGGGCGTCCTCATGGGCGAGGTGCGGGACGTGGTCCTCCTGGACGTCACCCCCCTCTCCCTGGGCGTGGAGACCAAGGGCGGGGTGATGACCGTCCTCATCCCCAGGAACACCACTATCCCCACCCGCAAGTGCGAGATCTTCACCACGGCGGAGCACAACCAGACGGCGGTGGAGATCCACGTCCTGCAGGGGGAGCGCCCCATGGCCCAAGACAACAAGAGCCTGGGCCGCTTCCGCCTCGAGGGCATCCCGCCCATGCCCGCCGGGATGCCGCAGATTGAGGTCTGCTTTGACATTGACGCCAACGGCATCCTCCACGTGACCGCCAGGGAGAAGTCCACCGGGCGTGAGGCCTCCATCACCATCCAGAACACCACCACCCTCTCCGAGGAGGAGATCCAGCGGATAATTGAGGAGGCCCAGCGCCACGCCGAGGAGGACCGGCGGCGCAAGGAGCACGCCGAGCTCAAGAACGCCCTGGACACCGCCAGGGTCCAGGCAGAGCGGGTCCTCAACGAGAAGCCGGGCTCCCCCGAGGCCAAGGCCCGCCTGGAGGCGGCCATCGCCAGGGCCAAGGAGCTGGTGGAGCGGGACGCCCCCGACCCCGAGCTCAAGGCGGCCACGGAGGAGCTCCTCCAGGCGGTCCAGGCCTACGAGGCCTCGGCCACGGCGGGGACCACGGGAGGCCGCCCGGACGACGTGATTGACGCCGACTACAAGCCCGCCGAGTAAGCCCACGGGAAGGCCGCCCCGCCCCCAGGGGCGGGGCCTTCCCCTCAAGGAGGGAAGCATGGAGGAGAGGAACCTGGGGGAAAACGCCCTGGAAAAGGACCTCAACGAGGTGGCCCAGGAAGCCGAGGCCCTGGAGGCCCGCCTCAAGGCGGCCGAGGAGGAGCTCAAAAGCCTCAAGGACCGGTACCTCCGCCTCCTGGCCGACTTTGACAACTACCGCAAGCGCATGGAGGAGGAGCTAAAGGCCCGGGAGCGGGAAGGGGCCCTCAAGGTCCTGAGGGCCCTCCTCCCCGTCCTGGACGACCTGGACCGGGCCCTGGAGTTCGCCCAGGCCAACCCGGAGAGCATCCTCCAGGGGGTGAGGGCGGTGCGGGAGGGCTTCTTCCGCATCCTGGCGGGCCTAGGCGTGGAGGAGGTGCCGGGGGAAGGCCAGGCCTTTGACCCCAGGTACCACGAGGCCATCGGCCTCCTCCCGGGGGAACCCGGCAAGGTGGCCAGGGTCTTCCAACGGGGCTTCCGCATGGGGGACAGCCTGGTGCGCCCCGCCCGGGTGGCCGTGGGCGAGGAAAAGCCCGAGGACGAAGCGGGGGTGGAGTAGGCCATGAAGGACTACTACGCCATCCTGGGCGTCCCCAGAAACGCCACGCAGGAGGAGATCAAAAGGGCCTACAAGCGCCTGGCCCGGCAGTACCACCCCGACGTCAACAAAAGCCCCGAGGCCGAGGAGAAGTTCAAGGAGATCAACGAGGCCTACGCCGTCCTCTCCGACCCCGAGAAGCGCAAGATCTACGACGCCTACGGGACCACCACCCCGCCCCCTCCCCCGCCGCCCGGGGGCTACGACTTCTCCGGCTTTGACGTGGAGGACTTCTCGGATTTCTTCCAGGAGCTCTTCGGCGGGGGGCTTTTCGGCCGAAGCCGCCGGCCCCGGCGGGGGCGGGACGTGCGGGCCGAGCTGGCCCTCACCCTCGAGGAGGCCTTCCACGGAGGCGAAAGGGTCCTGGAGGTGGGGGGCAGGCGGGTCTCCGTGCGCATCCCAAGAGGGGTCCAGGACGGGGCCACCCTCCGGGTCCCCGGCATGGGGGGACTCGGGGACCCCCCGGGGGACCTCCTCCTCACCGTGCGCCTCCTCCCCCACCCCCGCTTCCGGCGGGAGGGGCAGGACCTCTACGCCACCCTGGACGTCCCGGCCCCCATCGCCGTGGTGGGGGGCAAGGTGCGGGCCATGACCCTGGAGGGCCCGGTGGAGGTCACCATCCCCCCCAGGACCCAGGCGGGCAGAAGGCTGAGGCTCAAAGGCAAGGGCTTCCCTGGACCCACCGGCCGCGGGGACCTCTACCTGGAGGTGCGCCTCACCATCCCCGAGCGCCTCACCCCCGAGGAGGAAGCCCTTTGGAAGAGGCTGGCGGAGGCCTACTATGCTCGCGCGTAGCGCCTGGCTTTCCCTGGAGGCCCTAGAGGAGCACGGCCTCTCCCTGAGCGCCGTGCGGGCCTACGTGGAGATCGGCTTCGTGGAGCCCTTAGAGGTGGGGGGCACCTGGTACTTCCGCCGGGAGGACCTCCTGCGCATGGCCAAGGCGGAGCGCATCCGCAAGGACCTGGGGGCCAACCTCATCGGGGCGGCCCTGGTGGTGGAGATCCTGGAGCGCTCCCAATAGGCTCCGGTACGCCCTTTTGGGGCCAACGGCGGGGTACTTAGCGGGACATCCTTCCCCACAACCTCCCCTAAACTTGGGTTAGGCGCCGCTTCTTCCTAGGGTTGGACTTCGCCCATCCTTTTTATCAATCAACTTGACAATATCCATGTTAGGTGATATGCTAGCCTTAGCGAGAGGAGGCAGGGGATGAACCTGGAACGCTGGACCCAAGCCGCCCGCGAAGCCCTGGCCCAGGCCCAGGTCCTGGCCCGGAAGCTTCGGCACCAGGCCATAGACACCCCCCACCTCTGGGCCGTCCTGCTGAAGGACCCTGGGGGGCTTCCCTGGCGGCTTTTGGAGAAGGCCGGGGCCGACCCCAAGGCCCTGAAGGAGCTCATGGAGCGGGAGCTTTCCCGCCTCCCCAAGGTGGAGGGGGCCGAGGGCGGGCAGTACCTGACGGCCCGGCTTTCCGGGGCCTTTAACCGGGCCGAGGCCCTGGTGGAGGAGCTCAAGGACCGCTTCGTGGCCCTGGACACCCTGGTCCTGGCCCTGGCCGAGGCCACCCCGGGCCTTCCCGGCCTCGAGCCCCTGAAACGAGCCCTTTTGGAACTCAGAGGAGGTAAGACCGTGCAGACGGAACACGCGGAGAGCACCTACAACGCCCTGGAGCAGTACGGCATTGACCTGACGGCCCTGGCCGCCCAGGGCAGGCTGGACCCGGTCATCGGCCGGGACGAGGAGATCCGGCGCACCATCCAGATCCTCCTCCGGCGCACCAAGAACAACCCGGTCCTGATCGGCGAGCCCGGCGTGGGCAAGACGGCCATCGTGGAGGGCCTAGCCCAGCGCATCGTCAAAGGGGACGTGCCCGAGGGCCTCAAGGGCAAGCGCATCATCTCCTTGCAGATGGGCTCCCTCCTGGCCGGGGCCAAGTACCGGGGCGAGTTTGAGGAGCGCCTGAAGGCGGTGATCCAAGAGGTGGTGGCGAGCCAGGGGGAGATCATCCTCTTCATTGACGAGCTCCACACCGTGGTGGGCGCCGGCAAGGCCGAGGGGGCCGTGGACGCCGGCAACATGCTGAAGCCTCCTCTCGCCCGCGGGGAGCTCAGGCTCATCGGGGCCACCACCTTGGACGAGTACCGGGAGATTGAGAAGGACCCCGCCCTGGAGAGGCGCTTCCAGCCCGTCTACGTGGACGAGCCCAGCGTGGAGGAGACCATCTCCATCCTGCGGGGCATCAAGGATAAGTACGAGGTCCACCACGGGGTGCGCATCTCCGACCCCGCCCTGGTGGCGGCGGCGGTTCTCTCCCACCGCTACATCACGGAAAGGCGCCTCCCCGACAAGGCCATTGACCTCGTGGACGAGGCGGCGGCCCGGCTCCGCATGGCCTTGGAGAGCGCTCCCGAGGAGATAGACACCCTGGAGCGCAAGAAGCTCCAGCTGGAGATTGAGCGGGAAGCCCTGAAGAAGGAGAAGGACCCAGACTCCCTAGAGCGCCTCAAGGCCATTGAGGCTGAGATCGCCGAGCTCACCAAGGAGATTGAGAAGCTCAAGGCCGAGTGGGAGGCCGAGAGGGAGATCCTGAAGAAGCTCCGCGAGGCCCAGCACCGCCTGGACGGGGTGAGGCGGGAGATTGAGCTGGCCGAGCGCCACTACGACCTGAACCGGGCCGCCGAGCTCCGCTACGGGGAGCTTCCCCGCCTCGAGGCCGAGGTGGAAGCCCTCTCCGAGAAGCTCAAGAACGCCCGCTTCGTCCGCCTGGAGGTCACCGAGGAGGACATCGCCGAGATCGTCTCCCGCTGGACGGGAATCCCCGTGGCCAAGCTCCTGGAAGGCGAGCGGGAGAAGCTCCTGAGGCTTGAGGAGGAGCTCCACAAGCGGGTGGTGGGCCAGGACGAGGCCATAAGGGCCGTGGCCGATGCCATCCGCCGCGCCCGGGCCGGCCTCAAGGATCCGGGCCGCCCCATCGGGAGCTTCCTCTTCCTGGGCCCCACGGGCGTGGGCAAGACAGAGCTGGCCAAGACCCTGGCCGCCACCCTCTTTGACACCGAGGAGGCCATGGTCCGCATTGACATGACGGAGTACATGGAGAAGCACGCCGTCAGCCGCCTCATCGGGGCCCCTCCCGGCTACGTGGGCTACGAGGAAGGGGGCCAGCTCACCGAGGCCGTCCGCCGGCGGCCCTACAGCGTCATCCTCTTTGACGAGATTGAGAAGGCCCACCCCGACGTCTTCAACATCCTCCTGCAGATCCTGGACGACGGCCGCCTCACCGACAGCCACGGGCGCACCGTGGACTTCCGCAACACCGTCATCATCCTGACCTCCAACCTGGGTAGCCCCCTCATCCTGGAGGGCATCCAGAAGGGTCTGCCCTACGAGCGGATCCGCGACGAGGTCTTCGGCGTCCTGCAGAAGCACTTCCGCCCCGAGTTCCTGAACCGGCTGGACGAGATCGTGGTCTTCCGGCCCCTCTCCCGGGAGCAGATCCGCCAGATCGTGGACATCCAGCTCGCCAACCTCCGGGCGAGGCTTTCGGAAAAGCGGATCACCCTGGAACTCAGCGAGGCCGCCAAGGACTTCCTGGCCCAAAGGGGCTACGACCCCGTCTTCGGCGCCAGGCCCCTGAAGCGGGTCATCCAGCGGGAGCTGGAAACCCCCCTGGCCAAGAAGATCCTGGCCGGGGAGATCAAGGAGGGGGACCGGGTCCTGGTGGACGTGGGCCTCGAGGGCCTCGCCTTCCGCGCCGCCGAGCGCATCTCGGCCTGAGGAGGCGCCATGGGCGTGGTGGAGGTCCTGCAAAAGGCTTACCAGGATGAGCTTTTAGACGCCCTTCGGGCAGAGCGGGCGGCGGAAGGGGTGCCCTACCCCCACCTCAAGGCCCGCCTCCTGGAGGTGGCGAAAAGGGAGCGGGCCCACGCCGAGGCCCTGGCCGAGGCCCTCCGCCGCCTGAAGGCGCCCCTCCCTCCCACCCCCAAGGCGGAGGAGGTGGGGTGGGAGGGGCTCCTCCGCCTCCTCACCGAGGAGGGGCTGGACCGGGCCTACTACCTGGAGAGCACCCTCCCCGACCCCGAGCTGGAGGCCCTCTTCACCCGGCTCGGCCAGGAGGAGAGGCTGAACCAGGAGGCCATCCGCCAGGTGGTGGCCCTTTTGGGAGGTGGCGTATGATCGGCAAAGAAGAGGTCCGGCGCATCAAGGAGTCCCTGAAGGACCTGAAGACCCCGGCTTTATCCCTCTATCTGGACATCAACCCCGCCAAGCCCGACAACGCCGGCAGGGCCTACGCCCTCAGGGCCAAGGACGCCATGAAGGCCCTCGCCGTGCCCGAGGCCCTGGCGGCAAAGGTCCTGGAGCTTTTGCAGCACGAGGTCATCCAGGCCAAGACCCTGGCCCTCTTCGCCGATCAGGAGCGCCTGGAGCTTTTCCCCTTGCAGGTGGAGCTCCCCCTGGTGAGGGCGGTGAAGACGGCCTTTGTGGACGAGAAGACGAGCCGCCTCCTCACCGACGGGGCCCTGGCCCACTACGGGGAGCCCTTCCTCCTTCCCCTGGTCTACGCCCTGGACGAGTACGAGCGCTACGGCGTGGTCTACGTGGACCGGGAGCGCTGGCGGGTCTTTGAGGTCTTCCTGGGCGAGATCGCCGAGGTCAAGGATGCCTTCCTGGCCCTGGACACCGAGGCCTGGCGCCGCCTCTCCCTGGACGCCCCAGGCCGCCGCTTCAACCTGGGCGGCATCGCCCGGGGCGGGGCGGGGCAGGACCTCTTCGCCAAGCGCCTGGCCGCCTGGGAGGAGCGCTTTTACAAGGCCCTGGCCCACGAGCTGGTAGGGCACGTGGAGGAGAGGGGCTTCACCCGCCTCCTCCTCATGGGCCCTGAGGAGCACACCAAGCTCTTCCTGGGCTACCTGCCCAAGCGCCTCAAGGAGAAAGTGGTGGCCGAGCTTCCCTCCCTGCCCCACCCCGGCGCAAGCCCCGGCGAGGTCCTGAAGCGCCTTGAGCCCGTCTTGGAGGAGGTGGAGCGCCAAGCGGAGGTGAGGCTTCTGGAGGAACTGGAGGAGGCCTACCCCAAGGCGGCCTTCGGCCCCGAGGTCCTGGCCCGAGTCCAGGAAGGCCGGGTGGAGCTTTGGGTCCTGCCCTGGCACCTGGAAAGGGAGCTCTACGCCTGCGACGGCCTCTATCTGGCCGAGGAGGCCCAGGCCCTGGCCTACTGCCAGAACCCCGAGAAAAAGCCCCTGGCCGTGGTCCTCCCCGAGCTCGCCGCCGGGTACGCGGCCAGGGTGGAGTTCGTGCGCGGCGAGGCGGAAAGAAGGCTTCTTGAGCGCGGTGGCATGGCCGCGCTCTTGAGGTGGTGAAAGGAGGTAGCAGGATGATCCGGTTTGATCCTTTCAGGGAGCTGGAGGAGTTGCAGGAGAGGCTGGCCCGGACGCTGGGCGCGCCCCAGCAGGGGCCCAGGGTATACGCCCCCCTGGTGGACGTGATGGAGGACGGCGAGGGGCTTCACCTCCTCGTCTACCTGCCCGGGGTGGATCCCGAGAAGGTGGAGGTCGTGGCCGAGGAAGGGGTCCTCTCGGTGAAGGCCGAAAGGCCCTTTGAGAAGAAGGAGGGCGTGGCCTACCACCGCCTCGAGGGCTCCTACGGCACCTTCGCCCGGAGCTTCAACATCCCGGCCACCTACGACCTCTCCCGGGTGCAGGCCCGCTTCCGCCACGGGGTGCTCCACCTTCTGGTCCCCAGGGCCGAGGAGACCAAGCCCAAGAAGATCCAGGTGCAGGTGGAGTAAAGGAGGTGCCTTATGCGGAGGACGGTGCGCCACATCCTGGCCACGTCCAACCCCATGGGGGACCTGGAGGCTTTGGAGAAGTTCGTCAAGGTGGCCCCGGACACCGGGGCGGACGCCGTGGTGGTCATCGGCAACCTGATGCCCAAGACCGCCAAGAGCCGGGACTACGCCGCCTTCTTCCGCATCCTCTCCGAAACCCACCTCCCCACCGCCTACATCCCCGGGCCGGAGGACGCCCCCATTTGGGAATACCTGCGGGAGGCGGCCAACATTGAGCTGGTCCGCCCCGAGATGCGGAACGTCCACGAGACCTTCACCTTCTGGAAGGGGCCCTACCTGGTGGCCGGCGCAGGCGGGGAGATCCTGGACGACGGCGAGCCCGAGGAGAAGGAGGCCCTCCGCTACCCCGCCTGGGTGGCCGAGTACCACCTGAAGACCCTGTGGGAGATCAAGGATTACCCCAAGATCTTCCTCTTCTACACCCGGCCCTTCCACAAGGGCCTGGGAGAGGGCGGCTCCCACGAGGTGGCCCACCTCATCAAGACCCATAACCCCCTGGTGGCCATCGCGGCGGGCCGGGGCCAGAAGCACGAGATGCTGGGGGCGAGCTGGGTGGTGGTCCCCGGGGACCTCTCCGAGGGCGAGTACAGCCTCCTGGACCTGAAGGCCAGGAAGCTGGAGACGGGGAACGTCCGCTAAGGAAAGGCCCCGCCTAAAGGCGGGGCCTTATACCCCATGCTGGCCCAAGCCAGCATGGGGGCCCCGGCAGAAGGTTCCTGGGGAAGTTACCAGGCATAAGGGTATTCCCTATGAGCACCGTTACCTGCACGAGCTGCGGCGCCAAAAACCGCCTCCGCACCCCTCCTCCCGGCCAGGTGCCCGTCTGTGGGGCCTGCAAGAGCCCCCTTCCCTGGATCGTGGAGGCGGGCGAAGGTAACTTCGCCGCCGAGGTGGCGGGGGCTCCCCTGGTCCTGGTGGACTTCTGGGCTCCCTGGTGCGGCCCCTGCCGTCTGGTGGCCCCGGTTCTGGAGGAGCTGGCCCGGGAGCACGCCGGAAAGCTGAAGGTGGTCAAGGTCAACACCGACCAGAACCCCAGGCTGGCCGCCCAGTACCGGGTGATGTCCATCCCCACCCTGATGCTCTTCCAGAGGGGAAACCCCGTGGCCACCTGGGTGGGCTTCCTGCCCAAGCGGGTTCTGGAGGAAAGGCTCAAGCCCTACCTGGGCTGAGGGAGAGAAGCCATGCTGGAAAAGATCTGGCCCTTTGGCCGTTCCCGCTTCCGCAAAGCGGTGGAGGAGGCTTTGGAAAAGGCCTTCCAGGAGACCGGCGAGGCTCTGGAGCCCCTCTCCGAGCTGTCCGAGCACGAGGACCACTACCTCCTGCGGGTGGAGGTGCCGGGCCTGGGCCCGGAGAACCTGGAGGTGCGCCTCGAGGGGGACCAGCTGGTCATAGAGGGGGAGAAGCGGGAGGAAAAGCGCGCCAAGCACCTGGCGGAGATCGTCTACGGCCGCATCTACCGGGCCTACCTCCTGCCCAAGGACGCCAAGAAGGAGGGCCTGGAAGCCCGCCTCAAAAGGGGCGTGCTGGAGATCAAGATCCCCCGGGAAAAGCGTCCTCAGGAGCCCCCCCTCAGGATCCCGGTAGAGGAGGCCTAATTACCCCGCCGTGGCTCTTGCCGCGGCGGGGGCCCCAAAAGGAGGTACCGGAGCCTAAGGAAAGGCGTTCTACGCTAAAAAGCGATGGGTGGCCACTTAGGCCCCCGGCCTCTTTGTGGGCGCTATAATAGCAAAAGACTTGACACAGGAAGACTTAAACACAGGAAGACTTAAAACCTAAACTTGCCCTCGGGGTGGCGTTATGCTGATGAAAATCGCCGAGTTTGAGAAGCTCTTCCGCCTGGCCGCCGGTCTTGACGTGGACAAGGAGGATCTAAAGCGCCTTTCCGACTTCCTCCGCGACAAGATTCACGACCTCTTGGCGGTGGCGGAAAGGAACGCCAAGTACAACGGCCGGGACATCATCTTTGAGCCCGACCTGCCCATCACCAAGGGCCTCCAGGAGACCATCCAGGAGTTCCGCCAGATGGACGTGGCCCTGGAGCTGAAGCCCGTGCTGGACGCCCTGGCCGCCTTGCCCCCTCTGGACCTCACCGTTTCCGAGGACGTGGAAAGGCTCCTGCCCGAGATCGCTGGGGCCTTGGTGGTGGCCTACGCCCGGGTCCTCAAGGAGCTGGACCCCGCCCTCAAGAACCCGCAGACCCAGCACCACGAACGGGCGGAGCGGGTCTTCAGCCTCCTCCTTTAGGATGGCCCAGGACCTCCTCCTCAGCCTTTACCGGAGGACCACCCGGCTGGTCTTCAACCTGGTGGTGGTGGCCCTCCTCATCGGGCTCTTCGTGGGCGTGGTCCGGACCTTCTCTGAGCTGGGCCTCACCGTCACCGAGCCCACGGTGCGGCTGGGGTTAAAGGACCTGGTCACCAACGTTCTCAGCTTGGTGATCGTCCTGGAGCTGATCCGGGTCTTCGTGGAGTATTTTGAGTTTGAGAGGGTGCGCCTCGAGGTCCTCCTGGAAATCGGGGTGGCCTTGGCCCTCAGGGAGCTTCTCCTTCTCCTCTTCGCCGAGAAGCTTTCGGGCCTGGACCTCTTCCTCTGGACCCTGGGCATCCTGGCCCTGGTGGCGGGGCGCACCCTGGCGGTGCGGTTTTCCCCTAGGAGGTCGGCATGAAGGTGGAAGAGGTGGCCCTGCCCGGCGTGGGACGGAAGTTCACCATCACGATGGCAAGCGGGGACCGGCTGGTCATCGTGGTGCACAGCTCGGGCAAGCGGGAGCTTCAGTACTTTGAGGCGGGAGAGGACGATGAGCCGAGGGCGGCTTTGGACCTCACCGACGAGGAGGCCCGGGAGGTGGGGGCCATTCTGGCCGGGGTCCTCTTCCACCCCGAGGCGGTGGGGGACACCCAGAGCAAGCTGGGCCAGAAGGTCATTGAGTGGATCAAGGTCCTGCCGGGCTCCCGGCTCGCGGGCAAGCGGGTGGGCGAGATCCCCCTGCCCCCCGGGGCCCACCTCCTGGCCGTGGACCGGCCCGGGGCGCCCCTGGTGCCGAACCCGGGGCCGGAGGTGGTCCTGGAGCTGGGGGACACCCTGGTGGTGGCGGGCACCCGGGAGGCGGTGGAAGCGCTGAAGAGGAGCCTCTGATGCACCCTTCCCTGGAGGCCTTCGCTCTGGCGGCGGGGCTTTTGGCCCTGGGGGCGGCCTTGGTGCGCCGCTTCGGCTTCCCGCCCCTTCCCGTCTACCTCCTCACGGGCCTCCTCATGGGCCACCGTCTCCCCGTGGAGGAGCTGGAACCCCTCCCCTCCTTGGGGCTTCTCCTCCTCCTCTTCTCCGTGGGCCTGGAGTTTGGCCCCGACCGGCTGAAGGAGCTTTCCGGCCGGGCCACCCGGGCTGGCCTCTACGATGCCCTGGCCCTCCCCCTGGGCTTTCTCCTGGGCCTTCTTGCCGGGCTGGACCCCCGAGGGGCCGCGCTCCTCGCCGGCATCATCTACATAAGCTCCAGCGCCGTCATCGTCAAGCTGATCATTGACCTGCGCCGGGCCGCCAACCCGGAAAGCGAGGTGGTCCTGGGGGTCTTGGTGCTGGAGGACCTGGTCATCGCCCTTCTTCTCGCCCTTTTGGGCGGGCATGGGCCGGGAGGGGTTCTGGCCGGGGTGCTTCTGGCCCTGGCCTACCTGGCCTTCGCCCGCCTCCTGGGACCCCACCTGGTGCGCCTCATGGAGAGCTTCTCCGATGAGCTGGTCCTCCTCCTGGGTGCCGCCTTCACCACCGGCACCGCCCTCCTCTTTCACGCCCTGGGGGCCTCGGAAGGCGTGGGGGCCTTCCTCTCCGGGATGGTCGCCGCCTCCTTGGGCCTCAGGGAGAGGCTGGAGCGCCTCTTCGGGCCGGTGCGGGACCTGGGGGTGGCCCTCTTCTTCCTGGTGGTGGGGGCTGAGGCCACGGGCCTCCTGCGGGGCCTCACCCCTGTGGGCGCGGGCCTGGCCCTTTTGGGGCTTCTCCTCAAGCTCCCCCTCAACCACCTGGGCGGGGCCAGGGCGGGCCTGGGCCGGAAGCGGCGGCTTTACGCCGCCCTTTACCTACTCCCCCGGGGGGAGTTCAACCTGGTCCTGGGTAGCCTGGCCTTGGCCCAGGGCTACCCGCTGGTGGCCCAGGTGGCGGTGCTCATGGTCCTCCTCTCCGTCCCTCTTGGGGCCCTCCTGATCCGCTTCGCCCCCGAGATCGGGAAGGCCCTCTTCCCCCCGGAAAAGAAAGCGCGGGCCGCGGCCAAAGCCGGCTGAAGCTTCGCTCGCCTTACTCTTTTTTCACTTCTTGAGGTAGCCTGATTCGTGGGAGGCGCCTATGGAGATCTTTTTCCAGCTCTTCTGGCTCTTTTTCATCCTTTCTGCCCTCAGCCCCTACCTGCAACAGCAGATGCTCCTGGGGGCCAGGGCCAGGAAGATCGCCGAGCTGGAGAGGAAGCGGAAAAGCCGGGTCATCACCCTGATCCACCGCCAGGAGGCGGTGAGCTTTCTGGGCATCCCCATCAGCCGCTTCATCAACATTGACGACTCGGAGCAGGTCCTGAGGGCCATCCGCCTCACCGACAAGAACGTGCCCATAGACCTCGTCCTCCACACCCCGGGGGGCTTGGTGCTGGCGGCGGAGCAGATCGCCGAGGCCCTCCTCCGCCACCCCGCCAAGGTCACGGTCTTCGTCCCCCACTACGCCATGTCCGGGGGGACCCTGATCGCCCTGGCCGCTGACGAGATCGTCATGGACGAAAACGCCGTCTTAGGCCCTGTGGACCCCCAGCTGGGCCAGTACCCCGCCGCCAGCGTCCTCAAGGTCCTGGAGAAGAAGCCCATTCAGGAGATTGACGACCAGACCCTGATCCTGGCCGACGTGGCCGAGAAGGCCCTCAAGCAGGTCAAGGCCACGGTGAAGAACCTCCTCAAAAAGCACATGCCCGAGGATAGGGCCGAGGAGGTGGCCCACATCCTCTCCCAGGGCACCTGGACCCACGACTACCCCATTGACGTGGCCCAGGCCCGGGAGCTGGGGCTCAAGGTATCCACGGAGATGCCCCTCGAGGTCTACGAGCTCATGGACCTCTACCCCCAGCCCCAGGGGCAGCGGCCCAGCGTGCAGTACGTCCCCCTCCCCTACCGCCAGGGCCCTGGAGGGAAGTAGGTGTTTCCCCTTTACGACCTCAACCGCGCCCGCCGCCCCGCCTGGGTGGTCAAGGGCCTGGTCCTGGCCAACGCCCTGGCCTTCCTCCTGGAGCTGGCTTGGGGCCCGGAGGCCGTGGTCCAGGCCTACGGCTTCGTCCCCGCCCTCTTTTTCCAGGACCCCCTGGGACAGGGGTACCGCCTCTTTACCAGCATGTTCCTCCACGGAGGGTTCTTCCACATCCTCTCCAACATGTGGTTCCTCTGGGTCTTCGGGGACAACGTGGAGGACCGGATGGGCCACGGGCGCTTCCTCCTCTTCTACCTCCTGGGCGGGATGGCCGCCGCCTTGGCCCAGGGCCTCTTCACGCCCGCCTCCACCGTGCCCATGATCGGGGCCAGCGGGGCGGTCTCCGCCGTCTTGGGGGCCTACTGCGTCCTCTTCCCCCGGGCCTACGTGGTCTCCGTGGTCCTCTTCATCTTCCCCCTCTTCGTCACCTTCCCGGCGGGGGTCTACCTGGGGTACTGGGCCTTCCTTCAGCTCCTCCAGGGGCTTTTGGGCCTGCCGGGGGTGGCCTGGTGGGCCCACCTGGGGGGGTTCCTCTTCGGGGTCTGGGCGGGTCCCCGTTTGGCGAGGCGCTGGCGTCGCTGGTAAACTCTGGGCCATGAAGGTAGCGGACCTGATGACCAGGGCCCCCGAGACCTTAAGGCCCAAGGCTACCCTCGAGGAGGCCGCCCGCAAAATCCTGGAAACGCGCTACGGGGGCTTTCCCGTGGTGGACGAGGGAGGCCGGCTCCTCGGCCTCTTGCAGGTGGAGGAGCTTCTCCCCAGGCCGGAGAACGTCCCCTTTTCTGACGTGGAGGCCCTACAGCTTTTCGGGGAATGGGTGGACGAGGGTACCCTTCAGGAGATCTACCGCCGCTACCAGAGCACCCCGGTGGAGGCGGTGATGCTCAAGGAGATCCCCCGGGTCCACCCGGAGGACCCCCTGGGGAAGGCCCTTCAGGTTCTCCTCACCACGGAGGTCCGCCACCTCCCCGTGGTGGACCAGGAGGATAAGGTGGTGGGCATCCTCACCCGGAGCGACGTTCTGAAACTGATCCTGGGGAGGCAGTGATGCACGGCGCGGGGCACATCCTGGAGGTCTTCTGCCTCCTCCTGGCGGCCCAGGTTATGGCCTACCTCTTTAAGCGCCTGAACCAGCCCGTGGTCATCGGAGAGGTGCTGGCCGGCGTTCTGGTGGGCCCGGCCCTTCTGGGCCTGGTGCACGAGGGGGAGGTCCTGGAGTTTCTGGCCGAGCTCGGGGCCATCTTCCTCCTCTTCATGGTGGGCCTGGAGACCCGCCTCAAGGACATCCTGGCCGTGGGCAAGGAGGCCTTTTTGGTGGCGGTTTTGGGGGTGGCCTTCCCCTTCCTGGGGGGGTATTTGTTCGGCCTCCAGATCGGCTTTGAGACCCTACCCGCCCTCTTCCTGGGCACCGCCTTGGTGGCCACCAGCGTGGGCATCACCGCCAGGGTCCTGCAGGAGCTCGGGGTCCTCTCCCGCCCTTATGCCCGGGTCATCCTGGGGGCGGCGGTCATTGACGACGTGCTGGGCCTCATCGTCCTGGCGGTGGTGAACGGGGTGGCCAGGACGGGCCAGGTGGAGACAGGGGCCATCGCGCAACTGGTGGTCCTCTCCGTCGCCTTCGTGGGCCTGGCCGTCCTCCTCTCCACCCTGGTGGCCCGCCTGCCCCTAGACCGGCTTCCCGTGGGCAGCCCCCTGGGCTTCGCCCTGGCCCTAGGGGTGGGGATGGCGGCCTTGGCGGCCAGCATCGGGCTGGCCCCCATCGTGGGGGCGTTTTTGGGGGGGATGCTCCTCTCCGAGGTGCGGGAGAAGTACAAGCTGGAGGAACCCATCTTCGCCGTGGAGAGCTTCCTGGCCCCCATCTTCTTCGCCATGGTGGGGGTGCGGCTGGAGCTTTCCGCCCTGGCAAGCCCCGCCGTCCTCCTGGCGGGGAGCGTGGTGACGGTGATCGCCATCCTGGGCAAGGTCCTGGGCGGGTTCCTGGGGGCCCTCACCCAGGGGGTGCGGAGCGCCCTCACCGTGGGGGTGGGCATGTCCCCCCGGGGGGAGGTGGGCCTGATCGTGGCCGCTTTGGGCCTGGCGGCCGGGGCGGTCAACGAAGAGGAGTACGCCATCGTCCTCTTCATGGTGGTCTTCACGACCCTCTTCGCCCCCTTTGCCCTCAAGCCCCTCATCGCCTGGACGGAGCGAGGCTCACGGGTTCAGGAATGACCCGGTAGGCGGCGTAGGCGGCGAGGACCTTGGCCAGGTACTCCCGGGGCTCGTCCCGCTCCTGGAAGCGGAGGAAGGAGTATAGCCCCCCTTGCTGCGCTATCCCCCTCAGGGTGTAGCCGATGCCGCCGTTATAGGCGGTGAGGGCGCAGGCCACCCGCTCCAGGCCCGCGAAGGCCCCGCACCGCTCCAGGAGCCAGGCCAGGTAGCGGGCGGCGTAGCGGATGGCGCTTTCGGGGTCAAAGGGGTCGGCGGGGGGCTCCCCCAGCATCCGGGCCACATCGGCCCAGGTGCCCCTGAGGAACTGGGCCAGGCCCAAGGCCCCCGTGGGGCTCACCGCCCGAGGGTCAAAGCGGCTTTCCACGTGGAGGAGGGCATAGAGGAGGTCCGGCTCCAGGCCCTCCTTCCTGGCGTAGGCCTCCACCCACGCTCGGTAGGGCCTGGGGTAGGCCAGAGCCGTGGGCCAGGCGGCCCGGATCCCCTCCCGGTACATCCCCAGGCGGTAAAAGAGGGGGACCAGGGAGGGCCAGTCCCGGGGCCTGGTCCAGAGGGCGTAGCGGACCTCCCCCCGGGCGTAGGCCTCCTTCCCGGCCCGCACCAGGGCCGCCACCTGGGGGGCTTCCGGGGGCGGGGGGCCTTCCGGCGCGGGTGGAGGCGGGGGCGGGGTCTTGCCCAGGAGAAGGCCAAGCCCTCCCCTAAGCCGGGCGTAGGCCTCCTCCCTGGCCTCCACGAGGCCCAGCTCCCCCGCCAAAACGTAGGCCCTGAGGGCGGCGTCGTCGGCGTAGAGGCTGTCCCCCTGGGCCAGCCTTAGGTAAAGCTCCAGGGCCTCTTTTCTGAGCCCCAGGCGCTCCAAAAGGGCCGTGGCCCGCAAAAGGCCCTCGGGGGTGCTCCTCCGGTAGGCCGCCACGGCCTCCAGCCAAAGCCCCATCTCCTCCAGAACCCGCCCCTGGCCCAAGCGGGCCTCGGGGTGGTCGTAGCGGGCGAAGGCCACAAGGGCTTCCTTCGGCCGCCCCAGCCGCCACAGGGCGTACCCCAGGCCCAGGTACCCCCTGGGGTCCGCCTCCGCCCAGGCCCGGTAGAAGGGCAGGGCCTCCCGGTAGCGCCCCAGGCGGAAGAGGGCCTGGGCCCTCAGGTCGGGCCGCTGGTCAGGAGGGAGGACCGCCAGCAGGGCCTCATAGGCCCGCCCCCGGAAGAGGGCCTCCCAAAGCCTCTCCCCCTCCCCCAGGCGCAGGAGGGCGGCCACGGCCTCGGGCTCGGGCAGAAGCCTCTCCCAGGCGGAAAAGGCCCGGGGGCCTTTGGCCCCTTCCAGAAGGGGCGCCGCCACCCGCCAGGCGGGCTTGGCCTCCCAGCCGGGCTCCAAGGCCCTCACCCCCTCCAGGAAGAGGGCGTAGCGCCAGGCGTACTCCGCCCGCTCGTCCAGGGGAACCTCCTCCCGCTGGGCCAGGCGGGAGCCCGCCAAGAGGGCGGCGTACCCCCCGCCCTGGGCCACCTGGCGCAGGGCCTCGAGCCTCCCCGTCTCCAGAAGGGCGTAGGCCTCGGGCAGGCCCTGGGCCCGGCAGGCGAAGAGGAGGAAGAGAAGCCACCAAAGCCGCACCCTCCCACCCTAGCAGGCCCCGCCTGAGAAGCCTTAGAGGGAGGGGCCCAAAAGGGCTATCCCGGGGCAATCCTTCCCTCAGGGATAGTCCCCTTTCGCCGGAAGGGGGGGAGGGCGTAGCCTGGTAGGGCTTATGGAAGGCCCTATTCCCCCCCACAGCCTCGAGGCGGAGCAAAGCGTCTTGGGCTCCATTCTCCTGGACTCCGACGTCATGGACGAGGTGGAAGGCCTCCTCCCCTCCCCCGAGGCCTTCTACGCCGAGGCCCACCGCAAGATCTACGCCGCCATGCAGGCCCTAAGGAGCCAGGGCAGGCCCGTGGACCTGGTGACCCTCTCCGAGGAGCTTTCCCGCAGGAACCAGCTGGAAGAGGTGGGCGGCGCCGCCTACCTCCTCCAGCTCTCCGAAGCCACGCCCACCGCCGCCTACGCCGAGCACTACGCCCGCATCGTGGCGGAGAAGTGGACCTTGAGGCGGCTCATCCAGGCGGCGGGGGAGGCCATGCGCCTGGCCTACGAGGAGGCCGGGAGCCTGGACGAGATCCTGGACACCGCCGGGAGGAAGATCCTGGAGGTAGCCCTCACCAAGACCGACACCGAGGCCAGGCCCATGCGGGAGCTGGTCACCAAAACCTTTGAGCACATTGAGGCCCTCTTCCAGAACAAGGGGGAGGTGGCCGGGGTCCGCACCGGCTTCAAGGAGCTGGACCAGCTCATCGGCACCCTCTCCCCAGGCTCCCTCAATATCATCGCCGCCCGCCCCGCCATGGGCAAGACCGCCTTCGCCCTCACCATCGCCCAGAACGCCGCCCTGAAGGAGGGGGTAGGGGTGGGCATCTACTCAATGGAGATGCCCGCCGCCCAGCTCACCCTGCGCATGATGTGCTCCGAGGCCCGCATTGACATGAACCGGGTCCGCCTGGGCCAGCTCACCGACCGGGACTTCTCCCGCCTGGTGGACGTGGCGAGCCGCCTCTCCGAAGCGCCCATCTACATTGACGACACCCCCGACCTCACCCTGATGGAGCTCCGGGCCCGGGCCCGCAGGCTGGTGAGCCAGAACCAGGTGGGCCTGATCATCATAGACTACCTCCAGCTCATGTCCGGGCCCGGGAGCGGGAAGTCAGGGGAAAACCGCCAGCAGGAGATCGCCGCCATCTCCCGCGGCCTCAAAGCCCTGGCCCGGGAGCTAGGCGTCCCCATCATCGCCCTAAGCCAGCTCTCCCGGGCGGTGGAGGCCAGGCCCAACAAGCGCCCCATGCTCTCGGACCTCCGGGAGTCGGGCAGCATTGAGCAGGACGCCGACCTGGTCATGTTCATCTACCGGGACGAGTACTACAACCCCCACTCGGAGAAGGCGGGCATCGCCGAGATCATCGTGGGCAAGCAGAGAAACGGCCCCACGGGCACGGTGGAGCTTCAGTTCCACGCCAGCCACGTCCGCTTCAACGACCTGGCCCGGGACGCCTAGGGGGAAAGGAGGGCCTTGGCCCCCTCCTTAAGGGCCTCCCCCACGTCCCGGTGGCCCAAGAGAAGGCCGCGGGCGAGGGCCTCCAGGTAGCTCTCCTCCACCAGGGCCACCTCTATGGCCAGGATCTTTTCAAAGGCCTCCACGGCGCTGAAGACCTCGAGGCCCCGCAGGGCGCTCCGCAGGTGCTCCAGGGAAAGCTCCTGCACCAGGCCCATGGCGGGGACCATGGCCCTAGGCCCGATGCCCAGCCTGGCGTGCACCAGCCCGATGCGCCTACGCCTTCCGGCGTAGGCCCGGCCGTAGGTGCCCGAGAAGAGCTCCCGGTACCAGGCGGCGAAGGTGCCGTAAAGCCCCTCCACCCGCCCCGGCACGGGTGGAGGATGCTAAGTGCCCGCACTTTGGTTTCGCAACATGGGATGCCCAAGTTTGGTCTTTGGAAGGGCTTTTCTGGAGCCCCCACCGCGGCTTTTGCCGCCGTGGGGTACAAAGCTCCTCGTCCCGCCCCAGGTAGTCGTAGAAAGCCAGGGCTACCTCGGGAGCGACGGGGGCCATGACCTCCCCCAGCTCCTCCAGAATGGCGGCGTGGGTCTGGGTAAAGCCTGTGCGCCGCTTGAGGAGGTCCAGGAGCTCACCGGGGTCCACGGGACAAATGCACCCTCCCGCACCCCCAAAAGTCCAGCCAAAGCCCTCCCCGTGGTATCACTCCGTGCTCACGCCCTGCTCCACCTGCTGGCTCACGGGCTCCACCATGCGGAAGTGCCGGACGGGGTCTTCCAGAAGCCTCTCCAGCCGGATCGCCTTCTCCTCCCGCTTGTTCTCCCTGAGGACCCGGATGTAGGCGCCAAGGAGCTCCCGCACGTCCTCTACCCCCCGGGCGTCCAGGGGCTTCACGGCCACCTTGGCCCCCTTGGCCAGGCGGCGGCGCATGGCCTCCTCCGTGAGGCCCATCTCCGGCCAGTGGCGCAAATAGACCCGCCCCCCGGTCATCCCCGAGCAGATCCAGGGCCCGGGGTCCCCCAGAACCAGGGCCCGGCCCCGGGTCATGTACTCAAAGGCGAAGCCCTTGGCCTGGGCCCGGGCCGCCAGGTTGCCCAGCTCGTCCCGCAAGGGGCGCTCGGGCTCCCCGCCCAGGACCACATCGGCCCCGGAGAGCCGGATGCAGAAGCGGCTGTCCGCCACCCCCTCCACGATCAGAAGCCCGCCGATGGCCCCGTAGGCGAAGCTCTTGCCCACCGAGCCGTCCACGTAGGCCCCGTAGGGGTTCCTGCCCTTTAAGACGGCCACCGTGCCGCCGAAGGCGCTCTTGGCCACGCCGTCCTGGGCCCCGCCCTCCACCACCACCTTCATCCCCTCCACGTTGAAGGCGGCAAGGCCGTTCCCGGCCACGCTCCCGGCGTCAAAGCGGAGCTCCACCTCGGCGTCAAACCCCTTGCCGTAAAGCCTCCTGCGGGCGATCTCCCCCGCCAGATGGGCCCCGAGCGCCCGGTCCGTGGAGTCCACGGGGCCCTCCTGGAAGACCATGCGCTTGCTCCCCTCCCCGTAGGCGGCCATGACCACCTCGGTGATGGTGCGGGTGAGCTGGTTCAGGGGCTTCCTCAGGACGTGGGCCGAGGTGTCCTTGAGCCACTCGGGCTCCTCCACGGGGAGGAAGAAGTAGCTGAGGTCCAGCTCCTCCAGGTGGTCCCGCTGGTAAAGGAGGTCCACCCGGCCCCTTAGCTCCCGGAGGGAACGCGCCCCGAGGGCGGCCACCAGCTCCCTCAGGGCCTCGGCCTTGGCCTCAAAGAAGCGGGCGAGCTGCTCCACGGCCCGCTCCAGGTCCTGGGGGACGAAGCGCTTCAGGCCGTGGGCCAGGGCCTCCTCCACGGTCTCTATCTGGGTGGTGATGCCCACGTGGCAGGTGTCCAGCTGGCACCCCCGGCAGATGGTGCAGCCGATGGCCACCATGGCCATGGTGGCCATGCCCACCCGGTCCGCCCCCAGGAGGACCATGCGCAGGACATCGTAGGCGGTCTTGAGGCCCCCGTCGGCCCAGATCTCCACCCGGTCGCGAAGCCCCGCCCGCACCAGGGCCCGGTGGGCCCGGCGCACCCCCAGCTCCACGGGAAGGCCGGCGTATTTGAGGGCGTGGAGCCGGGCCGCCCCCGTCCCCCCCTCAAAGCCGGAGAGGGTGATGACGTCGGCCCCCGCCTTGGCGATGCCCACGGCGATGGTGCCGATGCCGGGGATCACCGGCACCTTCACCGAGACCAGGGCCTTGGGGTTCACCGTCTTCAGCTCCTCAATGAGCTGGGCCAGGTCCTCAATGGAGTAGAGGTCGTGGTTGTTGGAGGGGCTGATGAGGTCCACCCCGGGCACGGCGTTGCGGGCGGCCGCTACCTTGGGGGAGACCTTCTTGCCCGGCAGGTGCCCGCCCTCCCCGGGCTTGGCCCCCTGGCCGATCTTGATCTCTATGACGCTGGCGGAGTTCAGCATGTAGGCGTGGACGCCAAAGCGGCCCGAGGCCACCTGCTGCCCCCGCCAGTGGGTGTACTTGCCCAGCATGTCGGGGATCTCCCCGCCCTCGCCGTTCATGCAGAGCATGTTGAGGCGCTTGGCCGCCTCGGCGTAGGCCCGGAAGGCCGCCTCCCCCTGGGAACCGAAGCTCATGGCGCTGATGACGAAGGGCAGGGAGTGCCCCTTCACGGAAAGGTCCACCTCCTCCGGGGCCACCTCGCTCCTTTCGGGGAAGCGCACCTCCAGAAGCTGCCTGGCGGCCACCGGGCTTTCCCGCTCCAGAGAGCGGACCTTCTCCTGGAAGTGGCTGTAGGGGGCCTGGCCCGTGGCCACCTCCTGGGCCGCCTTGTAGATCCTGGGGTTGAAGCGGAAGTCCTTGGCCGGGGGCACCTTCTCCGCCCGGAAGAAGCCTTCCCGCTCCAAGAGGGTCCTCTCTAGCTCCAAGAAGCCGTGCCCTCCGTTCTCCGAGCCCAGGAAGTTGCGGGTGCCGAAGACCTCGGCCAGCTCCGGCTTCAGACCCAGGGAGCTGAAGATTTTGCCGTAGCCCCGGAGCTCGTGGATGCCCATGGTGGAGATGACCTTCTCCAGACCCTTCCTGAGGGCCTCCAGGACGTTCGCCACCCCCTTCCTCCCCTCGAGGGCCCGGGCCTTCTCCTCCAGAAGCCAAGGAGCCACAGCCTCGGCCCCCAGGCCCAGGAGGAAGGCCACGTCGTGGAGGTTCCGCACCCCGCCGGAGTGGACCAAAAGCGAGGTCTTGCGCCTCAAGGCCACCCCGTCCGGCCCCCGCCTCATGAGGGCCCGGTTCACCGCGGCCACCGCCAGACTGATGTCAATCCACACCCCGCCCTGGAAGGCCTCCCGGTCGGAGAGGATGAGGACCTCGGCCCCCGCCTCCACCGCCCGCACCGCCTCCTCCTCCAGGCGCTTAAGGCCCACCAGGAGCCCCTCCTCCACGGCGAACTGGGGCACGAGGGTGGCGGTCTGGAAGCGGGCCTTGACCTCCTCGAGGGTCAGGGTGCCGAAGGCCTCGGCCAGGGCCTGGTCGCCCTCCAGGACGATGGGGACGAGGAGCTCCTCCACCCTTCCCCCACCCCGGCCGTGGGGCAGGGGGCGGCGGCCCAGGAGGGTGCGGGTGGAGAAGTGCTCAATCTCCCGCTCCCGGTCAATGGCGGGGTTGGTCACCACCGCCACGGTCTCCTTGAAGAACTCGGAGAGGTTGGGCTTCTCCGGGTTCAGGGCGGCCAGGGGGCCGTCGTAGCCCAGGGAGCCGATGGGCTCGTTCCCGGTCTTGGCCAGGGCCTCCAGGTAGGCCCCGTCCCAGCGGTCCCAGCCGTAGGCCCGCTCCACGCCCAAAGGCGGCGGGGCGGGCTTCTCCTCCACCTGGGCCTCGCTCCCCCCGGCCACGGGGGGCGGGGCCTGGCGCAAAGGCCCCTGGAGGTGGATCCGGTACCCCTCCACCCGGGTCCTGGCGGCAAAGCGCTCCAGCACCAGGCGCTGGTAACGGTCAAAGGGGAGGACCTTGGCCCCCTCCTCCGTGAGGCGCAGGTAGACCTTCTCCCCCGGGGCCAGGGGCTTGGGCTCGGAGACGAACTCCTCGGCGCTGAAGACCCCCCTTTCCGAGGAGAAGACCACCTCGTAAGGGGTCTCAAACTGCCAGAGGGGTCTCAAGCCCATGGCGTCGGTGGCGAAGACGGCCTCGTCCCTGTGGCGGCTCACGATGGCGGCTGGGCCCTGGGCCAGGGGGCCGAAGCGCTGGCGGAGGGCCATGTAGAGGTCCTGCAGCTCCTCGGGCAGGCCCCTCACCTCGCCCAGGATGGGGGGGAAGACCAGGTCCATGGCCTCGGGCAGGGTGAGGCCATAGCGGTAGATGAGGCCCTCCAGCATGCGGTTCAGGTCCTGGGAATCCGAGCCCCCGGTGCGGGGGATGCCCAGGAAGTCCAGCTCCTGCCTGAGGCGCTCAATGGTGTTGATCTCGCCGTTGTGGCCCAGAAGGCCAAAGGGCTGGACCTGCTCAAAGGTGGAGAGGGTGTTGGTGGAGTAGCGGTTGTGGCCCAGGGCGATGGCGCTCTTGAACTCGGGCCGGGAGAGCTCGGGGTAGTAGCGCTTGAGGAGCTCCGCTGCTCCCCGCACCTTGTAGACCACGCTGTAGGTGGAGAGGGAGACCACGTGGACGGGGAACTGGGCCTCGAGGCGAAGCCCAAGCTCCCACAAAGGCGCATCCCCGTCCGGGGAAAGCCCCGCCACCTGGAGGAAAAGGGGCTCCGTGCGCCGCCCCACGGGGCCCAGGACCTCGCTCACCACCTCGCCCCTCTGGAAGTGGATGGGGCGCACGCCAAGCCGCTGGCCCTCCCGTTTAAGGAGGTCTAAGAACTCGGGAAGCCGCCCCTCCTCCCCCTTGGGCACGAAGAAGTGCCCCACGAAGAAGCGGGGGTTGAAGGCGAGCCTGGGGTCGTGCCCCGCCCGCTCCAGGAAGCCCGCCCATAGCTCCCGGGGGATGTCGGTCTGGATTCCCGTTCCGTCCCCCTCGCCGCGGATGGCCCCCGCGCGGTGGGCCATACGGTAGAGGCTTTCCAGGGTGCGCCGCACGATGCGGTGGGAGGGCTTGCCGCTCTTTTCCGCCATGGCGATGATGCCGCAGGCGTCCTGGCCTAGGGGGATATCCGGGTAGGCTTCCTTCCAGGTCATCTTCGGGCTCCTTTGGGCAAGGGGATTGGGGTGGGCAAAGATATGCGCGTCGTTCCCAGGATTATACACGGTGGGCCCAGGGGGGTCAACCACGGGCCTTCCAAGACGGGGACGCGCCTTGGGGCCCACGACGTGGCTCCGGCCACGCCGGGGCTCTCAAGGCCCCTGGACCCTGTGGAAGGCGTTTAGGAAGAGGGGGAGAGCCAACGCCCTTTCCTCCTGCTCCCGCAGGGCCGCCTCAAAGCCCTCAGGGTCCATGAGGAGGTGGGGAAGGCGCAAAAACCCCAGGTAGTACTCCCCCGCCTGGCCCGGGTAGGCCAGCCTGGCCTTTTCCTCGGGGAAGAGGAGGGCCTCAAAGGCCTCGGGCGAGGCCAGGTAGGGGGCGGCAGGGGCCCTCTTCAGGAAGTCCCGAAGCCTTAAGGGGTTGGTCCAGAAGCCGTAGCGCAGGCGCTGGTCCAGGCCCTCCAGGGCCTGCCAGTCCCCCTTTCTGGCCAGCTCCATCCTCAGGAGGCGCAGGCGGGCGTACTGGGAGAGGGAAAGGACCTCTCGGGAAAGCCCCAGGGCCACGAGGAGCCTCGAGGCCATCACGTAGTCCTGGTACTCCCGGTAGGGGTCCACCCCCTAAGGATGCCAAAGCCCCCGGGGTAGGATGGTGCTATGGACCGCAAGGCCTGGGTCATGCGGGCGGTGGAGGTTCTTCGCCATGCCACCTTCAAGGACATAGAGCGCTACCTGGAGGACGAGGGCGAACCTTTCTCCAGAAAGGAGCTTCTGGACACCCTCAGGGCCCTGGTGGAGGAGGGCAGGCTGGAGGAGAAGGAGGGCACCTACCGCCTGGCTCCCAAAAAGGGGCGCGGCGAGGCCTTCCACAAGCTCTTCGGCGACTAAATGCCCGCACTTGGGTTTTGCAACATGGGGTGCCCAAGTCGGGGCTTCTTTTGGGGCCCCCACCGCGGCTTTCGCCGCGGTGGGGTACTTAAGCGTCTAGCGGGAGTAGTTGGGCGCCTCCTTGACCACCACCACGTCGTGGGGGTGGCTCTCGATGAGCCCCGCCATGGTCATGCGCACGAAGCGGGCCTTCTTGCGGAAGGTCTCTATGTCGGGGGCCCCCACGTAGCCCATGGCGCTCCTCAGGCCCCCCACGATCTGGTAGAGGACGTCGGCCACCGGCCCCTTATAGGGCACCATGCCCTCAATGCCCTCGGGGACCAGCTTCTTGGCCTCGGTCTCCCCTTTTCCGGGGTCCTGGAAGTAGCGGTCGGCGGAGCCCTGCCTCATGGCCCCCAACGAGCCCATGCCCCGGTAGAGCTTGTACCGCCTGCCGTCTTTTAAGACCTCCTCCCCCGGGGCCTCGTCGGTACCCGCCAGCATGTTCCCCAGCATCACCGTGTGGGCCCCGGCGGCGATGGCCTTGGCCACGTCCCCGGTGTACTTGATGCCCCCGTCGGCGATGATGGGCACGTCCAACCCCTCCACCCCGGCCACGGCCTCGAGGATGGCCGAGATCTGGGGCACGCCCACCCCCGTCACCACCCGGGTGGTGCAGATGGAGCCGGGACCGATGCCCACCTTCACGGCGTCCGCCCCCCGCTCGGCCAAAGCCCTCGCCCCCTCCCGGGTGGCCACGTTCCCGGCGATGACCTCTACCTTCTCCCCGAAGGTCTCCTTCAGGTAGGCCAGGGCCTCCAGGATCCCCTTGGAGTGCCCGTGGGCCGAGTCCAGGACCAGCACGTCCACCCCAGCCTCCACCAGGGCCTGGGCCCGCTCGGGGAGGTCCCGGCTCGCCCCCACCGCCGCCCCCACCAGAAGCCGGCCCATAGGGTCCTTAGCGGCATTGGGGTACTGCTTGCGCTTGACGATGTCCTTGAGGGTGAGAAGACCCCTGAGCCGCCCAGCCTCGTCCACCAGGGGAAGCTTCTCCACCTTGTGCCGCCTCAGGATCTCCTCGGCCTCCTCCAGGGTGGTGCCGGGCGGGGCGGTGACCAGGCGCTCCAGCGGGGTCATCACCTCGCTGACGGGGCGCTTTAGGTCCCGCTCAAAGCGGAGGTCCCGGTTGGTGACCAGGCCCAAAAGCTTCCCGTAAAGGTCCACCACGGGAAGGCCGCCGATGCGGTACTCCCGCATGAGGCGCTCGGCGTCCTCGAGGGTGGCCGTGGGGGGCAGGGTGACGGGGTCCTGGATCATGCCCGCCTCGGAGCGCTTCACCTTGCGCACCATGGACGCCTGGATCTCTATGGAGAGGTTCTTGTGGATGACCCCAAGCCCCCCCTCCCGGGCCATGGCGATGGCCATGTCGGCCTCGGTCACCGTGTCCATGGCGGCGGAGAGGATGGGGATGTTGAGCCAAAGCCGCCGGGTGAGCCGGGTCCTGACCGAGACCTCCTTGGGCAGGACCTCCGAGTAGCCGGGCAGGAGGAGCACATCGTCAAAGGTGAGGCCCTCGTAGAGGATCTTCCCCTCGTACATACCCCTTAGCCTACCCGCTTCCCCGGGCCCAGGTCCAGGGGGACCCCCTGCGCCCACCCTAGGGGACCTCAGCTCACCTCTCCTCTTCCTGAGTAGATCTCCGCGAGGGCAAGCCGCTGGGCCTGCTCTTCCTCTTCCAAAGCGGCCGCGCCCTCTTCCAGCCGCCTCCTTTGAAAGCCACCTTCCGGTCAGAAGTTTTGCGAAAAGGCGCAGGAATCAGGAGAGAACCAGGGGCCGGGTGGCCTCCAGGTGAAGCACCACCGGGGGCTCTACCCTCACCCCGTTCTCCTCAAGGAGCTCCGGCACCATTGCCGCGAGCTTGGTAAGAAGCCCCTCCAGGGTGGGGGCTTCCGTAGCGAGGCCAGGCACGTCCTGGCTTTCCGCTACCCACACCCCAGCTTCCCCATCCCAAGAGGCCCCTATCTTGAGGACCCGCATATCCGTAGGATACCGCACGGGCGCGGATAGAATGGGAATATGGGGGAGGCTGAGGCGTGGCGTAGGTGGAACGCCTGGAGGTATGTTCTGCACGCCCTGGAGGAGATAGCCCCGGAAGCCCTGGAGGACCTAGCCTGCCTGGTGCCGGTCTACCGGGAAGCCGCCCCCCACATGGACCGCCCCGGCTGGTACATCCACAACTGGGAAAGCCTGGGAAAGGCCTTGGAAGCCCTAACGGGCGTACCCGGCTATGAAGAGTCCCTGGCAAAGCTAAAGGACTTTCGGAAAGCCCTTCTCACCTGGGAGCGTAGGTGGAACCTGGCCCACCCCGAGCCCTTGAGCTGGGCCATACAGCACTTTCCGATATGGGCTAAAGCCCCCGAAGTGGCGGGGAAGGCGATTAGCTCAGCCTGAACGTCTACCGCCACCTCCTGGAGGAGGAGCGCCGGGGGTATGTGTTGGACCTGGAAGACCTCCTCTCCCCCGGCCCTCGGGCCATTTCGTGAACCGATAGACCGGCTAAAGGGATTCCCCCCACGCTACTGTGGGGGGAAGTATTGCGTCCTGGACGTGGTGGGCGGCGTAGGACTTGAACCTACGACCTCTCGCGTGTGAGGCGAGCGCTCTTCCGCTGAGCTAGCCGCCCCCGGCCTTTAGAAGGGTAGCACGGGGCGAGGAGAACTGTCAAGCAAGGTTCCTGACCGAGTTCTGACAGAAGGGTGGCTAGACTGAGGGCGTGGCCGCGGTGCTGGTGGTGGAGGACGAGCCCGCAGTGCGCCTGGGGGTGCGCCTGGCGCTGGAGCGGGCGGGCCACAGGGTCCTGGAGGCGGAAAGCGCCGAGGCCGCTTGGTCCCTCCTGAAGGAGGCCGAGGCCGTGGTCCTGGACTGGATGCTCCCCGGCGAGCCCGGCACCAAGCTCCTGGAGAGGATGCGCCAGGGGCCTTACCCTTCTTTGCCCGTCCTCATGCTCACCGCCCGGGCCGAGGTGCGGGACCGGGTGGAGGGCCTCTCCCGGGGGGCCGACGACTACCTGGCGAAGCCCTTCGCCACCGAGGAGCTCCTGGCCCGCCTCGAGGCCCTCCTCCGCCGGGCGGGCAAGCGCAAGGTCCTCAGGCGGGGCCCCCTCCTCCTGGACCTGGAGCGGATGGAGGCCACCCTGGAGGACAGGCCCCTTCCCTTAAGCCGCCGGGAGTTTGAGCTTCTGGCCTTCCTGGCGGAGCGCCCGGGAAGGGTCTACACCCGGGAGGAGCTTCTGGAGGCCATCTGGGGCCCGGACTACCTGGGCACCCCCAGGACCGTGGACCAGCACATCCTGCAGCTACGGGAAAAGCTCGGGGAAGACCCCAAGGCCCCCCGCTTTCTGGAGACGGTGCGGGGCGTGGGCTACCGCTTCAAGGAGGGGGCGTGAGCCTTGAAGAGGCCTGGGAAGAGGCCCTGGAGGGCTTTGTGGCCCACCGGGAAAGGCAGGTGGTCTACCTGAACCCCAAGGCGGCCCAGCTTCTTGGCGTCAACCGGGAGAAGGTGCTGGGCCGACCCCTGATCCTGGCCCTCCGGGACCACCGCCTCGAGGCCCTGGCCCTCCACGGGGGGGAGAGGCTTCTGGAGGTCCGGGACCACCTCCTTCTGGTCCGGGCGCTTCCGGGGCGGCTTTACCTCCTGGACCAGACCGAAGCCCAAAGGCGCCTCAAGGACCTGGAGGAGGCAGCGGCGACCCTGGCCCACGAGCTCCGCACCCCCCTCGCGGGCATGGGGCCCCTCCTCGAGGCCCTCACCCCCAGGACCAGGCAGGAAAAGGAGGTCCTGGACCTCCTCAAGGCCGAGGTGGCCCGGCTTGCCCGCCTGGTGGAGGGCCTCTCCCCCATCCGGCCCGGCCCTCGGCGCCCCGTGGCCCTGGAGGGGGTCTGGTCCCGTCTGGAAAAGCTCCTGGCCGAAAGGCTAAAGGGAAGGCGGGTGGAGGTCCACCTCCCTCACACCCTCTCCACCGACCCGGAGGCCCTCCTCCAGATCCTCCTCAACCTCCTGGACAACGCCCTCAAGTACGGCCAAGACCCTATCCGCCTCCTCTCCCGCCTGGAGGGGGACTGCCTCCACCTGGAGGTGCGGGACCGGGGGGAGGCCCTTCCCGAGTACGAGCCCCTCTTTCTGCCGGGAAGGCGGGGGAGCCACCCGGAGCCGGGCCAGGGGCTAGGCCTCCACCTGGTGCGCCGCCTGGCCCGGGCCCTGGGGGGGGAGGCCTACGCCAGAAGGGAGGGGGAGGAGAACGTTTTCGGCGTCAGCCTGCCCGTAGACTGAGAAAAGGAGGCGGTATGCGCGAAGCTTTGGACAAGGCTCTGAACCAGCTCATTGAGGAAAGCCTCAGGATGCTCTCCCTGGTACGGGAGATGACCCAGAAGGCCACCGAGGCCCTGGTGGAGGGCGACCGGGCCAAAGCCCAGGAGGTCATCGGCAAGGACAAGGAGGTGGACGCCCTGGAGCTCAAGATTGAGAACGAGGCCATCACCCTCATCGCCCGGCACCAGCCCGTGGCCTCGGACCTCCGGCTCATCTTCACCGTCATCAAGGCCCTGACCGACCTGGAGCGCTCCGGGGACTACGCCATGCACGTGGCCGAGGACGCCTTCGTCCTGGCCCAGGAGCCCCCCCTCAAGCGCTACGTGACCCTGCCGGAGATGGGCCGGAGGCTTTTGGAGATGATGGACACCCTCGCCAAGGCGGTGGCGGAGCGGGACGCGGAGCTGGCCCACCAGGTCCTCTCCATGGACGACCAGGTGGACGCCCTTTACGAGGAGGTGAGCCGGGAGCTCCTCACCTACATGATGGAAGACCCCCGCACCATCAGTAAAGCCCTGACCCTCTTGCGGGTGGCCCGAAGCTACGAGCGGCTTGGGGACCACCTGGAAAACATCGCCGAAAGGGTCATCTACTGGCTCACCGGGGAGGTGTACAAGGCCCCCGAGGACGTCTACTGAACGGGCCAAGGTCACCCCGGAAAAGGGCCAGGAGGAGGCGGTTCTGGCCTAGGCGGAGGGCTGGCCTGGGCTGGACCGTTCCCTGTTCCTGGGGCTACACGCCCTGATCCGGGCTGAGGTCCCAGGACTCACCCTGAGGCTGGGGTACGGGATGCCCGCCTACGCCCACCAGGGCAAGGCCCTCTGCTTCTTCCAGCCCGCCCACGAGTGCAAGACCCGCTACGCCACCCTGGGCTTTGGCGACCAGGCCCGCCTGGACCAGGGAAACCTTTGACCCATGGCCTTCGCCCTCGCCCAGCTCACCCCCGCCGAGGAATCCCGAGTGCGGGAGCTTCCGCACAAGGCCCTGGGCCGGTAGGTTACTCGGCCTCCACCTCTTCCGCCGCCTGGCGGCGGCCCGCCTTCCACTCCAGGCCCGCCCAGATGAAGTCCATGAGGTCCCCGTCTAGGACGTTCTGGGGGTCAAAGCGCATGAGGCCCGTGCGGTGGTCCTTCACGTACTGCTTGTCCAGGACGTAACTGCGGATCTGGCTCCCCCACTCAATGGGCCGCACCTCACCCCGAAGCTTCTGAAGCTCCTCTTGCTTCTTCTTCCACTCCAGCTCAAAGAGCCGGGAGCGGAGGACCTTCAGGGCCAGCTCTTTGTTTTTAATCTGGCTTCTCGTGGTCTGGCAGGTGACGGTGATGCCCGTGGGCAGGTGGACGATGCGCACCGCCGAGTCCGTGGTGTTGACCCCCTGCCCCCCGGGCCCCTGGGAGCGGAAAACGTCTATGCGCAGGTCCTCGGGCCGGATCACCACCTCCACGGTGTCGTCCACCTCGGGCATGACCTCTACCCCGGCGAAGGAGGTGTGGCGGCGCCCCGAGGCGTCAAAGGGCGAGGGGCGCACCAGGCGGTGAACCCCGGCCTCGGCCGAGAGGAGGCCGTAGGCGTTTTCCCCCTTGACCAAAATCTGGGCGTAGTCCACCCCCGCCTCTGCCCCGGGCCGCAGGTCCACCACCTCCACCTCAAAGCCCTGCCGCTCGGCGAAGCGGGTGTACATGCGAAGGAGCATCTCCGCCCAGTCGCAGGCCTCGGTGCCCCCAGCCCCGGGCTGGATGGTGAGGATGGCGTTCTTCTCGGCGTGGGGGAAGGTGAGAAGGGTCTCGTGGTAAAGGGCCTCCAGCTTCTTGGCCGCCTCCAAAAGCTCGGGCTTCAAGGCCTCCCGCTCCTCGGCGGGAAGCTCCTCCCAGAGCTCCATCAGGCCCTCCAGGTCCCCTTCCAGGGAACGGAAGGTCTCCACGGTGCGCCTCAGGCGGGCCGCCTCCTGGCTCACCCGCCTGGCCTCCTCCGGGTTCTGCCAGAGGGTGGGGTCTTCCAGCCGCTTTTCCAGTTCCTTTAGCCGGTCCTCTTTGCCGGGGATGTCAAAGATACCCCCGGAGACTGGCCAGGCGCTCGTTGAGAAGCTCCAGGTCCATACCCTTACCAGTATAGGGGCTGGGCCCGCCCGGGGCAAGGACCCTTGCGCCCATTAAACTCAAGCGTTATGACAATGGCGGTATGGAGTTGGAGAAGCTGGCCGCCTCTTTGCAACAGGCTTACCCCCAGGGCCTTCCCGGGGAACGGGATGCCCTGGTGACCCTTTTGGTGCGGAAAGGGTACAGGCATCAGGAGGCCGTGGCCGTGGCCCGGGCCCTCGAGGCCCACTTCCCGCCCGGGGAGAAGCCCCGCTTCGCCTTCACCAGCCGCCCCGTGGACCTCAAGGCCCTCATGTGGGCCCTGGACCAAGAGTACCCCGAGTCCGTGGGCGAGGGGGACGAGGAGGAAGAGGCCCTGGATTTCCTGGCCGGCCGACCGGAGGGGGACCGGCAGGCGGCCAAGGAGGTCCTGGAGACCCTGAGGGGCGCGGGCTACGTGGAAAAGGCCTATAGCCCGGAGCTGGTCCGGGAGCCGCTCTTCTTCCGCTTCCCCGAGGCGCTGCAGCTTTAAGTGGCCGGGCCTGGGCCTTGTCCCGCTAGCGGGGGGGGGGGGGGGGGGGGGGGGGCGCCCCCCCTTTGGGGGGGGGGGGGGGGGGGGGGGGGAGGGCCCCGCGGGGGGCGCTTGTTGTCGCGCGTTTCAGCG
>Ga0080007_1067391_pt1 | contig 52449 bp, 56 predicted proteins | sample OctOCTMetagenome_FD_69210 | JGI IMG/M metagenome (GOLD analysis project Ga0080007, IMG submission 69210) | Hot spring and microbial mat streamer communities from Octopus Spring Streamers, Yellowstone National Park, USA - OCT_B (SPADES... | ecosystem: Environmental > Aquatic > Thermal springs >...
AACCTAATTGTCACGATGAGAATTTCGACAGTCCTAATCTTCCAGATAGCTGTTTATGACCTTTAAATTCAATAACCTAGTTGTACCTGGTGGCTTTATCTGCTTCTAGCACGATCCTCTCCATGCGGTAGTCTATACCTCGCAGCTTCTGAGTTGAGTTTCGCTTCGTGGAATCCCCAGACGTGTAGTGTCCACGCTGAATCCTACGAGCTTGGGAACCACGTGCTAAGCCCCCTTGCTATCCTACAGCTCTATCGAGATCCGCGGCAGTCCACCTCCCTCTCTCGGTGGCTCTCTCGATTATATCATCTATTTATAGTGTATTGCGAGGGTTTTCTCAGCCTCCTCTGTAGCCTTGTACAGCTTCTCGCTGGCCTTAACCGGGTCTTTGTGGATGAGAGCTCCGCCCTCCTCAAGGTACTTCAAGGCGAGCTCTATATGCCGTCTTTCTCCAGGTCTAAAGCTCATAGAATCCACTGAGCAACAGAGGGTTATGAGAGCTTAATAACATCGGTGGAGAGAATAGCTATTAAAGGTCCTCTGCTTGGGGAGCCATAGAGCCATCTTACCTTATAAAGTTTAGCCTTTAGATAACATATCTCGGCTGGCAGGCTTGGATGTAGGTGGAGGCTACAATCCTCGTGTGTACAAGAGGATGCTTAGGAGGCTTAGGAGGAAACTTGAGGATTACGCTAGGTTCTCATTAGACCTCCTTGGTGGTGTTGAAGGCTCGCCTGATGTGGTTGAGAGTGTTAGAGCTAGACTTGAGGAGCTCATTGCTAGTAGGGGGCTTGAACAGCGGGGTGTTGATAAGGCTAAGGCTGTATTGGAGTTTCTGAGGAGTGCTCCTGGATGGCAGGTGGAGTTGTTTAGGAAAGCTTTAAACAAGGAGCTCTCTAGAAGAGCCGCTAAGAGTAGCAAAGGGCAGGTTAAGAGATCTCAGGTGGGGGAGTGGAGGAGGACGCTTAAGGAGATTAGGAGGCTTAAGGATAGGCTTAGAGGTTATGCTGACTATGTACTAGACATCGTTGGGGATCTAGATGACTCTGTAGATCTAGTGGATCAGGTTAGGGATAACCTGGAGCTCCTCCTAGGCAGAGAGGACACTGTAATACCCGATGTCGTGGAGTTCCCAAGCGGAGAGAAGTATAATGCTAGGACTATCCTGGAGTTTATAAAGAACGCCCCCCCATGGCAACTTGATATGTTTAGGAAAGCCCTGGAGAAGGAGCTCTCTAGGAGGAGGAGGCTTCAAGAGGATATAAGGAGGATAGAGGAGGCCCTGGAGAAGTATATCGAAGAACAAGGGGTCCACGTACCATTCCACATTATAGAATTTGATAAGATAGCGTGCTTCGAAGGCAAATGCCACTACATGTTCAAGGTTGAAATAGGGTCTAAGAGGTTTCTAGACGAGTTCGAGGGGACGCTGGAGGAGCTCATAGACCTATTCAAGGGTATTGTAGACGTGGAAGCTGAGAACGTAGAGAAGCTCGTCTCGAAAGCGGAGAGGGAGAGGCGTAGGGCGGTAGGCGAGCTACGGGGGTTCCAGGAGCTTCTAATAGAGTTGGAGAAGCACATCTACGGCAACGCCATACTCACAATCTCAGGCCATAAACTAGCAAGGCCCAGACAGTGGGAGGGTCTATCAGACGAGGTTATAACAGCTCTGAACATGGGCCTCCAGAAGGTTGGAGAACTAGAGATTATAAAATGGGATGCCTCCAGGCTGAAAGAAAACCTAGTAGTATACGGTGCAGACCCAGAATTCTGGCCAGAGTTCTACAAATGGCTCTCAAACTCACTAAAGAAGAGCAAAACCATATCAATACTCCTCAGAAGCTTCACAAAGAAAGTAGATGAAACAACAGGACTCCCAATAAAAGAGATAAGAGGTTACATAGTGAGCTTAGAAGGGAACAAAATAAAATACCACCAGTTAACAGCAAGAGAGCTCCTAGAAGCATACACAAGAGACCCGGAGACAGGAAAGAGAATAGAGCCAGAACCAGCAGTAATATTCTGCGGCCCAGGAGACGAAAAGATATACCCTACACCCTAAACACACAAGACAAGGATAAACCCAATCTAAAAAGTAACCATGATAGCTAGGAATTCTCATTTAAACTCCATCTACTACAGCTCTAAAACCTTAAAGCATTCTTGGAACACACAACAAGAAACTTCCCTAACACTATTCCAAGCATTCCCCCGCTAGCAGTATTTGAGGGTATTTCCAAATACCTGTATTTCCGTTAGCGGGGTTAGGCCTAGGTGTGAGTTCACATGCTTCACCCACACCTCATGGGCCCCGGTCGAGCCCAACACCATTGGGTTCCCATTTGAGGAGAGATGCTTCAGGCCAATGTTTATAGCTCCAACAACATCCCTCTCAACAATCCTACCATCTACGTACGTAATCCTTAATACTATTTTCACAACCTTAAACCTCCCACTAGCCCCCCTCACCGCAGCACGGATCAACAAAGGGCTGTGTCCATCAATCCTCTTCTTCGCGTAAGCTTTACCCTTCTTCAAACGTTCTCTAAAAGACTTAGCTCTCCTAACTGCACCCCTATACGCGCCCTTTATAACCCTAGCTGGTATCCATGGGTACTCTCTTCTATACCTCTCGTAGAAGATCCTGTGTAGTGCTTTCTGGGATGTATTATGCTTTAACGCATACTCAACCATCTCACCAACCATAGTTTTTAGAGGTTCAACTATATCCCTTAGAACTCCCCTAGCAATCCTGTTAGCATAGCATTCCAACACAACAGTCCTACGAAGCACCCTAAACAAATGATCCAAAAAGCACGCCTCAAATCTATAGCTAGTACAATCTAAAACCAGAACACATCTCAAGCTACAAAGCTTAAATACCCATACACTAACTTAAGGGTAAACATGTTTACTTATAGGCATCTAGGTTTAATTATAAAACTGCAACAGCCTCTACGCTTAAGTAACTCAAGCAACAATCAATAAAGGTTACACGATAATAGAAGTTGCTTTAGAACCGGAGACTTACATATACATGTGAATGACACTAGTAACCATGAAAACCGAAGTAATTTTCAAACTTCACTTAAGGCCGTTAAAGAAAGAAGTACAGCCGTGCTCCCCACACCCTCCAGTTTAAGGCAGAAGGTTACGGTTTCATCATGAATCCGAGCATCTATGAGTAAACTTAACTGCCATTGAGCCCTAGTGTATGTGTATTCAAGGCTCTGGAGCTTAGAAATATACTCTAGCTTAGGCTATTATGAGTTTGATGGCGAACATGCTTACCCATGTTGGCCCATAAACACAGTTAGACTTGTAAGCCTCCATAGGCAACACACCATGTTGATCGTGAGGCTGTGTAAGCACGCCTTGAAGGGTGCCATGATGCACTCGAACACCCCCGTAGATGAACCTTGCTAGGACTCCACGTCGAGGGTGCAACTGAATTCACAACCTTCAATTTAAGCTTAGAACGTCCTAGTATATACTTGTGTATTTAAGCTTGAAAGTATATGGCGGTGGTGCTGGGGCTTGTCTCTAATGCTACAGGGTTTCAAGGTTGCATTCACAGCCATCATTGTAACACTTCTAGCTCTATACGCTCCACTCCTATCCCTTAACGCCTACTCTACAACGCTATCAGAAGTCGTATATGAGGGTTTAAGCTACAAGGTTATCTACAAGTCCCCCCTAATACCCCTAGCTTCAGAGAATAAAGCTAGCGTTATCCTAGAGGTTAAACATAACGGTAAACCCATAGACTTTGGTTTTACAATGTCAGGTGTAACTGTTGATGGTGCCCGGGATGTTGCTAGGGGTAGGGGCTATGGTAGGGCTTCAGTGGATATAGCGGGCTATGTCGACGATGTCGTCAGGGTTTTGAGGGAGGCTAACTCAAACCCAGCACATAGTGGATTAGGACTCTTAACATTCATAGTATCAAAGATAGAGGAGGATGGCGTGGAGTACATTGCAACAGACGTGATATCAATACCAATAATACCCGAGAAGGCTAAGGGCAGGAACATATTAGTGGAAGTTGAATTCAAACCAGTACACAAGATCAAGCTAAACAAGACGAGCAGTGGAGAACAATCGAGTAAAGCCGAGGTACTACAGACAACACCTCCAAGAACTATATTTGATCAATGCTACTACTCAGAGATATCAGCTACATGCTACGAGTGGAGACTTAACAGAGCACTTATACAATCTCGTCTTGAGGGGATACCAGCCTTAATAGTACACGTTGACCCAATTGATGGACAATATCTTAGAGAGGTGTTTATGTATAATCGTATACTGCTGAAGAGGGATAGCTACTGGTCTGTTAGCTTTGAGCTAAGCCTGGTTTTCAAAAACCTCGTGGGCGTTTTCGTAGCTCCAGGGCCTGGGTATTACAGGGAGATTAGCGATGGGCTTAGCGAAGAGACACTATTTCACTTTCAATGTGTATTGAATAACTCCTATCTTACAAGTGAGCTATCAACATGTATTTACATGTTTACCCAAGGTTTTAGGCCTACACCTAGTACCTTCTATATAGATGCTATACTAGCTATAGGTTTCTGGGGTTACATGTGGCTTGTTGAGTACGACTATGTTGAGTGGCCTGGAGATAGGATTGTTGATAAATCTCTCGCAGTCTACCTAGTCCCCTACTTTAACCTTAACAATAAGATGATATACTGGTATGATATAGATGATCACCCTGCTGATGGATACGGTGTGGCTGAGAGGGTGTACAGGCTTGTTAGAGGCAGCGAGTATACTAGCTGGGTCTCTCTAGGCTCATTTAGAAGTCCAGCTATAGCCTTTGAAGCTCTGGTTCTCAAACAGTATAGCAGTTCTCCATATACATTCGGTATATCCCTAGCTGTAGGGGCTCTAGCACTCATGATACTCGGAACAACGCCACCTAGCTGGACTGCAGCGGCCCTAGCCGCCTTAACCATTGGAATTGGAATTTCGAGGAATGTAAATGAATTCTACATGTACTTTGCTAAAGTTGATTTCTATGCTAAACAAGAGGTTACATTTAGACCACGATATATTGAGGTTAGCAGGGCATACCTCATATACGATGCCGGGAGAGGACAGTATAAAGTGCCATTCATAATACTACAACTCATAATCAGCCCCTAATCATATAACGTTTAACCCCAAGAAAACCTATCTCTCCCCTTCTTTACTCCTCTTCATGTCTGGGTAGCTTTAAATCCAATGTTATCTTGGGTAAGGAGTGTACCTCCGAGGTGGCCTCTAAGCCACCCTATGTCGGATTTGATAAGGCTCCTAGGAGCTCTTAGGGTAACCTTTTATGAGAATCGATATCAGCATTGTAGATGGATAAAGCTATTCTCTACCAAGGGGTGTTTTAGAAGGCATCTCTATTTGATTATGTTGATATTAGATGTCTACTACGAATCTTATTGTCCAGCATCCCATCTCCTCTTTCATGCTCATCTGGGCGTATGTCATTGCTTTGACTACCGTTCTGCTTGGGTGTTTTTCTGGGTTGAACTCTTCTCCCCACGCTTCTGCTTTTAGCCTTGCGTAGTCCTGGTCTACCTCTATCTCTTTCACCTTGAACTTACTGAATACGAGCCTCTGCGAGTCCGTGTACGCTATGAGCTCCTCTATCCACCTGTATAGTAGGTTGAAGAGGTCGTAGCCTTCAACTTCAACCTCAACTTTAACCTTCGGCTCTACCATACTCGTGTCAGTCATAACCTCGTATGTTGCTAGGGCTGCTGTTTCAAAAGCCTCTGATAGGCTTGAGCCTCTAGCTTCTATGAGTACATCTGCTGTATGCTCTAGGTGCTCGAACCCCCTGCAAGCGTTCAACCTAGGGGCACCCAGGGTTTTTGGTTACACTCTAGCTATTAAGGGTTTCCCCTTTGCACCCTCTACCTTGCTATCCTTGTTCTTCTAGCTCCTCTAGCTCTAACCCGAGCTTCTTTAACAGCCTTCTATCTCTCCTTAGCTTTCTTACCAGGTTCTTTAGGTTCTTGTAGTAGTTTAGGAGCTCCCTTACATCCTCTGTTGTAGTCCCGCTTCCAATGGCTATCCTCTTGATCCTACTCTTATCCACTATATCCGGGTTGTCCAGCTCCTCGTACGTCATACTCTCCATTATCGCCAGCCACCTATCTATCTTCTCCTCCCCCAGCCTAGCGGCATCCTTCATCACCTCAGGTGCTAGTGTTAGCCCTGGTATCATCTGAAGCACCCTTGTCAGCGGGCCCATCTTCCTAGCTGTCTTCAACTGTCTATACACTATCCTTAGGTTCAGCCTACCCCTCACTATATCCTCAGCAGCCTTCTCCAGCTCCCTAGCCTCCTCTACAGCCTTTAACCTCTCAAGTATACCCTCCAGATCCCCCAGGCCTAGTAGTCTAGCAACAAACCTCCTAGGCTTGAAGATCTCTAGCTCCTCAAGCTTCTCCCCGTAGCCTATGAATTTAACAACAGCCCCTGTAGCTGCTACAGCTGATAGAACCCCCCCGCCTCTAGCAGTACCATCAGTCTTAGTAACCAGTATACCTCCCACCGGAGCGTACTTGTGAAACTTTGATGCAAGGTCGTAAGCCTTCTGGCCCATAGCAGCATCTACGACGAGTATAACCTCGTCAGGCTTAACCCTACCAGCTATACGCCTCATCTCCTCAAGTAAAGCCTCCTCCTCACCATAACCATGCCTACCAGCAGTATCAACTATTACAACCTCAGCCCCCCGGGCCTTCAAAACCTCGACACCCTCATATGCTATGGTAGCAGGGTCACCTGAATCCAGGCCGTAGAACATAGCCCCAGCTTTCTCAGCAAGAGTCTTAAGTTGCTGTAAAGCCCCAGGTCTATAGGTGTCAGTAGAAACAAGACCCACCTTGTACCCACGGCGGGCATAGAATAAAGCTAGCTTACCAGCACTAGTAGTCTTACCAGAACCCTGAACACCAACCAAGAGGATAACCCAAGGTCTCCTAGGGGGGTCTACAGAAGGCTCCCTATCACCTCCAAACAGCTGAGAAAGCTCATCATAGACAATCTTAACAAACCAATCCCTCCTACTAACACTCGCAGGAGGCTCCTCCCTAAGAGCCCTCTCCCTAATCCTCTGAGACAGCTGGAACACAAGCTTAACATTAACATCAGCCTTCAAAAGCTCCCTCTGAAGATCCCTAACAAACTCGTCAACAGCCCTCTCATAATGACCTCCGCTGAGAAACCTAGCTATGGCAGCTCTAATTCCCTCAAGCAAATCTAACACCAAGTAAAGAATACTAGCTAACTAAAGTCTTTAAGAACATCGAACTCATGGAGAGCGCAAAACAAGGCTAACCATGTGAGGCTAGCGTGGAAACCTGAGATTACGCTAGTACAAGCCAGAGCGGCACCCTCTAAGCTCGGAAACCAGTAGATGGAGTAAGGATAAAGTATAATAGGTGTGCTTTAAGGATAAGATTTTAGGTGTTCGATTATGGTTAAGGCTCCTCAAGGTTACAGGCATAGGACTAGGAGGTTGTTACGTAAGGATGTAAGGGAGAGGGGCGCTGTTCCCAAGGCTAGTGTGCTTTTGAGGGAGTATAATGTTGGGGATAGGGTTGCTATTAAGATTGACCCTAGCTTCCACTACTGGGCTATGCCTCATAGGAGGTATCATGGCTTGACAGGCGTGATACTGGGGAAGCGTGGTAGCTGTTATATCGTTGAAGTCTACCTAGGCGATAAGAGGAAGACAATCTTCGTATCGCCTGTACACATAAGACCCCTTCCAACTCAAACCTCTAATTGAACAGGGGGTCTTCCTCTTTGGACAGGGTTATTCTGGGAAAGAGATATATTAGCCTACATGAGGCCAGGGAGGCTCTCGAATCGAGGATAAAATCTGGGGTTAAAGTGGTCGATGTACATGAGAGGACGTGGAGTTACCTATCGCTATTCGGCACTAAGGGGGGCGAGGATGCTAGGAGGGCTTTCGAGATGTTGAAGAAACTAGGTTTAAACGATGAGACAGCTGTTAACCTACTAAACATATGCCCTGAGAGCGAGGGGGAGGTTAGAGCTGTGCTGGTGATGGAGAGGGAGTCTGTTTACGACGTGGAGCTGGTCAACAACATACTATCCATTTTAAGGAGGCTTTGCTCCAGCTAAAAGTTACCATTTAAGCCCTGGATGTAAAATTTCAACCGGGAGAGGAGGCTTCCCGGTGAGTTAAGCTTTGAACGTGGGGTCTGCGGATAGAGAGCCTGGTAGAACGTCTGGCTTTAGATCACAGCATCCGGCAGCTGTGGAGGTTGAAGCTTTAATCCTAGACTACATGCCCCAAGGCTCCTATAATGACCCGCACAGAGAGCATAAGGATAGACCTGTAGCACAGGCTATAGGTGTTAGGAGGTTCACGTTAATGGACGGCATACCATTATCCGATGTGGAGGTATTCCAAAGGGTTACCTTGGCGAGGAGCGTTCTAAGAACGATAATTCAACCAGCGGACGTTAAAGGCCAGAAGTTTAAGAAGCTCACAATACTCCTAGCATGCCTACCGGGCCCTGAGAAGATGGTGTACTGCTATCCTATGACACCCCTTGATAGGTGGAGCCTTGATTCCCTGAGAGCTACAATACAGGAGGAGGGAGGGTGGAGCCTTCTAGTAGACTCCCCCCACGAGCTCTCAGCGATAGCTGAGGAGAAGGGGCTCTCACCAGCTATACTCATAGTACCACCTGTTCCGCTGAAATACGAGGATTTAACGGATATAGCTAAGAACAACCTATTGGAGGCTGTTAAGATGATTATTAAGAGCGATGAACGGATATACGTTGAGTTCTTCAATATAGCGGAGGCTGTTAACATAAGGCTTCACGCCCTAGAACTATTCAAGGGTGTTGGTAAGAAGACCCTAGCTAACTTCCTTGAGAGGAGGAAGCAGAAGCCTTTCGAGAGCTTTGAGGAGGTGAAGAAGGTTCTAAAGATAGACCCTGCTGAGGCTTTAGCAGAGAAGATAGTGGAGGAGATAAAGAGGGAGGCCAAATACTATGTCTTCATAGAACCTTCAGACCCTGAAGCACAGTACCTAGGTTACCTCGATAAGGTTAAGAAGGCGTACTTCTCTAAGAGGAGAGGGCTTGGCACGTAGACTTCAATGGACTCTTCCTAGTAGGGAGGAGCTCCTGAAATGGACAGTTGAAACTTTGAGGAGGCTTGGTGTTAAACCTAGGGATAGACTCGGCCAACACTTCCTCGTAGACCCTCGTGGTGTAGCTTTATTCCTAGAAGCCCTAGCAAAGTGGGAGTCATCGGATATGATGGAGGTCGGGCCGGGTCTGGGCGTCCTAACGGTATTAGCGTCTCACATAGCATCACGTATAGTAGCTGTGGAGATAGACCCTCTACTAGCGTCTCACATAGCATCCCTAGCCTCTGACAACGTGGTGGTTGTTAGGGGGGATGGCTTGGATCATGTTACTTCAACGAGTATAAGTGTGGTGTACTCTAACACACCCTACAACATATCAAGTCAGCTTATAGCTAGGATAGCTAGGAATAATAGGATCACATACTCCCTCCTAGGCGTACAACTAGAGCTAGCTAGGAGGATGACTGCAAAGCCGGGGGAGGAGGATTATGGTAGGCTAACGCTCCTAGCTAACAGATACTTTAACGTAAAACTACTTGGCGTAATACCCTGGAGCTCCTTCTACCCAGAACCTGAAGTCTCGGGGGCGGTTGTGGAGATGTGGAGGAAGAGGAGCTGGGTGGAAGGTGATGAGAGCTTCGAGCTCCTAACTAGATGTTTATTCAGTAATAGAAATAAGAAAGCTGTTAAGATAGCATCCAGATGCCTGGGAGTGGAGCTAGGTAAACTCTCATGGCTTGGGGAGAGGAGGGTGAGAGAGCTGGGGTTGGAGGATGTGGAGAGGCTGATGGATATAGCGAGATGAAGCTATGCACCTCCTGGAAATGCTATAAAATAAGGGTACACAAATGCGTTTACAAACCCGCAGAGGACAGTATACTAGCCTTAGAAGCGTTGTATAAACTTTACAAGAGAGGGTTTAAATACGATAGTATCGTAGACCTTGGAACAGGGACTGGAATCCTAGCTTTAGCCGCCTACGAGCTCTTCGACCCTAACATGCTCCTTGCAGTCGACATATCACCCTACGCTGTTAGAAACGCATCATGCAATCTACCACTGGAAGCTCACGTAGTTCAATCGGATGGCTTAAGCTTCCTAAACACAATATGGGATCTTGTAATACTAAACCCGCCATACTTACCACTAGAACCTGTAGGCCTAGGAGATACGTGTAGCTGGTGGCTTGAGCTCAGCTGGAGTGGCGGTGGAGGGGTTATGGAGAGGCTTGTCGGAGATAGCATGTCGAAGGGAGGGGAGGTATTACTAGTGTACTCCACACTCTCACCAGTAGGAGTTGAAAGTATAGCTGGGAGCGCCCGCATAGAGGTGTTGGGCTCGCTGAGATTCTTCTTTGAAGAGTTAAAAGTGCTCTACCTTAAACCTAGATTCTAGCTCCATTACTATGGAAGCTCTAGACCATCCATAACCTTAATATGTGGTATAACAATAGAGTGGAATTGGGGGCTCGCGTTTGGATAAGCTTAGGCTCGTGCTTGTTGGTGTTGAGGGGGCTGTTAACCTGGGTATGGTAGCTAGGCTTGCTGATAACTTTGCTGTTGAAGAGCTCTACCTGGTCAAGCCTGGTGCTAGTTTAGAGGAGGCTCTTGAGTATGCTGCCAGGTCTGCTAGGAGGCTCTTGAGCGCCACCATAGTTGATACCCTTGATGAAGCTCTTAGAGATGTGAACCTCTCCATATGCACTTCAGCCTTAGCGTCTAACGAGGATATCCTAAGGGTGCCCGTTAGCCCTAGTGAGGCCGCCACTATAGCCTCTAGCTCTCCAGGCACCGTAGCCCTTGTTATGGGTAGGGAGAGTGTTGGACTGACCAGGGAGGAGCTTGGAATGTGCACCCTACTATCAACTATAGAAGCTAACCCCGCCTACCCCGTCTTAAACCTGGCTAACGCCACGGCAATAATGCTTTACGAGCTCTACAAGGTTAGAGGTAAGCCCCATTACAAGCTGGAGCCCGCAGACCCTAAGATCGTGGGCTTGGTGGAATCCTATGCAAGAGCCCTAGCTAGACAGCTTGTACACGATGAGAAGAGGGTTGAGGATATAAGCTTAGCCCTCAGGAGGATAGCTGCTAAGAACATAGCTTCGAAGAGGGAAGTTGAATGCCTCCTAATGCTCCTATCGAAAGCGTGTAGGAAGATTGGAGAATGTAGGGTTGAAGTACACCCTAGTGTATAAGCATAGTGCTACCTCTAGACACTCATATAACTTATTTAAGGCGTGGTAGTATAGGATGTTGGGGGGTGTCTAGGTGGCTTTAGAGATTAGGCCTGAGTGGAAGAAGTTTAGGTATCGTGGTAAGACTTTAGAGGAGCTGCTTAAGATGCAGTTACGGGAGCTAGCGAAAATCCTCCCCGCTAGGCAGAGGAGGAAGCTACTTAGAGGGTTGACACCACAGCAGCAGAAGCTAGTACTCAAGATTAGGAAGATTAGACGTAAGCTTGCTGAGGGAGCTCTAGACAAGCCCCCTACTATTAAAACACATGTTAGGGATATGATAGTTTTACCTGAGATGGTCGGGTTGACGATAGCCGTTCATAATGGAAAGGAGTTCATCCCAGTTAAGATCACCCCCGAGATGATAGGCCGTTATCTCGGCGAGCTTGCACCAACATGTAAGAATGTTCAACACGGAGAACCAGGGCTTAAGGCTACGAGAAGTAGCCTCCATGTTGGAGGGCAGAAGTGATAGGGTGCAAGTCTATTGCCTACATGGAGCTACTCTATTAAATTTAGGGATGAATCTAGGATAGCTAAAGCAGTTAAATGGGATATACCGGTGCACCCCAAAGTCGTAAGGGAGGTTTGTAGCGTACTCAAGGGCATGAAGTTATCTGAGGCTAAAGAGTTCCTCGAAAGGGTTATGGAGAAGAGGGAGGCGGTCCCCTTCAGGAGAGCTCATGGCAAGCAAGCTCATAGGAGGGGTTTAGCTGATAGATGGGGGTGGCCTGCTGGGAGATACCCTGTTAAGGCCGCATGGTATCTCTTAAAGTTACTTGATAACGTTGAGAACAATGCCGAGGTTAAGGGTTTGGATTTAGAGGATTTAAAGATCATCCATATAGCAGCCCATAAGGGTATGACGCTTAAAAGGTGGATGCCTAGAGCTTTTGGCAGAGCCACCCCCAGGTTCAGGGTTACAAGCCATGTTGAGGTGGTTGTTGCCGAAGGTGAAGCCTAGTGACTAAGGTGAAGAAGTTCTTCCTAGGACAAGCTCTCTTAAAAGCTAAGATAGATGAATACCTAGCTCAGAACTTCTACGAAGCAGGGTACGCTGATGTACATTTAGTTAGAACGGGTTTAGGAACTAGAGCGCACATATACGTTGAAAGACCTGCTCTCGTAATCGGGAGAGGAGGGTCTACTATAAGGGAGTTGCAGAGGATTATGAGTAAAGTGTTTAACCTGGAAAACCCTCAGATTACTGTAAGCCAGCCTGAAGCCCCCGAGCTTAACGCCAGGGTTCAAGCTTTTAGAATGGCCAGGTTGATAGAGAGGGGTTTCCACTTTAGGCGTGTAGCTTTTGCAATGATAAGAAGGGTGATGGCTAACGGAGCTCTGGGCGTTGAGGTAACCATTAGTGGGAAGCTTGTGGCTGAGAGAGCGAGGTTTGAGAAGTACAAGGAGGGTAAGGTTTACAAGGCCGGTCATGTCACCGAGGAGCTGGTGGATAAGGCTGTAGCCTACGCTAGGCTGCCAATGGGTGTAATAGGGGTTGAAGTTGTAATAACTAAACCTGGAACTCCCCCAGACTATGTTGCCGTTAAGGAGCCTAGCCAGGTTGAGGAGATCGTAGCTAGGATAAGGGAGGAGGTTAAGAGTAAGAGGATGGAGACAGCTAGGTTGGAGGAGTTAGAGGCGGTTTTAGAGGAAGAGGAGGAGTTGGTCTTGGAGGAAGAGGAGGAGAGCGAGATTGCCTCCAAAGCATAAGGTTAGAGCTAGAGATATTAGGGGTATGAGTCCAGAGGAGAGGTTAAAGTTGCTTAGAGAGATGCAGGTAGAGTTAGTGACACTACGTTACAAAGCATCTGTGGGAACTCTAACTAACCCCGGTAGGCTTAGGGAGGTTAAGAGGAACATAGCGAGAGTGCTAACGGTGATGAAGGAGGAGGTTAAGGGGGCTAGAGGTGGAGCTGAGCAAGGATAACATTCTATGCCACGAGCTCATAGGCTTAAGGGTTAAAGTGTTAAACCACCTGGACCCCAGCCTGGAGGGCGTCGAGGGAGCAGTGGTCTGGGAAACCACCAGGTCTATTAGAGTGGATAGGGGGGGAAAGGTCGTTTCAGTACTTAAGCCCAGCTCTATACTCCTAGTAGAGATACCTGGATCTGGATGGGTTAAGGTGAGAGGTGACGATATATTGGGTAGCCCGTTTGAGAGGGCTAAGAGGATGGCTAGAGGTGAGAGGTGCGATGCCAGCGTTTAAACAGGTTAAGAACCTTAAAGTGCCAGGGGTGGAGCCGCCTAGGGATGTGTGTTCTGATAGGAACTGCCCCTGGCACGGGAGTTTAAGGGTTAGAGGTGTCATACTAGAGGGTGTTGTGGTTAAGGCTAGTGCTAGAGGGATGGTGGTGGTAAGCCATGAATACCTACGCTACGATGAGAAGTATAGGAGGTATGAGAGGAGTCGTAGGAAGATACACGCCCACCTACCAGGTTGTATTAAGGTAACCTCAGGCCAGAGGGTTTTGATTGGAGAGTGTAGACCCTTAGCTAAAACTGTTAAATTCGTAGTCCTAGGGGTGGTGGGCGGTGGCTAAGAGGAAGTATCTTATAACATCAGCTAGACCCAAGGTTAATACAGGTCTCCAGGCGGGTAGCTATGTTAGCGTTGCCGATAATAGTGGAGCTAAGGAGATAATGGTTATCAACGTTCCACTTATAAAAACCAGGCTTAGAAGAGTCCCCTTCGCTGGCGTGGGGGATCTTATAGTTGCATCTGTTAAGAAAGGAACCCCTCAGATGAGGAGGCAGATTGTATACGCTGTAATAGTAAGGCAGAGGAGGCCTTTCAGGAGACCTGATGGAACATGGGTTTCCTTTGAGGATAACGCTGCAGTCCTAGTAAACCCTGACGGTACGCCTAGAGCTAGCGAGATTAGAGGGCCTATTGCTAGGGAGGCTGCGGAGAGGTGGCCTAAGGTGGCTAAGCTAGCCACCATGATAGTCTAGGGTGGGTGGGATGGCGAGGTTAACTGGGAGTAGACAGCCTAGGAAGCAGAGGCTCGCTCTGTTAAAAGCCCCTCTGCACGCTAGGCAGAAGCTTATAAGCGCACCTCTAAGCGAGGAGCTTAGGGAGAAGTATGGTGTTAGAAGCCTCCCAGTTAGGAAGGGTGATAGGGTTAGGGTTGTTAGAGGGGATTTCAAAGGGCATGAGGGGGCTGTTGTTAGAGTTGATCTAAGAAAGACAAGGATATTCGTTGAAGGGGTTACTGTGAAGAGGCAGGATGGAACACCTAGGTTCGTCCCCATACATCCTTCAAAGGTGGTTATAGTGGCTTTGGATCTTAAGGATGGGTGGAGGAGGTCTATAGTTGAGAGGAGAGGTGGAGAGGTGGCAGAGGAGGCTGGGGGCGGCAAGCCCGAGGCTCAAGCTGGAGAGGGAGGTGGTGTAAGTGGCTAGAATGGGCGCTAGGAGGCATTTAAAAGCTCTGGTTGCACCCGAGTTCTGGCCTATACTTAGGAAAGAGTATAAGTGGACTGTTAAGCCGAGACCAGGACCTCACCCCATGGAGAGGAGCCTCCCACTACTATTGATTGTGAGGGATATCCTAGGTTACGCTAAGACCGGGAGGGAGGCTAGGAAGCTTATAGCGGAGGGCTCCTTTAAGGTTGATGGTGTGGTGAGGAAGGATTATAAGTTCCCGGTTGGCTTCATGGATGTTATCGAGGTTACTAAGGCTGGGGAGTTCTACAGACTCCTACCATACCCTGTTAAGTTCTTCAAGCTTCAACCTATATCGAGGGAGGAGGCTGCGATTAAGCCTCTAAGGATTGAGGGTAAGACTACTGTTAAGGGGGGTCATGTGCAATTACACCTGTTTGACGGTAGAAATGTTATGATAAGAGTTGGAGACCCCAGGAATCCTGTTGAAGACGTATACGATACTTGGGGTACACTAATACTATCTATCCCAGGCTCGGAGGTTAAAGGCTACATAGGCTTCGGTGTGGGGAAAGTGGCTGTGGTAATAGGGGGTAAGGCTGTGGGCAGGGTTGGGAGGATTAAGTCTGTGGCCTGGGGTTGGAGGAGGGAGGCTACAGTTGTTACACTAGAAGATCCTAGGGGCAATCTATTCCAAACCAGCCTTAACTACGTGTTCATTATAGGGGAGGATAAGCCCGTCATAAGGCTACCGGAGGGGGCCTGGCCGTGAGCTCCGCCACTCTAACACCAGATATTGTTGAGAGGATTCTGGAGGAGTGGAAAAAGCAGCCTATGAGGAAGCCTAGGATAGTGAAAGTTACATTAAACATAGGCGTCGGGACTAGTGGGGAGAAGCTCGCTAAAGCCCACAAGGTTTTAGAGCAGATAACGGAGGCTAAACCCGTGCCGAGGAGAGCTAAGAAGACTGTGAGAGCTTTCGGGATAAAGAAGGGGGAGAATATAGGAGTGGCGGTTACGCTAAGAGGGGAAAAAGCTTTATCCACATTGAAAAGACTGTTTGAAGCTGTAGGTAATAGGGTTAAAGCCTCCAGCATAGACGAGCATGGAAACCTGTGTTTCGGCATACCAGAGCATATACAGATACCGGGTATAAGATACGACCCCGAAATAGGAATATACGGTCTCGACGTCTGCATAACAATTTCAAGACCAGGCTCAAGAGTAGCCATTAGGAAGAGAGCTAGAGCGAGAATACCGAGAAGGCATAGAGTGACAAGAGAGGAGACTATGGTTTTATTAAGCCAACTCCTAAACATAACATTTACATAGGAGGTGTTAGAGACTGGCTAAATTCAAACCACCAAACCCTAAGAGGATAGGTAGAGGAGCTCAAAAATGCCAAAGGTGTGGAACGAGAGACGCTGTTATACAGAAGTACAACCTCTACCTATGCAGACAATGCTTCAGAGAAATAGCCTACACACTAGGCTTCAAAAAATACATGTAAGAGGGTGAGAACATGGTAATGCTAGACACACTAGCAAACGCCCTAGCAACAATAAAGAACTGCGAATGGAGGGGTAAAAGAGAAGCAATAATAACACCAGCATCAAAACTAATAGCAGAAGTACTCAGGGTAATCCAAAAAGAAGGCTACATAGGAGAATTCGAGTACATAGACGACGGAAGATGGGGTAAATTCAGAGTACAACTACTAGGAAGAATAAACGACATAGGAGCCATAAAACCGAGAACATCAATATCATACAGAGAACTAGTAAAACTACCAGAACACCTCAAAAAATACCTAGCAAGCAGAGACATAGGAATACTAGTAATATCCACAAGCCAAGGAGTAATGTCACACAAAGAAGCAATAAAAAGAAGAACAGGAGGCATACTACTAGCATACGTCTATTGAGACAAAGATAATAAATAGAACCCCCCAGAAACCCACCCTAACCCCTTAAAAGCACTGCAGAACAAATTCTACCTACGGCGGGTGCCCTCAAAGCACCCGCGCGGATACAACGCCTCCAACCCGGAGGCGTGTTTGAATTGAGTTAGGTTTATATGGAGAAGCATATAAACTGTGAACCCCAAAGAGATCCGAACCCCAAGGCAACCCCCTTGGGGCATAGGATCTCAGAGGGGCTTAACGGTTTACATGCTTCTCCATATAAACCTAACTCAATTCAAACCGCCCCCACCGGGCCCGGGGGCTTGGAGGCGTTGTATTTCCGGAAGTGCTTTGGAGGCACCCGCCACCTACATTCTAGTTCTCTAGAGTTTCCTTGGATGGTGTTCTAGCTTCTATAATGTGGATAAGCTTTTAGGGATTGTTGCAGGGAGTTATTGGTTGGCAAGGTGCCTGAGGTGGATTTATTACTACTAGCTGTATTCGTGTTTACAATCTTACTCGTGATAGTTGCACCTTATGAGAGGGCTTTGGTAGCACTTTTTGGAGTGATAGTCATGGTCCTGGTCTCTGCTAGCTACACGTTTGGTGACGCCTTTAAGTCTGTTGACTGGAATGTTATAATGATCTTATTTGGTATGTGGATGTTATCAGGTTATCTTTCCAAGTCTGGGCTTCCTCAGTATGTGGTTTTTATTTTATCAACTAGGGTTGGCTCGTATTCAGCGTTACTACTATCCATAATTCTGGTGGCGGGGTTCATAACATTGTTTGTTGACAATGTTCTTGTTATACTACTTCTTGGAGGGCTTGCTGTCAGGGTGGCTTTAAGAGCTGGTATGGACCCCCTGGTGGCTGCAATGACTGTTGGTCTTGCAGCTAACTATATGGGTACAGCGCTACTCCTAGGAGATCTGCCACCTCAAATGTTGCACGGTATAGCGGGGGCGGAGTTCTTGGATTTCATATGGTTTAGGGGGGCTCCTAGTAGTCTCCCCCTACTATCCCTGTCATTCATATTTACACTCCTAACACTATACCCTTTATGGTTTAAGGCTACCAGGACTAGGATGGGAGGGGATGCGAGCTCCACCATAGAACTTGAAGCCCCCAAGCTTGATAAGATTACAGCGTTCGTAGCAACATTTGGCTTCATAGCATTCATTGTTCTAGCTTCGATAAGGCCAATGCTAGGCGTAGAGCTTGGTGCTTTAGCAGTGTCAGTAGCTACTGCTACTTCGGTCTTGTTGGAGCTCCTAAGATATAGTTTTAAAGGCAATAGCATCCCGGCCTTTGAGGATGTTTTAAGGGATATGGAGTGGAGGGTGATAATATTCTATATATCGCTCTTCATGCTCGTAGGAGGGCTTAAAGCGGGCGGTGTTATAGACGAGGTGTCTAGGATTGTAGCATCCTACATAGAAAGAGATATACTACTATCCTACACCCTAGTTTACTGGGTGACAGCACTACTATCAACAGTAGTAGAGCATGACGCTGTCATACTATTCCTCCTAAAATCCCTAAAAGAAACAGGAGGTATTCTAGGCTTGGATCCGTGGCCACATTACTGGGCGGTAGCCTGGGCGGGAACCCTGGGGAGTAATGCCACGATTGCTGGAGCTCCAGCCTTATACCTATCACTGGTTATAGCTGAGAAGGCTAGAGGCACTCGAATCTCGTGGATTGAGTGGTTGAAGATAACAATGCCCTTCACTATGACATCGCTATTAATCCACTACATCCTCAGCGTAATAGTAGTACCCTACTACATAGATTAGAGAGGGTGCGAGGCCTCAACGTTACAGCTCCAAGCCCCAGTATCTCCCTAGAATTCTACGGAGTCCTTCTGTAATCCTTCTAGGCGGCTCTCTAGGCTCTACTGCTCTCCTAAACTCTTTAAATCCTAGGAGTACTTCAACGTACTCTCTCAATCCATATCTAAGGCCGTCTCCATAGCCTCCTTCCATGTTTATAACTAGGGCTTTAATCCTCCCTCCGATCCACCGGCTTCTTATCGCCCAGGCTATGTGGCCATACGCCTCCTTAGTTGCTCTAAGCATTGTTAACGGGTCTCCCTGGTACGCGTCAAACCCAGCTGAAACTACCACCGCCTCGGGTTTAAACACCTCCATAACAGGTTCTAGGACCTTCTCTACGAACCAGAAGTATTGAGGGTCGCCTGAGAATGCTGGGAGTGGAATGTTTATCTTCGTCCCCTCCGCCCCTCCTCCTCCTATATCATCCACGTCTCCTGTCCCAGGATATATGGCCTCCTGGTGTACGTCTATGTGGACTACTTTTGGATCCTCCCAGAACACATCCTGCGTTCCATTGCCGTGATGTGCGTCAAAGTCGATTACTAGAACCCTTAAACCTCTATCCTCTAAGGCCTTAGCCGCTATAGCTGCGTAGTTAAATATACAGAAGCCCAGCGTAGGAGCACCCATAGCCCACCCGCTTCGACCAGCATGGTGACCTCCAGGTCTAGGCATTATAAGCCACGGCTCTCCACTCTCAAGAGATTTAATGGCCGCCATGTAGGCTGCTGTGGCAAACCTAGCTGAGATGGTGAACGTATGCTCTGTAACATAGGTATCAGCGTCTAGGTAGTGGAATCCCTTTCTAGACTCTTCAGCAATAAACCTCACATAGTCGCTTGAGTGTACGAGCTCTAAGAGGCTAATGCTAGCCTCAGGTGTACCTGTAACCTCCACCTTGCTCCATAAACTGGATTCCCTTAGGGACTCTAATGCAACTTCAAGCCTCCACGGGTTCGCAGGATGCCTTCCAGAAGGGTCTGCGTGCAGCCTGTGAACGTCGTCGTAGACAATCCTTAAAATCAAATCCGGCACCTTACACTATTTAGAGGGGTGCTCGTTAAGGTGGGGTGAGCTCATAGGGTTTCCTAAGACACCTGTTAAGGAATAGTATGGCTGGTAGTAGTATCTTCATAGCATCATCAACGGTGTTAACCACATGGCCCATATCCGGTATTATATGAGCTTCAAAGGTCTTACCCTTCTCCAGCATTAAGCTCATAAACCTAATCACAGGCTTTAGAGGGGTTCTCGTATCGTTTTGAGGGTGTATTATACATATGGGCTTCTTCACCCCATCAACCCTCGATATGGGCGATCTCTCTCTAAGTAACTCCCTACTACCTGCAAAAAGAGTTTCTATGAAGAACCTGAATACGGCGTCACCAAGCTCGTACATCTCCTCCCAATCAGCTACACTAGCTCCAGCAACACCACACTCGTAGAGATCAGGCTTACTAGCCATAGCCCATAGTGTCATGTAACCACCATAACTATAGCCCATTATGAAGAGCCTATCTGCCAACCCGCTCTCCCAAGCCCACCGCGATACGCTAGCCACATCCTCTAAATCCCCCCCGCCAGGATCACCTATATCAAGTTGCCTAAAGCCCTCACCATACCCCGTGGATCCTCTAAAGTTGGGGGCTACGACGTTGAATCCCGTTGCCACAAGAGATGCTATATGAGCATCCCATGAACTGTCAACTTCATACCAAGGACCCCCGTGAACATAGATTACAGTCGGTCCGGGTCTGCCTGCCAGCCTACTTTCAACGTAGAATACGGGGATTTGAACTCCATCAAATGAACTAACGTATGTGAAGCCTAGGTTGGTGAAAGACTCCTCCACGTCACCTGGAAGTCTAGACTCTAGGATGATGTTCTCGACACCCTGGTCCAGGTTGAGTTCAACGAGCCTCGATGGCATCCTTATGCTTGTGTAACTTAGGTAGACTCTACCTTCATTGTATACAGCACCGTTTATAACCCCCTCAGCTCGGTAGACTAGCCTACCGTCGAGGAATAGCCTAGTTCTCCCCTCTCTCTTCCCAACGACGACCCACGAGTTATCCTGGAACTTGTATAGGGGGTGCTCTACTGGAGCGTACTCCTCGTAATCTTTAAATGCAAACCTAACGCTACCGACCTCCCATGTGCTGAGATCTAATCTCAGGAGCTCGTTCCTCTTAGGGTTTAAAGCGTTACTCTCGAATACAACAGCATTCCCAACTATAACCGGGTTCTTATTAACACTCCCAGACCTAGGAGTGTACACTCTAAACTCCCCTCTTCCAATATCCAGTAGGAATATCTCCATTGATAGAGGGTTCCCGGATAGGAATCCGGAACCTACAATTAAATCCCCCATAACATCAGATACTATGGCGAGACCAGGTAGCCTATAAACCTTCTCCACAGACCCCCCTTTAGCTACATACACAGCTAGATCTTCCATAGTGGCCCCTATGAATGCAACGTTAACACCGTCATCTGCAGCACCGAACACCCTCATAGGCTCCATTGCTACGAGAGGCTCCTCAGTCATCCTACTTAGATCGTAGTAGAGTAGCTTTTGGAGCTCCCTACCTCCAGAGACATCCCTAGTATAGACAACCCTACTAGCCCCCACCGGTGGCTTCGCCACCCATAGTATAGGCTCTCTTGTAAGCCTCATTTTATCCCCGCTACCGGGGTCTACGAGTATTAAGCTTGCAAAGCCTTCCTCGTCAGAGTATACTAGGAGTTTACCCCCACCTACTATACCTACAAGGCTGTATATAGGGGTTCTAACGATCTTCTCAAGGACCTCAACAACTCTAGATGGTTGTAAGCGCACTTCCCCACACCCTCAGTAGAGGCTGGGGCTAAAGTTTAAATACCCGTAAATTTAAGTGTTGAGTTAAGAGAGTTTTAGGCTGTAGAGTGATGCTACGCTAAGGGTGGTTTGAATGCCTCAAGCTTCAAATATCAAAGTGTACGTTCACGCAACTTGCTACTCCAGCTATACCCTCATAAAGTATTTGATTGATAGAGGGTTGATAGGCAGAGTTAGCATCATTGATGTTTCGAGGGCCTCAGACGTTGACGGCCTCGTTCTCAGCGTTCCATGGATTAAAGTTGGCTACACTGTGGCGGCCGCTGACCCCGTGTCAGGTGGGGAGGTTGAGGCTATGATCCGGGGGTCCTACACACCTAGCATAGGGGATCCTTTGGAGAGTTTCATTAAAACCCTACTAGCAAGCTCCTATGCCTCCTCGATAGCGTTCCTCCACGGTGATCTCGGATATGCTGCCTTTAAGGAGCTGGCTGAAGCCTCTCTCAGGGCGCCCTTTACAGGTTTAGATGTGATGGGGTTGGTTGAGATTGTTAAGAGGAATGGTAGGAGTTTATATGAGGAGTTGGAGTTTAAGTTGGCTAAGGTTGTTTCCGTTAACTATGTCAGGGATCTCTACTGGGCTAGTGGAGGCTCGCTGAGTGATGAGGGGTTAGGGGGGAGGATTGATGAGACCTCTATCCTAGCATGGCTTATAGCTAAAGCTGGGGTTGGTAGGGTTGGTTTACCAGGTAACCCTCTAGTTACGGCTAACAGGGAGGGGGTTAAGCTGTTATCAGGTATCCTTGAATCTGAAGGTTCCAGGATCCTAGCTAGGGTTAGGGAAGAGCAGGAGACCATATTCAACGACTCCCCCTACACTAACTTCATGGAGAGTCTGGGTTTCAAGATGAAAGCTTAATAGCCTTGTTTAACACGCGTTAAAGTCGGTGAAGCTGTTGGGGCTTGAGGTTATAGGCCTAACGGTCAGAGTTAGGGATAAGATAGTGCTTAGGAGGGTAAGCTTGAACGTAGATTATGGAACTGTACATGTTGTTATGGGGCCTAATGGGAGTGGTAAGTCCTCCCTAGCATATGCAATAATGGGTAGAGAGGGTTACGAGGTCTTAGAGGGCGATATAAGGGTTGATGGAGAGAGTATTTTAAACCTTGAAACCCACGAGAGAGCTTTAAAAGGAATATACCTTGGAATGCAAGACCCCCCAGCTATTCCCGGCGTCAGGCTTAGCACTTTGCTAATAGCCTCCACTAATAAGAGGATGGGTGTTAGCGAGCTAACTAAGATAGCTAATCCGAAAGTCGTTAAGAGCGCACATAGGATAGCCTCTGAGATAGGGTTATCCGCGGAGCTACTCCAAAGGGAGGTTAACGTGGGCTTTAGCGGTGGTGAGAGGAAGAGAGGTGAGCTACTCCAAGCAATAATCCTGGAGCCTAAGATAGCTATCTTAGACGAGCCCGACTCAGGCTTAGACATAGACGGGATTAGGAAGGTGGCATCCTACATAGGTAGTCTAAGGGATAGTGGGAGGGCTGTAATGCTAATAACACACTATGCTAGAATGCTTCATTTCATCAAGCCAGATACTGTAACGGTACTTATTGGAGGAGAGGTTATAGCTAGAGGGGGCCCGGAGCTAGCTTTCGAAGTCGAAGAAATAGGATATGAGGGTGTTAGGAGGAAGTATGGAAGCCAGTCAACGCAAACAGTTAATACCTAAGCTTAATAACCTACTTTAACACTGTTAAAGCAGGTGAATCTTATGGGTAAACCTGTAGAGCTCAGGGAGGAGATCTTTAAAAGCACCGAGGCGGCTGTGGAGCTCCTAGGCTACGAGAAGCCATTTAAAACCCAGATAGAGCTTAGAGGTAGGATAACGAGAGATATGATAGAGGAGATTAGCAGGATTAAGAAGGAGCCTGAGTGGATGACAAGGCTTAGACTTAGGAGCTTAGAGTTCTTCTATAAACTCCCAACACCTAAATGGGTTAAAGGCATTGATGCTATAGACTTAGAGGAGCTACTACTCTACGTTAAACCCGATGTGGAGATGGTTAGAGACTGGGACGACCTCCCCCCAGATCTTAGAGAGTACTATGATAGGCTTGGGTTACCAGAGGTGGAGAAGAAACTACTAGCTGGTCTAACAACTGTTTTTGAGAGTGAGACTGTGTACGCTAAGGTTAAGAAGTACCTTGAGGAGAAGGGGGTTGTGGTGCTCCCCCTGGAGGTTGCCGTATCCAAGTATCCTGACTTAGTTAAAGAGTACTTCCTTAGAGTGTTTCCGTTTACAGAGCATAAGTTTGCAGCTCTACACGGAGCCTTGTGGAGCGGAGGCGTCTTCGTCTACGTACCACCAGGTGTTAGGATAAGAGAGCCCATAGAATCCTTCTTCCTCATAGGCAGATCTGCTGAGGGGCAGTTCGAGCATTCACTTATAGTAGCTGGTGAGGGGGCTGAGGTTACATGGATTGAGGGATGCAGTGCTCCGAGGCTTAGCAAGTATAGCTTCCACGACGGCATGGTAGAGGCTTACGCTCATAAGAACGCCTTCGTGAAGATAGTTACCATACAGAATTGGAGTAGAGATGTGATAAACTTCAATAATAAGAGGGGTATCGCTGAGGATAACGCGCGGGTAGACTGGGTTGAGGGTAGTATTGGGAGTAAGATGACCTATGTTTATCCAAGCACGATACTCAAGGGAGACTATAGTAGTACGAGGAATACTGTTATACAGCTAGCTAAAGGCCCCGTGTTAAAGGATACGGGGAGTAAGGCTATACACGTGGGGAGGATGACGAGGAGCAAGATAATAAACAAGTCTGTTAGCGTGGATGGGGGAGTTAACACTTATAGGGGCATAATAAGGGTTGTTAGAGGAGCTAAGTATGCAACCTCTAATGTTGAATGCGAGGCTATGATATTCGATAGTATGAGCCGCGCCTACACATACCCACATAACCAGGTTGACGAGTTAACAGCAACTGTAAGCCATGAAGCTAGGACTGGGAGGCTTAGCGAGGCACAGTTATTCTACCTACAGAGCAGGGGTTTGGAGGAGGATGAAGCTAAAAGCTTAATAGTGCTAGGCTTCCTAGACGAGATAATGGTGGAGCTCCCCTTCGAGTACGTTAACGTGCTATCGAAGGTTATACAACTTGAGTTCAAGAAGCTAGGAGGCTATGGTTAACAAGGGTGCTAGAGTCTAATGAGCAGGGATGCATACCAGAGGATGTTGCGAGAACTCCCATTCCAGCATATGGCTGATACACCTACAGTCAAATACTATACTGACTGGAAGATTTTCGAGGAGAGGCTTAACCTTGAAAACTCGTCTATCGAAGATAGAATTCCAAGTTTGCTAGAACACCTAGACTATAACGTTGTGCTAGGCGTTGGAGCAAGAGTTTTAAAAGAGCCTATAGGTGTTAGAGTACGTTTGCTAAGAGAGGGGTGGGATGGAGATCCCAGGCCTATGAGCCTTGTAGGAGTTCATAGCAAGATGCATGCGTACCACGCTTATAGATGGAATACAGGGCTTCTAATAGAGGTTGACGATGGTGTCTCCTTCGGGGACCTGGTGATAGCTAGCCTTGGAGGCAACGCTTACACTGGACACCATATTATACTCAAGGTCGGCGATAGAGCTAAAGGTAGGGTTCTAGTTGTAGACTATGCAGGGCCTAGTAGGGGGCTTAAGACCCTTGTTATCGAGAGCACTGTGGGGAGAGAGGCTGATGTTAGCCTAGATATGCTAGCTCTACACTCGAAGGAACACGCTGTCTACAGTTTAACCCATGTAGTAGCGGGGGATGAGAGCAACGTTAAGTCTAAGGTGTTAAGCCTAGGTGGGGCTATGAGTAGAGTGCAGGTAGACTATATAGTTGAAGGGGAGAAAGCTAAGCTCTCAACCTTAGCAAGCGCTATAGGAAGGGAAGGCACGAAATCCGATGTGATACTGAACTCCGTCAACAAAGGGCCTGAAAGCGAGGTCATGGTTAACGCTAGAGGAGCTGTATTGAATAAAGGTTACCTCGCACTAAGAGGCTCAGCTATAGTGAGCGAGGAGGCTAGATGGGCTTCATCAGAAATAGAAATCCAGGTGGTCATAATGGGCGAGGAGGCTAGAGGACATGCTGTACCAGTGCTAGAGATACACTCAGGGGATGTAGCAAAAGCTAACCATGCTGCGGGGATCTCGCATGTCTTAGAAGAGCATAGGTTCTACCTTAAATCTAGAGGTTTAAGCGATGAGGAGGTATCAAGGCTACTAATAGCGGGGATCGTGGAGTTCTCAGGTTTAGTCGAGGATCTTAAACTAGATCCATTTAAGCTCCTCGCAGTCGATGCCCGAGAGGCTTAAGTATATATTCTAATATAAGAATAATATTTATTAGGTTTGAATTATACAAATCCTCTCGGACTGAGGGGTCAAGCATGAGTGGTGAACTACTTAAACGGGTAGAGTGTAGGCTCGAAGAGATACCAGGTCTTGGGACCTTCATAGTAGTTCCTAAGGGGTTGGAGCAGGTTATACCGGATACAACCGCTATAAGCGGTGTTGACCCTAAAGGGGAGCAGACCCTGTATAGAGGTTATACAATAGAGGATTTAGGTATGAACGCTGATTTCTATGAAGCAGCGTATCTCATATCACGCGGGGTCCTCCCATGTGATGAGGAGTATAAAGAGTTTAAGAAGAAGATCGACTACTGGAGGGGTAGGGTTCCAGAGAAGGTTTACGACGCCCTTAAAACGCTCCCTAAGACACATCCCATGTACTACGGTGCCTACGGTGCACTACTACTAGGCCAGATATACGCTCCAGAGTGGAGCTTTGATAAGGACTCCTTATACGAGCACCAGATAAGGCTTTCAGCCCAACTCCCCGTTATATTTGCTGCAGCATACAACCTAGCTAACCACGGCACCTTCGTGAGGCCCGATAGTGGGGTTGATCACGCATGGGATCTTCTTAGAATGATAACCATGAGGGAGCCCACTAAACTTGAGGCTAGAGCTTTCGAATCAAGCCTAGTACTCTACATGGATCACGGCTTCAACGCCTCATGTTTCACAGTAAGGGTTGTGGCTAGCACTCTAAGCGACATGTATAGTGCTATAGCAGCCGGTATAGGTGCTTTGAAGGGCCCACTACACGGTGGGGCTAACGAGGAGGCTATGAAGATGTTCTTAGACGCCTATAAGAAGGCTGTGGAGAAGGGCGTGCCGTTAGAGGAGTATATAGTTGACTATATCAAGGAAAGGCTCGCTAGAAAAGAGAGGATCATGGGCTTCGGCCATAGAGTCTACAAGGTAAAAGACCCTAGAACCGATGTAGCAGCCTATTTCATAAGACAGCTTAAAGACGGGGAGATGTGGATAAAAGTGTTGAAGAACGCAGAGAAGGTTATGTGGGAATCTAAGAAGCTACCGTCTAACATTGACCTCTACACAGCAGTCCTATACTACCAGCTTGGAATAGACATACCATTATACACCCCGATATTCGCCATGGGCAGAGTTGTTGGGTGGACGTCTCACTACATAGAGCAGGTCCTGGATAACAGGCTTATAAGGCCTACAGAGAAATACGTTGGCCCCGTAGGCCTCAAGTACCAGTCTATGGAGGTTAGGTGTAGGAGGTAAGAGTTAATAACGAGTATACAGTCATCCACCAAACCGTTATCTCCCAAGCTTCCATCTATTTTCCTTCTATTTTATGGTATAAGAGTAGCCCTAGGGCCACAGCCATCACATCGAGGGCCGCCCCGGGATTCCAGCCACGAGGTCTCCAGAGGCTGTCAAGCCACTCTACAGCTTCATAAACACCGCCCCCGCTCAACATTCTAAGGGCTTCCAGGGCTTCCGCTTTAACCCTCTTGTACGCTGTGAATCCATACTTGCTAGCAATGAGTGTATCCCCGTGGCGAGCCAGCAGCTCTAGGAGTGTGGTGAGAAAAGACTCCGCTATAGGGGCTCCACCTTCCGCTAGCATGTTGAACGCTTCGAGGGTTATGGGGTATCCTTCTAGGAGCTCCCTATGAACTAGATCCCATGATGCAGCCTTTAGTATGTCGGTGAAAGAGCTGGGGTAGCCTGATCCTATGCTGGGCACGGGGCCGGTGTAGCTACCGAGATGTGAGGGTTTGAGGAACTCTATTAACTTATAGTATTCGACGGCCTCCTCAAACCCCGTTTCATTGACTACTATGGAGTGAGCCTCTCTAACAACCTCACTTACAGGTGCTCCCGCTTTTGATGAGAGAGCTGCGGCTAAAGGTAGTGCGAGTGTCAGAGAGCCTAGGGCTATGTTGGTTTTCAATCCTAGCTTTGAAGCTAGAATCCTATACACCTTAAAACCCCTAGCGATGGGCGATCCTAAACCTCTAGATCTCCATGTGCACGCCTCGTATAACGCTACCTCCGCTATGGAGGCGTTAACTATGAAGTCTACAACGCTCTTATCACTATGAGGTCTAAGAGGGGTTACGGCTCCAGGCTTAGGGTGTATCACGGGCTCCAAGTACAGCCCTTGGGCTATTAAGGGGGTAACACTACAGCCTTCTAAATCCTCATCGCGCAGTATCATGGGAGCACCCGGGGGTTTCTATGCTGGGTTATAGTTTTAATAGCTTTTGCTGTTACAGGGGTATACGAGGTCTGCTATGGTGGAGTGTAGGTATTATAGTGTTATGGAGAAGCTTGCATCACTCGCTAAGATAAAGTTGTCAGAAGAGGAGGTTGAAAGCCTTTGCAGGGATCTAGAGAGGACAGCTGAGTTTCTGAGGACTGTTAGCGAGATATCCAGGGAATTGGAGGTTAACCCGTTATACTACGTGTGGGACCAGTGGGGGCCCCTGAGGGAGCCTGGGGAGCCGAGGACAATCGATATAGCCAGTCTACATGTGAGCCTCAAAGAAGGCTATGTCAGGGTGCCGTGGAGAGGTGGGAAGCTTGAGGAGGCTTAAACAAGCTTGGGAGCTAGCTAGGGATTTCAGAGAGGGGGTTGAAGACCCCGTCGAGCACCTTTACAATGTCTTTGAGGCGATCAACAGGTGGGAGGCTCGGGTTAACGCCTACATATCTCTTGAATCACCAGACCTCCTCGTGGAGGAGGTAGAGCGTATATCCAGGAGTATTAGGGTTGGCGAGAGGATCGGTAAGCTTGCAGGTCTGCTAGTCTCCGTAAAAGATAATATATGTACGAGCTTCCTACCAACAACAGCCGGTTCTAGAATGCTGGATCCCTACACACCACCCTACAATGCAACAGTGGTGGAGAGGCTCCTAGAAGAGGATGCTATGGTGGTTGGTAAGACCAACCTAGACGAGTTCGCCATGGGCTCGACCACAGAGTTAAGCGCCTTCGGCCCTACTAGAAACCCGTGGGACCTGGAGAGGGTGCCTGGAGGTAGTAGTGGTGGTAGTGCTGCTTCACTAGCATACGGTGGTTCAGATCTATCTCTTGGTAGCGATACGGGAGGCTCGGCTAGGCTCCCAGCAGCCTACACGGCCACCGTGGGTCTTAAACCTACATATGGCCTTGTCAGTAGGTATGGTCTAATACCTTATGGTAACAGCCTAGAGCAGATATCGCCTATGGCTAGGAGCGTTAGGGATGTAGCTTTACTCCTAGACGTTATAGGAGGCTGGGATCCGCTGGATGCAACAAGTTTAAGAGTTGATAGGCCTAGAACGTTCACAGTTAGCAAAGCCGACCCTAGGAAGGTTACCATGTGTGTTGTAAAAGAGTTATCAGAAGGCGCCGAGGAGGTTATAGAAAAGGCTTACTGGCGGATCCTTAAAAAGCTTGAATCTGAGGGGGTTGAGTTGAGAGATGAGAAGCTCCCAGTAGCATCCAAAGCTCTCCCAGCATACTACACCATAGCTTTCGCAGAGGCCGCCAGCAACCTAGCTAGGTACGATGGCATATTCTACCCCACTAAAGGAGGTGGGAGCTCCTGGGAGGAGGAGGTTGAGCTTGCTAGGATGAAGGGTTTCGGGAGGGAGGTTAAGAAGAGGATACTAATGGGGGTTTACGCTCTAAGCGAGGGCTACAGGGATGAATACTACATAGCGGCCACTAAGGTGAGGAGGGTTGTGAGAGACGAGGTTCTAAGGATGACTAGAAGCTGTATAATAGCATCCCAGGCCTCCCCAATACTACCACCAAGGCTTGGGGAGAGGCTTGACGACCCATTGAAACTCTACGCTATGGATGTTTACACTGTTATAGCTAACCTAGCCGGGGTTCCGGCCCTGGTTCAAACCATTGAGTTTCATAACGGGCTACCCATAGGGGTTCAGTGGATCGGTAAACCCCTGGGTGAGGGGGAGCTTGTATCCCTAGGGCTTCTCGTAGAGGAGTTAACGGGCTTAGCGGGGGTTGTTGCAGGTTGAGGGTAGTCATAGGCCTTGAGATCCATGTTCAGATGAGCGAGGCGGGCTCCAAGCTCTTCTGCGACTGCAAAGCCGACTATAGGGGGTTCAATGTTAACGCTAATGTATGCCCCGTATGCCTCGGACTACCCGGAGCTCTACCCGTTGTTAGTGAGAAGAGTTTAGAGCTAGCACTAGCAACATCCCTAGCGTTAAAATGCGAGGTGCCTAAGTTCATAGTTTTCACTAGAAAACACTACTTCTACCCAGACCTACCTAAGAACTACCAGATTAGCATGTTCGAGAGAGCAGGTGGCGTGCCGATATGCAGGAATGGGGTTATAAGCTTCCTAGACCCCTCAACTTGGGAGTGGAAGACTTGTAGGGTAAGGAGGATTAACATAGAGGAAGATCCGGGGAGGACTGTTTACGAGGAAGGTGGTATAACTGGGAGCCCCTACGCGCTAGTAGATTATAACAGAAGCGGAGTCCCTCTACTGGAGATAGTAACAGAGCCCGATATAGAAACCCCTAGGGATGCAAGGCTCCTGGTTGAATACCTATTACTCATGCTAGAGTACCTTGGGGTGACCAACCCAAGGCTTGAGGGGGTCTTCAGGGTTGATGCTAACGTAAGCGTAGGTGGAGGAGAGAGGGTTGAGGTTAAGAACATAGGTAGCACTTTGGATGTGGAGAAGGCTTTAAACTACGAGATCCTAAGGCAGACTAAGATAAGGGAGGCTGGAGGTGTAATTGAGAGGGAGACGAGGCATTGGGATGCAGTGAGGGGGGTTACAAGGCCCCTAAGGCATAAGGAGTACGAGGAGGAGTACCTCTACTTCCCAGACCCCGATCTGCCACCGATAGCTATAACGGAGGAGATGGTGGAGAAAGCTCTTAGGATAGCTGAGAAGGCCGATCTACAAGTATTGTTAGGGGAGCTCCTGAAACTCAATGTACCCCCAGAGCATGCGTGGAGCCTCCTATCCACAAAGCCCTCCCTAGAGCTCTTCAGGAAAACTGTAAGCCTGGGTGGTGACCCGCAGTTAACAGCTAGGATACTAGCTGTTGACTATAAAGGTGAGCTTAGAGAGCAGGGCAGGGACCCCTACGATCCGTCCAGCTGGCCCCCACTAGAGACGGTGCTAGAGCTGGTCAAGCTAACGCTATCAGGAGTCTACCCGTACGATACAATCAAAGGCCTTGTAATACCAGCCCTAGCATCAAACCCGCAGGCTAGGCTTGAAACGGTATTGCCTGAGAAAGCAGGTGATATAGAGGTGGCGGTAGAGGAGGTTATAAGGGAGGAGGTTAAAGCAGTTAAAGACTACCTACAAGGTAGAACACAGGCTCTAAACTACCTTGTAGGAAGGGTTATAAAGAAGATTGGGAGGAAAGCCGTAGACCCCAGGGTTATAAGAGAGGCGTTGGAGAAGAGGATTAAGAGTGTTAGGAGCGCCTAGAGGCTGGAAAGGTGTAATCCCTTGATCCCCGTAGCTGACTCACATGCACACGTTAACCCAGTCAGGGGGCTTGGTGCGGGGGAGGTTGCTAGGAGGTTTAGGAATGCTGGAGGCTGGTTCATAGCCCTCGTATCGCTACAACCATCAGCCTACGGTGTGGAGGGTTCAAATGTGGAGGCCTACGTCCAGGCAGCCCTCATACACGCTAGGGAGTGTGGAAGGGCTAGGGAGGAGGGGCTTAGAGTATACTGTCTAGCAGGCTTCCACCCAGCGGAGGTCGATAAGCTCATAGACAGAAATGGGTTAAAGCCATTAGAGGTTCTAGAACTGGGGTTCAAGGTTTTAGAGGAGCTCTCAAAGCTAGTAGATAGAGGTGAGATAGACGGGATAGGGGAGGTTGGAAGACAACACTATAGGACAGCAAGCGAGAGAGTGCTAGTAGCGAACATGATACTAGAGAAGGCGATAGAGATAGCGAGAGACAAAGACATAGTAGTACACATGCACCTAGAACAAGCAGGAGAAGCAACAGTAGAACTGGTAGACGTTATAACAAGAAGGTTGAACGCAAAGAAAGAAAAACTAGTATTCCACCACGCAGAACCAAGAGTAGCGGTAGAAGCAACAAGAAGAGGATACCAAGCAACAATACCAGGAATACCAAAACTACTAGAACACGTACTAGAAAACCTAGAACCAACATACACACTGGAAAGCGACTACCTAGACGACCCAAAAAGACCGGGAGCAGTCACAACACCATGGGATATGGCAAACAACATAGCAAGAATAGCTACAAAATCAAAAGATATAGAGGAGAAAGTATACAGAATCAACGTAGACAACATAGCAAAAACATACAGCGTTAGACCACCTTAGCTCCATGTGGAAAGAGAGCAGGGAACCCACTAAGAACAGGGACCCTCACAAAAGATATCCCCAAGGGTTACCAGAGCTAGAGCTCAAAGTAACCCCCTACCATGACGTGATAGCATGCCTAGAACTAGACACTTGGGAACCCCGTAAAATCTCTCGACTGAAGTAACTCTTAATACACGAATTTCTACGAGTCGCACTCCATCTTAAAAGTCTTTCGCTCCTTTTACTGAAGGTATAATAAGTTGTTCTAGCGATGTACTCTCCTACGCTTCCTCACCTGCTTCCCCGGTTTAGATGAACCTTTACGCTTATACTCATCAGCTATCCTAAATGCTTCCCGAGGGTCTGCACTGGCTATCTCGAATACGAAGTCTATCCTCTTCTCTCTATTAACCCACTCCACCATATCATCTATCACTCTCTCCATTAGTGATTCGAAGGCCTCATCCTCGGAGCTCCCGTAGGAGAGTACCGCCTCCCAGCCTCTATATGGATCGTATTTAACCCATACCGCCTTATATGACTCATTGAAGTTTCTAGCAAACCCCTCATTGTACTCTTCGTACTCATACTTTAAGACCAGGGGGTTACCCTCTTCAAGTGATGGTATTGATATGTATTTAACCCCATCCTTCTCGAAAAGCTTCAACTCCTCATCTCCAGGATCACCTACTAGAACGAACCCACGTAGGGGTACAGCGTAGTAGAAGGCTACATATCTAATCAAATCCTCGGGGACCTCTATCCTCGCATGCTCAAAAACAACCACATAACGATCACCCTCCTTTCTAAGCTCGACAAACTCCCCGAGTTCAACCTCGACTTCAACAACATCCTCATCCCCCTTACGGGACAAGACTATCAACCCCGGAGACACGCAAGATCGTGGAGTCGCAGAGAGACCTACGACTCCCCTATCCCCAGCTCCCGTCCATCAAACATATTGTCCCCTAAACCTTTTAAAAGCACCACCAGCTAAGACTCTTTAAGTATAACTGAGTTTTGCACGCGAGGACTTTATTGTAGAGGGTGCTCGGCATAACCTAATGGTGGGTTCAATAACATAGACATATAACCTTTTTAGGCTAGGCTATCCAGCATGGCGTTGGTGAAAGCGTGGACTTTACAGACATAGCTATACTAGTGGTAAACGTTCTAGGATTATTCTGTGGAGTTGGAGGAGTTCTCGTTGGAGTTACTCGATTACGCGATGCCCTCCTAGACGAGGGGGTTATGGCTAGGTTTTTAAGGAGTATAGGTTTTCCCAGGTCTTTGACCCCGCTTTTTAGGCTAGGTGAGATTCTCCTCGATGTTCTAAGGATAGCATTCTTTAGTTCAATGGCATACTGGAGTTTAACAGGCAGCCTTGGACGTCATGCGTATGAGACCCACCCCTACCTAGCTCTAGCTCTCGGAGCTCTCGGCCTAGTATTCATAGCCTTAATACCCCTTGGTTTACTTACAAGGCTCTCCGGTACAGAGCCACAGCCTAGAATCCCTGAACTACCTTGGATGAAGGATTGGGAGGAGAGGGTGGAGTATTGTAGGGTTTGGTGGAGCTCCATGGATAGAGGAGATGTCGATCTGCTTAGAAGCCTTCTTCTCACATACTATCACGTGTTGATAGTGCCCCCGCTATTCCTCGTACTCACGCTCCTCCTCCACACTATCTCCGGCAACTTCGGTCTCAGCCTCGTACTAGCACTCTTTACTGCTGAGATAGTGTCTGCCACTGTTTACGCTGTCAGAGCTTATGTCTACTGTGATGCTATAAGCTCAATTGTGGCTGGAGGGCTATTCCGCATAACGACTAGTCTACTGTACCTCATCGTAGTCCTACTCATAGTGGTCATCGCCGTGGCAATAGCTTATCGTATCCTAGCGTGAGAAGGGATGCCTTAAAGCCGTCGCGGAGCTCGTGCAGCCCCTATCATTCAGGAAACACGCTTATGGGGGTTGTGAGTGGTACTTCCCCAGAGGATAAGCTTATGCCACGCCGTCTTCCACAAGTTTAATGGTGGCTGCTTCTAGGTGTGCTAGGCTAGGATGGGGTTTTTATGGATGTGGGTTGTTTTGGTTTTAGGACCCTGTATGCTATGTGGATCCAGCCCGGGCATACTTCGTGGTGGCTTTCTAGGGCTAGTTCTACTCTACTCCTCTCCCCGTCGAAGGCTTCGCATGTTGCTAGTGATGTTCCGGAGCCGAATATGTATGGTGCTATTGTTATTCTAACCTCGTCTACGAGCCCTTCTGCTAGTAGGCTACAGTTTAGCATCCCGCCTCCCTCCACTAGGAGCCTTCTTACGCCTAGCTTGTAGAGCTCCTGCATTGCCTTGACAAGGTCTAGTTTCTCGGAGCCAGCTCTAACGACTATGACGCCTCTCTCAAGGTATTCTCTCAGCCTATCCTCACCCCACCTTTCAAGGGTTATTAGTACACCTCTACCTGGTGTCGTGAACACCCTCGCTGTGGGGGGTACCCTGAGGTTGGCGTCAACGACAACCCTGTAGGGGCTCCTACCAGTTGCTAGCCTCAATGTCAGGCTTGGATTGTCTACTAGTACTGTGTTAGCCCCGACCATGACGGCATCACTCCAGGCTCTAAGCTTGTGGAGTAGCACTAGGTCCTCGTGGCAGCTGAGCTTGGAGAACCCAGTCTTACTAGCGATCCTACCATCAACTGTCTCCGTGGAGAATATGATCGTGTATGGTCTCAAGGTCTAGACCCCTCACCGCCTTCCATGTGTTGTATTCGAGGGCTAAAACGACTTTACTCTTGAGAGCTCCACTCGATGTTATCGAGTATTATGTTTACTAGTGGTGCTAACAGGTACTCTCTTAACTTGCCAGGCCTCCTGTATGTCGCATCGCACTCCTCCACGCTGGAGTAGTCCACTATGTAGGTATCCCTTCTAGGCATCCTAAGCATCTCTAGGAGCGGTAGACCCTCTAGGCTAAGACACACCCTGTAGCCTTCATAGGATGGCTTAGCCCTCACCATTGTAACACCTAGATTAGCCCCCTTAAGAACAGCCTTTACCCAGCCCTCAAGAGTCTCCTCATCGGGCCTCAAATGCCTAACCCTATCCCCCGGTGCTATAAGCCAGAGGTCCTTTAGTCTAACTACTGCAACCGTATCACGTCTAATCCCATGTGAGAGGAGTAGGGATCCTGCTATGAACTTAGCTACGTCGAGCGCGTCCTCGGGGTTCGTGTAAATGTGAACCCTCTTATACCCTCTAATCTCGAAGCCTACCTCCATAGCACTTCCACTATTAAAATAGAGTTAGCCCAGACTATCTATGTTTTAAAGGGGGAACCCCTACTAGCTTAGAAGGGTGCCTACAGTGAGAGTTACCCCACTCCGCGAGACTCACATGGAGCTAGGCGCCTCCTTCGGGGAGTTTGCCGGCTGGGAGGTCCCTATGGTTTACACTAGCACTCTAGAGGAGCATCTAGCTGTAAGAAGCTCCGTTGGGGTATTCGATATAAGCCATATGGGTAGGCTCCTCCTAAGCGGCCCTGACGTCTTGGAGTTACTTGAGCTCGTATACACTAAGAGGGTTTCGAGAACAAAGGTTGGGTTTATGAGCGGCCCCACACTTGCTTTGAACGAGCACGCTAGAGTTAAGGATGATGAGATGCCCTATAACATTGATGGTGAGAGGTGGCTTATAGTGCCTAATGCTGCTGTAGCTGATCACATGAGAGATTACATGAGAAGCCTAGCTACCAGTAGGGGGCTTAGGGTTGACGTTTTCGACCTAAGGGATAGCTATGCGATGTTAGCTATACAGGGTCCTAGAGTTGTTGATGTTATGGAGAAACTTGGAGCCCCATGGGCTTCATCGCTTAAACCACTTGAATTCAGAGTCGACGAGGACGTAGCTGGGGTTAAGACCTTCATTGTTAGTAGGAGTGGGTGGACTGGAGAGGACGGGTTTGAGGTGATAGCCGAGCCTAAGGCTGCAGTCATAATACTAAGGGAGTCTGTGAAGGCCGGGGCTAAACCTGCTGGTATAGCTGCAAGAGATACGCTTAGGATAGAGATGGGGTTTGTCCTAGGCGGATTCGAGTACGGTGAGGATCCGGCAAGATTCCCCTGCGCCTACAGCCTAAGGTACGGTATGGGAGCTATAGACTGGGGTAAAAGGGGATACATTGGAGAGGAGGCTTTGAGAGCTTGTAGGAGGGAGGGTGCTAGGTGGGTTAGGGTTGGGATTATAATGAGGAAGGAGGCTGCAAAAATCGTACCCAGGCATGGCTACAAGCTCTACATAGAAGATCTAGAGGTAGGATGGGTTACAAGTGGGACTTACAGCCCTGTGTTAGGGAGAGGGGTGGGCCAGGCTTACATAAGCTCAGGGCACGCCTTGATAGGGGAGAGTGTAGAGGTTGAAGTTAGAGGTGTGAGGTACGAAGCTAGGATATCAGATTTCCCCTTGATAAAGAAATAAGCAACGCCCTGTAGGTGGAGTAGAGGGGGAGAACGAGTTCTTGGAGCTCAAGTTATGCGACGTAGTGGAGATAGCATCAATAGGATTAGCGTTAACAGCTTTACTCATAACACTAGCAACCTTGTTGAAGCCCAGGCTTACGAAGCTATTGCTTAGGAGTGGATAAGGCTGGGTGCTCTTCCACGTGTAGCACGTCTAGCTCAAGACACTCAGCTCTCCTACCTAGCACCTCTGTGAAGCTAGGCTTAGTCCTACCATCATCCCCGTTTATAAGCTCTTTAACGTAGAGCCCTCCCGAGGTCTTTATAAGACATTCTATGAGCGGCCCAGCTATAGGCCTGCACTTAACCTGGTAGAGCTTCCTAGATCTAATAATATCCCTTCTCCTACGCAGAACCCTCCTTGGAGTCCTCTGTAGAACCGTTACACCATTCAGGAGCTCTAGTAGCCTTAGATCCTCAAGGCTTACACCACCATCGACTGCTACAAGGGCCCTGTAAATCTTACTTCTAACAGCTACCTCCTCCTTATAGGCTTTAACATCCTTCCTCCTAGCTAGACCCTCAAGTTTAACCATAACAAGGCCTCCGGAGCTCTCTCTAACAACCCTTTCGAGTAGACCGAGATCAGGCCTCCTAACCCTAGGGGCCTTCACCTCCACTATGACAGGCCTCCCACTCCCCAGCATCCTAGCATCAACATCCTCACGGCCTGAGGCGTGTAGAACGATGCTTTCACCACCGAGAACCTCTAGGATTCTGTAGAGGGCTTGCTCTATGGAATAATACCTAGCACCCCCGACTGTAGGCCAGTAAGCCTGGCTAATCATCCTCCCAACCTTCCAATATCTACCCCTTATGAAGAGGCTAACGATAACAACCTCCATTGAGAAATCAGGGTAGCTTACAACGAGCATCGCCTCAGGATCCTCGAAGTCAACTTTAAGCCCAAACCTAGACTCTATAGCCTTACCAACCTCCCTCCTAACCTCACCTCTAATAGACTCCCAGTACCTCAAACCATGCTGCAGAGCTATAGACTCCTCAAGCTCAAGCAAACCCCTAGGCACCCTAACCCCGACGACAAACCTCGAAACGCCATAGAGCGATAAAAGCTTGAAACCCCTCACAACAGCCTCCTCGATAAAACCATCAAGCTTACCACCACACAAACTACACCCCCTAACCTCCAACTTCCCGCCAAACAACAACCTGTAGAGACCAGAGGCGTGAACACCAATACTACCAGCAACCTCCCCAAACTCCCTAAGAGCCCCCTCATCCCCCTCCCTAATCCTCTCATGGTAGCCCATCACAATAACCTTCTTAAGAGCAGCACCCCTCTCCAAATTAGACCAACCACGACCAAGGCCGGCAAAAAACCTCCCCAAACACCTATCGCATAACGGCCTAGCCTTCAAAATCTCTAAAGCCTTCCCAACTACATTTATATCCGACACTATAACACCCCCAACCCTAATGTTTATAAACTCCTAAAAGTACTCTACGAGGAGGCTTTAATTGCTTGCTCCAAGCATCCACGTGATAGCCGAGCGCCTGCCCATAGCCAGAGGGGTTCTTAGAGTATTGAGAGACGATAAGACTAGCATAAGAGAGTTCAGGAGAGCTATGGTTCTTGCAGGTGTGTTGCTAGCAATCGAATCTTCAAAGGAGCTTTCATGGAAACCTGTTGCTGTAATAACGCCTCTAGGAGTTGAGACTATAGAGTTAGAGTTGGAGAGGGAGCCACTACTCATAGGCGTACTCGGTGCATCGCTACATATGCTCGAAGGTTTCCAGCACGTCTATCCAAACGCACCAATAGCATTGATAGCTGCTAAGAGGAGGGAATCTAGTAGAGGAGTCGAGGTAGACGTATACTATGAAAGACTACCGAATAGATGGGATGGACCCGTTATAGTCATCGACCCCATGCTAGCAACAGGAAGCACAGTAGGGCTATCCATTAGCAAGGCTAAGCAAATAGGCTCGTCAAAGATCATAGTAGCATCGGTGATAGCATCCATCCACGGCCTAAGATACATAGTAGAGAACCACCAGGACGTAGCAGTGTATACGCTGGCAGTAGACCCGGAGCTCAACAACAGGTACTTTATCGTGCCTGGTCTGGGGGATGCTGGAGACAGAGTGCTGGGGGTTACTGTCTAGTAATAGTATTTAAAGGTTACAGGTCTAGCGTATCTCGGTGTTTAAGTTGAGGTATGTCATTGAGGGTAGGCCTGCGTACTCTATCCTCAAGGTGTGGCTTGAGCCGGGGGAGTCTATTACTGTTGAGCCTGGATCTTATATGTTGCATAGGGGTGAGGTTGAGGTATCGACTGAAACTGGTGGCATTGGAGGTGCCATAGCTAGGAGGCTTTTTGGTGGTGAAAGCGTTTTCCTAAACACGTTTAGAGCTAGAGGGAGAGGGGCGGAGGTGTGGGTTGCACCGGGTACTCCAGGTGATATTGGTGTTTTGGAGTTAAACGGATCTCTGTACATACAGGATACATCATACCTAGCTCACGTGGGGGACGTGAAGCTAACAGTGGGATGGAGGGGTTTGAAGGGCCTGATTGCTGAGGGCGAGCTTGTATGGCTTAAAGCCGAGGGTAGGGGCTTGGTCTTCGTAAACGCCTATGGAGGCTTGGAACTTCTGGAACTAGGTTTAGGTGAGAAGGTTACAATAGATAACATCCACTTTGTAGCAATGGATAGCACTGTTAAATGGGATGTTAGAAGGTTAGGCGGTCTTAAAACACTAGCCTTCGGAGGCGAAGGCCTGGTGATAGAGGTAACAGGGCCTGGTAGAGTCTTGGTTCAAACACGTGTATTACCTCCACTAGCACAACTGCTATCAAAGTTCATGCCTCGGTCAGGGAAATAAGCTGTATACCCACCCGTTCACTCTACATGTTGTCTTGTCAAATACCTGGGGGCCGGGCCTCCTAAGCTCGAATACGACACGTGGAGTAGGAAACACGTAAAATCCTCTGGGGTTCGAGGAGTGTAACGCGTAAAGTGGGAGGGGGTAATTATCTAGCTAAGAGCTCTTCTAGGTCTTTGACTATTACTGTTTTAGCCTCTCTTAGTCTTTTTAGGGTTTCCTCGTCTAGGTTTCTCGTTACCCCTGTTAGTGTTAGGATTGGTTTTGCCCCTATCCTGAGCGCTAGTTCCACGTCTGTGTCTAATCTGTCTCCTACTACTGCTACTCTACTGTAGTCTATGTCTCCTAGTGTTGATGTTACTATCCATGGATTTGGCTTCCCCGCTATCACATCCGGTTTCCTCTCTGACGCTGCTTCCAGCGCTGCTATTATTGCTCCTGCTCCTGGTATTGGGGATCCTTCTTCTGGTAGTATTTTGTCTGGGTTTGTTGCTATGAAGTATGCTCCTTTTAGCAATGCTTCTAGTGCTTCTGCTAGCTTCTGGTATGTGAGTTTCCTGTCGAGGCCTACTACCACTGCTTCTGCCTTCGAGCCCCCGTCTACGATGTTGTAGCCCTCCACCTCTAATTCCCATATGAGGCCTTCTTCTCCTATAAGGTACACGTTTCTGGCTTTGGTGAACTTTTTAAGCCATAGTGTTGCAGCTCTACCACTTGATATAACATTGGATTCCCATGCTTCCAGGCCTAGGCTTCTAAGCTTTAAGGCGTACTCGGGCCTGCTTTTGGTTGAGTTGTTTGTTACATAGTAGATCTTAACGTGCTCCTGGAGTTTTCTCAGTGCTCTAACGTTGGCTTCTATAGCCTTCCCTGCAATCCATACTACTCCGTCGAGGTCGACAACCAGTATTTCGATGGCGTCCGCCCAGCTCATTCCACGCTCAGCCCTCTAGAGGAGCTCCTCTAAAACCTCCTTAACCCTTCCTAGATCCACTCGACCTTTAACTGTGAGGCTACCGTAGCTCTCCGAGCCGCCACCTCTCCCGTTAAGCTTTTCAGCAATACTCCTAGCCATGCTCCCTACGTTGACTATCCTGGTGGCGGAGCTCCCGCAAGCCATCTCAACCCCGGTCTGGTCGCCAGCATTATATACAATCGCTACGAGGGAGTCTGCGAACTCGCCTGTAAGCCTCCTAAGAACCTCCTGTATGACGCCTCTATCCCTCTCAGGGCTTTCAACAACAAGGATCCTAACTCCCTTGACCGGGCTGGTTCTAGCGAGCTCCTCTCTTAAAGCTTTAAGCCACATACCCCTATAGGTTCTAAGAGTGTATTCGAGCTCCTCCAAGCTCGATGTTAGAGCTTTAACTCTTTCAACCTCCTGCCCTCTACCAGCTTTAACTATAGATGCTATATCGCTGAGCTTCATCTCAAGCTCTCCAGTTTTATACACGACCCTGGTTCCAGCTATGTACTCGATCCTGACGACTCCATCCTGTATCCTCTCAACGTTAACTATCTTAACGCCTCCGATCTCACCTGTGTTGGCTAAGTGCGTTCCACCACATGCCTCAACATCCCACCCTTCAACCTCCACGATCCTAAGTGTTCTCACCAGCGGAGCCCCACCCTGGTATATTGTGAAGCCTAGTTTTGACTCGGCCTCACCTCTATCCATGTAGTAGATCTTAACAGGCCTCCTTTCATCAACGATCATATTGGCTAACTCCTCTATCCTCCTAACCTCCTCCTCTGTTAGAGGCTTGTGATGTGTTATGTCAAGCCGCCCCTTCTCCTCAGTCTTCTCAGCTCCAGCTTGCCATACGTGGGGGCCTAGGGTTTTCCTTGCAGCAGCTAGTATTACGTGTGTCGCAGTATGGTGCCTCATAATCTTATACCTTCTCCTCCAATCAATAACCCCCCTAACTCTAACCCCCTCGCTTAGACCGCTCGCATCTTCGACCTCGTGAACAACAACATCGCCTACCAAGAACACCCTTTTAACCCTATAAACCCTATCTCCAACCACGAGTAACCCTACGTCGTAAACCTGCCCTCCGCCAATTGGGTAGAATGCTGTAGCGTCGAGGGCAACATAGTTGTTCATAACGCCTACCACTGTTGACTCGAACTCCCTCAAGTAGGGGTTCTCGTAGTATAGCTTCTTCGTAGCCGTGAGGTTTGAAGCCCACCTAGCTACGCTCTCCTCAACTTCAACCCCGGCATACCCCGGCTTTATGGCTGGAGGGGCTCTATGCATAGCTGCAACTATTGAGTAGAAGTTGTGGGGCACCTCTACTGTAACCCCTATCTTGGAGGCTACCTCAGCTACAACCTCAGGTGGGACCCCCATGCTATCATAGTATTTAACGAGATCCCCTGTGGATACACCGCCTTTTCTCCTAATCTCCCTCTCTAAAACCCTCAAGCCCCTCTCAATAGACTCCTTGAACCTAGACTCCTCCATCTCCACGGCTTCAATTATGTAACCTCTATTCTCGACGAGTTGCGGGAAATCCCTACCCCAGAATGCTACCTGTAGATCTACTAAGTCCGAGAGCCTCGCATTAGAACCTAGGAGTCTTAGCTGCCTTAGAGCCCTTCTAGCAACAAGCCTTGCTAGGTAGCCTTCCCCAGCATTACTAGGCACAATACCGTCACCAAGCATTAAAGCCAGCGTCTTAGTATGGTCTAGAAGGCTGTAGAGCCTAGATTCGCTAACGAGAACCCTCCTAGCATACCCTACATCGAAGCCTGCTAAGCCTGCAACTCTAGAGTAGAAGCTCTCTATAGACGTTGGATCCCTGGGCTCAAGCTTACCAGCAGCCTTAAAAGCAGCCTTTAACAGGAGATCATCGGGCCTCTCAACACCAACAACATCCCTGAACTTATCAACAAGGTTACCGTAGATTGCGTGGAAAGCCGTAGGGGTTTTCTGGGTGAACCACGTGATCCTCTCAACACCGTAACCCGTATCAACTATCTTAACGGGGATCTCCTCGTAGCGGCCGTCAACAACCTTGTACATCATGAACACCAGTGTTGCAAGCTCAAGACCTCCAACGGCCACCTCAAAGCAAGGCCCAGCATTGCCGCCACCCTCCCACCAAGACTCCTTGAAGACGATAAGATCGCCTGGTATCCCAAGCTCCTTTGTGAAGAACTCGTAGGCATACCTAACAGTCTCATCCTTCCAGTAAACATGCTTATCAGGGTAGTTGAAAGCATGATGAGCTGCCATCTCAAAGCTGGTAAGATGCCTCCCAATAGTTAAACCAACATTATCAATATCCTCAAGCCTAATACTAGGCTGACTTATAACAAGAGGATTAGCAGGAGGAGGAACCAAACCACTCGTAACATGAGGCTGGAACACGACGATACTAGCAATCGTAAGATACAAATCCTCTCTCCAACGAGCAACAACAGGTCTAGGGGGAACATAAGCATGACCCCTCCTAACAAAAAAATCTATGAAAACACGCCTAGAATCTGAAACACTAAGACCACCCCTAGAAGGTATAGAGTCAAACCAGTAGTCAACACAAGGAACATCCTGAGGCTCCCTAAAGCGAGTGGGATCAAGAGTCCAGTAAAACTCATCACAACTCTCACCCCTAACCCTCACAAAACCCATCTCCTTGAAGAATGGAACCTCATACTCGCTAGGATCAACGCGCAACCCAAGCACCTCAAGGGTTAATAGACACCAAAACCTAAAAACCCTTGAAAAACAAATCACGTAAAACCATGGGTGCACGTGATGACTAGAAAAATGCTCCTCATCTTGCCGTGCAACGGATGTGTTAAGCTCGGGGACTACAGTTTATGCCCCAACTGGCGTGTCGTCTTAAAGCACATAAGGCCACTCGTGGAATCCGGAGTCTTAGACCTAGCAGCTGTGGACAGCTGCAAACCTGGTATAGTCTTATGGGGTGAGGAGGGGGGTTTGAGGTGGTGTGATCGTAGCCCGAGGTGGGATAGGAGCTATGGTGGGGATCCTGCTAGGCTGGAGCTCCTGGCACAGGCTGTAGCGTGGGATTTGAGGCGGCTGGCGTTAGAGTATGAGATCATAGCCTTCTACGTCAACGTTAAAGCGTACAAGCTGGCTTTGCAGAAGGCATCGGAGATGACTGGGGTGGAGCTTGTAGACTTAGGGCCTCCTAAGCTGAACCCATTATCGTACAACAGGCATGCTGGGGAGCTCCCTCTACTACTCTATAACGCTTATACCCGACACGGCCGCCCGTTGTGACCTCTACCTGCGGTTACCTGGAGCTGTGGTGTGGTCTTAGAGGCTTTAAGGGTTATGCTGTGCCCTATGGGTGGTGGGAGTTTTACCTTGGGCTTCTACCTGGCTTCGGGGCCTTTGAGTATTAGGGTTGTTGAGGGTGTCGTTGAGGTTCTCGGTTTCCCCGTTGGGGTTGGTTCCACCATTGTGGTACCTCTTGGTAGGAGTGTTAGTGTTAAGGTTTCCGGGTCTTTTAGTGCTAGTGATCTATCTAAGCTTAAGCCTTTGGACGCTAGTGTCTACAATGTCTTCGACTCGATTGCCGGGGAGCTTTCTGCCTACGAGAGGATCCTCCTGGTAGGGCCTACGGATTCTGGTAAGAGTACTCTTGCAGCGTGGATCTCTAATAAGGTTGCCTTGAGGGGGTCTACAGCCTACTATTTAACAACCGATGTAGGCCAAAACGAGGTCTTCTGCCCCGGGTTCGAGGCTCTAGCTAAGACCAGCCCTCCCGTCGTACCAGGCTACTCCGGCTCCTTCACAGACATAAAGCCTTGCTTCGTAGGCTCCTTCACCCCAAGTGATTCGACTGAGAGGTACATATCATGTGCCTCAAGGCTAGCGAGGATGGCAGAGGGCCCTCTAGTCGTTGACACCGATGGCTGGGCGTCGGGGGAGGGTGTTAGGGTTAAGGCTAGGCTTGCCGAGGAGGTTGGAGCCGATGTTATAGTAGCCATAGGTCTTGGTGATGATGCTACGAGGTACCTTGAAAACGTTAAGGCTAAGGTGGTGAGGTTACCGAAGCTCGTAGAGGGGAGGGAGAAGACTGTTGAGGAGAGGAGAGTCCACAGGGAGAGGTTGATAACCCTAAGGCTATTGGGGGCTAGACAGGTTAAAGTGAAGGTTGACGAGGTAGAGGTAGAGGGAGCTCCTATATTCAAGGGGAACCCCCTAGAGTACAAACTAGTGAAAAACATAAACCCTAAACTCGTCTACGCTGAACAACAGGAGGGAGTACTAGTAGCCGTCTACAAGGGGGTGACACCACCAAGCCTAGACGGAGTACTAATACCATTAGACTGGGAGAAAAACCTGCTAGCAGCAGTACACTGCAACAACCAAGTAAGACCAGCGGTAATAGAGAGGATAGACTACAAGACGAGATCAATAGTACTATACACAACGTGCAACGAGAGGATAGAGAGAATAGAAGTAGGCAAGGTTAGAGTGAACATTAGCAAACCATAAGAGCGTAGAGTCGTGCAACGCTAATCAACACATAACAACATTAATACCGCGAGCCACAGCCTTCTCACCCTGAACCCCATCACATGTTACAAGCTCTACTCCAAGCCTCTCTGCAAGAACGATGAAGAGGGAATCGTAGACTGTTATTCCGTACTCTAAAGCTATTCTAAAAGCATCCTCAATGTACTCGTCCTGGCCCATAACCCTCACAGCCTTAGACTCTGAAAGATCCCGTATTATCTCTAAAGCTACATCTGCACTCATATCCCCTCTTTTAACCTTCCTCCAGAGAGCGTTCGCAACCTCCTTAATCGCCAAATCTAACGTTATAACCCCCTCTAGTATGAGCTCTCTCACCCTCTCCCAACCCTCTTCCCGTGCAAAGTATTTCACTAACGCAGAGGAATCAATGACTCTCACGATCCTCCCTCACGAATGATACAGAAAAACCTTTCGGGCTAGGCTTTACGCCCTCCAGCATTCTATCCCATTTCTCAACATACCTTTTAATCTTAACCTTGTATGCTAGCTCCTCTAGGAACCTCTTAACCTCCTCTGCTATGTCTACACCCTCGCTTTCTAGGAGCTCCTTAATCTCCTTCTTAACCCTCACGCTGATGACGACACTCATAAGTTGATCTCCAAACCCACGTTGTGTGGACAGAGTTAATAAGTGTACTTGTAGACGTAGCTGTGTACGGATGTAGATTGTATTGGGTTTTTAGGCTTAATAGCTTTTAAGGGCTCCCGCTTTCCTATACCCTGGTGTCTGCTTTTGTCGGGTATAGGGTTCTTGTTGTTGATAGGGTTTCAGGTAGGTTTCTTGAGGGTTTGAGGGAGGCTGGTTTAGAGGTAGAGTACCGTCCTGGTATTCCTCGCGATGTGCTCCTCGAAATTATCAAGGGCTTCGATGTCCTAGTGTTTAGGGGGGGTGTTATCGTTGATAGGGAGGTTATAGATAGGGGTTTGAGGCTTAGGGTTCTAGCTAGGTATGGTGTTGGCCTTGACAACGTTGATGTCGACTACGCTGTTAGCAGGGGTATTGCCGTTGTTAACGCCCCCACTGCTTCATCTCAGAGTGTTGCTGAGCTAACAATAGGCTTGATCATAGTTGCTTTGAGGAGCCTACATCTCCACATTGATAGTGTTAAGAGGGGTGTTTGGAGTAAGGGTTTGTACAAGGGTAGGGAGCTCTACGGTAAGAAGCTTGGTGTCATAGGGTTTGGTAGGATTGGGAGTAGGGTTGCTAGATTTGCTGCCGCAATGGGGGTCAGGGTTCTAGCCTACGATGTTAGGGATGTGAGGGAGGCTGTTGAGAGTGTTGGTGGCGAGCTTGTGGATCTCGAAGAGCTCCTCGTGGAAAGCGATATTGTGACATTACATGTTCTACTAACACCTTCAACCTATAGGATGATGAATGAGGGTAGGCTGAGGTTACTGAAGGATGGTGCTATCCTGGTTAACACCAGTAGGGGGCCTGTGGTGGATTACGAGGCGTTACTCAAGCACATTGAAAGGCTCGGGGCTGTAGCCTTGGATGCACTGGATGAGGAGCCACCTCGATCACCGATCTTGAGGAAGCTTATAGAACATCCTAAGGTCATAGTAACCCCCCATATAGGGGCTGAAACTATTGAGGCTATGGAGAGGGTTGGGGAGGAGCTCCTAGCAGGTATACTTGAGGTGCTTGGAGTTGAAACTCCTAACCCCAGGGCCCGTCCAGCTACCTAGAGAGGTTCTAGAGGCTGTAGCCAGGCAACCACTCTTCCATAGGAGTGTTGAGTTTAGAGAAGTGCTTGGGAGAGTGGTGGAGAAGCTTAGAATGGTGTACGACTACAACTCAACCCCTGTTATAGCACCTGGTACGGGCACCCTAGCCGTTGATATAGCTGTTTACAACTACGTAGACCCTGGTGACAGGGTTCTAGTCGTGGTTAACGGTGTCTTCGGGGAGAGGTTAGCGGAAAGCATCGAGTCTAGGGGTGGGGTTGTGTACAAGCTAAACCTAGACCATGTCGAGCCCGATGTTGTAGAGGATTACGCTAGGAGGATTAGCAACGTTAAGGTCGTAGCCGTGGTTCACAACGAGACTAGCATGGGTGTAGCTAATAGGTTTGTTGAGAGGCTCCAGGGGGTTGCAGAGAGCTTAGGGGCCATATTGATTGTTGATAGCGTATCAGGGATACCAGCTGAGCCCATTAGGAGTAGGGTTGATGTCATAGCAACAGCGTCACACAAGGCATTCCTAGCACCACCCGGAGCTTCAATACTCTATGTCAGCGTAGAACCCAAAGTTAAGACCAAGGTGCCACCATCCATGGACTTAAGAAGGCTGGTCAAAGGATCTACAACCTTAAACCCGCCCTACACTCCACCCATAAACGTGGTATATGGGCTCGACGTATCCCTGGATATGATACTAAAGCTTGGCGTAGATGGATACCATGAGGTTCACAGGCTGAGAGCTCAAACTCTATACAGTAGTCTAAAGCTCGAACCTGTAGCTAGGGAGCCTTATAGGAGTTATACTGTTACAGCGTTCTGGGCTCCAAACCCAGATCTAATCGTTAGGGAGCTTCGCAAACATGGCTACATCATAGCTAGGGGTATGGGGGTCTACGAGGATAAAATGATTAGGGTTGGTGTGCTAGGGGATGTGAGCATAGATGATCTAAGACGTGTCGTGGAGGTGGTTAACAACATTGTGGATTGACGAGAAGCTGTGCAGGCTCTGTCTTGTAAGCTCAAGGCTTAGTGACGTATACAGGCTCAACCTGGATAGCGAGGCCCCCCGTTTCTTGAGGGAGCTCTCGGAGCTCCTAGAGGAGCAGAGTAGAACTGAGGCTTTCACAAAGTCATTCAACCTGGTTAGGAGGATTGCTAGGTCTAAAGATCCATATGCGGGTTATAAGAGGGAGCTCTGGGCCCTAGGCTGGAGGATTGCAAGGAGGGTCGAAGGTTACCTTAAGGCAGTAGGCTGGAGGCTGGATGAGGCGTTGAGGCTGGCGGCTGCAGCAAACATAATAGATACAAGTGTTCTAGGCTACGAGCCTGTGGATCTAGAGAAGGCCATATGGGATAGGCCTTGGATAGAGGAGATACCGGAGATACCGAGGGGTGAGATTGTTTACATTGCAGTTGATAATGCCGGGGAAGCAGCTGTTGACATGGTGCTAGCGGAGGCTCTTAGAGCGAACGGCTACAAGGTTAAACTAGCTGTCAGAAGTGAGAGCTACGAGATAGACGTGACGGGGGAAGAGCTGGAGAGCATAACGGGGATAGAGGTGGTCAAAACACCTGGCAACAAACCACCAGTACTATACCTAAACGAGGGGTTCATAATAGCAAAGGGTATAGCAAACCTAGAAGCATACCTAGAAGATAAGGAGGTTAAAGAGACGCTACACCTACTAAGAGCAAAATGCAGTGTAATAGCAACTATGCTCAAAGTACCGAAGAACGCACCGATAATAGCAACGGGGGGAGCCGTAAGAAGACTGCTAAACATGTATAACAAGTAGATTGCAGACATCATAATCAATAGATGTCACTAAAGATTTAGATGGTAACTAGGTTTATCAGCACCAGAAACCTTCTTCATCAATCCGCATATCTAGCCCTCATCATCACATTATAACTTGTTAACAAGCTCTTTTAAACATTAATGGTCGGTTTCAAGCTAAGACTAGGGGGTCCCCTATCCCCGGCAAGGAAACATTAAACCACCGTACTACCTATGTAATGTAGTGCATACTCATTCTTACACCTCTCACTAGGAAGATGCAAATGATAGTCTAACAACCACATCACTAGATAGCTCGGCATAGAAGGACTTTAATAGGTTCTCTAACCGTGAGATAACAGGTTACCTAGTTAAAGCGCCCACTAGTACCCGCGTAAGATGAATTCGTATAAGCGTGTTTCACGCGATGGAGGCTGTTTTAGGGTTTTTCTATAATAGGTTTTGCTATACGTTTTAGCTAGGGGTTGTTTATGGTTTTGGAGGGGGTCTTCTCGGGTAGATATGTGGGTAAGAGGGTTAGGAGGGTGGAGGATGGGAAGCTTGTTACTGGGAGGGGCTTGTTTGTAGATGATATAAGGCTTCCAGGCTCTTTATACGCGTACTTCCTTAGATCTATATACCCTCATGCGTGGATAAAATCTATTGATGTTAGTGATGCATTGAAACTAGGTGGCGTGGTGGCTGTTTACACGTATAGGGATATTGAGAGATATGTGGAGCCTTTTAGATACGAGGGTGTTAGGTCTGAGCCTATGACGCTTCTAGCTAGCAAGAAGGCTAGGTATGTTGGGGAGCCTATTGCAATGGTTGTAGCAGTGGATAAGTATGTTGCTAGGGATGCCGCGGATCTCATTAACGTTGACTACGAGCCCTTAGAATCCCTCTCAAACCCCTATATGGCTGTGGAAAGCGATGTAAGGATCCACGAGCCTGCTGAGAGGAACGTAGCCTTTAGTGGTAGAGTAGAGTGCGGGGATCCTGTTAAGGCGTTCTCCACCGCATCCTATGTCTTCGCTGAGAAGCTCTACAACCAGGGTGTAGCCCCCTCACCTATGGAGCCGAGAGGGGTTGTTGCAATGTACGATGGGGAGACCCTTACGGTGTGGTCTTCGACTCAGACACCCTACGATCTCAAGGAAACCCTCGCATCTACGTTAAAACTCGGGATCCCCAGGATTAGGGTCGTCCAACCTGATGTGGGGGGAGCTTTTGGTGCTAAGATAGTCACCTACCCTGAGGAGATCCTAGTGCCCCTTGCATCAATCCTACTAGGTAAGCCTGTGAAGTGGACAGCAACTAGGATGGAGGAGTTTACTAGTATGAATAGAGGTAGGGACTTGTATGCCGAGCTGGAGGTAGCGGTTGGTAGAGAAGGCTCCATCCTAGGGCTTAGGGGTAGGGTGGTAGCTGATCTAGGAGCATACCCTTGGGGAACGGAGCTCCCATACATATGTGCAAGGATGCTAACCGGGCCGTACAGGATTAAAAATGAGTTGGTAGAGGTGGTTGGCGTGTACACAAACAAAGTCCCTCTAATGGCCTATAGGGGTGCTGGGAGGCCTGAGGCAACATTTTTCATAGAGAGGATCGTGGACCTCGTTTCAGACGAGCTAGGCTTAGACCCTGTTGAGCTGAGGTTAAAGAATATCCTTAGAGCCAGTGACATGCCTTACAGGAATTGTGGAGGGTTCAGATATGATTCAGGTGATTACGCGTCAACCCTAATAAGGGGTGTTGAGCTACTCGGCTACAGAGATCTCCTAAAGTGGGCTGAAGAGGAGGCGAGGAAGGGTAGGCTTGTGGGTGTCGGGCTATCATTCTACGTTGAGGTAACCTCAGGAGGCCCCTTTGAAAGCGCCATGGTTAGGATTGAGAGCGATGGTAAGGTGACAGTTGTGAGCGGGGCTACACCCCACGGTCAAGGGGATGCTACAGGGTTCGCTCAGCTAGTAGCGGATATGCTTGGCATCGACATAGGAGATGTTAGAGTGCTATGGGGTGATACTAGTTTAATACCCAGAGGTGTTGGAACATTTGGAAGTAGAACTATAACCGTGGGAGGTGGTGCTGTAATACAGGCTACTATGAAGGTTATAGAGAAGGCTAGGAGGATAGCCTCTATAATGCTTGAGGCGAGAGAGGAGGACGTTGTCTTTGAGGGAGGCAGGTTCTATGTAAGAGGGTCTCCTGAAAGGTATGTGGAGTTAAAAGATGTAGCTGGGGTAGCGTACCAAACACCACTGGAAGGAGTGGAGCCAGGTCTAGAGGCGATAGCATACTACGACCCCGGTGGGCCCGTGTACCCCTTCGGCCTACACATAGCAGTTGTGGAGGTCGATAGGGAGACGGGTAAGGTTAAAGTGATTAAATACAGATCCCTAGACGATGTAGGCAAAGCCATAAACCCGATGCTCGTCGAAGGACAGATAGTAGGAGGGGTAGCACAGGCCATAGGACAGGCGTTATACGAGGAGATGCTATACGACGAGCAAGGAAACCCCTTAAACCCCAGCTTCGCAGACTACATGATACCAACAGCCCTGGAAATACCAATGGACATAAAATCCATCCTCCAGGAAACGCCTACAAAACACCCACACGGCACAAGAGGCGTTGGAGAAATAGGGGCCATAGCTGCACCGCCAGCAATCATAAGAGCGGTTGAAGATGCCATAAGAAGAGCAGGTGTTAAAACAAGGATAACCAGAATGCCCGTAAAACCTGAAGAGGTCCACCAAATACTCAGATTAGCGGAACGGAAAGCCTAAGCCTTTAAAAGATGAGGGTGGGAGAAGCTTAAGCCCAAGTGAGAAGCTCGGAGTGGGGAAGAGATCCCAACCGCCTCCCTCCCTGCATCCCCAGGAGCACGAGTTTAACCCCACACCACACTAGATATAAGTTTTGACGGGTGGCGCCGCGGCCGGGATTTGAACCCGGGTCACGGGCTTGACAGGCCCGCATACTCGTCCAGGCTATACTACCGCGGCTTCCTCTCCCTATACTGTTTGCCCGTGTTTTTAAGCTTTTACGTGGCTTGAGTAGTATTCCTCTAACCTTAGTATCAGGTTCCAGTTCTCGTCTATCCTCCTCTCCATCTCCCTTATGTCCTCTTCTGTTAGGTGTGCTAGTCTCCCTTGTAGTTTTACATACTCTGTTAGTGGTTTCCTTCTACTCTTATCCCTGTAGGGTGTGCTTGGTGGGCTTATTTTGAAGTTTCCTCTATCGTACTCCCATAGTATCCATGCTCCTGTTTCAACTGATAGTTTCGCTACTAGTACTGTCTTATCTGAATCGAACCTCCACCCAGGTGGGCATGGTGAGTGTAGGTGTATTAGCTTGAATCCTTTTATTTCGCTTGCCCTTCTTATCTTCTCCGCTAGGTCTGATGGGTATCCTATTGATGCTGTGGCTACATATGGCACCTTGTGCATTAGGGTTAGTAGTGCTATGTCCTTCCTCTCCTCTGTCTTCCCTAATACTGGGCTTGTTGTTGTGAGGGCTTTCCACATCGTCGTCCCGCTTGCCTGAACTCCTGTGTTCATGTATGCCTCGTTATCGCTCACTATCACCAGTATATCCTCGTTTCTCGTAGCTGCACCGCTTAGCGTAGCGAACCCTATATCTGCTGCGCCTCCATCACCAGACCATACCACCACTATGGCGTCACCCCTTTCCCCCACATCTAAAGCTGCTCTAACACCTGATGCTACTGCTGCCGAAACGAATGGAACGTGGAGTAGCGGGAACTCAAGGCCTTCACGTGGCCAGTAGCCGGCTATAATGCTTGTGCAGCCAGCTGGAACTACTAGGATTGCTCTATCACCTACGACCCTACCTAGAACCCTTAAACCTATATTGTGTGGGCATCCTGAGCACGCGGGATTACCTGGTAGGACTCCCCTAGTCCTCCTAGAGGCGAGCCAGGGTATGCTCATCTCCCCCTCACCCACGGCATGTACCATTCAGTGTAGAACCAGCTGTCCAGTGCTCCACTCTCGTACTCCTCGACAAACCCCTTTATGATGGTCTTGAA
>Ga0080007_1065340_pt1 | contig 52180 bp, 51 predicted proteins | sample OctOCTMetagenome_FD_69210 | JGI IMG/M metagenome (GOLD analysis project Ga0080007, IMG submission 69210) | Hot spring and microbial mat streamer communities from Octopus Spring Streamers, Yellowstone National Park, USA - OCT_B (SPADES... | ecosystem: Environmental > Aquatic > Thermal springs >...
CGGCCACCTTGAGCATGTCCATGGATCACCCCCGGTACCAGATACGGGCTGCGCCCGCAAGGGGAGATTTACCACGAAACGGAGATGTGGGTAAAGTCCTGAGACCAAAGCTTGACAAAACCTGGACAGTCCCTTAAGCTAGGGCCATGACCCGTCCTGGGGTATACACCATCGCCGAGGTGGAGGCCATGACCGGCCTCTCCGCCGAGGTCCTCAGGCAGTGGGAGCGCCGCTACGGCTTCCCCAGGCCCGAGCGCACCCCCGGGGGGCACCGCCTCTACCGCCAGGAGGAGGTGGAGGCCTTAAAGACCATCCGCCGCTGGCTGGAGGAAGGGGCCACGCCCCAGGCCGCCATCCGCCGCTACCTGGCCCAGGAGGGCTCCTTTGAGGGCCTGGAGGAGGGCCTCTACCGGGCCCTTTTGGCCGCCGACCTCCAGGAGGCCGAGGCCCTCTTCCGCCGGGGGGTGCGGCTTTTGGGCCCTGAGGGGGCCATCACCCGCCTCCTCGTCCCCGTCCTCAAGCGGGTGGGGGAGGCCTGGCACCAGGGGGAGGTGGGGGTGGCCGAGGAACACCTGGCCACCACCTTCCTCCGGGCCAGGCTCCAGGAGCTTCTGGACCTGGCGGGCCTCCCCCCGGGGCCCCCCATTCTGGTGACCACGCCCCCCGGGGAGCGGCACGAAATCGGGGCCATGCTGGCGGCCTACGCCCTGAGGCGCCGGGGGCTTCCCGCCCTCTACCTGGGCCCCGACATCCCCCTCCCCGACCTCCGGAGCCTGGCGGAGCGCCTAGGGGCCCGGGCCGTGGTCCTTTCCGTCTCCCTCCCCGATCACCTGAAGGCCCTGCCCGAGGGGGCCCTGGCCTCCCTGGGCCCCAGGGTCTACCTGGGGGGGCGGGGGGCCTCGCCGGAGGAGGCCCATCGCCTCGGGGCCCGGTACGTGGAGGGCCTCGAGGGCCTGGCCCAGGAGCTGTGGCAGGCCAAAAAGGAGGAGGAAGCATGAAGAAGTTCGGCCGCAAGGAGACCATCTACCTGAGGGGCGAAAGCGCCCACACCCTGTACCGCCTGGAGGAGGGCCTGGTCCGCATTGTGGAGCTCCTGCCCGATGGCCGCCTCATCACCCTCCGCCACGTCCTGCCCGGGGACTACTTCGGGGAGGAGGCCCTGGAGGGCAAGCGCTACCGCTACACCGCCGAGGCCATGACCGAGGTGGCCGTCCAGGGCTTTGACCCCAGGGCCATGAACCACGAGGCCCTCCACGCCGTGGCCAGAAACCTGGCCCGGCAGATGCGCCGGGTCCACGCCTACGAGGCCCACCTGCAGACGGGGGAGCTCCGGTCCCGCATCGCCCGCTACCTCCTCTTCCTGGCCGACACGCCCGCCTCCTTCCGCGACGAAAAGGGCCTTTACGTGACCGCCTCCCACGAGGAGATCGCCGACGCCACCGCCTCCACCCGGGAGTCGGTCTCCAAGATCCTTTCCGACCTGCGCCAGGAGGGCCTCATCGCCACCGCCTACCGCAAGGTCTACCTCCTGGACCTGAGGGCCTTGGAGGAGGCGGCAGAAGGGGTTTTGGAGGCCGCCTAGGATGCGGGTTTTTGTGGTGGGGGGCACGGGCTTCGTGGGCCGGGCCCTGGTGCCCCTTCTCCTGGAGCGGGGGCACACCCCCCTGGTTCTCTCCCGGAAGCCCATGGACCTTCCCCGGGGAGCGGTCTGGCTCCAGGGGGACATCGTCCGGGAGGTCCCAGAGCTGAGGGGTGCGGAGGCCGCCATCTACCTGGCGGGCATCATCCGGGAAGGCCCCCAGACCTTCCGGGCGGTCCACGTGGAGGGGGTGAGGAACCTGGTGGAGGGGATGCGTAGGGCCGGGGTGGGCCGCCTCCTCCACATGTCCGCCCTGGGGGCGAGGAGGGGCACGGCGAGCCGCTACTACGAGACCAAGGCCGAGGGGGAGGAGGTGGTGCGGCAAAGCGGCCTTTCCTGGACCATCTTCCGCCCCAGCCTCATCTTCGGCCCCGGCGACGAGTTTTTCGGCCGGGTCCTGAAGAACCTGGTCTGCGGGCCCCTGCCCTTTGTTCCCCTCATCGGGGATGGGCGCTTTCCCTTCAGGCCCGTTTACGTGGGGGACGTGGCCCTGGCCTTCGTGGAGGCTTTGGAGCGGGGGGTTTCGGGGACCTATGACCTGGTGGGGCCCAGGGAGTACACCTTCCGGGAGCTTCTGGAGAGGGTGATGGAGACTGTGGGGCGGGAGAAGCCTTTCCTGCCCATCCCCCTTGGCCTCGTGGACCTCCTGGTGCCCCTCGTGAGCCTTTTTCCCTTCGCCCCCCTTACCAAGGACCAGTACGTGATGCTGAAGGGGGGCAACACCGCCCCCCTTTCCCCTGAGGTCCTGGCCCTAGTCCCCCGCCCCACGCCCCTGGAGGAGGTCCTGCCGGGCTACCTCCGGTGCTAGCCCGTTCTCCAGGCGGCAGAGGGGCCTGAGGCGCAGGCCCAGGGCGGTGCCCAAGAGGGCGAAGACCCCTCAAAGCGGCCCGTGGAGGCCGAAGGAGGCCGTCCCTCCCAGGTAGAGTTACCAGGCATGGTAGGCCGAAGGAAACAGGATCAAAGGGGCTTGGCCGCTCCCAGACGGGCGTAGAAGGCGTGGGTGAGGGCGATGGCCAAGGCGTCCGCTAGGTGGCTGGGCCTGGGGGTCTCCCTGAGGCCCAGGGCGCTTCGCACCATCAGGGCCACCTCCTCCTTGCTGGCGTGGCCGTGGCCGGCCAGGGCCTGCTTCACCTGCATGGGCCCGTAGGCGTAGACGGGGACCCCAGCTTCAAAGGCCGCCACCAGGACCGCCCCTAGGGCCCAGCCCACCTTGTAGGCCAGTTCGTTTTGGCGGTAGAAGAACTGCTCCTCTACCGCCAGGGCCTCGGGGCGGAAGGCGAGGAGGGCTTCTTTGGCCCGGGCGTGGATCCGCCCCACCCGGGCCTCGGCCTTTTCCTTGTGGGAGGTGCGCACCACCTCCCCGTGGAGAAGGCGGGCCTTCAGGGCCCCCTTCTCCTCTGCCTCCACCACCCCAAGGCCCAGGTGGGTGATGCCGGGGTCCACGCCTAGGACGATCACGGAGGTTCAGTTGCCTCGCTTGGGCGGGAAGTCCCCGTCCCCGTAGCGGATGAAGGCGGGGATGTCAAAGTTGTAGGCGTCGGCGTGGGTGGGGAAGTCCAGGGGGCGGATGGGCTTGGGCACCACGGTGCTCTCCGCGAAGCCGGCGGCGATGAGGATCACCCTAAGCTCGTCCTGGGCCCTTTCGTCGTAGGTCACGCCGTAGAGGACGTCCACGTCCTCGTTGCCGGTGGCCTCCCGCACCCTTTCCACCACAAGGGCGGCCTCCGTGAGGGAGAGGTCCTCCGAGCCCACCACGTTGAGGAGAAGGCGCTTGGCCCCTTCAATGGAGCGCTCCAGGAGGGGGCTCATGGTGGCGGTTTTGGCCGCCTCCTCCGCCCTGCCCTCCCCGCGCCCGGCCCCGATGCCCATGAGGACCTGGCCCGCCCCTTCCAGGAGGGCCTTGACATCGGCGAAGTCCACGTTGATGAGGCCGGGGAGGTTGATGACATCCGCGATGCCCTTGACCCCGTGGTAGAGGACCCGGTCGGCGACGAGGAAGGCGTCCTTCAGGGTCATCTTCTTGTCCACGGCGGAGAGGAGGCGGTCGTTCTGGACCACCACCATGGCGTCCACCCGGTCCTTGAGCTTCCGGATCCCCTCCTCGGCCACCTTCAGGCGCTTGGGGCCTTCAAAGCTGAAGGGCCGGGTCACCACGGCCACGGTCAGGGCCCCCAGGCGCTTGGCGACCTCCGCCACCACGGGGGCGCTCCCCGTGCCCGTGCCGCCCCCCATGCCGGCGGTGAGGAAGACCAGGTCCGCCCCTTCCAGGGCCTCGGCGATGAGGTCCTCGGACTCCAAGGCCGCCTTCTCGCCGATCTCCGGGTTGCCCCCCGCCCCCAGGCCCCGGGTGAGCCTCTCCCCGAGCTGAATGCGGATGTCCGCCAGGCTCTTGGCCAAGACCTGGGCGTCGGTGTTGGCGGCGATGAACTCCACGCCGGACAGCCCGGCCTCAATCATGCGGTTTACGGCGTTCCCCCCTGCGCCCCCGAGCCCGATAACCTTGATGACCGCTCCTTCCATGCCTTCCCTCTCCTAGAATAGATTGTTGATAATCTCCTTGATGCGGGCCCAGATGCCCGCGCTTTGGCCGCCTTCTTGCTTCTCTCTCTTTTCCCGTTTAGGCTTGGCCTCGAGGGCCTTCGCAGGCAGGGTGGTCCCGTAGCGCACCAGGCCCACGGCGGTGGCGTGGGCGGGGGTGGCCACCACGTCGGTGAGGCCCGAGACCCCGTGGGGCTTGCCCACCCGCACCGGGAGGCTGTACTGCTGGCGGGCCAGGAGGTCAAAGCCCCGGAGGAGGGCCGCCCCCCCGGCGAGGACCACCCGGTTCACCTTGACCTCCAGCGGCCCCATGGCCTCGTCCACGGACTGGCGGGCCAGGTGGAGGATCTCCCGGAGGCGGGGCCGGATGATGCGGGCCAGCTCCGGCGCGGGCACCTCGCCCAGGGAACCCCCCTCCTGGTTGATCTCCAGGACCAGCTCGGGGTCCGCCAGCTCGGGCAGGGCCGCGCCGTACTTCTTCTTGACCCTTTCCGCCTCCTCAAAGGGGATCTTGAGGAGCTGGGCGATGTCCTGGGTCACGTGATCCCCCCCGAGGGGCAGGACGGCGGAGTGGGCCAGCCTGCCCTCCCGGAAGACGGCCACGTTCGTGGTGCCCCCGCCCACGTCCAGGAGGAGGACGGTCATCTTCTCCTCCTCCGGGTTCAGGGCCCCCAGGCCGCTGGCCAGGGGCTGGGCCACCAGGGCGTCTATGAAGAGCCCGGCGTCCTCCACTGCCCGGCGCAGGTTGGAGAGGGGCCCCCGGGCGGCGGCCATCAGGTGGACCTCCACCTCGAGGCGTACCCCCGCCATGCCCACGGGGTCCCTGATCCCCTCCTGGCCGTCCACCTTGAACTCCAGGGGCAGGGCGTGGAGGAGCTCCAGCTCGCCGTCAAAGGGGTAGGCCTTGGCCTGCTCAATGGCCCGCTCCACGTCGCTCTCGGCGATGCTGTGCCCCCTTCGGATGGCGACCAGGCCGTGGCTGGTAACGCTCTTCAGGTGGGCACCCCCCACGCCCACCACCACCCGCTCCACCCTAACCCCGGCCACCCTTTCGGCCTGGTGGACGCTCTGGCGGATGGCCTCGCTGGTGCGCTCCAGGTTGACCACCACGCCCCGCTTCAGCCCCTGGGAGGGGGCGGTACCTTCCCCGATGATGTCCAGAATCCCGTCGGGGCCAAGCTCCCCGATCACGGTGGTGACCTTGCTGGTGCCAACGTCCAGTCCGGCGATAATCATGGGCGTACGCTCACCCCCCAAGAATACAGGTAGACCCGGCTTGCGGAAGGCCGCTCCGCTTGGGCATACTCTAGCAGAAACCGGGCCTCGGGGGCGAAGAGGGTGCTTTGGTCCAGGACCACCCAAAACCCCGCCGGGGTGTAGCGCAGGGCCTTGGCCTTGGGGTAGGCCCGGGCTAGCCTCAGGAGGTCCTCTTTGGGCAAAGGGCCTTTGCCCTCCACTTTTGGGCCCGGGGCCAGGGGGCCTGCGCCGGGGAGGACCACGCCGTCCTCGGAGAGGGCATCGCCGCCCGGGAGGGGGAGGAGGGGCTTCCTCTCCCGCACATAGAGGCGCACCGCCCCGGGCCTCGGCTTTTCCAGATGGACCTCGGCGATCCAGGGGTCCTTTTGCAGGGGGGCGAGCCGCTGGGGGAGGACCCAGAGCCAAGGGTCTCCCGGGTGGAGGCGGGCTTTGGCCAGGAGGTCCTCGGGCTTCAGGTGCCTTAGCCCCACCACCTCCACCTTCCCCACGGGGAAGAGGACCAGGCTGGCCACGTAGAGGGTGGCCAGGAGAAGGAGGGCCAGGACGGTCCTCATTGGCGCCATTTTACCCCGGGGTGTGAAAGCCGCGCGAAATCACGGCCAGACCTCCCACTCCAGCTCCAGGGGGAGCTCTTCCTGGATGCGCTTAAGGAGCGCCAGCACGTCCTTGGCCGTGGCCCGGCCCAGGTTGACGATGAAGTTGCCGTGCTCTAGGGAGACCATGGCGTCCCCCACCCTGAGGCCCTTGAGGCCCCGCTGGTCTATGAGGCGGCCCGCCGAGTGGCCGGGGGGGTTTTTGAAGGCGCAGCCGGCGCTTTTCTTCTTGGGCTGCCCCTTCCTGGCCGCGTCCACCTCCTCCATGCGCCTTTGGATCTCCTCCAGGGGGCGCTCCTTGAGCCTAAGCCGGACCCGGGTCACGATGCCGCCCGGGGGGAGGTTGCTCTTGCGGTAGCCGAAGCCCAGCTCCTCGGGGGCGTAGACGTGGAAGGCGCCGTCGTGGAAGATCTCCACCGCCTCCAGGGCGTCCGCCATCTCGCCGAAGCGGGTGCCGGCGTTCATCTTCACCGCGCCCCCCACCTGGGCGGGGATGCCCAGGAGGCCCTCGAGGCCCGAAAGCCCCGCTCTGGCCGCCTCCTGCACCAGTAGGGGCAGGAGGGCCCCGGCCCCCACCCAGCCCTTCAGGTCCCACGCCTGGAACTCCCCCGCCAGGCGGATGACCCGCTCCGGTACCCCCTCGTCCAGGACAAGAAGGTTGGACCCGTTCCCGAGGACCCGGTAAGGGGCCTCGGTGGCCCGCCTTAGCTCCTCCCGGGTCTCCACGGTCCAGAGCTCGGCGGGGCCGCCCACGCCCAGGGTGGTGTAGTCCTTGAGGAGCACCCGCTCAACCTTCATGGACCAGCCTCCGGGCAAGATCGGTCACGTCGCCCGCCCCCAGGGCCAGCCACAGGTCCCCTGGGCCCGCCGTGGCCCGGGCGTAGGCCAGGGCTTCCTCCCCCTCCAGGTAGCGGGCGGCCACCCCTCTGGCCTTCAGGCCCTCGGCGATCCTCTGGCTCAGGGCCTCGGGGGAGACCTGGGCCCGCTCGCCGGCGGTGTAGACGGGGAGGACCACCACCTCCTGGGCCTGGGCCAGGGCCTCCACGAACTCCTCCCAGAGGGCCTGGGTGCGGAGGAGGCGGTGGGGCTGGAAGAGGACCCGGATGCGCCGCCCCAGGTGGCCCGCCGCCTCCAGGGTGGCCCGGACCTCGGTGGGGTGGTGGGCGTAGTCGTCCACCACCCAGGCCCCTCCCACCTCGCCCACCTTCTGGAAGCGCCGCCCCACACCGGGAAAGCGGAGGAGGCCCTTCAGGATGGCCTCCACCTCCACCCCGAAGGCCAGGGCGGCCAGGGCGGCGGCGAGGGCGTTCCTGACGTTGTGGGCCCCGGGGACCTGGAGGCGCGCCTCCCCCAGGACCCGCCCCTCCCACACCAGAAGGAAGCGGCTTCCCATGGGGCCGGGCTCCAGCCCTTCTGCCCAGAGCTCCCCCCCTTCCCCAAAGAGGCGCCTGGGGAGGTCTTGCGAAAGCCGCTTAAGCCTCTCGTCAAAGGCCGGGACCACGGCCACGCCCGCGCCCTTTAGAAAGCCCCTCATGGCCTCCTCCAGGGCCTCGAGGCTCTCGTGGTAGTTGGGCGCCCGCTGGCCCGGAGGGGCGATGTGGTCCGCCTCCAGGTTGGTGGCCACGGCCACCGAGACCCGCACCCCCTGGAAGAGGGGGTCCGACTCGTCCACCTCCGCCAGGCGGGGGCCCCGGCCGTACCGGGCGTTCCCCGGGAGGAGGCCAAGCTCCCCGCCCAGGAGGACCCAGGGGTCTAGACCCGCCTCCAGGAGGATGCTGGCCAGCATCCCCGTGGTGGTGGTCTTGCCGTGGGTGCCGGTGACCCCGATGGAGGGCTTCTGGGAGAGGAGATGGGCTAGGAGCTCCATCCGCCTCAGCACCCTGAGGCCCCTGGCCCGGGCGGCCGCCACCTCCGGGTGGTCGGGGGGGATGGGGGTGGGGAGGAGGAGGGTGTCCTCGTCCTTCAGGTGCTCGGGGGCGTGGCCCTGGTAGACGGGAATGCCCAGGGCTTCGGCCCTTTTGCCCGGGGCCAGGTCGCACCCCGTGACCTCCACGCCCTCCGCCATGAGGAGGCGGGCCAGGGCGCTCATGCCCACCCCTTCCACGCCCATCACGTGCACGCGCTTCATAGGTACTCCTCCAGCCAGTCGGCGATCCTCCCCGCCGCCCCTTCGGGGGAGAGGCGGGCCATGGCCTCCCGGTACGGGCCGGGGTTTTCCAAAATCCTCTCTATCTGCTCCTTCAGGGCCTCCCACCTGGCCAGTTCCGCCGCCCCCGCCTTGGCGTAGGCCATGGCGTTGGCCAGCTGGGCCCCGCCGTCCAGGCTCGGGGCGAGGGGGAAGAGGAGGGCAGGGAGGTGGTGGAAGGCGGCCTCGGCCAGGGTGCCCGCCCCGGCCCGGGAGAGGAGGAGGTCGGCGGCGCTCATGGCCAGGGGAGCGTCCAGAAAGCCCGCCACCTTGTAGGCCTCGTCCTCCAGGTGGCCAAACCTTTCCCGCCACTTCTCCCCCACCTGGTGGAGGACGCTTAGGCCCAGGGGCTTGAGGAGGGGAGGAAGGGTCTCGTTGAGCTCCAGGCTTCCCTGGCTTCCCCCGAGGACCAGGAGGAGGGGCTTCTTGGGGTCAAAGCCCAGCCTTGCCCTGGCCTCCTCCTTGGGGTAGCGCACCTCCCGCACGGGGTAGCCCAGGACCCGGGCCCTGGCGGCGAGCCCCGGGGCCAGGGGGATGGGCACGGAAAGGGCCAGGCCCCGGGCCATGGGGGCGAGGAGGCGGAGGGCCAGGCCCAGCTTGGCGTTTTGCTCGTGGAGGAGGAGGGGGATCCCCCCCATGGCCCCCACGAAGGCCCCGGGGAAGCCGGCGTAGCCCCCGGTGGAGAGGATGGCCCTTGGGGCCACCTCCTTCAGGACCTTCCTGGCGGCCAGGAGGCCTTTTAGGAGCTTGTATCCCTCGGCGGGGCGGAAGGCGCTCCGGTCCAGCTTGCCGGCGGGGATGAGGGCGTGGGGGATGGGGGTCTTGGGGAGGAGCCGGGCCTCGAGGCCCCCCTGGGCCCCCAGGTAGAAGACCCGGTGCCCCCGCCTCCTGAGCTCCTCGGCCACGGCCAGGGCGGGGAAGAGGTGCCCCCCGGTGCCCCCTCCCGTCAGGAGGACCACCTTGCCACCCCCTTTCTAGAGGCTTCCCAGGAAAGCCGGGTCAGGATGCCCAGGGCCAGGCCGGAGACCAGAAGGGAGCTTCCCCCGTAGGAGATGAGGGGCAGGGGCACCCCGGTCACGGGCAGGAAGCCCAAGGCGACCCCGATGTTGATGGCGGCCTGCAGGGTGAGGTAGAGGGTGAGGCCCATGGCCACCAGGCTCTCCGGCCCCTGGAGCCTCAAGGAGAGGTGGAATCCCTTGAGGAAGAGGAGGAAGTAGAGGAAGAGGACCACAAGCCCCCCCAGCCAGCCCGTGGCGTAGACCAGGCTGGCGAAGACCATGTCGTTGTGGGCCTGGGGCAGGTGAAGCAGGGTGGCCCCGGGGCCCTGGCCCAGAGGCCCCGCCATGAGGATGGCCTTCTGGGCCTGGAGGACCTGGTAGGCGGTCTCTTTGGGGCTGGCCTCCCCCTTCAGGTAGCTCAAAAAGCCGCCGAACCTCTCGGAAACGTAGGCGAAGCGCTTCAGGTAGACCCCGGAGAAGGGGGAGATGACGAGGAGCCCCGCCAGGGCGATGGCGATGAGCCTCCGCCAGGGCACCCCCGCCAGGATGAAGAGGAGGGCCCCCAGGGTGAAGAGGAAGAGGGCGGTGGCGAAGTCGGGCTCCACCAAGACCAGGCCCACGGTGCCCCCCACCAGGAGGGCCGGGCCCAGAATGGGGCTGTCGTGGCCCTTGCGGCCCACGAAGGAGGCCAGGTAGAAGACCAGGCTCAGCTTGGCCAGCTCCGAGGGCTGGAAGGCCACCGGGCCCAAGTGGAACCAGCGCCGCACCCCCCCGGGCCCGTCCCCGAAGGCCAGCACCAGGAGGAGGAGAAGGAGGGTGAAGAGGTGAAGCCCCAGGGCGTGGCGGAGGAGGAGCCTGGGCGGGAGGAGGGCCCCCAGGGCCATGGCCAGAAGGGCGAGCCCCACCCGGAGGAGGTGCCCCCCTAGGAGGGTGGGCTCCGCCACCCCCACGCCCAGGAGGCCGAAGGCCACGAGGAGGAGGCCTATGAGGGGGTAGAGGGGGTCCACGGCTCACCTCCCAGAGCGTAGACCGCCTCCCGGAAGGCCCGGGCGCGGTCCTTGTAGTCCCGGAACTGGTCAAAGCTGCTGGCCAAGGGGGCCAGGAGGACGCTTCCTCTCTCTAGCCGCTTCAGGGCCTCGGCCACGGCGCGCCTCATGGCCTCCCGCCCGTCCTTTTCCGGGATGACCACCACCTCCACGCCCCCTCCCAGGCCCTCGGCCATCCGGGGCCCGTCCCGGCCTATGGCCAGGACCACCCGGACCCGGTCCAGGTGGGGCTTCAGGGCCTCCAGGTCCGCCCCCTTGTCCTCGCCTCCCAAAATCCAGGCGATGGGGGCCGGGGCCGCCCGCAGGGCGGCGGCCACGGCGGGGGTGCGGGTGGCGATGGAGTCGTCGATGAAGACCACCTCCCCCCTGCGGGCGAAGGCCTGAAAGCGGTGGGGTGGCTCGGGGAGGGTTTTGAGGCTCGCCTCCAGGGCCTTTTCGTCCAGGGGCCTTCCCAGGAGGTCCAGGTAGGCCCGGGTGGCCTCCAGGGCCGCTTTTAGGTTGCTCTCCCTGGGGCTATTCCCGGGGGTGAAGGGGTAGGGCCTGGCGGGGGTGCGGGAGGCCGCCTCCCTCACCTTGGGATCGGCCTCGTTGTAGACCAGGGCGTCCTCGGGGGTCAGGTTTTTGAGGAGGTTCAGCTTGGCGGCGTGGTAGGCCTCGAGGCTCCCGTGCCGGTCCAGGTGGTCCACCCCCAGGTTGAGGAGGACGGCCACCCGGGGGCGAAAGCGGTGGATCCTTTCCAGCTGGAAGCTGGAAAGCTCCGCCACCGCCACCTCCGCCTCGTCCACCACGCTGACCAGGGGCGGGTCCACGTTGCCCCCCTCGAGGGCCCTAAGCCCCTGGCCCCGGAGGAGGTGGGCGGTGAAGAGGGTGGTGCTGGTCTTTCCCGCCGTGCCGGTGATGCCGATGATGGGCGTGGGGGAGAGCCGGTGGGCCAGCTCCGCCTCCCCCATGACCAAAGCGCCCCGGGCCGCAAGCGCCTCCAGCTTGGGGTGGGCGAGGGGCACCCCGGGGGCGGCCACCACCTCCCGGTAGGCCCCTGCCAGCCGCCAGTCGGGGGTGAAGCCCAGGGCCAGGGCCTGGGCCACCTCCTCCTCCTTGGGGCGGTCGTCGTAAAAGCGGGCGGAAAGCCCCCGCCGGGCCAGGAAGCGGAGGACCCCCAGGCCGCTTCGCCCCAGGCCGAAGACCAGGATCACAGGCCACCTCCAAAGGCCAGCGCCGCGGCCAAGGCGGTGAGGATGGCGAAGCGAAAGACGATCTTGGCCTCTTCCCAGCCTATGAGCTCAAAGTGGTGGTGGAGGGGGCTCATGCGCAGGAGACGCCTTCCCGTCCTCCTGAAGTGGAGAACCTGGGCCACCACGGAGAGGACCTCCAGGATGGGGACGATGGCGGCCAGGGGCAGGAGCCAGAGTTTCCCCGTGAGGACGAAAAGCCCCGCCACCATGGCCCCCAGGGCCTGGCTTCCCGTGTCCCCCATGAAGACCTTGGCCTTGGGGGCGTTGTGCCACAAGAACCCCAGAACCCCGCCCAGGAGGGTCTGGGCCAGGGGCAGGGGGTAGAAGGGGATGAGGAGGACGGCCGTCACCGAGGCCAGAAGCCCGTCCAGGCCGTCGGTGAAGTTGAAGGCGTTGGCGGCCCCCACCACGGCCAGGAGGATCAGGAGGACGTCCAGGATGGGCCAGGGGGTGTAGGCCACCTGCCGGACGGCCCAGAGGGCGAAGACCAGGGCCATGAGGGTCTGGAAAAGGAGCTTCTCCCGGGCCCTCATGGGCCTCTTCAGACTTCCCGAAAGGTCGTCCAACAGCCCCAAAAGGGCAAAGCCCAGGCCGAGAAGCCAAAGCCCCCTAAGCCCGTCCATCCCCAGGGCCCAGTAGGCCAGGAAGGCGGCCAGGAGGAAGGCTACGCCGCCCATGCTGGGCGTGCCCTCCTTGGCCAGGTGGCTCCTCGGTCCATCCTCCCGGACCCGCTTGCCCAGGCCGAGCCCCTTCATGAAGGCGATCCAGACGGCCGTCAGGAACCAGGAGAGCACCAGGGCTAGGGCCATGCCACCTCCTTGCAGTTCAGGACCTCCAAAGAAGGGGCCAGGTAGATCTCCTCCCCGAAGGCGGCGAAGTCCTGGGCCGGGCCCAGGGGCTTCAGGCCCTCAGGGCGCAGGAGGTAGAGCCCTTCCAGGAGGGCCACCACCCCGCAGGCCCCTGCCTGGGCCTTCCTGACGGGCCCGGGGAGGGGCAGGGTGGGGCCAGCGGGGTAGAAGCGGGCCTCCTGGCCCAAGGCCACCACCCACCCCTCCCAGGCCACCACCTGGCGGAAGGCCCCGGGGAGGACGAGGGCCCCATCCCGGTGAAGGCCCCGGCCGTCCACGTGGTAAAGCCCCTCCTGGGTGAGGAGGGCGTCCAGGGCGGGGTAGGGGTAAAAGGCGCCTTCCGTCCACACCCCGCCTTCCAGGCCCACCACGAGCCTGGGGCTGGCCCTAAGGAAGCGGGGCACGCCCGGGAGGGGAAGGCTTTGCAGGCGGCCTTCCCCATAGACCAAGAGCTGGTAGGGGTAGGCGGCGTAGAGGGCCTTTTCGTCGGCGTCCAGGAAGAGGGGGGTGCCGGGGAGGGCCAGGCTGAACCGGCCCTCCACCAGCCCCCCCCGGGCGAACCCGCCCGGGTAGGGGAGGAGGGGGCCCTGGGCCTGGGGAACGCAGGCCGCAAGGAGGCCCAGGGCGGGGAGGAGGGCCAAGTACCCCGCCGCGGCTTTTGCCGCGGTGGAGGCCCTAAAAAAGCCCTTCCAGAGCCCCGACTCGGGCACCCCGTGTTGCGAGACCAAAGCGCGGGCCCCTAGGCGTCCCATAGCTCCAGGATCCTTTCCAGGCCCACCGCCCGGGAGGCCTTCAGGTAGACCAGGTCCCCGGGCCGGACCCGGGTCTTCAGCCAGGCGAGGGCGGCCTCGAGGTCCTCCACCGCCTCGCCCCCCAAGGCGGCCTGGGCCTTGGCGAAGGGGCCTAGGTAAAGGGGGGTTAGGCCCAGCCGGGCGGCCTCTTCGGCCACCTCCAGGTGAAGCTCCAGCGCCTTTTCCGCAAGCTCCCGCATCTCCCCCAGGACCGCCCACTTCCGCCCGGGCTGGGCGGCGAGCCAGGCAAGCCCCGCCTTCACCGAGAGGGGGTTGGCGTTGTAGGCGTCGTTGAGGAAGACCACGCCCCCGATCTCCCGCCTCTCCATGCGCCCCGGGGGCAGGCGCAGGTGGGCGAGCCTCCCGGCCACCTCCAAAAGGTCCCAGCCCAGCACCTCCGCCGCCGCCATGGCGGCCAGGGCCCCCAGGGCCGGGCCCAGGCCCGGGTAGGGCACCCGGACCGGGAGGTCCCGGTAGCGGAAGCGGCTTTCCTGGGGAAGAAGCTCCAGCCCCTCCCCCCGGAAGGTGGCCTGGCCGAAGCCGTAGGTGGGCCAGTCTACCCGGTGGCCAAAGGCTAAAAGCACCTCCTTGGCCTGCTGGCTCACCAGGGCCATGGGGGCCTTTAGGAGGCCCATCTCCTCCTCCACCACGCCCTTCAGGTCGCCGAAGGCCAGAAGGTGCTCCTCCCCCAAGGCGGTGAGAACGGCCAGGTCCGGGCGGGCCAGCTCCATGAGCTCGGCCATCTCCCCCACCCGGTCCACGCCCAGCTCCACCACGGCCCCGGGAGCTTCCTGGGGGAGCTTCAGGAAAAAGCGGGCCAAGGGCGGGACGGTGTTCTGGTTGCCCTCGGGGGCGGGAAAACCCAATCCCTGGGCCAGGGCCTCCTTGGCCGTGGTCTTGCCGGAGCTTCCCCCCACGGCCACCACCGGGCCGGGGAAGAGGTCCCTGAGGGCCCGGCCTAGCCGGATGAGGGCCTTATAGGGGTCTTCCACCTCCACCGTGGCCCTTCCCGGGCGGTCGGAGAGGACCAGGGAGGCGCCTTTGGCCAGGGCTTCCCCGGCGAACTCCCGGCCGTGGGCCCGGCTTCCCGGGAGGGCCACGAAGAGGAAGCCTTCTTCCACCTGGCCGCTGTGCCAGTGGAGGTCGCGGACCGGCCCACCCCCGGGGTGGAGCCTCCCCCCCGTGGCCTCGGCCACCCACTCGGGCGTCACTTCCCTAACATGCGCAAGATGCGCCACTACCTCACCGCTTCTCAGCATAGGGGGGAATCCCGGCATAGGCCAACAGCCCGGCGGCCACCTCCCGGAAGATGGGGGCGGCCACCTGGCTGCCGTGGACCTCGCCCTTGGGGTGGTGGACGGCCACCACCGCGGTGTAAAGGGGCCGGTCCCCGGGCACGAAGCCGGCGAACCAGGCGGTGAAGACCTCCCGGGAATACCGCCCCGCCACCACCACCTGGGCCGTGCCCGTCTTCCCCGCTAGGGGGTAGCCGGGGAGGCTAGCCCGGGGAGGCAGGCCCTGGGTCAGGGCCTCCCGGACGGCTTTTGCGGTGGCCTCGGAGAAGACCCGGGTGGGCCTGGCCTCCTGGCCCAGAAGGAGGCGGGGGGGGCGGTAGAGGCCGTCCACCAGGGTGGAGAAGGCGGCGGCCAGGTGCAGGGGGGTGACGAGAAACCCCTGGCCGAAGGTGTGGTTGGCGTAGGCCGCCCGGCTCCAGGTCCCAGGGGGTTTGACCAGGGGGGGCGCGGTGCGGATGCCGGGCAGGGGGTTGGGGTCGGTGAGGTGGAGCCTCTCCATGTAGCCATAGAAAGTGTCCTTGGAAATCCTTTCAGCCAGCCGGCTGATGCCCACGTTGGAGGAGTACTTGAGGACTTCGGCCAGGGTGAGGCTTGGGGGGTGGGGCACGGCGTCTCGGATGGTCCAGCCGTCCACCACCCGGTGCATGGGCGCCTCCACCCGGGTCTTTAGGGTGGCGGCGCCCTCTTCCAGGAGCATGGCGGCGGTGAGGGCCTTCATGGTGGAGCCGGGCTCCAGGGCCACCAGGAAGGCGTGGTTCCGCCAGGAGACGTCCTGGTCGGGGTCTTTTCTGGGGGCCAGGGGGTGGAAGGCGGGGCCGTTGGCCACGGCCAGGATCTGGCCTTCCCGGTCCAGGACGATCAGGGTGGCGAAGGCCCCGCGGCTTCGGCGTAACCCTTCCCAGAGGGCCTTTTCCGCCATGGCCTGGACCCAGGGGTCCAGGGTCAGGGTGAAGGCGCGCCCTTCGCTCAGACCGGCGTTCAGGTCCCGTTCCAGGCCCTCGAGGCCCCGGCCCGACCCCCGCTCGGTGAAGCCCAGAAGCTGGCTGGCGCTTTCCCCCAGGGGGTAGTACCGCCCCTCCTTCAGGGTCACGGCCAGGGGGGTGCCGTCCTTGGCGTAAAGGTGGCCCCTGGGGGCGGGGACGGGTGGGGGCGGGGCGGGGAGGCTTGGGCCCCGGGTGAGGAGGGCGTGGACGCCCAGGAGGAAGAGGATGGTCCACAGGCCAAACCCCGCCACCACCCAGGGCAGGCGCTTCACGCCCACGGTCACGGCGCCCACCTCCCCTGGCTCATGGGAACGAAGCCCTGCGCCTTGGCCCAGTCCAGCACCCGGTGGGGCTTGGCCGCCTCCCAGGCCTCTTTTAGGAGGGCCTCTTCCCTTTGGGAGAGGGCTTCCAGCTGGGCCTCGAGGCGGGCCAGCCGGGCCTTTTCCATCTGGTTGCGGTGGCCCAGGGCGAAGAGGAGGAGGAGGGCCAGGAGGTAGAGGAACCCCATCCGCAAGGCCGTCCTCATGCCGCCTCCTTTTCCGCCGCCCGCAACCTGGCGCTACGGGCCCGCGGGTTCTTGGCCATCTCCTCCCGGCTTGGCGTGAGGGGCTTTTTGGTGAGGACCTTGAGGCGGCTTTCCCTCAGGAAGCGCTTGACGATGCGGTCCTCTAGGGAGTGGAAGGCGATGACCACCAGCCGCCCCCCAGGGGCCAGGACCTCCTCGGCCTGGCGCAGGAACTCTTCCAGGGCGTTCAGCTCGTCGTTGACGTAGATGCGGAGGGCCTGGAAGGTTTTGCGGGCGGGGTGGCCCGCCGCCCTGAAGCCCACCGCCCGGCGCACGATCTCGGCCAGCTGGGTGGTGGTGCGGATCCTGGCCTTCCTCCTGGCCTCCACGATGGCCTTGGCGATGCGGTAGGCCTGGCGCTCCTCCCCCAGGTCCCTGAGGATCCGGTAGAGGTCCTCCAGGGGCAGGGTGTTGACCACCTCCTCCGCCGTGGGGCCCTCGAGGCCCATGCGCATGTCCAGGGGCCCTTCTTTCTGGTAGCTAAAACCCCGCCTGGGGTCTTCCAGGTGGAAGCTGGAAACCCCCAGGTCCGCCAGAATCCCCGCCACCTCTTCCACGCCCGCCTCCTTCAGGACCTCCTTCAGGTGGCGGAAGTTGGCCCGGTAGGCGAGGAGGTGGGGGTGGGAGAGGGCCTTGGCCCGCTCCACGGCCTCGGGGTCCTGGTCCAAGGCGATGACCCGCCCCCCGCGCTCCAGGATGCCCCGGGTGTGGCCCGCGCCCCCTAAGGTGGCGTCCACGTAGACCTGGCCCGGCTGGACCCTTAGAAGGTCCAGGGCCTCCTGATAGAGAACGGGAATGTGCTCCGTAGTGGCCTCCATAAATCCCTATCCGATGAGTCCTTTGAGGGCCTCGGGCGCCGGCGGGTTCTGCATGATGGCCTCAATGGTCTTCCACCAGCGCTCCTGGCTCCAAATCTCCAGCCGACCCGGAGCCCCGGCCACCACCACCTCTCCGCCTTCCTGCAGGCCGGCGAACTGGCGCAAAGGGGGCGGGATCAGCACCCGGGAGGCGTTGTCCATGCGGGTCTTGTGGGCCCCGGAGTAGAAGAAGCGCACGAAGGCCCTGGCCTCGGCGTCGGTGAGGGGGAGGTTCACCAGCTGCTCCTCAATCTTGCGCCAGCGGTCCGAGGGGAAGACGTAGAGGCAACCCTCCATCCCCCGGGTGAGCACCAGGCCGTCTTCCAGGAAGTCCCGGAAGGGGGCGGGGATGACCACCCGCCCTTTGTCGTCCAGGCTGTACTGGTACTCGCCGAAGGGCATCTCCCACCCGCTCCCACCTCCGCGGGGGCCGGCCAAGGTGGCTCGGGAAGGTGTGAGCCGTGCCCGAGCGGGGCTTTCGCCGGGGAGTATACCACGCAACCCCCACAGATTTCCACTACCTCCCACCCTAGTCCCACCTACCACCCACCCCTTGGGCAAAAAAAATCCCCGAGCCTGCGCTCGGGGGCCCCAGGATAGGGCGTAAGCCGGGTTCTGTTTTACGCGGTCATCTCTCTGGGACCGGTGTCGCCACCGGCCTCAAGCGGCCCATCCCGCAGGTTCTAACGGGCCGGGCAAGCCCTTCCTGCCTATCGGGCCTTGCACCGGGTGGGGTTTGCCGTGCCCCAGCCTGTTGCCAGGCCAGGCGGTGGGCTCTTACCCCACCGTTTCACCCTTGCCCGCACCGGGGAAGCCCCGGCCGCTGGCGGTCTCTTCTCTGTGGCACTTTCCGTCGGGTTACCCCGCCCAGCCGTTAGCTGGCACCCTGCCCTATGGTGCCCGGACTTTCCTCACCCAGGGGGGAAGTCCCCCGGGCGCGACCGCACCCCTATCCTGGGGCACTCATCATTCTAGCAGAGCTTGGGTCTAAGGTGAAGGGGTGAGGCTTCCCTGGTACGCGCCTTTGGCCCTCTTGCTCCTGTCCCTCTTGGGGCTTGCGGCTTTGGGCCTCCTCTGGCTTCTTTTCGCCTTGGGCCTGGTTTCCGCCTTGGCCTACCTGGCCTGGAGGCGGCTTTCCTGGAGGCTCTTTGGCCGTAGATGGCGCCGCCTTCCCCCGCCCCGCTAGGGGCCCTTGCGCCAAAGGGGCTTCCCCGGTAGACTAAAAAGGCGGTTTTCGCACGGCCAAGACCGTGCGGGAGGAGGCGAGCGTGAAAGAAGGCATTCACCCCAAACTGGTCCCCGCCCGCATCATCTGCGGTTGCGGCAACGTCATCCACACCTACTCCACCAAGCCCGAGATCTACGTGGAGGTCTGCAGCAAGTGCCACCCCTTCTACACGGGGCAGCAGCGTTTCGTGGACACCGAGGGCCGGGTGGAGCGCTTCCAGCGGCGCTACGGGGACGCCCACCGCAAGGGGCGGTAAGGAGGCCCTTGGGGCCGGGGGGCTTAGCGCCCCCCGGTTTCCTTATAGAATCCCCCTCTGGAGGACGCCTATGCCTCCCCGTTATGCACCGCCAGGGTTGGATTGAGGTGATCGCCGGGCCCATGTTTTCCGGGAAGAGCGAGGAGCTGATCCGCCGGGTCAGGCGGGCCCTCATTGCCCGGCAGAGGGTTCTGGTCTTCAAGCCCAGGCTGGACAGCCGTTACCACGAAAGCCACGTGGTGAGCCACGACGGCAAGCAGGTGGCCGCCATTCCCGTGGAGAGCGCCGCCGAGATGGAGGCCCACCTGGACCCCCTGCCCCAGGTGGTGGCCGTGGACGAGGCCCAGTTCCTGGACCGGGGCCTCCTCTCCCTGGTGGAGCGGCTTGCGGCCCAGGGGGTGCGGGTCATCCTGGCGGGGCTGGACCTGGACTTCCGGGGGGAGCCCTTTGGCCTCATGCCGGAGCTTCTGGCCCGGGCGGAGTTCGTGGAGAAGCTTTCCGCCATCTGCCCGAGGTGCGGGGCCCCGGCCACCCGCACCCAGCGCCTGGTGAACGGCAAGCCCGCCCGCTACAGCGACCCCGTCATCCTGGTGGGGGCCGAGGAGCACTACGAGCCCAGGTGCCGGGCCTGCCACGAGGTCTGGCCTTAGAGGGGGAGGGCACCTCCTCGTTTCTTCCTGAAGCGGACCTCGAGGACCCCCTGGCGCAACGTGGCCTGGGCCGTGCCCTCCTCAATGGGTCCCGGGAGGTCCAGGGTGCGGCGGAAGGTGCCCATGGGCCGTTCTTCCAGGAGGTAGGTGCCGGGCAGGGGGTGGCGCACCCCGGCCAGGGTGACGCGGCTTCCCTCCTCCAAAAGCTCCAGGTCCTCGGGGCGCACCCCGGGCAGGTCCACGAGAAGGACGTAGTGCTCCGCTTCCTCCAGGAGGTCTACCCTGGGTGCCCAGGCGGCGGGCTCCTCCCCCGTGAGCTGGTAGGCCAGCTCGGCGATGCGCTCCTGTAGCTCCTTCAGCTTTCTCAGGGTCTCCAGGCGGTCTAGAGGCTCCAGCATGCCTTTAGCATAAGGGATGTGGAGGCCATACCCGTCCTGGCCGGGCCCACGGGGAGCGGCAAGACCGCCCTCGCCCTTCGCTTGGGCCAGGAGCTTCCCCTGGAGGTCATCTCCGCCGACGCCACCATGGTCTACCGGGGCCTGGACATCGGCACCGACAAGCCCACCCAGGAGGAGCGGGCCCTGGTTCCCCACCACCTGGTGGACGTCCTGGACCCCAGCGAGGCCATGAGCGTGGCCCGCTTCTTGGAGATGGCCGAGGGGGCCATCGCCCACGTCCTGGCCAGGGGAAGGGTGCCCCTGGTGGTGGGGGGGACGGGGTACTACATCCGCGCCCTTTCCGAGGGGATCCACGACCTGCCGCCCCCCGACGAGGCCCTGCAGGCCGCCCTCTGGGAGGAGCTTTCACAAAGGGGCTTTGAGGCCCTCCTGGAGGAGCTGGCCCGGGCCAGCCCGGAGGACGCCAGCCGGGTGGGGAAAAACCCCAGGCGGCTTGTCCGGGCCCTCGAGGTCCTCCGCCGCACCGGCCTCCCTCCGGCCCGGCACAGGAGAAGGCCCCCCCGCTTCCGCTACAAAAAGCTGGTCCTCTGGCCGGAGCGGGCCTGGCTTTTCCCCAGGCTGGAGGAGCGGGCCAGGCGGCAGTTTGCCCGGGGCCTGGTGGAGGAGGTGCGGGGGCTCCTGGAGCGCTACCCCAGGATGCCCACGGCCCTCCAGGCCATCGGCTACAAGGAGGTGGTGGGCTACCTAAGGGGGGAGTACGGCCTGGAGGAGGCCTTGAGGCGGGACATCCAGGCGGTCAAGGCCTACGCCAAGAGGCAGTACACCTGGTTCCGCCACGAGCCCAAGGACGTGACCTACCTACCCCGGGGCGGGGAAGAGGCCTTTTTAGGCTTTCGGGACTGGCTTCGCCTCCACTTCCGGCTATAGTGGGGGCATGCTGGCCCACGAGATCCGCGCCCGGGTGGCCCGGGGGGAGCTTAGTCCCCTGGAGGTGGCCGAGGCCTACCTCAGGCGGGTTCGCGAGCTGGACCCGGGGCTAAAGGCCTTCCTCACCCTGAACGAGCGCCTTCTGGAGGAGGCCAGGAGGGTGGAAAGGGGCCTGCCCCTTGCGGGCCTACTTCTGGCGGTCAAGGACAACATCGCCACCAAGGGCCTGCGCACCACGGCGGGAAGCCGCCTCCTGGAGAACTTCGTTCCCCCCTACGACGCCACGGCCGTGGCCCGGCTCAAGGCCCAAGGCGCCCTCGTCCTGGGCAAGACCAACCTGGACGAGTTCGGCATGGGCTCCAGTACCGAGCACTCCGCCTTCTTCCCCAGCAAAAACCCCTTTGACCCCTCCCGGGTGCCCGGGGGGAGCAGCGGGGGAAGCGCGGCGGCGGTGGCCGCCGACCTGGCCCCCCTGGCCCTGGGGTCGGACACCGGGGGGAGCGTGCGCCAGCCCGCGAGCTTTTGCGGCGTCTATGGCCTCAAGCCCACCTACGGGCGGGTGAGCCGCTTTGGCCTCGTGGCCTACGCTTCCAGCCTGGAAGGGATCGGCCCCATGGCCCGATCGGTGAGGGACCTGGCCCTCCTCATGGACGCCATGGCGGGCCTGGACCCCATGGACGCCACCAGCCTGGACCTTCCCCCAAGGTTCCAGGAGGCCTTAGAGGAGCCCCTTCCTCCCTTGCGCCTCGGCGTGGTGCGGGAGGGGCTTTCCGGCAACAGCCCCGGGGTGGAGCGGGCCCTAGAGGAGGCCCTTGGGGTCTTCCAGGGGCTTGGCCTCAGGGTGAAGGAGGTGTCCTGGCCCTCTTTGCCCCTGGCCCTGGCCGCCTACTACATCCTGGCCCCGGCGGAGGCCAGCTCCAACCTAGCCCGCTACGACGGGACCCTCTTTGGGACTCGGGCGGAGGGGGAGGAGGTGTGGCAGGTGGTGGAGGCCACCCGGGCCCGGTTTGGCCTCGAGGTCAAGCGCCGGGTCCTGGTGGGCACCTTCGTCCTCTCCAGCGGCTACTACGAGGCCTACTACGAAAGGGCCCAGGCCTTCCGCGCCCGCCTCAAGGCCGAGGCCAGGGCCCTCTTCCAGGAGGTGGACCTCCTGCTCCTTCCCACCACCCCCCACCCCGCCTTCCCCCTGGGGGGCCGGCCGGACCCCCTGGCCATGTACCGGGAGGACCTTTACACCGTGGGGGCCAACCTGACGGGCCTCCCCGCCCTCTCCCTCCCCGCCGGGTTTGAAGGGCACCTGCCCGTGGGCCTCCAGCTCCTGGCGCCCTGGGGGAAGGACGAGCTCCTCCTGAGGGCGGCTTTGGCCCACGAGGAGGCCACCGCCCGGGCCTTCCTCAAGACGCCTTTGGGGGAAGCCCTGTGATGGACCCCGCCTTTCGCTACCGCATGGCCACCCGCATGGCCCGCCGCCTCCGGGCCGAGGGGAGGCCTCTACCCCTGCCCGCCCTGGGCGAGGCCCTGGGCCTGAGGGGCCCCGTGGCCCCGGTGGTGGCCCCCCTCCTGGACGGCCGCTTCATCAGGGGGGAGGAGGTGGGGCTTTGGGAGTGGCGCTACCCCTTTCCCCACCCCGAGGAGGCGGTGGTGGTCCTGGACCTGGAGACCACGGGCCTGGCCCCCGGCCTCAACGAGATCATTGAGGTGGCCCTGGTGCGCCTGGAGGGGGAAAGAAGGGTGGCCTTCCAGAGCCTGGCCCGGCCGCGCCGCCCCCCAAGCCCCTTCGTCCAGCGCCTCACCGGCATCACCTTGGAGGAGCTGGAGAAGGCCCCACCCCTGGAGGAGGTCCTCTTCCGGGCCTACCCTCTCCTCGAGGGGGCCACTTTGGTCATCCAGAACGCTTCCTTTGACCTGGGGTTTCTGCGCCCCGCCCTGGGGGAGCTGGGCCTGGAGCTGGAAAACCCCGTGGTGGACTCCATCCGTCTCAGCAAAAGGGCCATGCGGGGCCTCAGGCGCTACGGCCTGGACGCCCTTTCCGAGGTCCTGGAGCTTGCGCCCAGGGCGGAGCACCGGGCCCTTTTGGACGTGGAGAGGACCCTGGCCGTGGTCTACGAGGTGTACTATATGCTCACTTCAGGGAGCCCCCGCCCCCTGGTGGACCTGGGGAGGTGATGTGACCGCGCGCTATGTCCTGACCAGCGTCTGTATCCAGACGGGCACCATGGCCCTCACCGCCTCCTTGCGCCAGCGCCTTCTCGGGAAGGAGCGCGTCCTCTTTGTGGACGAGGACGGGGAGGTCTACGAAGGGGAGGTGGACTGGAAGGCGGGCGTGGTGCGGGGCCTGGCCCCCTACTACGCCAAGTGGCGCCTGGCCGCCAACGACGCCATCCTCCTCCACTTCCGGGGGGAGGAGATTGAGCTCAAGGCCCTGCCCAGGGCCCCCCTCCGCGCCCCCCAGCCGGAAAAGCTCCAGGAGAAGCCCAAGGGGGAGGTTAGGGGGCCCGAGAAAAGGCGGGTGCGGGTCACCCCGTACCCCAAGGAGGTGCTCTTCCCCCACGAGCCCAAGGCCCCGGAACCCCCTGGGGCCACCGAGGACCTGGGGCGGCTGGGCTTCTTCCTGGAGGGAGGCCCCCCTTGGGTTTACAAGGCCCCGCTGGGGCGGAGGCAGGTGGTCCTGGCCCTGTTGCGCCTGGGGGAGGGGGAGGCCGCCCTCCTCAGGCCCTACCAGAAAGAGGGGGCCTACGCCGCCTTCCTGGCCCCGGAATCCGAGAAGGGGACCGTGCCCCATGGGGTGGGCTACCTTTCCCCCGAGGCCCTAAGCCGCCTGGTCCGCCTCAAGGCCCGCTTCCCCATCACCCCTCTGGACCTCGAGGACCTCCTGCGGGAGGGGCGGGTGGACCTGGAGGCGGTGGAGGCCCTGGAGGACCGGCTGGTGGCGGAGCTTTCCGAAAGGGGGGCCTTCGCCGCCTTCTTATTGCTCCTTGCCAAGAGGCGGCCCGGCGAGGTGCTTCTCCTTTCCGACCTGGAGGCCGAGGCCCTCGAGGAGGGCCTGGTGCCCGAGGTGGTGCGCCAGGGGGTGGAGCTCCTCTCCAAGCCCCCCTTCCTCGTCCTCAAGCGCCTGAGCCCGGGGGAGTTCCTCCTCCGGCAGGAGGTGGAGGAAGCCCTGAGCGACCTCCAGGCCTTCGCCGAGGGCCTGAAGGCCAGGCTCAGCCGCGTCCGGGGCGCTTGACGGGGGAGGCTTCGCCCAGGGCCAGGTCAAAGCTCCGCTTGGCCCGCTCCTTGAGGGCGGCCACCTTTTCCCAGTCGGGGTAGCGGCCGTAGACCGCCGCCTTGGAGAGCTGGATGGGGTCGCCGGGAACCTCCTGGTAGAAGGCGCCGGTCTCCTTGGCGAAGGCGGCCACCTTGGGGTCGTAGGAGAGGGCGGCGAAGGGGGTGCCGGCGGCCGCCGCCAGGACCAGGCCGTGAAGCCGCATGGAGATCACGTACCCCGCCTGGGCCGCCAGGTAGAGGACCCGCCTGGGGTCGGCGGTCTTCTCCACCTGGTGGTGGGGGAGGTCGGGGAGGATCTCCTCGTCGTAGCCGGGCTGAAGCAGGAGGACGAGGACCCTCTTGCCGTCGTGAAAGAGGCGGTTGGCGGTGACGTAGAGGGTGCGCACCGCTTCCTTGCCCACCCCGGCCCGGGGGATGACCAGGACCAGGTCCTCCTCCCGCCTTACGGGAGGCGGGGTGAGGAGGAGGGCGGGGTCGGCCCCCAGCTCGGCGGGGATGCCGAGCCTCCTGGCGTACTCCAAGGAGTCCTGGTCCCGGAGGATCACGGGAACCCCTCTAAGGGCCCTTTGGACCTGCCGTTCCCCCCAGGGGGAAAGGGGCCCCAGGGACTGGTTGAAGACCATGACCCGCTTGCGGAAGAGGCGGGCCAGCCGGAGCACGGAGAGGTAGTAAAGAAGGCTCAGGGGGCTGGTGGCGTCCTGCAAAAGCCCCCCGCCCCCTAAAAGCCAGAGGTCGGCCTGCAGGAGGGCCAGGGGGTTCAGGCGGTGGGCGGCCCGGATGCCGCGCTCTTCCCGGGTGCGCCTGGGGTCGCCCGAGAGGGCCAGGACCTGGTGGCCCCGGGCCTTGAGCTCCCGGGCGATGGCCTCGAGGATGGCCTCGTCCCCGGCGTTCTTAAACCCGTAGTACCCCGCTACCCCGACCACCATGCCCTTAGCCTCCTTACCAGGATAACCCCAACCCCGCCTATGAGGAGGCCCAAGAGGGCCCCGTTCAAGACCCGGAAGAAGGAGACGGGAAGGGGGGTGTGGAAGTGGCTGAAGGTGTTGAGGATGGAGGCCACGCCGATGGCGGCCAGAAAGAGGAGGCCGTTTTGCACCCAGCGGGGCCAGGGAAGGAGGAGGGCGATGGGGAAAAGGGCGTGGCCGAAGACCTCCTTGAAGCGGGGGCGGACCATGAGGTCCTGGAGGAGGCTTCTCAGCTTCAGCTCGGCCTCGGGGACCAGGGGGGCGTCGTTCCCCCGCCTGAGGAGGGCGAGGGCCAGGAGGAAGAGGGCCAGGAAGGCCAAGGCCACCTCCCCCAGGCGCAGGGGGTGCTGGAAGAGGCGGGTGAGGGTTTCCCGGTAGTTCCGGTCCAGGAAGCTGTAGGCCACGAGGAGGGGCGGGACGAGGAGGGTGAGGGAGACCCCCTTGAAGGGGGTGAGCCCCAGCACCGCCTCCCTGGTGGAGCCCAGGGCGGAGAGGAAGACGGCCCCCGCAAGGGCGTAGCCCAGGGCCCGGAGCCACATCCATAGCCCGTTCCGGGGCCCTAGGAACCCCAGGACGGGGAAGACCAAGGCGGCGAGCAGGGCCCCGCCCCCGCTTCCCCCGTAGCCCAAGGCCAGAAGGAGGAGCAGGAAGGCCACCAAAGGACCGTAGACGGGAAGCCCAAGGGCGAGAAGTCCGAGCCCCGCCAGAACCCCGAGCCAGGCGGCGTGCCTCAAGGGGCTTGGGGCGAGGTCCCTGGGCCTTGGAGCCCCCGTGGGGATGCCGCTTTTGCTCAGGCCCTCCTGGATCCGCCGGAGCATCCGGGCGGTGTCCTCGGGGTAGGGGTAGGGCCTCAGGTAGAGGAGCTGGTGGCCCCGCTCCCTGGCCGCCAGGACGTACTTGTCAGCGGCCTCCTCGGGCTTTAGCCTGAGCTGCCATTCGTAGCGGAGGCTGAAGAGGCGAAGCACCCCCTTTTCCCGGAAGGCCTGGAGGCCGGGCTGGGGCGTGCCCTCAATGAGGGCCACGGGCACCTGGACCAGGGCCTGGGCCTCCTCCAGGCGGTAGGGGTAGCCCAGGGCCTCGAGGCCGGCGAAGACCACCGCGTCCGCCTCCTTGGGCACCAGGGGAAGCCCGGGGTCCAGCCGGCGCAGGCGCTGGTTGATGGGCCGCGCCACCACGTAGTACCCGGCCTCCTTGGCCTGCCGGACCTCCTCCAGGGGGTAGAAGGCGGGAAAGGCGCTCACGTCCACGGGGAAGCCTAGCCAGGCCCCCAGGCGCTCCGTGGGCAGCTCGTAGGCCCGCTCCAGGAGGGAAAGGAGCCAGGCCTCCCCCTTCAGGTAGTACCAGCCGGGCCTGGCGGGAAGCCCCGCCTCCTGAAGCTCCCGCCCCTGGCGAAGGAGGAGGACCCCACCCGCCACCCAGTCCTTGACGAACCGCTCGGGGAAGGCGACCCCGTTCACCCCCAGGGCCCGGTAGGCGGCGAGGACCTCGAGGAGGCCCTTCCCCTGGGCCTTCGCCTCCCCCTGCAGGGCCTCGGCGTCCACCACCAGGGCCACGGGGCCGGGACGCTCCGCCCGGAGCCTGGGGGAAAGGGCGAGGAGGGAGGGGAGGAGGGAGAGGAGGATCAGGAGGTTGAGCCAGCGGTTCATGGGGCCTCCGTCCGGACCAGGTGGGCCAGGGTGGTCTTGCCGCTGGCGCTCCCGCCGGCGATGCCTATAACGAAGGGCTTCACCCCGCTCACCCCTCCATGATAAAGGGCGGGGGAACTCCCCCGCCCCAGGGCCCAGGGCCCTTAGCGGGCCACGGCCGCCCGCTCCTGGGAGTGGCCGATGGTGAGGTCGGTCTCGGGGTCAAAGGCGTGGAGGCGGCCCGTGTCGGCGAGGAGCTCCACCTGGGTTCCGGGCCGCACGGGGGCGTGGCCGTCCACCTTGGCCACCAGCACCGTGCCGTCCACGCTCACGTGGAGCTCGGTCTCCGCCCCCAAAGGCTCCACCACCTCCACCTCGCCCCGGATCACGTTCTCCTCTTCGGGGATCACGGTGTGGCCCTTGAGGCCCAGGTGCTCGGGGCGGATGCCCAGCCACACCTCCTTGCCGGCGTAGGGCCTCACCGAGCCCGCCAGGACGGGGTTGGCCCGGAGGCGGAAGCCGGGGGCGGCCAGGTACACCCTCTCCCCCTGGACCTCCACCCGGGCCCGGATGAAGTTCATGGAGGGGCTCCCGATGAACCCCGCCACGAAGCGGTTGGCGGGGAAGTCGTAGAGGTTTAGGGGGGTGTCCACCTGCTGGATCTCCCCGTCCTTCATGACCACGATGCGGTGGCCCAGGGTCATGGCCTCCACCTGGTCGTGGGTCACGTAGATGGTGGTGACCCCAAGCCGCCTCTGGAGCTTGGCGATCTCCGCCCGCATCTCCACCCTTAGCTTGGCGTCCAGGTTGGAGAGGGGCTCGTCCATGAGGAAGACCTTGGGCTCCCGCACGATGGCCCTTCCCATGGCCACCCGCTGGCGCTGGCCGCCGGAGAGCTCCCGGGGCTTGCGGTGGAGGAGGTGCTCAATCTTCAGGATGCGGGCGGCCTCCTTCACCCTCCGGTCAATCTCGTCCTTGGGGTAGCGCCGAAGCCGGAGCCCGAAGGCCATGTTCTCGTAGACGTTCATGTGGGGGTAAAGGGCGTAGTTCTGGAAGACCATGGCGATGTCCCGGTCCTTGGGGGGGACGTCGTTCACCAGGCGCTCGCCGATGTAGATCTTGCCCTCGGAGACCTCCTCCAGCCCGGCGATCATGCGCAAGGTGGTGGTCTTCCCGCAGCCACTAGGCCCCACAAAGACCACGAACTCCCCGTCCTCCGTCTCCAGGTTGAAGTCCTTGACCGCCACCACCTTGCCGAAGCGCTTCCACACGTGTTCCAGCCTTACCTTGGCCATCCTTGACCTCCTGACCCCGCGCTTTGAGCCCGGCTGGCCCATCGGGGGTGCGGGCGCATTTTACCGCAGGCCAAGCTTTCACATCCCTGGTTTCCGACGTGCTCACGCCCCTCATCGGCGCCCTGGGCGGCGCGCCGGACTTCTCCGCCATCAGGCTCGGGCCCATCGCCCTGGGCAAGTTCATCAACGTCGTGGTGAACTTCCTGGTCGTGGCGGCCGCCATCTACTTCCTCGTGGTGACGCCCATGGACGAGCTGGTCAAGCGGCGGAAGAAGGAGGAGGCCCCGGCGGCTCCCCCCGAGCCCCCCGAGGAGGTCAGGCTCCTCCGGGAGATTCTGGAGGAACTCCGGAAGAAGACCTGAGGCGGTTCCAGAAGAAGAGCGCCAGAAACCCCAGGCCCAGCTCGGGTCTGGGGTCAAGCGTCACCGAGAGGGCGAAGGCGTGAAAGAGGGGGGCCTCGAGGGCCCGCAAGGGCGCCGTGAGGAAAAGGTCCTTCAGGGCCTTTCCCTGGCGCAGGGCGAGGAGAAGGAGGTAGGGGAGGTAGGGCCAGGGGCCCGTAGGGAGGCCCAGGGCGGAAAGGCCCAAGGCCCCCAGGGCCAAGGCCCGCGCCGGGGGAAGGGGGTCGGGGTCCGAAGACCTCAGCCCCTCCCACATGGGGACCCCCTCCCCGGGCCAGGGGGCCCTCATGAGGAGGAGCCTTTTCCCCTCGTGGCCGCCCAGGTAGACCCCGGGCCTGGGGGCCACCCCGAGGGGAAGGAGGTGGGCGGGGTCCTCCTTGAGGGCCTGGAAGAGCACGGGGTCCAGGGGAAGGCCGTCCACCAGGAACCAGGTGTGGGGCCTGCCGGAGAGGAGGAAGCCCAGGGCCCTTTCCACCCGGTGCCCCCGGTGGGCCAGGATGCCGGGCCAGGCCTCGGGGGGCTCCCTTAGGAGGGCCTCCCGCCAGGGGGGGTCGTGGGCCAGGGGCTCGGGCCTCAGGCTGAAGCGGACCTCCAGGACCTCCCCCTCCTCCAGGGCAAAGCGGGCCAGGGCGTTGCCGGAGGCCTCGTAGACCTCGAGGGGCCTTTTGGAAAGGGCCAGGTCCCAGACCCTCTGGCCGGGCAGGTCGGCCGGGAGGGGGAGGAGGTGCTCCCCGGCCTTTAGGGCGCGGTAGCGGAGGGCGAGGCGCACGGAAAACACGATACACTTTTCCCATGGAGTGGCTCCTCACCCCAGGACCCGTGCGCCTGCACCCTAAGGCCCTGGAGGCCCTCGCCCGGCCCCAGCTCCACCACCGCACCGAGCCCGCCCGGGCCCTCTTCCTCCGGGCGCGCACCCTCCTCAAGGAGGCCTTCGGCACCCAAGGGGAGGTCCTGATCCTCACGGGAAGCGGCACCTTGGCCATGGAGGCCCTGGTCAAGAACCTCTTCGCCCCCGGGGAAAGGGTCTTGGTGCCCGTTTACGGCAAGTTCTCCGAGCGCTTTTACGAGATCGCCCTGGAGGCGGGGCTCGAGGTCCACCGCCTGGACCTCCCCTACGGCCGGGTGCCGGGGCCCGAGGACGTGGCGCGAAAAGGGTACCGCGGCCTCCTCCTCGTCCACTCGGAGACCTCCACCGGGGCCCTCGCCGACCTCCCCGCCCTGGCCCGGGCCTTCAAGGCGGAAAACCCCGAGGGCCTGGTGGGGGCGGACATGGTGACGAGCCTCCTCCTCAAGGAGGTGGCCCTCGAGGCCTTCGGGGTGGACGCCGCCGCCTCCGGAAGCCAGAAGGGCCTCATGTGCCCGCCCGGCCTCGGCTTCGTGGCCCTCGCCCCTAGGGCCCTGGCCGCCCTCCGCCCCCGGGGCTACTACCTGGACCTCTCCCGGGAGCTTAGGGCCCAGCGGGAAGGGGAGAGCGCCTGGACCCCGGCCATCAACCTGGTGGGGGCGGTGGCGGCGGTCTTGGAGGAGGTCCTCCCCAGGCTGGAGGACCACCTCCGGCTCAAGGCCTGGCAGAACGAGCTCCTTTACGGGGTGGGGGAGGCTTTGGGCTTGCGGCCGGTTCCGGAGGTGCGAAGCCCCGCCGTGGCCGCCTTTTACCTGCCCGAGGGCGTGGCCTACGGGGCGGTGAAGGAGGCCTTCGCCAGGAGGAAAGCGGTCATCGCCGGGGGGCAGGGGCCCCTGAAGGGCAGGATCTTCCGCCTCTCCCTCATGGGCCACTACGACCGCTACGAGGCCTTGGGGGTGGCGGCCCTCTTCCGGGAGGCCTTTAGCGATATTCTTCCAGCTTCTTGAGCATCTCCTCCCGGGTGTAGACCGCCCGGGCCCCGCCCACCAGCCTGGGCCTGGTCTTGGCGGCGAGGAGGACCGCCTCGCCCAGCTTCCGCACGGAAAGCCTGAGGGGCACGGCCACCGGGCGCAGGTGCATGCCGATCAAGACCCCGCCGATGTCCATCCCCCCGTGGGCTTGGGCCTTCAGGGACTCCACCATGACCGGGTCCCGGAAGCGGAGGAAGGCGGCGGTGGCCAAGGCCCCGCCCGCCTTGGGGTGGGGGAAGACGGTGACCTCCTCGAGGCCGTAGGCCCTCAGGGCCTCCCGCTCCACCACCAGGGCCCGGTTCAGGTGTTCGCACCCCTGGACGGCCACGAAGACCCCCCGCGCCATAAGCGGGGGAAGAAGGCCCTCCAGGATGGCCTCGGCGGCCTCCAGGCTGGGCCTCGTCCCCACCTTCGCCCCCAGCACCTCGCTGGTGGAGCCCCCCAGGACGAAGAGGCTCCCTTCGGGCATGGGGAAGAGCTCCAGGAACTCCTCTATGGCCTTCCTGGCCTGCTGCCGCAACCCTTCCATGCCCCGAGCCTACATCCAAAAGGCCAGGTCTAAGAGGATGGAGAGAAACATCCCCAGGCTCACCCCCACGTTGGCCTGAAAGAAGGCCCGGTCCACCTGGGAGAGGTCCTCGGGGGAGACCAGGCGGTGCTCGTAGAGGAGGAGACCTCCCACCAGGATTAGGCCCAGGAAGTAGAAGGGGCCTGCCCCGTAGCTCACCCCCGCCAGGAGGAGGGCCAGCCAGGCCAGGGCGTGGCTTGCGCGGGCGATCCCGAGGGCCAGGGGGATGCCGAAGCGGGCGGGGATGCTCTTCACCCCGTGGGCCCGGTCAAAGGCGTAGTCCTGGGTGGCGTAGAGGATGTCAAACCCGGCGATCCACAAGGCCACCCCCGCCCAGAGCCAGTAGGCGGTGGGGGCGAAGCTCCCGGTGACGGCGATCCACCCGCCCGCCGCCGCCGCCCCGATGGTGAGGCCCAGGACGTAGTGGCACAGCCAGGTGAAGCGCTTGGTGTAGCTGTAAACGGTGAGGAAGAAGACGGCCACCGGCAGAAGCCTGGCCGTGAGGGGGTTCAGGGAGAGGCCGGCGTAGACCAGGAGGGCCAGGCCCAAAAGGGCCAGGAAGAAGGTCTCCCAGGGCTTGACCAGGCCCCGGGGCAGGTGGCGGTCCTTGGTCCTGGGGTTCAGGGCGTCTATGGGCCAGTCTATGAGGCGGTTTAGGGCCATGGCCATGGTCCTGGCCCCCACCATGGCCAGGGTCACCAGGAAAAAGGTGCGCCACCCCGGCCACCCTCCCGCCGCCAGGAGCATCCCCCCGTAGGCGAAGGGGAGGGCGAAGAGGGTGTGCTCAAAGCGGATGAGCTCCAGGTAAAGCTTGAGGCGGCTCACCCTCGGCGCACCTCGAGGATCCGGTTTCTCTCGTCCACCAGGACCACGGTGGGCTTCAGGCTCCTGGCCTCCTCTTCCTCAAAGACCCCGTAGGCCACCAGGATGACCAGGTCCCCCGGGCGCACCAGGTGGGCGGCGGCCCCGTTGATCTTGATCTCCCCCGAGCCCCGTTCCCCGGGCAGGGCGTAGGTGGTGAGCCGGGCCCCGCTCGTGATGTCGTAGATGTCCACCTGCTCGTAGGGGAGGATCCCGGCGGCCTCCAGAAGCTCCTGGTCCACGGTCACCGAGCCCACGTAGTGGAGGTCGGCCTCGGTCACCGTGGCCCGGTGGATCTTGGCGTGGAACATCACGCGCCTCACGAAAGGCGAGTTTACTCCTCCCCTTCCGCCTTGGGAAGCGTGCCCTCCACGAAGAGGGTCTTGGCCCCGGTGTAGAGGACCTGGCCCGGCGCCGCCTTCCTGGGCCGCCAGACGTGCTTCTTCCTGGTGTAGTCCACGGGCACCTGGGCCTCCCCCCGGGCCTTGGAGTGGTAGGCGGCCAGCCTGGCGGCGAAGAGGAGGTCCTCCAGGGGCGGGTTCTTGCCTTCGGCCTTCAGGATCACGTGGCTTCCCGGCACCCCCTGGGCGTGGAACCAGAGGTCCTCCGAGTGGGCCAGGCGGGTGAGGAGGTCGTTTTCCTTGGCGTTCCTTCCCACCAGGACGGAAAAGCCCGAAGGGGAGGTGTAGCGGAGGCCGATCCGGGCCTCCCTTTCCTCCTTGGGCCTTCTGGTGAGGGCGAGGAGCTCCTCCAGACCAGCCTCCTTCAGGCGTTCCTCCTCCTTTTCCAGGGCCGCTATTTTGGCCTCGGTTTTGGGGATCAGCTCCAGGGCCCTTTCCGAAAGCTCCTCCAGGCGCCTTGCCCGTTCGTAGAGCTTCTTGGCGTTCTCCTGTGGGCTTAGGGCGGGGTCCAGGGGGATCTCCACGGGCTTGCCGTCAAACCCCGTAAGGCGCACCCTTTCCGCTCCCTTGGGCACCTCCTTGAGGCGGGCGAGGAGGAGGTCGGCCATGGCCCGAAGCCTTCCTGCTTCCTCCAGGCGCTCCAGGGCCTTGTGGTAGTCGGAAAGCCTGGCGAGAAGCGTCCGCTTCTCCCGCTCCAGGGCCTCGAGGAGGGGCCTCCTCAGGGCCTCCTTCTCCTCCTCGGCCCACCTTTTCCTCAGCTCCTCGGAAAGGGCGGTGCGCAAAGAGGGGTCTTCCACCAGGCCCTTCAGGGCCCCGTAGACCCGCCTTAAGCCCTCCCCGTCCAGCGGGGTTTCCGGCGTGAGGCCCGCCCGGCGGGCCAGCTCCCGCATGAGCTCCAGGCCCACCCCGTCCACCAGGCGGACGATCTCCTTGAGGGGCTTACCCAGGAGGGGGCGGAGGTCTTCCTCCTTTAGGGTTCTCGGGTCCAGCTTCGCGTAGGGGGGCGGGGGGGTGTAGGGGAGGCCCGGGCGGAGCTCCCGGTAGCGGTTCACCTCCTTGGTGATGACCCGGTCCACCCCCAGTATGGTCCCCGCCTCGTCCAGGAGGAGGAGGTTGGCGTTCCTGCCGGTGGCCTCCAGGACCAGGACCGAAGGGGGGGTGTCCACGAAGCCCTTTTCCCCGGCGAAGCGGAAGAAGACCACCCGGTCCAGCTTGAGCTGCTGGGCCTCCACCAAAGGCCCCTTGACCCGGGCGGAGAGCTGGCGCTGGAAGGGGGTCTTGGGCTCGCCCAAAAGGGTCGCTTCCTCCAGGACCAGGCTGGGGGAGGGGGGGCGGTAGCGGAGGACCAGGTTGAAGATCCGCCCCGACCGCCCCTTGAGGAGGATGGCCGCCGTGCCCTCGTCGGGGAAGGCCAGGCCCAGGTTCAGGGCGGGGAGCTCCTTCTCCAGCTCCCGCAGGACGGCGTGGATCAGGAGACCTTCCATTTTCTGAAGACCACCAGAAAAGCTGTGTGGGCCACCTGGTGGAAGCGGGGATGGGCCACGGGCAGGCGCACCTCCCACTCCCGCCAGCCCACCTCCATGACCCTATGGAGGGCCAGGGGCAGGCCCTCGGCCTTGGCGATGAGCTCCAGGGCCTGGGTGATGTTGGGCAGGTAGGCCACCAGGAAGCGGTCGGGCTTCAGGGCCTCCGCCGCCACCCCTAGGACGGCCCAGGGCTCCATCAGGTCCAGGGCCACGCCGTCGTAGGCCTCCTTCTCCAGGCTGGCCTCCTCTAGGCTCCCTTCGTGGAAGCGGATGTTGTCCGCCTGCCAGAAGGCCCGCACGTTCTCCACTGCCTGCTTCAGGTGGTGGGGGCGCTTCTCGTAGGTGTCCACGAGCCCACTAGGCCCCACGGCCCGGGCCAGGAAGAGGGTGAGCCCCCCGGACCCCGTCCCCGCCTCCAGGACCCGCATGCCCGGGGCCAGGTCCAGAAGGGTCAGGATGGCGCTGGCGTCCTTGGGGTAGGTGGGGGTGGCGCTCCTTTTCATGTGGAGGACGTACTCCTCCAGGGTGGGCCGGTGGACGGAGAGGGGCTCCCCCAGGTGGGTCTGGACCCGCCCCCCGGGGCCGGCCTCGAGGATGGCCTCGTGGGGCACCGTCCCCCGGTGGTGGTGAAAGACCCCACCGGGCCTGAGGCGCACCAGGAAGGCGCGCCCCTTTTGGTCTTTGAGGAGAACGAGCCCGCCTTCCACCCCGCCCACTTTAGCGGGCGAGCTCCAGGTAGTCCAGCACCTGGGCCAGGTCAAAGGGGTTGGGCACCTTGTAGGGCCCGGCGAAGACCGTGGGGGTTCCCCTAAGGCCCAGGCGGAGGGCCAAAGCCCGCTCCTCTTCCACCCGCTTCCGCACCTCCGGGCTTTGCAGGCAGCGGGCGAAGGCCTCCCCGTCCAGGCCCAGGGCCCGGGCCAGGCCCAGGTAGTCCCCCAGCCTGCCCGCCATGAGGAGGTCGTGGTAGGGCCAGAAGACCCCCTGCTCCTGGGCGCACTCGCTGGCGTGGGCGGCGGGGAGGGCCTCGGGGTGGATCTCGCTGAGGGGGAAGTGGCGGTAGCTCAAGCGGAGCTCCCCCTCCTGGGCCCTGGCCTTCAGGGCGGGCAGGACCTCCCGGGCCAGGCGCTGGCAGTAGGGGCACTGGAAGTCGGAGAAGACCCGGAGAAAAGGCCCCTTCTGCCCAAGGACCAGGCGGTCTTGGCCGAAGGCGCTCTCGGGGACGCTTCTCGGGAGGAGGCGGGCCTGGAATGGGCTTGGGTAGAGCTCTAGGAGGAAGTCCTCGCCCAGGTTCAGCGTGAGGCGCCTGCCCTTCAGGGCCTCCTTGTTCTTGGCGTACCAGTCCAAGAAGGCCTGGCCGAAGGGCATCCCCGTGCCCTTTTCCAGGAAGCGGGCCAGGAAGGAGGCGTTCTCGGGCCCCCGGTAGGTGGCCGAGAGGAGGCGACCCCCTTTGGCCTCCACCTCCACCCTGGCCCCCGAGGGAAGGGGCCTCAGGGCCTTCTGGAAGGCCTCCACCGGGCGGCCGATCTGGGCCAGGGCCAGGCCCAGGAGGAAGGCGAGGGGAAAAAGCCGCCTCATACCCGGAAGAAGGCCTCCACCGGCAGGACGAAGACCACGGCTCCCCCCACCTGGACCTCCACCGGCTGGGCCAGAAAGGGGTCGGGGGCCTCGGAGAGGGGGAGGCCCCGGGTGACCAGGCGGGTGCGGGTGCGGCACTTCTCCCGGATGAGCTCCAGGGCCTCCTCCACCCGGTCGTCCTCGAGGCCGATGAGGAGCGTGGTGTTCCCCTCCCTGAGGAAGCCCCCGGTGGAGGCCAGCTTGGTGGACTGGAGCCCCCGCTCCAAGAGGGCCTTGGTGAGCCCGGGGGCGTCCGTGTCCTGGACGATGGCCACGATGAGCTTCATTGGGCCCTATTGTACACCCCGTGCCACTCCTGAAGGCTTCGCACCCCTAGGGGCTTTTCCCGGGCCCTCAGGATGGCCTTGAGGCTCCAGAGGGCCCCTTCCTCCGTGGTGATGAAGGGAAGCCCCGCCTCCACCGCCCGTCTTAGCTCCGGGTGGGGGATGAGGCTGATGAGGAGGTCGTACTCGCCCTCGCTTAGGGCGAAGCCCGCCTCCCGGTAGGCCTCCTTGAGGGCCTCCACCCCTTCTCCCTCGCCGATGAAGCGGACCCTTCCCGAGAGGGGAAGCCTCTGCCCGGCCCCCAGCTGGGCTTTGTAGTAGGCCAGGTAGGGGTCCTCGTCCAGGCCCATGCTCTCCCCGGTGGAGCGCATCTCGGGCCCCAGGACGGGGATGACCCCGGGGAACTTGAGCCAGGGGATGACCACCTCCTTCACCGCGTAGTAGGGGGGCACGGGGTCCAGGTCCCGCACGCCGAGCTCCTTCAGGCTTTTGCCCACGGCGATCAGGGCCGCCAGCTTGGCCAAGGGCACGCCGATGGCCTTGGAGACGAAGGGGACGGTGCGGGAGGCCCTTGGGTTGGCCTCGAGGATGTAGACCTCCTCGCCCAGCACGGCGTACTGCACGTTCAAAAGCCCCCGGACCCCCAGGGCCAGGGCCAGGCGCCGGGTGTAGGCCCTGACCTTTTCCAGGGCCTCCCGGGAGAGGTGGACGGGGGGCAGGACCGTGGCCGAGTCCCCCGAGTGGACCCCGGCCCGCTCCACGTGCTCCATCACCCCGGCGATCATGACCTCCTCCCCGTCGGAGAGGGCGTCCACGTCCAGCTCCAAGGCCCCTTCCAGGTAGCGGTCCAGCAGGATGGAGGGCCTCTCCTGGAGGGGCCCGTAGACCTCCTCCAGGTAGCGCTTAAGCTCCTCCTGGCTCCTCAGGACCCGCATGGCCCGCCCCCCCAGGACGTAGCTGGGCCGGGCGAGGAGGGGGAAGCCCACCTCCTTCGCAAGCTCCAGGGCCTCCTCCGGGCTTTTCGCCACCCTCCCCTCGGGCTGGGGGATGCCGAGGCCCTGGCAGAGGCGATGGAAGGCCTCCCGGTCCTCGGCCTGGTGGATGGCCTGGAAGGGGGTGCCGAGAAGCCTGACCCCGGCCTCCTCCAGGCCCTGGGCCAGCTTCAGGGGGGTCTGCCCCCCCAGGGTGGCGATCACCCCCAGGGGCTTCTCGTGCTCCACCAGGTTGAGGACGTCCTCCAGGGTCAAAGGCTCAAAGTAGAGGCGGTCGGCGGTGTCGTAGTCGGTGGAGACGGTCTCGGGGTTGGAGTTCACCATGATGGTCTCGTAGCCCGCCTCCTTCAGGGCCCAGACCGCGTGGACCGTGGCGTAGTCAAACTCCACCCCCTGGCCGATCCGTATGGGCCCCGAGCCCAGGATGACCACCTTGGGCTTCTTTGAGGGCCAGACCTCGTCTTCCAGCTCGTAGGTGGAGTAGTGGTAGGGGGTGTAGGCCTCAAACTCGGCGGCGCAGGTGTCCACGGTCTTGTAGACGGGGACCACGCCCAAGGCTTTGCGCTCGGCCCGGACCTCGGCCTCCTTTTTCCCAAGAAGCTCCCCGATCCGGGCATCGGAGAGCCCTAGGCCCTTGTAAAAGCGCCAGGCCTCCCGGTCCCTTGGCGGGTGGTCCTGGAGCCAGGCCTCGGCCTCCACGATCTCCCGCATCTGGTGCAGGAACCAGGGGTCAATCCGGGTGGCCTGGTGAAGCTCCTCCACCCCCATCCCCCGCCTGAGGAGCTCCAGCACGGCGTAGATGCGGTCGGGGTTGGGGTAGAGCTTCTTCTCCAGCGCTTCGGTCTTCACCCCCGCCAACGCCCGCACATCCCGCTCCAGGCCCCGCAGGGCCTTCATCAGGGCCTCCTTGAAGGTCCGGCCCATGGCCATCACCTCCCCCACGGACTTCATCTGGGTCCCGAGCTCGTCCTTCAGGCCTCCTAGGGTGTTGGGGAGGTCCTGGAACTTCTCAAAGGCGAAGCGGGGGATCTTGACCACCACGTAGTCAATGGTGGGCTCAAAGGAGGCCGGGGTCTTGCGGGTGATGTCGTTGGGAAGCTCGTCCAGGCGGTAGCCCACGGCGAGGAGGGCGGCGATCTTGGCGATGGGGAAGCCGGTGGCCTTGGAGGCGAGGGCGCTTGAGCGGGAGACCCTGGGGTTCATCTCAATGACCACCTGGCGGCCCGTCTTGGGGTCCACGGCGAACTGGATGTTGGAGCCGCCGGTGTCCACCCCGATCTCCCGGATCACCGCCTTGGCGGCGTCCCGCATCCTTTGGTACTCCACGTCGGAGAGGGTCTGGGCGGGGGCCACGGTGATGGAGTCCCCGGTGTGGACCCCCATGGGGTCCACGTTCTCAATGCTGGTGATGATGACCACGGTGTCGGCGTGGTCCCGCATCACCTCCAGCTCAAACTCCTTCCAGCCCAGCACCGACTCCTCCACCAAAGCGGTGTGGACCGGGGAGAGGGCCAGGCCCCGGGCCAGGACCTCCTTGAGCTCCCCTTCGTCTTTGGCGATGCCGCCCCCGGTGCCCCCTAGGGTGAAGGAGGGGCGCACCACCACGGGAAAGCCCACCTCCCGGGCGAAGTGGAGGCCCTCTTCCACGCTGGCCACCATCTTTCCCCGGGGCACCTTCAGGCCGATCTTCCGCATGGCCTTCTGGAAGGCCTCCCGGTCTTCTCCCTTCCGGATGGCCTCGGCGTTGGCCCCGATGAGCTCCACGCCGTAGCGCTTGAGAATCCCCTCCTCGTGGAGGGCCATGGAGAGGTTGAGGGCCGTCTGCCCGCCCAGGGTGGGGAGGAGGGCGTCCGGGGCCTCCTTGGCGATGACCTTCTCCAGGGCCTCAAGGGTGAGGGGCTCCACGTAGGTCCTCTCGGCCAGGTCGGGGTCGGTCATGATGGTGGCGGGGTTGGAGTTCACCAGGATGGCCTCGTAGCCCGCGCCCCGGAGGGCCTTCAACGCCTGGGTACCCGAGTAGTCAAACTCGGCGGCCTGGCCGATGGTGATGGGCCCGGAACCGATGATGAGGATTTTCCTGAGGTCTCTTCTCGGCGGCATCGCGTACCCGGGGGACAAGCTTAGCACAGAGGGCTTCCGGGGCCAAGGGGGTTTGGCAAAGGTATGCGCTTTGGCCCGGGAAGTTGTGCATAAAGTTGCGAACACGCGGGGGAGGGGTTCGGTATACTGACCCCATGCGCAAGGTGCGCCCCGAGGAGCTCCCCGCCCTTCTGGAGGCCGGGGTCAAGGTGGTGGACGTGCGCCCCCCAGAGAAGCGGGGGACCCCTTTGCCCTTCCCCGCCGAGTGGGTACCCCTGGAGAAGATCCAAAAGGGGGAGCACGGCCTGCCTAAGGTTCCCCTCCTCCTCGTATGCGAGAGGGGGCTTTTGAGCCAGGTGGCCGCCCTCTACCTGGAGGCGGAAGGGTACGAGGCCATGAGCCTGGAGGGCGGCCTCAAGGCCTTGACGGGGGGGAGATAGCCCCTTAGAATGGCGGATGCTGAGCGTGGTGAGCGTAGCTCAGCTGGTCAGAGCACCGGACTGTGGATCCGGGGGTCATGGGTTCAAGTCCCATCGCTCACCCCAATCCCGCCACCCCGAAAGGGGTGGTATTTTAGAGGAGGGCCTCGCCCTCCTTGCGAGGATGGCGGAACCGGTAGACGCGCCGGACTTAGGATCCGGTGGGGCAACCCGTGCGGGTTCAAGTCCCGCTCCTCGCACCAAAAGGGCGGGGCCCTGCTCTTGCGAGGTGGGGCGTGGCGGAGATCCTGGAGCGTTCCGGCTATCTGGTGAAGGTCCGGGTTGTGGTTCCGGCGGAGGAGGTGGAGGCCAGGTACCAGGCCCTGCTGAAGGACCTGGCCAAAAGGGTCAGGATCCCGGGCTTCCGCCCCGGCAAGGCCCCCCTCAAGGTGGTGGAGGCCCGGCTTGGGCGGGAGGAGCTTCTTAAGGACCTCAAGGAGCGCCTGGTGGAGGAGACCTACCCCGAGGCCGTCCGGGAGCTGGGCCTTTTGCCCGTGGCCGCCCGGGTGGTGGAGGAGGAGCTTAAGGAAGGGGAGGGTTTCCGCTACGTGGCCGAGGTGGAGAACTACCCCGAGGTGAGGCTTCCCGACTGGCGGAGCTTCTCCCTGGAGGTGCCTCCCCCTGAGGTCACGGAGGAGATGGTGGACAAGGCCCTGGAGGAGCTCCGGCACCGCTACGCCGAGCTTGTCCCCGTGGACCGGGAGGCCAGGGAAGGGGACCACGTTTTCGTCCGCACCGAGGAGGGGGTGGAGTTCCCCATTGACCTCTCCAAGGCCCTGCCCCACGTGCGGGAGGCCCTTTTGGGCAAGAGGGCGGGGGAGGTGGTCATGGTCCCCGTCCTGAACGAAGAAGGCGAGAAGGTGCGGGAGGCGCGCACCGAGATCCTGGAGGTCAAGACCCTGGAGCTTCCCGAGCTGGACGAGGAGTTCGCCAAGACCCTCGAGGCCGAAAGCCTGGAAGACCTGAGGGCCAAGGTGCGCCAAAGCCTCGAGGCCCAGGCCCAAAGGGCCTACCAGGAGGCCCGGGAGCGGGCCCTCTTGGAGAAGCTGGCGGAGGGGCTGGAGGCCGAGATCCCCCCCTCCATGGTGGAGGCCGAGGAGCGCCACCTCCTGGAGCATTTGGCGGAGGACCTCTACCGGCAGGGCGTGACCCTGGAGGCCTACCTGAAGGCCCTGGAGGAGAAGGGGGAGCTAGAAAAGTTCAAGGAGGAGCTCCGCCAGGAGGCCCTGAAGCGGGTCAGGCGCTCCCTGGCCAAGGAGAAGCTGGCCGAGGAGCTGAAGCCCGAGGTCACCGAGGAGGAGTGGCAGGCCTACCTGCAGGCGGTGGCCCGCTCCTACGGCATGGGTCTGGCCGAGCTCAAGCGGGAGTTCGGCGAGCGGGGCCTCGCCCGCCTGCGGGCGGCCTACGTCCAGGACAAGGCCCTTCGCGAGGCCCTGGCCCAGATCTGATGCCACCCCATGCTGGCCCAAGCCAGCATGGGGGCTCCGGCAAAGGGTTCCTGGGGAAGTCGCCAGGCATGGTGGGCCGAAGGAAACAAGGGCAAGGGTATGGTTCCATTGGTGGCCCAGGGGGGTTTCCCCCTGGGCTTGCCGCTACAATAGGAGGCGGTATGGTGATCCCGTATGTCATTGAGCAGACCGCCCGCGGGGAGCGGGTCTACGACATCTACTCCCGCCTCCTCAAAGACCGCATCATCTTCCTGGGCACCCCCATAGACGCCCAGGTGGCCAACGCCATCGTGGCCCAGCTCCTCTTCCTAGACGCCCAGAACCCCAACCAGGAGATCCGCCTCTACATCAACTCCCCCGGCGGGGAGGTGGACGCCGGCCTCGCCATCTACGACACCATGCAGTTCGTCCGGGCCCCTGTTTCCACCATCGTCATCGGCATGGCGGCCAGCATGGCGGCGGTGATCCTGGCGGCGGGGGAGAAGGGGCGCCGCTACGCCCTGCCCCACGCCAAGGTCATGATCCACCAGCCCTGGGGCGGGGTCCGGGGCACGGCCAGCGACATCGCCATCCAGGCCCAGGAGATCCTCAAGGCCAAGAAGCTTTTGAACGAGATCCTGGCCCAGCACACGGGCCAGCCGCTGGAGAAGGTGGAGCGGGACACGGACCGCGACTACTACCTCTCGGCCCAGGAGGCCCTGGAGTACGGCCTCATTGACCAGGTGGTGACCCGTGAAGAAGCCTAGGCCTTTCTGCAGCTTCTGCGGCCTCCGCCCTCCGGAGACGGGTCGGCTCCTGGAAAGCCCCATTGACGAGGTCTACATCTGCGAGGACTGCGTGGAAAGGGCCCAGGAGATCCTCCGCCAGGGGGAGAGGCCCAAAGGCCCCACGCGCCTGCCCAAGCCCCAGGAGATCAAGGCCCACCTGGACCAGTACGTGGTGGGGCAGGAGGCGGCCAAGCGGGCCCTTTCGGTGGCCGTCTACAACCACTACAAGCGCCTCCTCCACCCCGAGGCGGAGATCGGCAAGTCCAACATCCTCCTCATCGGCCCCACGGGCACCGGCAAGACCCTTCTCGCCGAGACCCTGGCCCGCTTCCTGGAGGTTCCCTTCGCCATCGCCGACGCCACCACCCTCACCGAGGCGGGGTACGTGGGGGAGGACGTGGAGAACGTGATCCTGCGCCTTTTGCAGAACGCCGACTTTGACGTGGCCCGGGCGGAGATGGGCATCGTCTACATTGACGAGATTGACAAGATTGCCCGCAAGTCGGAAAACCCCTCCCTCACCAGGGACGTCTCCGGCGAGGGCGTCCAGCAGGCCCTCCTCAAGATCATTGAGGGCACCATCGCCAACGTCCCCCCCCAGGGGGGCAGGAAGCACCCCCACCAGGAGTTCATCCCCGTCAACACCAAGAACATCCTCTTCATCCTGGGCGGGGCCTTTGAGGGGCTGGAGAACATCGTCAAGGCCCGCACCGAGCGCACCACCATCGGCTTCACCCGCCCTAGGGCCAAGGAGGAGCCCATGGAGGTCATCCCCGAGGACCTGGTGAAGTTCGGCCTCATCCCCGAGTTCGTGGGCCGGGCCCCCCTGATCGTCCAGCTCCACCCCTTGGGCGAGGAGGACCTGGTGCGCATCCTCACCGAGCCCAAAAACGCCCTGGTCAAGCAGTACCAGGCGCTTCTGCGCATGGAGGGGATTGAGCTCCGCTTCACCCAGGCCGCCCTCCGGGAGATCGCCAGGCGGGCCCTCAAGCGGGGCACGGGGGCTCGCGGCCTTAGGGCCATCCTGGAGAAGACCATGGTGGACCTCATGTTTGAGGCCCCGGGAAGCGGGGTGCGGGAGATCGTCATAGACCTTCCCCACCTGGACCAGCCCCTGAAGGCCCTCGAGGAGGCCAGGCTGAGACAAGCCTCCTAAGGGGCCACCCAGTGCTCTAGCCTCCGCTACGCCCTTTTGGGGCCCCCGCCGCGGGGCACATACACCCTTGCTTTCTGTTTTCTTCGGTCCGCCATCCCGGCAACTTCCCGAGGGACCTTTGGCCGGGGCCCCCATGCTGGCTTGGGCCAGCATGGGGTGGCATTAGCCCTCCAGCTTCCTCAAAAGCTCCTCCTTGAGGGCGAAGAGCCTCTCCGTGAGGGAGACGTGGTAGGTGTGGGGGTTCACCAGGCGGCGCACCCCGGGGTCCAGCCGGGCCACGTCCCGGTCCCGCCGGGCCCTCAGTTCGTTTATGGAGAGGGGCGGGAAGAGGCGCTTGCCCCCTCGGAAGGCCTCCACCAGAAGGGGCTCGAGGGTGAAGGCCCCGGGGCTCAGGACCCGCCTCTTGGTGGGGTCCGTGGGGTGGCGCAGGGTGAGGGGCCTGTCCTCCCGCACCTCCTCCTCGGCCAGGGCCAGGAGGTCGGCGGTGGCCAGGCCCCTTTCGTCGTAGACCCGGTAGACCCGCTTGTGGCCGGGGTTCAGGATCTTTTCCAGGGAGTCTGAGATCTTGATGGCGGGGGCCCAGGCGCCGTTTTCCCTTATGGCCACCAGCTTGTAGACCCCTCCCAGGGCGGGGTAGCCCCAGGAGGCCACCATCCGGGTGCCCACCCCAAAGACCAGGCGCTTCAGGAGGGCCTCCGGCTCCACCCCGTAGCGGGGGGCCTCCTCCAGGATCTGGCTCTTGATCTGCCAGATGACCAGCTCGTCCAGGTCTCCCGAGAGGACGATCAGGGCCTCGGGGAAGCCTGCTTTGTCCAGTTCCCGGGCCACCTGGATGGCCAGGTAGGCCAGGTCGCCCGAGTCTATCCTGACCCCCACGGGCCGGTGGCCCCTTTTGCGCAAGGCCTCAAAGACCTTGATGGCGTGGGGCAGGCCCGAGTGCAGGGTGTCCACGGTGTCCAGAAGGAGGATGGTGTCATCGGGGAAGACCTCGGCGAAGGCCTGAAAGGCCTCCTCCTCCGAGTGGCCCAGGGCCAAAAAGGCCTGGACCAGGCTGTGGGCGTGGGTGCCGGAGGAGGGGAGGCCCAGGAGGTGGGAGAGGGAGACGGCGCTGGAGCGGTCGGCCCCGCCGATCAGGCTTGCCCGGGTGGCGCTCTCCCCCCCCTTGCTGGGGGCCCGCCGCAGGCCGAACTCCAGCACCACCGCCTCTCCGGCCGCCTCCCGTACCCGGCTGGCCTTGGTGGCCACCAGGGTCTCGTAGTTGATGCGGTTGAGGAGGGCGGTCTCCAGAAGCTGGGCCTGGAGGAGGGGCCCCTCCACGCTGATGAGGGGGACCTGGGGGTGGGCCACCCGGCCCTCGAGGTGGGCCCTCACGGTCAGGCCGGAAAACCCCCCCATCGCCTTCAGGTAGGCCAGGTAGTCCTCGGAAAAAAGGGGCCTGCCCGAGCGGCTTTTGAGGGCCCGGAGGGCATTGAGCTCCGCCTCGCCAAACCGGGCCTCCTCCATCCAGGAAAGGAGGGGGTCCAGCCCGGCGAAGACCGTGTAGCCCGCCTGGTGGGCCCCGTAGTCGGGGTTTCTTCGGTAGAAGGCCTCAAAGAGGGCTTCGCGCTCGTGGAGGCCCATCCGGAAGTAGACCTGGCCCATGGTGAGCTGGTAGAGGTCGGTGTAGAGGATGCCGAAGGGGTCCATGGGGGTAGCATAGCCCCTCCCTTCCGGCTACACTAGCGGGATATGGTGGAGGTCCACACCTGCAGTCCCGGCTGCCGCCACCACCTGGGTGGGGCGGGCTGGGGCGAGGCTCCCCTGGTGCGCCTGGGCTACAACAAGGAGGCCCGGGCCCGCAAGTTCCCCTACCTGAAGGCCCTTCTGGAAAGACCGGTCATCTTTGACGGGGCCATGGGGACCGAGCTTCAGAAGCGGGACCTGACCCCGGAGGACTACGGGGGGGAGGCCTACTACGGCTGCCCCGAGGTCCTGAACGCCACCCGGCCCGAGGTCATCCGGGAGATCCACCTGGCCTACCTGGAGGCGGGGGCCGAGGTGGTAGAGACCAACACCTTCGGGGCGCTCCGCCATGTTTTGGCCGAGTACGGGCTGGGCCATAGGGCCGAGGAGCTCGCCTACCTGGGGGCCAGGCTCGCCAAGGAGGCCGCCGAGCCCTACGGGGCCTTCGTGGCCGGGGCCTTGGGGCCGGGGACCAAGCTCATCTCCCTGGGCCAGATCACCTGGGACGAGCTTTTTGCGGCCTACAAGGAGGCGGTGCGGGGGCTCCTTAGGGGCGGGGTGGACCTGGTCCTTCTGGAGACCGCCCAGGACATCCTCCAGGTGCGGTGCGCCGTCTTGGCCGCCCGGGAGGCCATGGCCGAGGTGGGGCGGGAGGTGCCCCTCCAGGTCCAGGTGACCATTGAGGCCACGGGCACCATGCTGGTGGGCACCGACGAGCAGGCGGCCCTGGCGGCCCTGGAGAGCCTACCCATAGACGTGGTGGGGATGAACTGCGCCACGGGCCCCGACCTCATGGACAGCAAGATCCGCTACTTCGCCAAGAACAGCACCCGCTTCGTCTCCTGCCTTCCCAACGCCGGCCTGCCCCGCAACGAGGGGGGGAAGGTGGTCTACGACCTCACCCCCGAGGAGCTGGCCCGGTGGCACCGCAAGTTCGTGGCCGAGTACGGGGTGAACGCCGTGGGGGGGTGTTGCGGCACGGGGCCGGAGCACATCCGGCGCGTGGCCGAGGCGGTGAGGGGGCTTCCCGCCCCAGGGCGCCCCAAGGCCTTTCCCCCGCAGGTGGCCTCCTTGTACCTGGCGGTGCCCCTCAAGCAGGAGGCGAGCGTCTTCCTGGTGGGGGAGAGGCTGAACGCCACGGGGAGCAAGCGCTTCCGGGAGATGCTCTTTGGGAGGGACCTCGAGGGCATCCTGGCCCTGGCCCGGGAGCAGGTGGAGGAGGGGGCCCACGCCCTGGACCTCAGCGTGGCCTGGACGGGGCGGGACGAGCTAGAGGACCTCCAGTGGCTTCTTCCCCATCTGGCCACGGCGGTCACCGTGCCCTTCATGGTGGACTCCACTTCCCCAGAGGCCATGGAGCTGGCCCTGAAGCACCTGCCGGGCCGGGTCCTCCTCAACTCCGTGAACCTGGAGGACGGCCCGGAGAAGTTTGACCGCGTGGCCTCCCTGGCCAAGGCCCACGGGGCGGCCCTGGTGGCCCTCGCCATCGACGAGAAGGGCATGGCCAAGACCAGGGAGGAGAAGGTCCGGGTGGCCCTCAGGATGTACGAGCGCCTCACCCTTCACCACGGCTTCCGCCCCGAGGACCTCCTCTTTGACCTCCTCACCTTCCCCATCACCCAAGGGGACGAGGAAAGCCGCCCCCTGGCCCGGGAGACCCTCCTGGCCATGGAGGAGCTTAAGGAGAGGCTTCCCGGGGTGGGGTTCATCCTGGGGATTTCCAACGTCTCCTTTGGCCTCAAGCCCAGGGCCAGGCGGGTGCTGAACTCGGTTTTTCTGGACGAGGCCAGGAAGCGGGGCCTCACCGCCGCCATCGTGGACGCCGGCAAGATCCTGCCCATAGCCCAGATCCCCGAGGAGGCCTACGCCTTGGCCCTGGACCTCATCCACGACCGGCGGCGGGAGGGCTATGACCCCCTCTTCGCCTTCATGGCCTACTTTGAGGCCCACCGGGAGGACGTGGGCGCCAAGGAGGATGCCTTTTCCGCCTTGCCCCTTCCGGAGAGGCTGAAGCGGCGCGTGGTGGAGGGGCGGAAGGGGGGCCTCGAGGCCGATCTGGAGGAGGCCCTCAAGGCCGGGTATAGGCCCCTAGACCTCATCAACGGCCCCCTCCTCGAGGGGATGAAGGAGGTGGGGGAGCTCTTCGGAGCGGGAAGGATGCAGCTTCCCTTCGTCCTCCAAGCGGCTGAGGTCATGAAGCGGGCGGTGGCCTTCCTGGAGCCCCACATGGAGAAGCGGGGAGAGGGCAAGGGCAAGATGGTCCTGGCCACGGTGAAGGGGGACGTGCACGACATCGGCAAGAACCTGGTGGACATCATCCTTACCAACAACGGTTACCAGGTGATCAACCTGGGCATCAAGGTGCCCATTGAGGAGATGCTGAAGGCGGTGGAGGAGCACAGGCCCCACGCCCTGGGCATGTCGGGCCTCCTGGTCAAGAGCACCGTGGTCATGAGGGAGAACCTGGAGTACATGGCGGAAAGGGGCTACACCCTCCCCGTCATCCTGGGCGGGGCGGCCCTCACCCGCGCCTACGTGGAGGAGCTGAAGGCCATCTACCCCAACGTCTACTACGCCGAGGACGCCTTTGAGGGCCTGAGGCTCATGGAGGAGCTCACCGGCCACGCTCCCCCTGAGCTCACCCGGCGGGAGGTCAAGGGGCGGGAGGCTCCCCTTCCCCAGTTGGAGGTGAAGGCCAAGCCCGTGGGCGAGCCCGCCTTCATCCCTCGCCCGCCCTTTTTCGGGGTGCGGAAGGAGGAGGGATTGGACCTCCACACCATCGCCCACTACGTCAACAAGCTGGCCCTTTACCGGGGCCAGTGGGGCTACAGCCGAAAGGGCCTCTCCCGGGAGGCCTGGCAGGCCCTGGTGGAAAGGGAGGCGGAGCCCGTATTCCGGAGGCTCCTTAAGGAGGCCAGGGAAGAGGGGTGGCTTAGGCCTAGGGTCCTCTACGGCTTCTTCCCCGTGGCCCGGGAAGGGGAGGAGCTTTTGGTGTTCAACCCAGAGACGGGGGAGGTCTTGGAGCGCTTCCCCTTTCCCCGGCAGAAGGGCGGGGGGCTATCCCTGGTGGACTACTTCCGCCCCCGCTTCGCCCCGCCTTTGGGGGACGAGGCGGCCTGGATGCCCGAGGCCGCCTTCCGGGCAGGGGCGCGGGACGTCCTAGGGGTGCAGCTCGTCACCATGGGGGAGGAGCCTTCCCTCAAGGCCAAGGCCCTTTTTGAAAGTGGGGCCTACCAGGACTACCTCTTCGTCCACGGCTTCAGCGTGGAGATGACCGAGGCCCTGGCGGAGTACTGGCACAAGAGGATGCGGCAGATGTGGGGCATCGCGGGGAAGGACGCCACCGACGTCCGCAAGCTCTTCCAGCAGGGCTACCAGGGGGCCCGTTACTCCTTCGGCTACCCCGCCTGCCCAGACCTTTCCGACCAGGCCAAGCTGGACCGCCTCATGGACTTTTCCCAGATCGGGGTGGGGCTGACGGAGAGCTACCAGCTCGTCCCCGAGCACAGCACCAGCGCCCTGGTGGTCCACCACCCCGAGGCCCGCTACTTCAGCGTGGACTGACCCTTTTCCTTCGGCCCACCATGCCCGGTAACTGGCCCCCATGCTGGCTTGGGCCAGCATGGGGTGGCATTAGACCCACCAGGCGACGGGGCGGGTGGGGAAGGCCCTGGGGGCCACGGCCTCCCCCTTGGGGTGGCGCTCCATGGCGTAGTGGGGGAAGGCGTAGACCTCGAGGACCTCCTCCACCAGGTTCACCAGCCAGACCTCGGGGATGCCCGCCTTCTGGTAGAGGGGAAGCTTCAGGGCGCGGTCCTGGACCAGGGTGGTGTCCGCGATCTCCACCAAAAGGAGAACGTCTTCGGGGCCGGGGTCCTGCTCCCGGTAGGCCTCCAGGGGAGGGCGGAGGAGGGCCAGGTCCGGGATGGGCTCCGAGTCGGCGGAGAGGGCCAAGGGGCACTGGACCATGACCACGGCCTCCTCGCCGAAGGCTTCCTGAAAGACCCTGTCCAGGTGCATCACGTAGAGCCGGTGCTTTTTCCCCATGGGCGACACGGCGTACACCTCTCCCTCGAGGAGCTCCACCCGTTCGGGGAGAGCCCCCGCCTCGTAGGCCTTGTGGTAGGCCTCCACCGTGAAGCGGTGCTTGACCATCTCCCCTGAGTATACTCTGGCCGTGCTGGGCCTCTTTCAGGCCGCGAGGGCCCTGGGCCTCCGCCCGGCCCTCCTGGAGTCCTTGGGGCCAAAGACCCCCTTTTCCCGGCTCTCCCTCCTGGGGCTAAAGCCCCGGCACCGCCTCGAGGTCCTGGAAGGGCGGCTCTACCTGGACGGGCGGAGGGTGGGGGAGGCCCTGGACCTTTTCCGCCACCTGGAAAGGGGCCTGGGGCGGGGCTTCTTCCCCGCCTGGATGGGCTTTTTCGCCTACGAGTTCGCCCGCCACCTAGGGCTTCCCACCCATCCGTCCGTGCCCGGCCTCCCCGAGGCCGCCTTCTTCTACTACCCCGAGGGCTTCGCCTTCCTGGAGGGGCGGCTTGTGGAAAGGCCCGCCCTCCCCATCCGGCCTTCCCCCTACCTCCCCCCGCCCTTGCCGCCCCTTCGCCTCCATAGCGACTACCCCAAGGCCCGCTTCCTGGAGGGGGTGAGGGAGGTCCAGGAGCGGATCCGGGCCGGGGTGGTCTACCAGGTAAACCTCTCCCACCGCTTCCGGGCCCAGGGCGCTCTGGACCCCCTGGCCCTTTACGCCCGCCTCCGGGCCCAAAACCCCTCCCCCTTCATGGGGCTTCTGGAGGGGGAAGGCTGGGCGGTGGTCTCGGGGAGCCCGGAGCGGCTTTTCCAGAAGGTGGGGGCCAGGGTCTTGACCCGGCCCATCGCCGGGACCAGGCCCCGGGGGCGGGAGGAGGCCGAGGACCTCCGCCTGGAGGAGGAGCTCCTCTCTTCCCCCAAGGAGCGGGCCGAGCACGCCATGCTGGTGGACCTCCTGCGCAACGACCTGGCCAAGGTGGCCCTACCGGGCACAGTGAGGGTAAGGGAGCTTTTCACCGTGGAGCGCTACGCCCACGTCATGCACCTGGTCTCCGAGGTGGAGGGGTACACCCGGGCCTCGTTGGGGGAGGTCTTCGCCGCCCTCTTCCCCGGGGGGACCATCACCGGGGCCCCCAAGGGAACGGTCATGGAGGCCATCCGGGACCTGGAGCCCGTGCCCCGAGGGGCCTACACCGGGAGCCTGGGGTACGTCTCGGGGAGGGGGGCGGACTTCAACATCCTCATCCGCTCCATGTATCAGGTGAAGGAGACCCTTTACTTCTCCGCCGGGGCCGGAGTAGTCATCGCCTCTGACCCCGATAGGGAGTACGAGGAGACCCTCCACAAAGCCGAGGGGCTCCTGAGGGCCCTTACGGGGGGCAGGCCGGGAAGCCCCCTGGCCCCGCCCAAGCCCACCGCCAGGTGGGCTCCCCCGCCCCCTCCCCGCCGCCTCGAGGCCCGGGTCCTCTTCCTGGAAAACCGGGACTCCTTCAGCCACAACCTGGTGGACTACCTGCGGGCCCTGGGGGCGGAGGTGGAGGTGGTGGACCAGGAGGAGGCCCCCAGGTTTTCCGGCTTCACCCACCTCCTGGTGGGCCCGGGGCCCAAGGACCCCTATAGGGCGGGAAGGGTCCTGGAGTGGACCGAGAGGGCCTTGGAGGAGGGCATTCCCTTCCTGGGGGTCTGCCTGGGCCACCAGGCCCTGGGGGTGGCCCTGGGGGCGGAGCTTTACCGGGAGGCCCCGGTTCACGGGGAGGCCCACCCCATCCACCACGCGGGGGAGGCCCTCTTCCGGGGCCTTCCCAACCCCCTGCCCTTCGCCCGCTACCACTCCCTGGCCTTAAGGCGCCTGCCCCCCGCCCTCCGCCTCCTGGCCTGGACGGAGGACGGGGTGCCCATGGCCATCTGGGACGGCAAGGTGGCCTTTGGGGTCCAGTTCCACCCGGAAAGCATCCTCTCCCCCTGGGGCATGGAGCTACTCGCCCGCTTTTTGGAGGTGGGATGAAGCGGGTGCTCCTTTCGGGCAAGCCCTTCGCCGAGCCCCTTCCCGAGGGCTTTCTTTACCACGGGTATAGCGTCTTCACCACCTTGAGGGCCGAGGGGGGAAGGCCCCTTTGGCTACCGGACCACCTGGCCCGCCTCCGCCGCCACGCCGAGGCCTTGGGCCTTGGCTACCCCGGGGACGAGGCCTTTTTGCAGGACCTGGAGGTCCTCCTCGCCGCCTTTCCCCAGGCCCCCTGCCTACGCCTTCGCCTCACCGTGGGGGAGGGGGTGTGGCTCTCCGAGGCCAGGCCCTACGCCCCCTTGCCCCGGGCCCTCTACCGGGAGGGGGTGCGGGCCCACCTGACCCCTTACCGGGTCCACCCGGACCTCTTCCCCTACAAGACGGGCAACTACCTGCCCTACCGCCTGGCCCTGGAGGAGGCAAGGAGGCGGGGCGCCTTTGAGGGCCTCCTCCTGGACGAGAAGGGGCACGTGGTGGACGGGAGCCGCACCAGCCCCTTGCTCTTTCGGAAGGGCACCCTCTACCTCCTGGAGGGGGGCCTCGAGGGCCTCACCCGGGAGAAGGTGGCCGAGGCGGCCCGGGAGCTTGGGCTAAAGGTGGAGCGGGCCCATTTGCGCCCAGAGGAGCTAGAGGGTGCCCTTCTCCTTGCCGGAAGCGGCGTGGGCCTTTTGCCCGTGGGCAGGCCGCCGGAGGCCCTCTTTCCCCTCATAGAGCGCTTCCTCCCCGCTTGCTATACTGAATAGCGGTACCGCCAGCCCGAAGGCTTTGGGCTGGTAGGCCTTTTTGCACGGGAGGACGCATGAAGAAGCCGGTCTACCTCACCCCAGAAGGCTTCCGCCGCCTTCAGGAGGAGCTGAACCACCTGAAGACCACCAAAAGGCAGGAGATCTCCGCCGACTTTGAGCAGGCCCTGGAGGAGGGGGACCTGCGAGAAAACGCCGGCTACGACGAGGCCAGGCGGGCCATGTGGCAGAACGAGGCCCGCATCGCCCAGCTGGAAGACCTCCTGGCCCGGGCCGTGATCGTGGAGGGGAACGGCTCCTACGACCAGGTGGCCCTGGGGTGCCAGGTGGAGCTGGAGACGGAAAGCGGGGAGAGGCTTTCCCTGGCCATCGTGGGGAGCCACGAGGCCGACATCTTCAGCGGCAAGATCTCCGACGAGTCCCCCTTGGGCCAGGCCCTTTTGGGCAAGAAGGTGGGGGACGTGGTGGAGATCCGGGGCAAGAAGGGGGCCCAGGTCTACACCATCCTGGAGATCAAACCCCTATAGCCTCCGCCGAGCGCAAGGGCCCCAGGCTCTCCTCGGCGTGGGCCTTGAGGGCCAGGAAGAGGCGGTCTAAGGGGGCCTCCTCCAGGTAGGGGAGGGCTTCCCCGCCCTTGAGGTGGAGGACAGCCCTCAGGGCCTCTACCCCTTTTTCCCCCAGGTAGACCCCTTCTTCCCCCAGCCTGCCGCCCTTGAGGCGGAGGCCTGGCCCCAGGAGGTTGGGGGAAAGCCCCCCGGCCTTCAGCACCCGCCAGCCCGCCCAGACCAGGGGGAGGAGGGGCTCTTCGTGCTTGGCGAGGCCCCGGAGGCCGGAGACAAAGACAGGGTAGATCCTGGGAGCGGCCTCGGGGGAGGCCAGGCGGTAGGCCAGCTCGGCCAGAAAGGAGGCGAGGAGGAAGCGCCTGGGCTCCTCTAGGCCGTGGAGCCTGCCTATGAGCTCCGCCTGGGTCAGGGTGGGAAAGCCCTCTTCCTTGGCGTAAAGCTGGAAGCGCACGTGGTGGAAGAGGGAAAGCCTCCCCGTGCGCCCCGTGGGCCTCTGGCCTTTGCGGGCCACCGCCTCGAGGCTCCCCTTGGGCGTGAGGAAGCGCACCAGGAGATCCCCCTGCGCCAGGGGCTTCCTGCCCACCACGATGCCCTCCTCGAGGCGGTACCGCTCCATCTTTTTCAGTGTATGCTGAAGGCATGGAAAGGACCCTGCGCGACATCCTGGAGTGGGTGGTTTTGGGCCTCTTGGTGGTGGTGGGGGTGCTCCTCGCCCTCTGGGTGGGGGGCTGGGTCTTCACCTTCCTGGGCAAGGTCCTCCTGGCCCTCTCCGGGCTTATCTGGACCCTTCTCACCTACGCCATTCCCGTCCTTATCGTGGCCGCCATCGGCTACGGGGTGGTTTACTTCTTGCAGAAGCGCTCCTCCAGCGCCTCCTAGGCCTTTTCAGGGCAATGCCTTGAGAAGCTTCCGGGAAGCGGGCCCTTGCTCCTCGCTTTCCCTTGGCCGGGAAAGCCCCGGGCCCACCTCCTGGGGTCGGCCCCAGGGGCGTACCCCTTCCGCCTCTGGCGGCAGAGGGGCCTTTGCTACACTTATCAGCAAAATTGCGATGCAACCGGCCCTTCTTGCGCTTTGAAAATCAAAGCCCTCTTGCCAGGCCGGCTTTTGGGCCATATTTTGACCTGGTCCAACGTTGCGGTGTGTGCTATACTCCCCCTAACCCGGACCTCCGGGTAGGGACCTTGAAAGCCAGTTCTTCCCTTGGGGATGGGCAATATGCGTTTTTCCATTCTCATCGGCCC
>Ga0080007_1064524_pt1 | contig 52074 bp, 46 predicted proteins | sample OctOCTMetagenome_FD_69210 | JGI IMG/M metagenome (GOLD analysis project Ga0080007, IMG submission 69210) | Hot spring and microbial mat streamer communities from Octopus Spring Streamers, Yellowstone National Park, USA - OCT_B (SPADES... | ecosystem: Environmental > Aquatic > Thermal springs >...
ATCCCGTGTTAACCCTAGGAAGAGGCAGATCTTTGTTATAAGGACTAGCACGAGCGATCTCTCCTCCCTCCTACATATGAAAGGCTATAACGATCTCTATGTGATGCCCTTCACAATGCTTCCCAGAAGGATCTATGTAAAGCCTGAGATCAGAGAGGATAGCTTCTGGGTAGGGCTCTCAGACAATCTCGGAAGACACTATGTACTCGAAGAAGATCCGAAGCCTGAGGAGAACTTCTATAAATACCCCATATACCCAGTCCTATCGAAATACCTAACTCAATTCACAGGAGCATCCCCGGCCTCCATGTGGGCTGGCCACTACGACATGAATCCAATAGATGGACAGCCAGTAATATTCAAGATAGGGAATATAGAGGTTGCTGCCGGCACCTCAGGCTCAGGAATAACGAAGGCAGACGCCATAGGCAGAATAGCATCCGCAGTAGCCCTTGATATAGATGAGGCGGAACTACTTGAGGGAACCAGTCTATCTGAGATATATGGGGCTTGTCAGGGCTATCATAATATCTCCATTCTTCAGCATAACCGAATAGGGATCTGAGAAAATGCCTAGCTCAGCTCTGAGGAACCCATGTTCCTTGCTAAGTACGATATCCTTCACAAACTTATTATCTCCTCCCCTAACTATTTGTGTATGGATAACGCCTTCAGCCGTGATAAGCTTGAGAATGGCTTCTAACTCAACACCCTGGATCTCGATCACCAATTTGAGATTCTCCCCTCTATCCTCTACAGATACTGTGTCACCTATAGAGTAGGTCTCTGTAGATCCTCTGGCTAGGGTAATATCGATCCTAGGTCCTTTGGGAGAGGCTGTTACATAGGTTCTCCCCAACTTAATTGCCTCAATCAAGCCCTTTGGCGTTCCTGAACTTGGTTTTATCCAGGTAGTTGGCTCCCCCACCCTTATCACAGAATCCCTTCTCCCGTGATAATCACTACCTCCTATTGCTGCTGCCCTCAAGCCCTCGCACAACATCGTGTGCCACCAATAGAGGGCCTCTCTATTGCCAAACGCATGCCAAGGACCGTTCCAGACCTCGACAGCGTCAAACCCCCTGATGGACTTATCAGCTAGAGCGCAGCCTATGCAGAGATCCCCAAGATCTCTGAATGGGTGGTTAGCCGATATCACAAGACCCTTTTCATGGGCAGCCTGGACAAGGGATCCAAGCTCTCTAGGCCCCCTCCTAAAGTCGATCCACCCTTCCCCCCATACATTAAGATGACCATAGTAGGTGGTGATCTCTACACCCGGGATCAGGATTAAATTCTCACGTCCTATACCTCTTCCTACGATCTCTAGCTCTTCATGATGGCTAATTGTATTGTGATCTGTGATAGCTATGTAGTCGAGGCCTTGTCTAATAGCATCAAGAGCTATATCGCAGATCGTGTCCACACCATCACTATGAACGCTGTGAGCATGAAGATCTCCTTTAAGCCAGTTTTCAGGAGGCTTCGATCTCTTCTTAGGAGCTGTACATTGGATTCCAGGATTATGTTGTGCTAACCCATCGCAATCCTGTGCTTTTATAGTAACTTGATAGGGGCAATATCCGTTTCTAGGGATTTTTGCTAATCCTAGCATTATTGACCACTCTCCAGGATCTATAGGACCTCTTAGATAGCCTGGAGTAGCTGACTCAGGTGAGAGACGGATCTGTTTCTTGTTTGACCCGCTCCAACCTCTGAAAACCCCTCCAGGCCCTAGCAACCCTATATCTAATATGCACCCAGAATTCTCCGGATATGTATAGCTGATCTCTAGACACTTAACGCTCTCAGGTATGTGGAAATTTATATATATGTAATCACTTTTAAGCTTATCATCCCAGCTAACAGATCCTCTAAATATTAATACTTTCTCAGATGGATCCCTATTCTCCGTAGAGGTAGCAGGCAATTTCTCTATCACCAACACTAATCAGTGGAGGTTTCTTATTAATACATTTATCCATTCTCAGAGGGCACCTAGGATAGAACTTGCATCCGTGTTGCGGGGTGGCAGTATCTTCGTAAATGCTTATCTCCCTACTTTTCAAGATCTTCCTAGTTGGGCGTGGCTTAGGTAGCGATTGTATTAATAATCTAGTATAGGGATGGAGAGGTTCTAGAAGAACCTTCTTGGCAGGGCCTCTTTCGACTATAGAGCCTCTATACATGATAATGATCTCATCGCTTATTCCATATGCTGTGTTAAGATCATGGGTTATATATAGGATCGAGACCCCTTTTCTGTCCCTAAGGTCTTTGAGTATGTATGTGATGGAGGCTCTTATAGACGCATCCAGCATTGAGACTGGCTCATCAGCTACTATAAGCTTAGGTTGAAGAGATATAGCCCTTGCTATCATTACTCTCTGTCTTTCACCACCGCTTAGTTGCCTGGGATATTTACTCAAGACTTTACCAGGATCTAAGCCGACATCCTCAAGACTCTTCCTAATTATTAGATCGATCTCTTGGTTCGAGGTAGCAACTCCTAGCCTCTTTAGAGGGATCCTGAGCACCGTCTCTATTCTGTGAAGGGGGTTAAATGCGGAGTAAGGGTCTTGAAAAACAGCCTGAACCTCTCTTCTATATCTCCTCCATATTTCCCCCCTTAGCCTCTTTAGATCAACACCCCTGTACCTTACAACCCCCTTTGTGGGCTCTTCAAGCCTCAAGATCATCTTGGCCACCGTAGTTTTACCCGAACCGCTTTCCCCCGCTAGCGTAACTACTATCGGTTGATCATCATTAATGGCTATGTTGAAGTCCTCAACAGCTACTATATTTTCCGCTCTGAGGAACTTTCTAACTCTATAGATCTTGTAAACGCTTTCCATCGAGATTAGGATCCCCAAGATCTCACCCGCTCAACTATAGAGGAGACACGCAACACCTCTTCCACCAGATATTTGAATAAGCATGGGCTCCTGGGTATCACATTTGCCAGGGATATAGAAGGGACACCTGGGATGGAATCTGCAGCCCTTAGGAGGATTCACAAGGTCCGGGGGTATTCCCTCTATACTCTTTCGGGGTTTTTCATCTCCTAGTGATGGTATTGATTCTATGAGTAACCTCGTGTATGGATGTAAAGGTTCATTATAGATCTCTTCTGTAGGGCCTACCTCCACGATCTTGCCAGCATACATTATCGCCATCCTATCTGAGAGTTCCGCCTGAACCGCCATGTCGTGGGTGATCAGGATAATTGATGTTCCTCTCTGATCCTTGAGATCCCTCAGGATATTCATGACACCTCTCTGGCTAACCACATCAAGCGCTGTAGTCGGTTCGTCTGCAATCAAGATCTCGGGGTTCATGATAAGAGATAGGGCTATTAAAGTCCTCTGTTTCATTCCTCCGCTAAGCTCGTGGGGGTATCGATCTAGGATCGAGGTTTTGAGCCCCATGGAGCTCAGAATCTCTCTTAACCTCTCCTCAAGCTCTTCCTTTTTGATCTTTAGGCCATGATCCTTGAGCATGTCCATGAACTGATCCCTTATTCTCATAACTGGATTAAGTGAGTTCATAGAACCCTGGGGTACATAAGCTATCTTGGTCATTCTATATAATCTAAACTCTTCCTCACCTAGTTTAAGAAGATCCTTACCTCTATAAAGAACCTTCCCTTCTTTAATGATCCCGGGCGGCTTAACAAGCCTTAAAATAGCAGCAGCCAGGGTGGATTTTCCGCACCCGGATTCCCCTGCGATACCAAGGATCTCTCCTTTATAGAGTCCTAGGCTTACTCCATCAACTGCTTTCACTTCTCCTCTTCTGGTTAGATAGCTTACCCTGAGATCCTTGATACTCAGGATCTCTTCTCCCATCAAGCAAATACCTCCCTCTCTGCAAAATACCTAGTTATACCCATATATATGAGATAGAGAAAGATGAAAATGATAGATAGAAAAATTACTGGAGTTGCCCACCACCACCAGAGCCCCCTATATATAGCTGCGTAGCTCAGGGCCCAATGCAGGATCATGCCAAGGGTCATGCTTCTCTGGGGGCCTAAACCTATTATGGAGAGACCTGATTCGGTAAGGATAGCAGATATCGTGGCATTAACAAAATTAGCCACCATCCATGGTGTGAGGTGGGGCATGATCTCCCTTACCAGGATTTCGAACCTGCCCATATTGGATAGCCTAGCTAGATATATGAAGTCTCTTTCCCTGAGGCTGAGGGTTTGGGCTCTCACTTGCCTAGCTGGCCATGCCCAGTTGAAGAGGCATATTATTAGAGCCATCCCTATGTAGTCTAGCCCCCTGAAGTAAGATGCTATGAGTACTAGAACTAGCATGGAGGGCAGGGCTAGGTTGACATCTATGAAGAGTCTAAGCACGCTATCTACAAATCCCCTGAAATACCCAGCTGTAATTCCGATCAAAGTACCTAGAAGTGTACCTATAGCTCCTGCTATTATTCCAATAGCTAGGGAATTGGATAGACCATAAATAAGTTGGGCATATATATCTCTGCCCAGCAAATCGGTTCCTAAAGGATTCCTAGGGTTAGGAGGTAGTTGTGGATCGAAAGCTCCTGCATATGTTCTGTCGTAGCTAGTCACCAGCCCCCCTATCAATGAGAATATTGTTAGAGCTAGGATGCCTATAAGACCTACAGCAAAAGCTCTGATCCTTAGGAGGTCGCGTAAAATCCCTAGGAACGTAGATAGATGCAAAATCTTTCCAAGGATCTCGGTAGCTATTGACAGGGTCCTCACCTCCTTATCCTTGGGTCAAAAAGCGGGTAGATGGTGTCCACTATAAAATTGGCTGTTGCAACGGTGAATGTGATCAATATCACGATCCCCTGGATAACTGGATAGTCTAGCTGTAGTATTGATTGATAAAGCAGCCACCCAATCCCGGGATAAGCGAATATAATCTCGGTTACAAGGGCCCCAGCAGTTATATGCCCTAGGGCCAGCGTAAGCCCTGTGATCTGTGGGAGCAGCGCGTTTCTAAACCCGTATTTCCACATTATTGTTGAACTTTTGAGACCCTTGGCCTCTGCCATGAGTATGAAGTCCTCCCTCTTTACAGTTGCTATGAGGGATCTCATGCTGAGAAACCACCAACCCATAGATGAAATAACAATGCTAAGGGCTGGTAATGAGCTCTTTCTTAAGGCATCTAGTATAGATTCTAGGGTTAGATTTATAGATCCATACCCAGTTTCTCGGGGGAAAATGGGTATTGTATAGATGAAGAGCCATAGGATCAGTATGGCTACTATGTAATAGGGTATTATATAGAGAAGCAGAGCCGCTACACTTAGAAGTTCGAACCTCTTCTTCTCAATCCCTCTCCACCCTGCTAGGGCTCCGAGAAACGTGCCCAAGATCCAGCTTATGATCGTTGAGGTAGAGAGGAGTATTATAGTCCACGGAAGCGCTGTAGCTATTATAGTGGAGACAGATGAGGGGAAGTTGGTGATGGAAATACCTAGATTACCTCTAAGGATCTGGCCTAGATAGCTCAGATACTGAGTCATCATATCTTTATCAAGGCCGAATAGCTTTTTATACTCATCAACTATTTCCTGGGATCCTCTCAACGCCCCAGCTTCTGATAGCATGCTAAGGGCAGCTGTTATAGGATCCCCCGGCACTAGCCGAGGGATTATGAAAGTGAGTGTCAGTGTTATCCAGATAGTTAATATATAGAAGCCTAATCTTGATAAAAAATATTTGATGAAAAAGGGGCTTGACATTATAGCTCCCATTTATCTGCGGTATCTCAGCAATGCTAATGCCACTAGGGCTAGCGTAATCACCTGGAGGGCCGCGAGGATTATGACTATGTTAGATAGGTTAGTGACTTGATCGCTAAGCTGGCTCACACTTTTAGCGATGCTGCTATTAATAGCCTTATTACTATCTTCAACCCTCTGACCCAATGCTGTTACCGAGCCCATTACATCTGTGCCAAATTTCTGCAATGACTGCTGGATCGTGTTTGCAAGATTATCTATAGAATTAGTAAGCTCCCTCATACCCTGATCCCCACCCACCTGGGGCACTGTTATAGTTGGTATTTCTATTCTGGGAGGAGGTGGTGAGAGCGATGCTAGCCCTGCTTGGAGAAGCCTATTAGCATCCTCCTCAGGAAGTCTCACAGCATCTCCCACTTTAAATGGACCGTACCACTGGAGATCTACACCTCTGAAGCGAGGAACTTCCTTAGTTATGTAGATAGTTGTGTAGAATATTTGAGCCGGTTTTATACCCCCTACCCATTCTCCTCCTCTCTTGGGGGATGGATAGCCGTTTATGAGTAGATTCATTGTTGCCCACCAAGGCACTGGCATGATCCACGGGTTATCGGCGGATGGGAAATTCTTCCAGTAGTAATTATTGACGGGAACAAGGGCGGGAGCTAATGATATGGGGATCACGGGAAGATCTCTGAGCCATATCTCCATCGCAGCCCTGAATAGCTTTAGAACACCCGTTGTGTTGCCTGGTGGGGTTATTGCAAGCTGATCCACGATTGCGTCATACTCAGAGTTCCTATACCTAAAAGAGTTGATCTCGTACCAAGGTGCTCTCTCACCAAGAGGCCTCCAGTGCTTTCCATGGAATAGTGCTAGGTTATCATAAGGATCAGTATCGCCGGGGCAGAAGGGATTAAGCTTCAGGTCATACTCTCCCCTCAGCACAGCCTCGCCTAGGGCCGGGTCTCTCATGGGCCTCATCTCCACGCTGATCCCTGCCCTCCTAAGCTGCGCAGCTATAACATCAGCTACCGCCATCTCTTCTCTAGAAGCTGCGTTGACGAGGTATATGATGCTCAACGGGGTTCCATCTGGTTTAAGCCAGGTTCCGTCAGCAGTTCTCTTGAATCCGTATTTCTCGAGAATGCTGTAGGCCTTGGTTAGGTTATATTCTAAGGTGTTATATACTCTGAGAAGATCTGATATTTGGTCTATGTAGGGCTTCATGCTTAGGTATTCAGGGAAAGGCAGCCTAGCTGGGCGTGTAGTTCCTTCATAGGCTAGTCTAATAATCTCGTCCCTGTTTATCATGAAGGATATGGCCCATCTCACTTCACTTATATTGAATGGATACCTGGCGTTCTGAATCATTAGAAGCCTTGGGCAGGGATCAGACCATGCATAGGGAGGCACGCTATACCATGCTGTGACACTCGGGTTTGTCCTTAAGATCTGGGTGAAGGTTCCTAGGCTGAGAAGACCTATGAAAACCATGTCTATCTCGTTCCTAGAGAACTTAAGAGCTATCACATCTTCTGGACCGAAGTTAGCATACACAACATATTGTGGTGCAGGGCGTATGCCAAATACCTCGGTTGCCCACCAGTTATCCCTTCTCTCAAAAACAGTCATTGTTGGCTCAGCCCTAACAAGCTTGTAGGGGCCTGTACCGATAGGCGGGTAGTTCTTAAAGGTTAGAGGATCGACCTTCTCGAAGACATGCTTAGGCACAATTGTTATAGCTCCCCACACCCTTACAGTAGGGAAGGCTTCCCTTATAAGGTGAAACCTCGGGTTAGGGCTTTTCAGCTTGAACTCTACTGCGTAGTCGTCGACCTTCCTCACTGATTCCACGTGCTGCTGAACTATATCACCCCACACCATTCTAGCCCCGTACTGAAGAAGCATATTATATGTGAAAACCACATCATCGGCTGTGAATGGTACACCATCGCTCCACTTAACTCCCTTTCTTAGATATACTGTAAGTGTTCTATAATCCTGAGAATACTCAAAGCCTGTAGCTAGCCAGGGAATTAATTCTCCTGTCTCCATGTTTATATAGAAGAAATACTCATAAATTAGTTGATGCATACCAGAAGAAGATCTGCTCACAGCAGTTGGTAGAAGAATATTCCAGTTCTCAGGATCAGCAAACCTAGCACTGTGAGCAACTATAAGGGTTCTCTCTCTAGGAGGCATTTGGGCGCTTACATGCTGAGATATGCCAGGGGTTATAAAGACCAATACTAGGATTGTTAAGAGAAGGGCTGAATATATCCCTTTTATCGTATTTCCTCTCAAGATAAACACCCTTCACTAAATACTTCTTTATCGGGTTATATATATCTATCCATATTCCTACCATATTCCTACGTAATTCGAAAATATATAAGACCACTTTTACTTACTTAAATTTTCTAGTAGGAATATGGATAGATATATATAACCCGATAAAGATTCTATACAATACTACAATACTCAGGATTCTCTCCAGATTTGCAGGCACAGGCCTTAGATCTTTGTATATACATATATCTCCTAATACCAAGGATCATTGAGCGAGCTCTTGAAGCTAGGTGTTGTTGCATCTGGAGTTAGTAGGATGGGGAGGATTCACATTGATAGTCTGAAGAGAATTGAAGCTGCGAACCAGTAGCCGTAATAGATCCCGAAATCACAAGAAGAGCAAGACCTGTGTCTCAGGAGCTTCACATCCGCTTGTCCCCCGATGGTTGTTGATTATCGCTGATATTCTTTGTTTTGGATTGTTTTGCTTCCTGATCCATAGGATTTTTAGCCCTGTGGCATCGGGGGCTTCCACCTCCCCCAAAGAGATCTTGGGATCTCTATGGGCTTACGAGCGCTGTTGAGCCCGGCGGAAAGGGGCTCCCATCTACCCTTGGAACCCGAAGCCCTTCTGGGCAGAGCCCTCATACAGGGCTTCGGTCTCGGGTGCTCTAAGCATCATCGCTTCCCGAGGTCTCTGCACACCAAGATCTAGCAGGGATATCACCTCATCATCGATGCAATTATGGATTGGATACTTATAAGCTTAGGCCCAGACAACAAATGAATATGAAAGCATCTCACTACCATGAAAAAGGATACAGCACTTCTACCTAAGCCTTGGAGAAGTTTTGAAGACTCTAAGAAGCAAGATTGATGCTTCTGTTATCGCGTCATCCACAGCTTCTCACTACGAGAACGTAAGGGTTGATGCGAAGCAAGTGTTGATATTTTCCTCTAGAAGTCCCTTTCAGTGGGCCTGGCTGAATGTGTCGAGATCATGGTTTTAGTGAGGAGATATGGGTTATATCTTTAATAAGTTATTAAGAGGGAGTTTGATAATGCCCTTCTAGCATTATATATAAATGGCTTGTTGGTGGGGTAGAGGCTACAATATGCTTTACCCTACGGCCATGATCTAAGGCTAGAGATCGTGGGTACTGAAGGGATGGCGGAACTAGAAAACATGCTGGGACACCATGTATACTTCTGCCTCAAGAAAATAACCATACAGTGCTACTAGTCTTTCCCTTTCCAAGGTTTGTTGGAAGATTTTCAGAAGCTTATAAAAGGGAGATAGAAGCCTTCATATTCTCGATCTAGAGAGATGAGAAACCCACATCTAATGAAGATGACGATTTGAGGGTATGTATACTCTCTGAGGCTGCAAAAACCTCTGTAAGAAAGGGAAACCATAGATCCTTCTTCCATGTTCAACACATAACATGTATTCCCAAAGTATCTAAGCACTCTGTATGTATCATAAAATCGTGGTTATGTAACTATAAATAATTATTAACATGATGAGAAAGAGGGATGTTGAATGTTTGAATCTATGATCGAGTATAGATGTGTGCATTAGGGGTGTTATAGAGGTTCGATCTCAGAACTAACCTTAAATATTTCTAAGTATTTATAGTTGTTGAGGGACTTTAGCTGTCTACTAAAGCTTATGGGGTTAAGATAGAGGTTTTTGCAGGAAGACGGTGTCTTAGGATTTGGTTAACGATCCTCAGCCGGTAGTGGTGATCAGCCCTCCTGAAGGTGATCCAAAGCCCTCAGCAATAGTGGATGGAGGGATCATTAAAGTATCTCTCGGAGGTGTTGAGAGGTCGTTTGTGTTCTATGGCGAAGGTGCTAGGCTAAGGATCTCTATGGATCTCAAGCCCTGGGATCATGTCCTAGGTCTTGGGGAGAAAGCGCTCCCTCTAGAAGGGAGTCGGAGACCCTGGCCCTCCTATTCCTAATCTTATTAGCATATGTGGGGTCTATACCCAGGTCAGAGCTCCTAACACCCCTCTCCCATAGATAGTCAAAGATCCTGTGCCTAGCATCGTCGCCAACACCCCCGAGATCGGCAAGGCCTGGATCTACCAAACAAACCACCAGAAATAACAGGTATATAAGCCGATATGAAAAGCAATATGAAAAAATGATATGAATGCTGATACGAAAAACGATATGGAATCAGGATCAAAGCGATCGGTTCTTTAAAAAGATCCCGAGGATCACTTATTTATAAATGAGGATCTTTATATGTGAAGATCTTGGTGCGGCGGCCGGGATTTGAACCCGGGATCGCCGGCTCGGGAGGCCGGCGTCCTAGACCAGGCTAGACGACCGCCGCCAATTATTTAATTCTATCCGGGGTTTTATTGCTTTTCTTCAACCCTTGTTTGGGGTCGCTGCGATAGTCTTAAGACTTTTAAACTGAGATCCTTAACTATCTTCGAGGATGTGGATTTCAGGGTAAAGGTATAAGAGCTCTGTATAACCACTATTTTTGGGCCCGTAGCTCAGCCAGGATAGAGCGCCGGCCTCCTAAAGGCTGGTCCAGGTTGCCGGTGAAGCCGGCGGTCCGGGGTTCAAATCCCCGCGGGCCCGCCACATATGTTGCGAGCTCCTATGCATCTGCTTATTAGTTCTAATATATAGCTTCTATTTGGTAAGTTGCTGTGGAGATACCTGAGGAGCCTTTCAACTATGTTGCTGGTCTCGTTAAAAGGGATGTTGCTTCCTCTTTCGGTTTGTCTGTCGAGGATCTTAGGGTTGAGATCCCCTCCAAGCCGGAGTTGGGGGATCTTGCCATACCTCTTCACAGCATTCTGAAGGGGAAGGGTCTATCCCATGGTGAGGTTGGCAGAGCCTTAGAATCTGTTCTCGCTGGTAACAAATACGTTGGAAAATCATCTATAGTCTCAGGCTATCTAGATATATGGTTGAACGCGTCTGAACTTTCTAAGATAGTCTTCAGGGCTGTTGAGACATATGGTGAGGGATATGGCGTTGTAAGGGTGAGGGAGTCGAAAAGATATGTTGTAGAATATGTATCTGCCAACCCTGTCCACCCACTCCATATAGGCTCCGGTAGAAACGCGGCTCTAGGGATAGCTATTACCTCTATGCTCAGGCTGAGGGGGCATAGTGTTGAGACTAGGTTCTATGTGAATGATATGGGTAGGCAGGTAGCTATAATGGTGCTCGGCTATATGTTGCTAGGTATGCCAGATTCTCCGGAGGGGGTTAAGGAGGATCACTGGATCGGATATATATATGCTTCTACAAACGTGATCCTAGAGATCCTATCGATCAAAAAGAAGCTTGAGGAGCTTAGAGAGAAGAGCCCAAATGATTATATGGAGAAGCTCAGAGAGCTAGACAGCCTCATGGCAGATGCTGCAAGGCTTAGCGAGAAATTCCCAAGCGTATTCAATAAGCTCATGGATAGACTATCAAGTCTTGAGAACCCCGATGGAGAGGTCTCGAGACTCATGGCATCGTATGAGAAGGCATCAGATCCAGAGGTTGTTAAAGCCTTCAGAAAAGCTGTAGAGCTATGCCTCAGAGGCTTTAGAAAAACACTTGGCCTTATGGGAGCGGAGTTTGATAGATGGGACTTTGAGAGCGACCTGGCATGGGAGGGCATTGTTGAGCAGGTTATCCAAGCAGCGAGATCCTCGAGATACTATGGATATCACAAGGGAGCCCCAGCACTGATATTCGACGAGATACTAAGGATCCCTGGGATAAGGGATGAGCTGAGGCTCCCGAAAACCCTCGAGATACCCCCTCTAATCCTTATGAGGAGTGATGAGACAACACTATATACTGTTAGAGATATAGGATATAGCATAAAGAAGTTCAGAGAGTCAGGGGCTGATTATGTTATAAACATAATAGCCTCGGAGCAGATCCTCCCGCAGGCGCAGCTAAGGCTAGCTCTATATGCACTCGGCTTTAAGAGGGAGGCATCTAATCTGATACACTATAGCTATGAAATAGTATCCCTCCCAGGGCAGAGGATGAGCGGTAGGAGGGGTAGATATGTAACTCTAGATGAGGTGATCGAGATGTCTATAGCAAGGAGCATGGAAATACTTAGAGATAGGGGATCCGGGGGAGGCGAAGATATAGCCAGAGCAATAGGGGTTTCAGCTGTGAAATACTCGCTAGCATCTGTATCACCCTCTAAACAGATAACATTCAGAATTGAGGAAGCCCTCAACTTCGAGAGGAACTCAGCACCATATATCATGTATACATATGCAAGAGCATCAAGCATACTGGAGAAGGCAGGCGAGAGACCTAGCCTAGACGATATCGACTACAACGCTGCAGAGGAGAATCAGAAGAGGAGACAGCTTTTAATAGAGATCTCTAGGGCCCCAACGATATTCACAAAAGCTATTGACGAGCTCAAGCCAGAGGATATAGCGTCGGAGCTGATAAAGATCTCAGATCTTTTCAACTCGTGGTACCAAGAGGATCCAGTGATCAGAGAGCCAAATCTAGGGGCGAGGGCGTATAAGATATATCTAGTTAGAGGAGTTAGACAGGTTCTAGGTATAGGGCTGAGGGCCCTGGGGATAACACCTCTAGAGAAGATCTAGATATCTCTGGAAAGCCAGAAGCATAGCTCATCTCCCCTAGGTGAGGGGTAATAGCCCTTCTCACTTCACTTGCCCTCCTCCAATACGTTATCATATATAACCTTTATCCCCAGCCCCATGACTCTTTCAAGGGCCTCTCGATCTATGTTCAGAGCCACCACTATCTTCCCATCAGGCTTTCTACCTAGTATTCTCTTAAATATATGGCATTTCTCCCCAAACCACTCTATATCCTCAACCTCTGCTAGGGATTTAACCTCTATAAAGTATGGTTATCATGCACATATATATCCATCTCTAGCTTAGCACCCCTCCTATGGTATCTATCCTCTATATCCTTAAACGTGATCTTCTCAACACGTCTAGGCTCGATCCCCACCCGCTTGTCTCCCTCAAGCCCCTCTTTATATATATTGAGGATCGTCCCCTCAAGATCCATACCCATTCTCCTCCCAAGAGATTCTATAGAAGTCTCGATCCTAGCGAGTGTCTTGCTATGGGGTTAAAGGATCTTAGTGTGTTCCTCTAAAATCCCGCTATGTTCCTCTAGTATTTTGCTATGTTGCTCCAATATCTTACATCTTACTATGTTTCTCAAGAGTCTCAAAGATCTTGTCAAACCTATTTTCATATATTCAGCCAGGGTTTTAATAGCTTCAGCCAGCTCGCCTAGCTCTTCAGCCCTGGCCTTTTTAACAGCCCTCTCAACAACCTCTTCAAGCTTAGCCTAATCTATAGATAAGCTATTACCAGAGCCGCTGATCTTCTCCTGGGCTGTCATCTATCCTTATGGAATAGTTTAGCATCATGGCTAATATAATACGTCATCTCCTCACATTGAAAAGAGTGGAGCTTTGGCTGTGGTTATTACTTCTTAGGCATTTCTAATCTATGTATGTTCCAGCATATGTGGCATGTAACTATCCTGATGACATTCTTACCCTTGCTTCTCAGCCTTATGGTAGCTGTCACCCCTGGGATCAGGGGTGCCCTGCATTTTCTACAGAAGCTTCTCTTTATATCCCTGGGCAGGTCTATGGAGTTTCTCATAGCTAGCCTGAATATCAGGTTACCGGCTGTTAGTGCTAGTTCTACATCTCCTTCTCTTATAGCTTTAAACGATAGCTCCCTAAGGATCTCTATCCTCTGGAGCACGAGGTCTCTGAGCACACGTCTCCTCAAGATCTCCTATGTGAATTAATATTAGGGCTTATATCTACTACACTATGAATACTGTGGAGGTGGCCTCAATTTTCAGGCTCGGAGCTGATTCTAAGCCAGGGTGAGAGGGAGGTTTTAAAAGCCCTAGCAATGGTTGGAAGGGGTTCTATAGATGATGCGTCGAGAACCAGCGGTATACCGAGGAGTACTATTGCGTCTCTGATAGAGGCTCTATCGGCTAAGGGGCTTGTGAGGGTTGAGAGGAGGGCTAAATATATATATAGAACCACCCATGAGGGTATTGAGAATCTGAGATCCTTCCCCGAAGAGGATCTTCTGAAGCTTCTCTCGGAGAGAGGAGGATCTATTTCTATCCAAGAGGCAGAGAGATCCATGGGTAGGGAGAGGGTCTCAATAGCGGTGGCATGGTCTAGAAGAAGGGGGTGGGTAAGGGTTGAGGGCGACATGTTGATCCTAGTGGGAGGGGGTTCGCTAGAGAGATATAGGGAGGTTCTTGCAAAATGCATTGCAGGTGTTGAAAGGGATGAAATCCCCCTGACAGACGAGGAGATCCAGGAGCTTGTTAGGAGGAAGATGCTTTCTAGAGAGGAGAGGAGAGATATATATTTTGAGGTCACCGATGAAGGCTATAATATTCTTAGAAGAACCGAGAACCTACAGATCGTCTCTAAGATATCCAAGGATGTGTTGTCTAGAAAGCCATCAGAGATTATATTGAGACCATATAATGTTGAAGCCGAGCCGAGGGAGATCTACCCGGGTTATAAGCACTTCTATGTAGACTTCCTAGAGATGCTTAGGGATGTGATGGTCTCGCTGGGGTTTGAGGAGATCACAGACGATCTTGTTGTACCAGAACTGTGGAACTTCGACGTTCTATTCCAAGCACAGGATCACCCGGCAAGAGAGATTCATGACACGCTTGTTCTCGAATCGCCTCCTGCAGATCTGAAGGGCTACGTGGATCTCCTAGAGCTTGTTGCCAAAGAGCATGAGAGGGGCTGGGGATATAGATACGATAGATCTATAGCCTCTAGACTTATAATGAGGAGCCAAACCACTGCTGCGACCATTAAATATCTATATACACATAGAGAGCCCCCGGTGAGGGCCTTCATAGTTGGGAGGGTCTTCAGATTCGATACAATAGACGCTAAACATCTCCCCGAGTTCCATCAGATGGACGGCATTGCCATGGAGAGGGATATGAGCCTGAGGAAGCTTCTAGGCATACTAACCCAGATTACGAGGGCCCTTGGATTTAAAGAGGTTGTGTTTAAACCCGGATACTTCCCCTTCACAGAGCCTAGCGTTGAGGGGTATGTTAAGATAGAGGGCTTGGGGTATATAGAGATCTTTGGATCAGGATTGTTTAGGCCGGAGGTGCTTAGAATGGTTGGGGTAAAACATAATGTGGGGGCTTGGGGTATGGGGGTTGATAGGCTGGCGATGGCATATCTCTCTATATCAGATATAAGGGAACTCTACACCCCTTCCCTCGAGAAGCTGAGGTGGTATAGAATTGCCAGTTATAAGGCTATCCACTAAAAGACTCTTCGGCCTCTTGGGCAGGGAGATTGAGGAAACAGATCTAGAGAGACTCTTAATGAGAGTGAAGGGAGAGGTTGAGGGAGCTGGCAATGGCTATATAGAGGTTGAGATTAACAGCGATAGACTTGATATGATGATCTCTGAGGGTGTGGCGAGAACTTTAAAAGGGCTCCTAGGGATAGAGGTTGGTCTCCCCAGATATCCCTATAAGAGTAGCGGCCACAGATTAGAGGTGAAAGACGTCCCTCAGAGACCATATATAGCTATGGCTATTATAAGGGGGATTAGAAGCTCTGATGAGTTCATAGAAGAGCTGATCCAGTTTCAGGAGAAGCTCCACATGACAATAGGTAGGAAGAGGAGGAAGGTTGCAATAGGGCTTCACGATCTCTCTAAGGTTCCTGGCAGGGAATGCATGTATAGAGAGCTAGAACCTACCGAGACATTTGCACCGCTTGGATATTCGAGATCATTGAAGGTGGAGGAGATCCTAAGGGTGACCGAACAGGGTAGGCTATATGGACATATATCGAATAGGGATGGGAGGGTGCCAGGTATAGTATGCGGCGGTGAAGTTATAAGCATGCCTCCGGTGATTAATTCGGAGCTTACAAGGATCACGAATAGGACAAGAGATCTTTTGATCGATGTGACAGGCACAGATCTAGGGTATGTTTTGAAGACACTCGAGATCCTCTCTACAACTATTGCAGAAGGTACAGAGGATAGGGCTATAGAAAGGGTATCTATACATGCCCCGTGGGGAGATCTAGAGGCTCCCGTCGGTGAGGTGAGGAAAATGGTGCTCGATGTTGGATGGGCATCATCGCTAATAGGTTTAGAGGGTTTGGGGGTGGAGAGTATCTCCAGATTTCTCGAGGAGATGAGATACGGCGTAAAACCTCTTGGTAGGGAGGTTGAGGTCTACATACCATCATATAGAATAGATGTTATAGAACCCGTGGATCTCGTTGAGGATATAGCGGTAGCAATAGATCTAAATAAGATATCTCCAGAGCCGCTTCAAATAACACTCCCAGGCAGGTTACATCATAGCTCGATCCTTAGAAGAGTATTGAGGGATATAATGACTGGGCTCGGATTCACCGAGGTGTATAGGCATGTGTTAGTTCCAGAGCAGCTGCTAAGAGACCTAGGCTTTACAGATTTCCTGAAGATCAGAAATCCTGTTTCGAGCGAGATGTCCGCTGCGAGGCCTTCAATAATTATAAGTATTCTTATAACACTCTCAGCTACACATCACTCGCCAAAACCAATAAAGATCTATGAGATAGGGGATATAGTGGTTAGAGATCCAACAACATATACCGGGTGGAGGACAGGGCTATCTATGGCCGCATCTATATTAGATTATGAGGTTAGCTTCGAGGATATACAGGCACCACTTTTCTCGATGCTCAGATCTCTAGGCCTATCCCCGAGAACTAGGTCGCGGAGACACCCGCTCTTCATCGACGGTAGATCTGCAGAGATCATTGTGAATGGGAGGATCGTTGGAGTGGTTGGAGAGATCAGGCTAGAGGTTCTTAAGAAGATGGAGATAGATTTCCCAGTAGCCGCATTCGAGGTGGATCTCAAACAGCTTATAAATACACAATCTATGGTGGAGCTATAGAGCCTTCCTCGGAGCTGGATCCATTGAAGATCGCTGTGATCTCCTACAGACCTATTGGCCCTATGCCAACTGGCAGCAGAAGAATTATTATAGATCTAGCCGTTGGTTTAAAGGAAAAGGGCTTCCATGTAGATATATATAATATTTCGAGGAGAGGCTATGGATGTCCCGACGATATTTCACTAGAGGGGGTTGGATGTGTAGAGCTGTCTGAAGATCTCCTAAGGAGATCTCTGCTTCTCCTACCAAGGATCCTCACGCTTGCTAGTAACGAGGCTCTCCTCTTCATCAAGCTTGCAGCTCAATTCATGGTTGATCGAATAAGCAAGGTTTATCAAGAGCTTGCAGAGGCGATCGACTCCAAAGGCTATGATCTTGCCATACTTGAGACGATATACCTCTCACATCTAGGCTCACTCCTAAGATCCAGAGGCATTCAAGCAGTGCTAAGGCTACACAATGTTGAGGCTGAATATATAGCTTCGCTATCATATAGCTATCTCAAAGACATCGCATATAGATCTATGAAGGTTGTTGAGCGGAGATCGCTGATTATGATCTCTAATAGAGTTGTGATATCCATGAGAGATAAGGAGATCATTAAGAGGCTCTATGGCTTAGAGACACAGTATCTAGGTCCGACAGTAAGGGGTTCTAGAAGGGATTGTAGCTCAAGGGATCAGGAGCTGATAAAAGGCCTAGGACTTGAGTGTGGAAGCTATGCTCTGTTTGTTGGAAGCCCTCATAAGCCGAATGTCGATGCTCTCTATAATATTCTGAATGGGATCTATAAGTGGGGAGTGGGGATAGATCTAGCTGTTGTAGGGGGGATAGGGAAATATATGGAAGGAAGGATCTCTGATAAGCGGGTTAAGATCCTAGGGATAGTTCCAGATAGAATCCTGAGATCCCTCTACTGCTGTGCATCATTCTCACTAGCCCCTATAGTAAGCGGTGGAGGTGTGCCGATAAAGTTGATAGAATCAATATTATATGGGGTGCCAACTGTAACATCTAAGAGAGCCGAGCTAATTATACCGGGGTTAAAGCACCTCGAGAATGTTGTGATTATCGAGAGGATCGGGGGTATAGCTGAGGCTCTAAAGATCCTCTCGAGGGATAGGATACTCAGAAACAAGATCTCTGAGGGAGCCCAGAGGATAGCCGATGAGCTAATAGGATTTGAGAGAACTATCGAGAGATATAGAGCATATATAGAGGATATAGCGAATCAATAAATAATATCATCTATTTTCTACAATCTCGTCAACTTATTTGTACCTGGCTGGAGATCGTGGTTTTCGGATTTTCTTTTAGCATGTATAGAAGCCCTAGGACACATTGGTATTCATGGGAGGAGGGCAAGAAGCGTAACTGGTAATACAGATGAGAGATGATGCTCTAAGAGATAATGCTACTGGGTTAATTATTTCGATAGTAGAGTTCGGCCTTCATCGTGATTATTAATCACTCGGCCTCATCACTCCTCTTCTCCTCCCCATGCCTAGGTTAGGGAGTATGGACTCCCAGCCATGACATGGGGAGTTTCATTGGGTGTCTTCCTCCACCTCGCGACTGCTCATCGACTTCATAGTGGCACCCTCCAACTTAATGATAACGGAAAAGCTTATAAATCCTGATTAGACATACAGCCCCAGCCTACTTAATAGCATTAAAAGGATTAGAAGTGATTAAAAATAACGAGTAGTTACGTAAAAATGTTACAGACTTTCTATAGTATATGCAAATATTCTTGACAGGCGGTTTCTATCGTATATCTTGGCTATTGATCTTATTTTGTCTCTGTTAAACTCGCCTAGCCTATGGATCATCGATTGGATGCCCTCACATATATCTATAGGATCATTGCTGGCTATGTATACTCCTAATGAGTAGTGCTCAATAAATTTCTCTATATATGAGTGTTTAGGTCTGAACGCCAGGATTGGTAGTCCTGCGCCGATATATTCATATATTGTGGATCTCATACTAGTTATATTCCAGAGATCCCTAGACATGGGCCGACCTGTTATCGCTAGGTCAGATATTATTAGCTCTCTAACAAGCGTCTCTCGATCTAGATATCCCTTTAAAGATATGTTGTCTTGGAGTCCAAGTCTTTTTATTATGACCTCTAGCTTTTTCCTTAAAGCACCATCACCTATTATTTTAAGTCTTAGTCTTCCAACATTGAATCTTCTATATGCTAGTGAAAAGCCTTCCACTATCTCCTCAAGCATGTGGTATCTCCAGCTGAGATCTCCGAGGAACACAATCTCATATGTTTCTCCTATATTTCTATGCTGCGTAGCCACATCATAGATCCTCGTGTAAAGCTCTATATCAACCCCATTATGGATGGTAACTATATCTCCACGGTCTGTTATGCTCTGTAAAACTGCTTTTTGGGCTTCCGTGGTTGTAACAACAAGATCTGCTTCCCTATATATCCTATGGATCTTTTTCATTGAGTAAGTTCTATAAATAGCCCTTATAAAGCCATCTCCTCTGTGAAACTCTATGAGATCTCTCACATCTATAGCTAGGGGAATGCCCAGATTTATTGAAACTCTATAGCCTAGATATGTGGCCTCTATAGGAGGTACAGAAGCTATAACGAGTGATGGTCTTTGACTTTTGATATTTTCGAGGATCCCATCTATATGTTGAGACAGCACCACGCTAGCGAGATCTCTGATCCTATCAATGAGCCCTGTATATCTCTTGAGTTTGAGATTTATAATAGTCTCTCCATAGCTACCTCTTTCAATAGGTCTCGATAAGATCCTTGGATATAGCTTTATAACAGTAACATTATATCCTCTTCTCCTAAGCTCTCTAACAAAGTAATGTATTCTAACGCCATTGGCGTTCTCAGGAGGTGGGTAGAAACCTGTTAAAAATATAATACCCAAGGCAATATCCTCTAAACAAATCGAGCAAAGAAAGTTATTAAGGGTTCACGCCTCAGATGTATATTGGCGGAGATCAAGTTAAACGGATTATCTATATAGCCTAGGATCCTTGTTTATCTGACCACCTCGCCCTAAAGAGGCGAGGCTCTTAGTTATAATAAGGTGCCTCTAATATTTAGAGCGGTATGCAATCAATACTATATGGAACCCATATTGAAGATTATAGATCTTGATGAGATTATTGAATGTATCTTTATAAGGCGTGAGAATAGGTTTGTTGGTAGAGCGATATGTGGATCCCAAGAAGCTATGGTGCATATCAACAACACCGGTAGGTTACCCGACATACTGTATAGAGGCTCTAGAATTCTATGCACCAGAATCGAGGGTAGGAAAACCAGGTTGAGGGTTATAGGATCACATGTGGACAGAGATATGTGGACCCTCATAGATACTAAGATGCAGGAGAGAGCCTTCGTAATATCTGTTGAGAAAAACCTCATAAGATGGCTCGAAGGATATAAGGTCTATAAGAGGGATGTAAAGATTAGAGGGACAAAAATCGATTTCCTCCTCAGACGAGGCGAGAGGGAGGCGCTTGTAGAACTTAAGAGTGCTGTATATTTCCACCCAAGCGATATGAGCGCTAGATACCCTGACACCATAAGCCTTAGAGGTAGAAGGCATGTAGAGATCCTCTCTGAGCTAGAGGGTAGAGATAGATATTTGGTTTTTATAGCGGGCCATCCACTAGCAAGGATCTTCGGCCCTAGCAGCGTAGACCCCCTATTGCCGAGCTTACTCAAAAGAGCATCTATGGCAGGCGTATATATAAAGGCGACGAAGTTCTATATAGATCATAGTTCCATAGTGCTCTCAGATCCAAATTTACCGGTTACACTAGACCCGCCCTTCTAGGGCGGGGATGGAGATCTATAGCTCTATATCCTCTGGTATTCTCGATTATGGTAGCTATCAGAGTGAGTTTCGGAGGTCAATCTCTAGCAATACTCGATAGAAATGCTGAGTACACAAGGTTAAACATATCCTCCGAGGCTATGATAAAGTCCATAACCCCGAGTCCCTCGAAGAGAGGGATAGAAATAAGGGGCTGGAGACCCCCAGCAAAAAGATCTTCTATAGAATTGAAAGGGGAGGAGGTCAGGCTAGATCCTCCGACATAGTTGTTATAATGATCTGATTATATGGTCGATTTTTGCTAAGCTATCGTTCATCACAATAGCATTTGAATTGATTATTAGATCTCCAATATATATTAACCTAAATACAAGTAATACACTTAAGAAGATCTTATGGAGAGCAAACTAGTTGAGACCTGGAGATCCAGCCCTAAACCTTCTTACCTAGGGTGGAACCTCTCCTTCGAAACAGAGGAGAAGTTAGGGATATAGAAGCTAACATATTCTACGAGGAGTTGAGGTTATAGTTAAACATCTGTCCTTTTCGGCTGTGAATGTTTTTGATGGTTACTTGTGGATCTCAATCTCAATATTTAATCTCTAATATGTTACTTGTATTGGGGGCTGCATGTCGCTTAGTAGATATATAGTTATTAGAGGCATTATGACGCTTGTAACATTCATATCTGCTTTAGTGGTTTTCTTTCTCCTGACTAGAGTGTTACCCGCTGCTGCTTTGGGAGCCAATCCCTTTCTGCCTACCCAGTCTCTAGATCCTCTCTTTAGAGCTGTTGTTAGATCCTCCGATGATCCTGGATACGCGAGTTGGGTTTCAATGCTTTCAGCTACATACGGACTCTCGAGGCCTCTCCTCCCAGATCAGCTAGTTATATTTATAAAGAATTCCTTTACCCTTGATTTTGGATACTCGTTAACGTCTATGAGAAGCGTTTCATCAGAGATCTTGCTGAGACTTCCATATACATTAGCCCTATATATATTCGCGGTTGTAATCCCTATCTTCGTAGGGTATTATCTTGCGATTGCTGCTGCGAAGGCTAGGGGGAAGGTCTTGGATTTCCTGGTAACGATCTCGAGCCTGGCAAGCTTCTCAGTACCTGTATGGGTTTTCGTCCTGATCATCTATTATTTCCTCGCATACATACCTAAGGTATCCTGGGGTGTATATATCCTCCCACTACCCGTTAGGGCTCCGACAACGAGCATTACAGGGGTTCATGATATAAGGTATTGGATCTGGTATCTCTCCCCTCTATACATTGCATCTATACTATCATTCTACGGTGTCTGGGCATATTTCTTCAGAACCATAATCGCCTCCGAGCTAGGAGAGGAGTACACGGTCACAGCTAGGGCTAAGGGTCTTTCAGAATGGGGGGTGCTTAGATCAGAGGTTATGCCTAACATAAGGCCCCCAATAATGACTAAGATAGCGTATTCCGTGCCAACTATATTTGGCGGCTCGATCGCTCTGGAGATAGTCTCATCCTGGCCAGGGATTGCTTATTATGCCTATCAAGCGATTCAGAACAATGACATCCCGGTTATGAACGCTTTCTTCGTGATCTCCACTATGTTGGTATCGCTATCTCTATATATATCTGATATATTAATCGCGATCCTAGATCCAAGGGTTAGACAAGGGATCACGGGTTATACAAGGTGATCCCATTGGCTACAGAGGGGGCAAGCTGGAGATCACTAGGGGTGAAATTCTATGTTGGGCTCTCAATAGTCGTCTTCTATGCAGCCCTAGGTACTTACTCGATGCTAGCCGGATATATAGGGTCCTTCGAGAGTATGTGGGAAGCAGATTACCTTGCCAAGCCTATATGGGTTGCATATATATTCGAGCCGGGACTGCCCCCTACAATCATTAAGAGGCTAGAGGAATGGCATGTAGAGAGCTCTAACGAATATATAACTATAAACAGTCATGATCGGTACTCACTTAATATAAGCCTTAAAAGACCTGGATCATATGTTATAGCGTCTGCAGGCTTTGAATATCTATACAAGCCCGCAAGATCCATGGTGATTGAATACAGCATGCAGGTTTCCTCCCAATATAGTGTGAGATATAGGGTTAACCTATCTATAGTGAGTGATAACCTCCTTGGCAGGTTCGTCACAGTAGAGTATGGTGGTATGAAAGATAACATCACCGCTGGGAGATATGCTGTTCTTCTTGCTGAAGAAACGATAGAAGGTGGGGGGTTCAAGATATATAATTCATCAATAAGACTTCCATACCCCTTCCTAAATAGGATCCAAGAACCCCCGATCCCTGTGCTGGTCAACCCTGTAAGCGATCTACTATTGGATCGGGGAACAAGGATAAGGGGTATTATAAATATAACATACACATGCATGGATCAATCTAGATGTGGAGGTATAACCCTCGAGGTTCGAAGCATCACAGTAAAGATCCTGGGTCTCGCCCACGGTTTCATGGGCACAGATCAAAAGGGATCTGATATATGGAGACAATTCATAGAAGGTGCGAGGGTTGCTAACCTCTTTGGGCTAACTGCTGCGGCTACAACCGTTCTGATAGCTATATCTATAGGATCTATCTCTGGCTTCAGGGTTGGGAGGTTCTCGGATCAGGTGCTTACCTTTATAACAGATACAATGTTCTTTCTACCAGCTCTACCCCTAATAATGATAGCCACAGCCGTCCTAGGGAGGTCTATGTTAGTGCTATATGGGCTAATAGTGCTCGTCTCGTGGCCAGGGCTAGCTAGGCTAGCTAGGTCTTGGGCAATGGCTATAAGGGGGGAGCCCTATATAGAGGCTGCTATAGCAGTTGGTGCAGGTAGACTGTGGATTTTGAGGAAACACGTTATACCCAGGCTTGCTCCTCTAGCAATATACGGTCTAGTATCACTAGTCCCAGGGGTTATATCGACAGAGGTTCTAATCCAGTTCATAGGCTTTGGGGATCCCAACATACCATCGTGGGGTAGAATGCTCAACGAGGCATATAACGAGGGTGCACTGATAAATGGTGCCTGGTGGTGGCTCTTCGCACCAATAACTGGTATAACAAGCTATATGGCTGGATTCGTTTTGATGGGTATGGCGCTGGAGGAGAGATTAAACCCGAAGCTCACACTCTCACAAAGGCAATTCAAATAAATCTACTGATCGAAAAGCCTGGCTCTCATAAAAGGGATTAGCTTTGGTTGTAACCGGTTGTAATCAGCTTTAGTTCAGCCCATTTTATATCCCTCTAAGTGGAGAGGGTTGGGTGATGCTATGTATATGTTTATAGAGACTCTGAATTTCCACAGGAGCTTCTGGCTATCCAGCTCCAGAGACGATATTGCTGAGGGTTTTTCATCGGATCTCAGGGATATATTTAAGGAGGCTATCTTAGCGAATCTATATATACCGTTGAGGGCAGGCATGGATCTTTTGGTGTGGATTTCATCAGACACGCCTGAGTTGATAGCTAGGTTTAGGAGCGTTTTAAGAGGTAGATATGGAGGCTACCTTGACGAGGTGCTAAGCTTTCTCGCCGTCTACAGACCCTCCCAGTATATCCTCCCACACCAGGATCTGAGGGAATATGTGGCGAGGGCTTCAAAGGATCCCTATGAATATATTGTTGCATATCCCATGAAAAAATCCCCTGAGTGGTACCTACTACCCTTTGAGGAGAGGAGGAAGATCATGGCTGAGCATGCCTCACAAGCAAGATCTCTATCAACAGGCAAAAAGATCAGATCCTATACAGCCTATAGCTATGGTTTAGATGATAACGAGTTCCTAGTGATCTACGAGCTAGAGGATCTAGAAGTCTGGAATATAATAGTAGAAAAGCTTAGAGAGGCACAACATAGAAGTGGGTGGTAAGAGAGGAGCCCATATTAACCGGCAAATACATATCTCTCGATTCTCTAAGCGCGGTGCTAAGTTCTAAAGCAGAACATCTAAGGAAAATCGCATAATAAATTAAACTTCATAATATACGAAGCCCTGTCTTCTGAGGTGTGAAGTTGTCAGCGTAGCTGGAGAATGAGCCCGAGGATAAGTATTACTACCCCTCCAGCAACAGTTACTACCCTTTTAAGGCCTATGCCGAGAAGACCTATATATATTAGGTACCCTTCTAGAACTGCAGTTGCTAGAGATAATATGGGATTTGATAGCAAAGCACCCATTATAAACCCAATTAGCCCTGCAAGTAGAGGTATCAATAGACCTCCGGCTAGGGTCAAAGCTAGCGAGAAGAAGATCGAGCCTACCGCGAGGCCCACAGCTATTGGAAGTAGTATTAACCCTAGAAAACCTCCTATTACGAACCCGATCACTTCTATGATCAGTAGAAGCGGGCTGAACTCTTTTTCATGGCAGTGGGAATGCTTTTATATTCTTTCCATCATCAATCATTGGTTTAAGTGGAGGTTTAGGGACAAAGAGAGTCTAGAGATAATGGCTAGGGGAAAGAGAAAGAGGGATAAGAGGTGGATGTGGGTTGTCAAGCCAGGTGATAAGATAGTTTGTTAGTAGAACCGCTATCCTGCCTTCAAAGCAGCTATCTAGGAGAGAGTTCAGGGGATTAGAAGAGATCGTGAATATATAGCAGGGTGCTTGAAAATGTGCTTCCCCACGCATCTAGAAAAAATCATCGAAAATCATTGTATCCTGAGGAATGGGAGGTATCGAGTGCTAAGGGATATCTATCCAAATATACCATCCCACTATATACATGGAGTTTGTCAGGATGCAACTGAAGGGTATCCTCTCTAAGGAGGAACAAGGCTAGACAATATGCCGAGGAGATCTTTAATGAGATCGTTAAACATCTAGGTCTGGGGAAAAAGGATCTTAGGAGTAGGGGGATCGTGAGATATTTCTGGAGAGGATCTTGGGGGATCGCTCGGGATCAAGTTGATCTTGAGATGATGGGGACAAACTGGTGCCTAGGATCAACAGCATTAGCCTATGGCAAGTTGATGATCATGTATGGAAACCAGTAAACCCAACTAAGATCAATATAAATGGTGTCGAGAACGCTTTCTTCACAAGTGTCGCTATTAATACCCATAGGGGCTGTGTGCGCATAGATCTAGAGCCTTCTAAGGAGTTCTATAAGCTTCTCACAAGAGGTTTTAAGCCGACATCTCATGCTAAGATCAAGCTTGATAGGAGGGGTAGGAGGGCGATATTCCACCTATCCCTAGAGAAGGATGTCGAGATCTACAGGCCTAGGAATATTAAGCCTGTTGATATTAATGGGAACTCTGTGGCAACTCTCTACGAGGCATTCGCAGCAATCCTAGAAACAGATCTTGCAGAGACAACACTGGGCTATAGCTATAGGAAAAGGGGAGTATTAGAGGAGAAATGGATCCGATGGCAGAGAGGCTAGAAAGGCTATGGAGAAGCTTAGAGAGGAGAAGAAGAGGGACTATAGGATGAAAACAGCAAACTTAAAGGTGAGAGATGTACTGAGGATGAGAGGAGTAATAGCTATTGAGAGGATCTCGGGAGAAGATATAAGGGTTATGATCGCTAGATATAAGAATAAACAGTTAAGGCACAGGATATATCAAAGCGCATTGAAGGGGGAGCTGAACGCGATAATGGACAAGGCAAGGGAATATGGCGTACCGATATTGATGGCAGATCCCAGGAATACCTCGAAGATCTGCCCAATACACAATGCCCCGATAGAATATGGAGAGGATAGAATAGGGATCTGCAGCAAAGGAGGTGAGAGGTGGCATAGAGAGGTAGTGGCATTGATAAACATATATTTTAAAGCCCTCGAAGCCCTTTATGAGGGCTATGCCCAGAAGGGCTTCGGGGTTTCAATTCTAGATGGGAGCCCCTTTCCGCTGGGTTCCCTTTTGGGGGTGGAAGCCCTTCGATGGCCACAGGGACGCTATAGCATTCCTGTGGCCATCGAGAAGCAAAGTAACACAAACAAAAGAAAATCAATGACAATCAATACCTATTGAGGGACAAGCGGAATCATAATAGGTCTGTCTGTGTCGGTAAAGACGCTATCCAGATGAACAGTTAGGAGGAAGGTGTTAGAGAATTTGATTTTAAAGTGTCTTGAAATATATAGGGTTATTGTTAAACCCTTCTAGAAGATCAGAATTTTTGTTCCACCTCTACCATGCCTTGCTAGGAAGGAGGCAGCGCCAACTATGGGGCATCCCTCTATAATAGAGTCATTTGAAATCCCCATCGCTTCTATCGTTGTGGAGCATGCATATATTTTAAAGTTTTCTGAGTTTCTTGCAATGGAGATCAGATCTTGGAGCCTTGGTATTCCTTTAGGTTCCATTCCTCTTTTCCTCAACTCCTCATAGAAGCCCTTCTCGATCTCATCAGCACCTCCCTTGACTATGGCTTTAAGACCCCAGAATGTAAAGAACATCTCAACCCTCATACCCATAGCAGAAGCAGTAGTTGCTAAGATGAACGCGGGATATACGCTCTCTGGCCTGTCAGATCTAACTATAATAGCTATATCTGCCGGCTTCTCTGCAGACATCGGATTACTCACCTATCTTTCTAATTATGGCTATTATTTCCTCGCCTCTCCTCCTTACGTCAAGGATCTCGTTGCCAGTATATGCAGACCATGATTTGAGATCCTCTTCGAATGCTGGATCTCTCGCGATCACCATAACTATAGAGCCCTTTGGCATGCTTGTTAATGCTGAAGTTAGCATTAATATAGGTCCTGGACACATGAGCCCCCTAGCATCTATCACTCTATCTATTTTATATGAAACCTCTAGATTCTCATTTGAACGGCCTTTCAATATATCCCACCGACTAGATTATACGTTAGAAAGCTTAAATAGGATTTTTATTTTTTATATTTGATAACAAATATATTATTTATTTGGTGATATTAGAAGGATTTTATAGCGATTTTTAGCTGGTATTACATATAACAATTCACAGATCATTGATACTCAAACGATTCCTTCTTCACTCTTATGAGTAGTTTTTCGGCTATAAGGAGGGTCATTCAGGTAGTAGAAATGCTTTTAAGCTGGATAGGAGGTTTATAGAACTAGAAGAGATACTAATAAGTTCTAGACCTGTAGTTAATATTGATGGTCTCCATGTCCCGGCTATATGTGGGGATAGATATTGGGGCTACATATGTGCGTGCTGGATTATTTAATGAAGAGGCTAAGATCCTTAGAAAGATCAAAAGACCGTTTCCTATAGAGGATTTTGAGGGTTTTCTTAAGAAGCTTGTTATTGATCTATGTGGAGATATGATCAAATATGTGGCTAGAGTCGGAATAGGATCTATAGGCCCTCTAGATATAGCGAAGGGATCGGTGCTGAGAACTCCAAATGCCCCTATAAAGAGTTTCAGCCTTGTCTCTCCTATAAGGGAGCTAGGACTAGAGGTGGTGATAGCTAATGATGCGTCCGCAGCTGCTTGGGGCGAATATATATTGGGTTTAGGTAGAGGTAGAGAGAATCTTTTATATGTTACAATAAGCACCGGGATTGGAGGAGGCGTTATTGTAGATGGGGAGCTCTTGATAGGTAAAGATGGAAATGCGCATGAGATAGGCCATATAGTTGTTGATTATATGTCAGGCATAAGATGTGGTTGTGGAGGCTATGGACATTGGGAAGCTCTAGCATCTGGGGCTAACATGTCAAGGAGTCTCGTCAATTATATCAAATCTCTAGGAATATGTGAAACTACAAACAATATGGGATCTCCTACGTGTGGGGACATCAAGAAAGACAGATATTTATCTTCAGAAGAGATTTTTTATAGATACCGTGGTGGTGATCCGATCATTATTAAATATATAGAAGAATATCTAATGCCTATAAATGCTGCTGGACTAGCATCTGCAACCAATACGTATGATCCCGAGGTGGTGATCCTCGGAGGCGGTGTAGCTTTGAACAATAAAGAGATATTTATGAAAGGTATAGAGAGATATATCGATAGATATCTAGCTGTTAGAAAACCTGAGATCATGTTCACTAATTTTGGAGATGATGTAGGGATCTATGGTGCTGTCTCTCTAGCTATAAAAATACCGAGGTCCTTAAGGAAATATGTCGACATATGGAATGCTGCCTAACAGCTTCCCTACTCATGGCTGTGTAGAAATCTATAGATCTCTTTACTAACAATATAAGAGTTCCTTCCTCTTATAGCTGAAGCATTGTCTTTTTAATGTGAGGAGATCAGCGAGAATGAATAGCAAGATAATATTGGGTTTATAGTCAATGCTTTATAAATATTTTATATAATACTAACAGGATCGCTAGCGGTATTTCTACGAAAAGCCTTTTAGTATGGATTAAACACTACTTTGTAGAGAGTTTTTTCACTTCATTTTCAAAGATTTCGAGACCTGCATCTAGGTGTTTCCTAGTAATTATAAGTGGTGCCATAAATCTCATAACATTTCCAAAGTGGCCGCATGTATGCATTAGAAGCCCTTTTTCGAAGAGTCTTCTTCTAAGTTCTGTTGCTATTTTCTCGCCTGGCTCCTTGGTCTTTTTATCTCTTACAAGCTCTATGCCTATCATGAATCCCAATCCCCTTACATCTCCTATTATAGGGTATCTATCCATCATATCTGTGAACCTGTTTATGAGATAATCCCCAAGAGAGCTGGTTCTCTCCAGAAGGTTCCTAGATTCTATATATTCTATGACAGCACTTCCAGATGCAAGCCCTAGTGGATTAGCTCTATATGTCCCTAGATGGAACATCTCCTCCAGCTTCTCATCTATATCGCTTCTATATGCTACAAAGGATATAGGTATGCCTCCTCCTATAGCCTTAGATATGGTCATTATATCAGGGGTTACCCCAAAGTGCTCTATTGCCCACCATCTCCCAGTTCTCCCAACCCCGGTTTGGATTTCATCGGCTATGAGAAGAATCCCGTATCTATCCGCTATCTCTCTAAGTCCCTGTACAAAACCATTTGGAGGTACTATATACCCGCCTTCCCCCTGTATTGGCTCAAAAACTATAGATCCTACCTCGCCAATACCGCTATATGGATCTCTAAGCAAATGCTCTATGTAACTTAGCACGGCATATCCACACTCCTCCGGATCTCTTGCTGGAAGAGGACATCTATAGGGATATGGATAGGGGACTCTTACTACGTTAATCAGAGGCATGCCAGACATCTTCTGAAGACTCTTCTTAGCAGTAATCATAACGGCTCCTTGGTGCACGCCATGATAAGCTCCTTCAAAAGCCATAACAACTGGTTTGCCCGTAACCCATCTGGCCATAGCTATTGCGGCCTCTATAGCACCGGCGCCTGTCACAGATGTTATAATCTTAGCCTTACCCCTAAGCCCAAGAGGTAATATGGAGTGGAGCTTTTTTAGAAACCTTATCCTGGCCTCACTTGGGATCTCACTCATCCAATGCCAGTATCTATCAAGCTGCTCTCTAATAGCTTTAGCAACGTATGGATTCCCATGTCCTACGTTGAGAACGGCTATCCCAGCTATCCAGTCTATATAGTAATTGCCATCTACATCCCTTATCGTGGCTCCTCTAGCTGAGTCTATTGCAAACTCAAAGATCTTAGGATAGATCAGCGTTCTAGTCTCAAGAACGGTCTGTTCCCTTAAAATCTCCCGGGATTTAGGCCCAGGGGGCTTAACAACGATCTTCGGGGCTTCTTGATAACTCAGAAACTCAAACTCTTCTTCAAAAGACATATAATCCCCACATACTATTGTGCCTAGGAGCATTATAAGGTGTTCTATACCAATATACTAGTGAGGAAAAAAGTTATTAGTGGTTAACCATATGTAGCTCTTATTCTATCTATATCATCACGTGAAATGGGTAGGGCTACAATAGCTTCTCCATTTCTCATCTTATTCTCAAGTTCTCTAACACCCTCTCAAACCCATGATGAAACCGAGTCTCTTATAGCATTCATCCTAGTCTTTATCTTGTCAGGAGATGCTGGCAGGACTTTCTTGCCTGCTAACTTCTCAGCATTTGTACCCATCTGTATGAACTCGCCTAGATCCTGTAGTGTGCTTACCGATATTTACTGCTACAGCTCCCCTCTCATGCATGGGCTTTGCAGCTGCATATCCCTTAGTTATATTGCTAAACGTGCCAGTATATGTCCATAGAATCCTTTCCTTAACTAGAGTTGACTCCAGTACCCGGAGGATCTTTATTAAATTCACTTTTATACCATTTAACAGCCCAGTTACGACTGAGAGCCTCGCCTTTTATGGCAGGGATGAATAGAGAGATTTATAGGTTTTGTTAATCCTGACTTTTTTGGAGGAGCTCTATAGCTTCTAGCGGTGAGGGTTTGCCAACCCTTTCAATTGGAATGATGGTTAGTCCCGAGCCTGGGGCTATAGAGCTCCTCAGAAGATATAATGTTGCTCTCAACCATGCTATAAACAGGATCCTGAGCCTCGGTTTGAGGAGCGTTGGGAGGGTTCACAACGCTCTATATAGAGAGCTCATATAGAGAACTCAAAGAATGGTTTGGACTTCCATCCAGAGTTGCTGTTGACTGCTATAGGGATGCCCTTGCAAATGCCAATGCGTGGAGGAACAATCCTAGGAGGGGGAGGAGGCCTAGAATTAGGAAGCTATCAATGCTCCTACGCCCAGGATCGGGATATAAGGTTAAAGAAGGCTATGTGGAGATCATAGGAGGGGTTAGACTTAAGATCATCGGCTGGGATAGGAGGTATGAAGGCTATGAAAATGGGGAGGCAAGGCTAGTCTATAGAGATGGTAAGATGATGCTTTGGATATCCAAGAAGATACCAAGGCCAGAGCCTTACAAGCCTATAGATGCTATAGCTGTGGATATCAATGAGAGGAAAATAGTATATGGAGATGATAAGATAATCAAGGAGATGGACATTAATTTTGATGAAGCCCATAGATGGAAACTCATAGCGAAGAGCCTCCGAAGATATATTCCTCTCCAAAGTATCCTGCATGGAGGAGGAGAAGGGGATCCTGAATAGAATAAGATCCTATCATAGGAAGGCTAAGAACATTTTTGAGGACTGGGCTAGGAAAACATCACTGAGGATCGTGGGGCTAGCTTTAAGACTTCAATATGCAGCTGCTAGAGAGGATCTAACTGGATTGATAAACACACCGAGAAGGATCGAGAACAAGGATCACAGGACAAAGCTGATCATAATGGGATATTCAAGGCCTGGGAGATAGATAGACTGGCAGGCTATGAAGCACGGGGTTCCACACGCCATAGTAAACCCAAACGGGACATCATCGGAATGCCCAAAATGCGATTCAAAGCTGGAGGAGAACGGATATAGAAGGCTTAGATGTCCCAGATGTAGTTTCGAAGCAGATAGGGATGTCATCGGAAAGCTCAATATAAGGAAGAGGGCATTGAAGAAGCTGGGGATCAAAATAGATTTCGGGGGTTCTGGCCACCCCGTCTGCCCTCCAAATGACAGATGTAAACCCGAATAGATGGGGAGAACCGATGAACCGCTTGCAAGAGGGCTGGGGAAACCCTGCCCTTTCAAGGCGGTGAGAAGGTCAGATCCCCACTTATAGCCTGCCTCGAACTTTTAGAGTGATGGTATCTTAATCCCTAGAGCTATCCTTACATGTGGACAGTTATATGCAGCCGCTAGAAGACATGCCAGGCTCCCACAAGCGCGCTTTCCTTGCGTTCTTCAAACCTTATGTCAAGGAGGTTTTGGAGCGGATATTTATCGGGATATTTGTTTTTAATAATATCCTGGGCACTGGTATTCGATCCCCCGCGAAGAATTTGTTGGGAGAACTCTAGAGAGCTTGTAAACCCCCTTTTTACGATTAAGAAGAGGTTTTCTAAGACCGTGAATGTTGGTACTGGTGAAAAACGCTGGTGAACCATATATACACCGTTTGACATAGCATCTGATGGCCCTCAAAACTTTACTTCCTTCCCATTAACGTATATATCCTTTTGTTAACCTTAGGAGGCCCGATAGTATTTTCATAAGCGTGGTCTCGCCAGCCCCGTTTTCACCCAGAAAACCTAAGATTTCCCCTTTATATATCATCGTTAAAGGTGCGTGTGCCATCTGGATATACTTTCACTATATCCCTTACCCTTATCTATATATACGGTTCTTCCTGATCTTTATAGTTTTCCGCGATCCATGCTTCATTCATTATAGTTATTCTGAGGGCAAATTATATTAGCAAGTAATAGGGAAGCGCAATCTATATAAGCTCTTCTGAATACTCTATCAACGATCAAAAATGTCTGTTTGTTCGAAGATTAGATATGTATGGATAGACGGGGGGCTCGTTGAATGTGAAAGAGCATCTGTGCATGTGCTAACACACGCACTACATTATGGTACAGCGGTCTTTGAGGGTATCAGGGGATATTGGAGTGAAAGAGCCAAAAATCTGTATGTGTTTAGGCTTGAGGATCATATGAAGAGGTTGGTTAACTCAGCTAAGATCATCGGACTTAGACTCAATTACAGTCTTGAAGATCTTATAGGGGCTGTGATAAGAACAATAAGGGCTAATGAGTTTCAGGAGAACATATATATAAGACCTATAGTATTTGCTGGAGAGGGTAGCATATCGTTAGATATATCGAAGATCCCTACTAGGGTCTCTATAGCAGCGTTTCCATTCGGCCACTATTTGAAGCCAAAGGGCGTCAGGGTGAAGGTTGTAAGCTGGAGGAGGGTTCCTAACTACTCTATGCCGGTTATGGCGAAGGCATCTGGAATCTATCTCAATTCAGTATTAGCGCTCTCAGAAGCCATATCCTCTGGCTATGATGAGGCCATACTACTCGATTGGAGGGGCTATGTATCTGAGGGTTCTGGAGAGAATGTATTTATTGTGAGGAAAGGCACAATTTATACTCCACCTATATATGCATCGATATTGGAGGGAATCACAAGAGATACTGTGATAAGGATCTCCAGGGATCTTGGGTATGGGGTTGTTGAGAGAGACATAGCCAGGGAGGAGCTATACATCGCAGATGAGATCTTTATTAGCGGTACAGCAGCAGAAATCACACCAGTGATCGAGGTTGATGGAAGAACCATTGGTACAGGCTCTCCAGGGCCTTTAACAGAGAGGATCATAGAATATTATAAGAAAATAGTATATAATGAAGTGCCTAGATATAGCGAGTGGATCACCCAGATCTATTAACTCTCCATAGAAGAGAATCTCATTATAGTCAATGCTATATGCTTGATACCGTTAACGAAATCCTGGATTCTTATATTTTCGTTGGGCGCGTGAGCCCTAGACCCATAGTATCCAACACCAGAGCCTGTCATAGGGGTTTTTGCTATATTTGTAAAGTAATATATGGGGCCCGAACCTCCCGATAGAGGAGCTATGCTGGGCTCTTTACCATATGCTTCAACAGCAGCTTCTACAGATGCTCTCACTATTTTTTCATAGGGGTTGGTATATCCGGATCTATACATGCTATGAACCACAATCTCAGCGTCTTCGAAGCCTTTTTCAGCTATATATTTTTTAAACCTATCAAGGATCTTCTCTGGATCCTGCCCCGGTACTGGTCTAATATCTATTTTAGCACCAGCTATAGAGGGTACAATGGTTTTTGAGCCCTTACCTGTATATCCAGAGTAGAGACCCGAAACATTTAGTGATGGCTCTAGATAAAGCTTTTTGAGGGCATCATAGCCCTTGACTCCTCCAACGAACTCTCTTAGACCTAATTCCCTTGCCATTTCCTCGAGCTCTGAGAAGTCCATTTTCCTTATTAGCTCCTCCCCGATCCTCATGAACTCAGGATCTATATCTTCATGGAATCCTGGCACATGGATCTTCCCGCTCTCATCTTTCAAAAGGGTTAGAAGCCTAGCCATCCTCCACACAGGATTAGGTACTAAAGGGGCATTACCGCTATGTACATCTCTAGAAGGACCTCTCAGTATTACTTCTATATATAGCATGCCCTTGAAACCCAACGTAATTCCGAGCCTCCCATCCCTCCTCACATACCCCGTCTCCCATATACCGCCGTCTGATTTTACCCACTGCTTATTCTCTTCAACGATCTTACCTATAGTTGGAGATCCTATCTCCTCCTCACCCTCGATTAACAACTTGATCTTTAGATCCATAGCATCTAGATAAGGGGATAAAGCGTCCAGAGCGCAGATTCTCGCAGCTATATTACCTTTATTATCTGCAACACCTCTTCCAAATATGAAGTCACCTTTCCTAGTAAGCTTAAACGGATCGCTTTCCCATAGCTCAAGAGGATCTGGAGGTTGGACGTCATAGTGGTTATATATTAATATACATTTAGATCCAGATCCTATCTCTGCTAAAACAGCTGGATAACCTCCCCCACTAGTAATCCATGCCTTGAAACCCCTTTCCCTCAATATCGACACTAGATACTCCGCACACCTATCCATGCTTCTCCCGCCCCATGCTGCTACAGTTTGGTGCTCTATGAGACTAGCAAGGAGATCTATATATTTCTCATAGCTTTTATTAATATATGTTAAAGCCTTCTTCTTCAGATCTTCGATCCTGGTTTCCATAGAACCACCGATTACTATCTTAGAACAACAATATATAGATTTATATTATTAGCTAGATTATGGTTTTTCTAGTCTCTCAGCTACTATAGATACAGTAGGTTACCTTGGGTTTAGCTTAGAGTGTAGATCAGCATAGCAGGGCTTCACCACATTATTTTATACACCCTTCTAACTACTGTTTTATGGACTGGTGAATGAGGGCTATAGTGACCACTAAGGTGAGGCGACAACCTCCTGACCCCAGTCTCTCAAAGCTAGCTTTTCAGAGGTGTAATAGCTTAACATAGCACATATGTGGATAGGATTTGGAATCCAAGTTATATATCATCTATGGAGAAGCTATACAGAAGATTCTGTAGATTGTTAATGGATAAGGGTTTTTAGATCACACAATTGTCATGAAATAGAGAGGAAAGCTGGAAGATCGTAAAAATTGCTAATAGTAGTAATGGCTCTAAACCTACTCTTAAGAGCTTAACAGTAAGGGCTAAGATTATAAGCTAGATCCAGACGATAAAATATTCAAAATAGCTATTCTCAACATCGAGTTAGCTGTGCTAAAGCTAACATCGTATAGTTATCTGGAAAAAATCGTAAGTGTTGATATAAACTTTGACTATATCATATATAACGTCGTTGATCTCGATGACAATCTGATCACAATGGAGCACATACTATTATCAATGGTTTGAAAGGAACTCTATCGCATAAAGATACCTCTGAGAAGATCTAGGAGAGGTATCCGATGTGCGAAGGACGTCAAAAAGATAATCAAGGCTATAAAGAAGCGTTGCCGCAAAGAAGGAATATCTGATCGATTCATATCATTATATATTAAATAGATTGATTTTTAGAGATAGCTTAGGAAATACGGCTCAGCAATAATTCTTACTAAGCTGAGGAGGGAAGCCAGAGGATCTAGGAATTTTGGGAAGAGACTATAAGCTACAAGATATGGAAGAAAGATATGAAAGAATACAGTAGCAGTACATGCACTACAAGACATGAATGAAGTTTCCATAGATACTTTAAGTATTTAGTGGTATTTTCACATGTATTCATCTATTCATCAAGGATATATGTTAAAGTCCATGTCTTGACTGTAATACTTAGTTGCTTCTTAGTAAAGGCGAGATCTTGGCGTGAGTGTTAAATTTTAGTGTATATAAATATTAGTGGATATCGAGAGATTGGATATGGCTAATAAAATAGATCCTAAAAGAAACGTCAGCTCTAAAGGGCTCTTCAGATTCTCTAGAGAAGGAAATGTTTCTGGTGATAGAGCTTCTAAAAGCACATACGATTTAACCTATTCAAAAGACACAGAATCCAATACTGAAGAAGTAGTACATAGAGACGATCACCGCACGGTTTATCAAAGCCAGTTGAAGAGAAGCGGGCTTACTGGTCTTGATAAATATATTAGAAAGGATAAGGATTATGATAAGCTCACACATCTCCCCACACAGAATTCAGAATCTGGAATAATAATTGAAGCTATTGATACTATGAAAGAAAGGGGTTCAATGTTGAGATATAGTGCTCGTGACGGGAGAGGGGCTATGCAGGATAAGACTAGCGATGATCGTTTAATCTATTATAAAAGAGGATCTGATAGTACAGGCTTAGATCCGTCTATATTCGAGATCCCAGAGGCTATAGAGGTTGAGGGCTATGTCATGGAGGTTCAATACGATGGCGGGTCTTCGAAGGCTTTTCTGCTTGTATATGTAGAGGAGGAGGGCAAACTCTACAAGATCTATGATAAGACCGGTCATAGACCCTATTTCCTCGTAGATCTAGATCCGGAAAAGGTCAGAGAGGTTATTGGTAAGTCGCAGGATATTATTGATGTGTATAGAGTTGAGAAGTTCGATCTGCTATTGAATAGAAAGGTTATGCTTACCAAGATAGTTGTTAGAGATCCGCTAGCTGTTAGAAAGCTCAGGGATAGGTTTCCCAAGACCTGGGAGGCTAATATTAAGTATCATCATAACTACATCTACGATATACAGCTGATCCCTGGGCTTAAGTACAGGGTAAGAGGTGGGAGATTTGACCCTATTTTCAATATAGAATTAGATAAGGTCTCGTCCGACATTAATAAGATCTTTGCTGATGAGCCGGAGCATGTGAGGGAGATAGCTACTAGATGGTATCCCCTCTTCGAGGCGCCGCCCCCTAGGATCAAAAGGCTTTCTATAGATATAGAGGTCTATACTCCGAACAAGGGTAGGATTCCAAATCCTGGGTCTGCCGAGTTTCCCATAGTAAGTATCGCCACCTGTAATAATGATGGTGAATGCTCTGTATTCATATTAAAGAGAGGTGATGAAAAGGCTCTTGAGAGACTTAGAGAGGTGGTTAATAGTAAAACCAATGTGCATGTTTTTGAGAGCGAGAGGGAGCTTATTAAGAGATTCTTCCAAGAGATCTCTGGATATCCTGTGATCGTGTCATTTAATGGCGATAACTTCGACCTTCCATACCTCTATACAAGATCGAGGAAACTCGGATTTTCGAGAGAAGAGATACCAATAGTGATTAAGGAAACCCATGCAACATTTAAGCACGCGATCCACATAGATCTATATAGGTTCTTCAAGAATAGAGCTATACAGAACTACGCTTTTGAGGGGAGATATAAGGAGTACACATTAGATGCTATAGCCCAAGCCCTCTTAGGAAAGGGTAAGCTTGCAAATGAGGAAGGTGTCGGCTCTATGAGTCTCTATGATCTTGCTATGTATAACCTAAGAGATGCTCAGCTAACGATAGAGCTCACCACATTTTCTGGTGAGCTTCTTTGGAAACTCATGATACTGCTCATGAGGATCAGCAAGCTAGGGATTGAAGATGTCACAAGGACTCAAGTGTCCACATGGATCAAGAATCTATTTTATTGGGAACATAGATCTAAAGGTTATTTAATACCCTCTGAATCTGATCTAGGATCGCTTAAGTCGAGGAAAGCTACGGAGGCTATTATAAAGGGTAAAAAATATGCGGGTGCTATAGTGATCGATCCGCCACAGGGTGTATTCTTTGACGTTGTTGTAGCTGATTATTCCTCACTATATCCTAGCATAATTAAGAGATGGAATCTAAGCTACGAAACCGTAGATCCTCCTGAAGGTGAGTGCAGCAAGTTAGAGCCTATAAAAGATGAAACCGGAGCTACAATTCACAACGTGTGTATGGATAGGGTTGGAATAACTTCTGTAATCATAGGTCTCCTAAGGGATTTCAGGGTTAAAATCTATAAAAAGAAAGCTAAGGAGAAAAATATCCCAGAAGATCTGAGGAGCTGGTATGACGTTGTCCAAAGGGCAATGAAGGTATATATAAATGCATCTTACGGTGTTTTTGGCCATGAGAAATTCCCGCTATATGCACTCCCAGTTGCCGAGAGTGTTACAGCCCTTGGAAGGATGATCATAACTATGAGCCAGCAAAAGGCTAGGGAGCTAGGGCTAATGGTTCTCTATGGAGATACAGATTCCCTCTTCATATGGGCTCCACAAGAGGATAAGCTCAACCAGCTTAGAAAGTGGATATTCAATACATTCGGGCTCGAGCTAGATATTGATAAGAGATATAAATTTGCAGCATTCTCCCTTAAGAAGAACTATCTCGGTGTCTATTCAGACGGCTCTGTCGATATAAAAGGGCTCGTCGGCAAGAAGAAACATATACCAGAGTTTGTTAAAGAAGCATTCTCGGAAGCTGTTAAAAAGCTTGGTGCCATTGAAACCCCCCAAGACCTGCTTATGGTCTCAACATGGCTAAAGGAGATCCTACAGGATATATATAGAAAGCTAAGGGATAAAGAGTATACATTAGACCAGCTAAGCTTTAAGATGACACTTGGGAAACCGCTTGAAACGTATACCAAGAATACTCCGCAGCATGTCAAAGCAGCCCTGATGCTGGTAAGAGAAGGGATAAGCATTTCTCAGGGGGATAACATATGGTTTGTCAAAGTGAGAGGTAAAGAGGGTGTGAAACCCATACAGCTTGCTAAGGTCGGCGAGATAGATGTCGAGAAGTATATTGAGAGCCTTAGATCTGCCTTTGAGCAGATACTTGCGCCTCTCAGTATTGAGTGGGAAGAGATCTCCGGTCACAGTAAGATCTCTGACTTCTATAGCTGAAGGCAATTTCTAATCTCATAGATCAGCCAGGATGTCTAAACTATCTTGCAGAGATTTCTAACTATACTAGAAAACTCGCCATACTCTAAGGATCAGCGTATCTTAATGCTTAGCATAGCTGATAACTCCTTATGATAAAGCAATAATAAATATAAGCTCTATGAAACGTTTTGAGGCATCCTCGCCTTCTAGAGTAGGGAAGATATGGCATCACGCTACCATATTATTACCTATAAAATAGTACTCAACTAGAAATATGTAGAACCGCACATGCCGGCTTATAAGGGTTCGAAGATAAATATCTAGTGATGATGACGCCACAGCCCTGAGTAGTGAAGAGGGCTCGTGTTTCTGATGATTCTTTTATTTCTATTATTGTTTATATTGTTTCCAAGGATTTCTTAATAGCTTCTTTATTGATTCTTCTATCAAAGACTATTAGAACTCTTCTACTGTTTCCAATGATCTTTAACTTCACACGATCCACAATAACTCTACCCTTTATCAGATCGCTCTCGCTCTTAGCAGGGACTAAATATTCCTTGAATTTTCTAGTAGAATACCTATAATACTCGTCAAAGTTATCTATAATCCTGATAGTATCCTCGAGATCGCTTGTGAAATAGCCAACAGTCTTTGAGATCGTCTCTAAAAGCTTTTTAGCTTTTTCAGCCTCGAGTTCTATGCATGGATAGCCCATGCAATCTCCCAACTCTTCCCCTACCAAATAGCTATACCCCTAGGTTCTAGGAGTTATCCAGTATGTTAGTGAGGCGCCGCCGCCTAAAGATGCCTGAAGTTTTAGGGGCTTGTTGGGACCATACTGCATTATAACCACCGAGTCTGGGTCTAGAACCTTTGCCACCTGCTTAACGAGATCTATAGAATATCTTGCGGACACATTCTCAAGCCTTGATGAGAGTGATAGCAGACCCTTATCCTGGGTTAGAGTTGCCTGATATTCCTTATCCTCTCCCCTTGAGATGAATCTCAGGCTATCTCCCGCCAAGCGTATTTCTAGCTCGTCCCCCACTACTACTGCATCTTTTACAAGTGTTATGAAAACCTCACCACTTATCTGTGCCTCTACCTCGAGTTCCAGTTGTATATCTCCTATCGCCTCTATACCTATTTCCTTCACCTGTGCCGAGAACTCCCTTTCAGCGCCAGTCTTTGTATTTATAAGTATTATCTTTAGATCTCGTGCTCCATCCTCATAGCTGATTGTAACCTTATCCCTCCTCGTAAGTCTTTTAAAAGATGCTAGAAGTTCTTCCTTATCAACAAGCATAGAAACCTCTTCACTAAGCTGGTATTCCTCAAAAGCTATGTTGGATATGTTAAGAATGCTCATTATAAGCCTATCAGGCGAGAGTCCCTTAACCTCAACCCCTTCCGACCTTATATAGAGGGGGGCCACATCTAGGGGAGCTAGGGCAGCCTTAAAGAGATTTTTTATAAACGTGCCCTCCCCATGGGATAGCCTAAACATACCCACCACATCTATTTATTACTTGACATCAAAATTAAAAAGTAGTCCCTGATCCGTGTTGATGCTAGCTATAGCCGATTTTATAGGATCTCGCATTAAACTGTGTTATTAGCTAGGCTTGTTTAGAGGTATATGGGGGCAGCAGTCGCGGAGGATATAAGGGATCTTATTAGCAGGCAGTTTGCCATTGTTGAGTATACAAGGGAGACGATCTCAGGAGGAGGTATGTCGCTGTCTATAGATGCTTATAGAGTGATCCCCCTTAACCCGGGTAGCGTTGAGAGTAGCTTTAGAGAACTATATAGAGAGCTTATTCCGAGGGGATATTATCCACAGCTTAGGCTTGTTAGCGGTAGCTACTATCTTAGGCTTTTCAACATAGGTAGGGGGAGGGGCTTTAGGGTTATTACTGTGGTCCTGATGATGATTGTAACAATAATTACTGTGGCTATTACATCGTATCTTTGGTATGAGATGGATCTAGATCTTCATTTGAGGATCAATATAGATACGGAAGCGTCTAGGCTCGGACTTCTATATGTATTGATACTCACGCTATCTATTATGGGGCCTCTAGCTATACATGAGATGGGGCATTACATAGCATCAAGGATTCTTAAGGTTCCAGCGACTCCGCCATATTTTATACCGGGATTTCCTGGCATAGGATTGGGTACTTTTGGTGCTGTAATACTAATGAGATTCGCTCCCGCAGTTTCTGATGATCTAGCTATAGTAGCTATCTCAGGCCCTCTAGCAGGATTCCTAGCAATTATAGCAGTAACTCTATATGGTATCTCTACATCCTATATAGTCCCTAGAGAGCTTCTCACAGCAGGTTTCCAAGAGATCCAGTTCTCGCCCTTGCTATTTACATTAATTGTCAACCAGATCACAGGCCAAAGGGGAGATGAGGTTGTAATACTTAACCCCGTTGCTTACGCAAGCTACTTTCTAATGCTCATACACTTTTTAAACCTATTACCTGTAGCTCAGCTAGATGGTGGGCAGGTTCTGAGGGCTTTGGTAGGTTCTAAGGTACATACAGCTGTGGGAGTTATAACTACCTCTGCAGTCATACTGGCATCTATGATATTTAAAATAGATATCCTATATACTATTGCATTCTTCCTCCTCCTCATACTCCTCCTCACAGGATTAAGACCCCATCCAGGGCCTGCATATAGTGAGGCGAAGCCGGGTAGGGGGGCTTTGGTAGCATCTATGCTGTGGATCTTCATGCTGGCCGTAACAATCCCGATCCCTACTTGAGGGCCTTATGATGAGTAAGAACATATGTAGCAGGGGATGTATAGCTATAATAGCTGAAAAGCCTAGGGCTGCTGCTAAAATAGCGAATGCCTTGTCGTATGGAAGGGCTAGAAAGGTATCGATCTATGGGGTCTCTATATGGGTTTTCAACCAAAACGGCAAAGAATATGTGGTGATCCCATCGGCAGGACATTTATTCTCAATAGACACAGATAAACCCGGCATACCGGTGTTTGAGTACACATGGGTGCCTAGACACGAGGTTGAAAGGGGATACAAGCATTTAAGGAAATTCTTCTCTGTTTTCTCAGAGATCCTTCCAAGGGCTGTGGAATATATAAATGCCTGTGACTACGACATAGAAGGATCTGTTATAGGGTATATGATAGTAAAGAAGTGGGGCAACATATCTAGGATGAAGAGGATGAAGTTCTCCTCTCTAGTAGAGGAGGAGCTGAGAAGAAGCTTTAAAAACCTCGAGCCCCCGGATCTACATATGGTAGAGGCAGGACTTGCGAGACATGAGATGGACTGGATATGGGGTATAAATGTTTCTAGGGCTATAATGTGGCTTTTCAGAAAGATCTTCTCTGAGCATAGGATTCTGAGCGCGGGTAGAGTTCAGACACCAACGCTCTTCGAGGTTGTGAGAAACACTATCGAGAGATCCACTTTCGTGCCCAGACCTCTCTACAATGTGAACATATATGTTAATCTAGCCGGTGACGAGTATAAGCTAGAACAGGGAGAGGAACCCTTTAGGAAGAGATCTGATGCTGTATTATATGCCGAGAGGATTAGAGAGGCAGGGTATATCTTTGTTACTAATGTGGATAAGCGGTTAGTATCATATCAGCCTCCACATCCATATAATCTTGGCGATATACAGAGAGACGCATATTTAATATATAAGATATCTCCAGCTAGAACTCTCCAAATACTAGAGGATCTATATTTGGATTCTCTAATAAGCTACCCTCGCACTAATAGCCAGAAGCTGCCTTTAACAATAGATCACAGAGATATTATAAAGGGGATAGCTAGCATGCCTAAATATAGCTCTATAGCTCTCAAACTTCTCAAAAAAACCCTATTGATCCCTAATAATGGCCCAATGGAAGATCCTGCCCATCCTGCTATCTATCCAACAGGTGAGGTGCCTAAGAAGCTCAGTGATATACATGGAAAGATATATGATCTCGTTGTTAGAAGATTTCTAGCAACATTTATGGATCCGCTAATAGTAGAGTCTACAAGGGTCGAATTAGACGCGCTGGGAAGGAGGTATTTTCTGCATGGCACCAGGATCTATTCTAGAGGTTGGCTCGATATATATTCATTCTACAATATAAGAGAAAAGAAGATCCCGCAGATCAGGGTTGGAGATAGGCTAAAGGTTTCTAGGGTAAAGATAGCTATAACATATACAAGACCAGAGCCCCCTTATAACAAGGCGACACTTCTAAAGTGGATGGAGAGCCAGGGGATAGGCACAGAAGCCACTAGGGCAGAGATCATAGAAACTCTATATAAAAGAGGCTATATAAAGGGTCCAGAAGCTACAAGACTCGGATTAATGGTATACTCAGCTATTGAGAAGTATTTTAGCGATCTCTCTAAAGTTGAATTGACAAGGCGATTCGAGGAGATGTTAGAGAAGATTAGAAGGGGGGAGCTTAAGAGAGAGCGCGTTATTCAAGAAACCAAGGTAGTGGTTGGAGAAGCGATAAAGAGGTTTCTTAAAAGCGTTGAGGATCTAGATCCCCGCGAGATAAGGCTTCTCGGAACAGGTCTCGGGATATGCCCAATATGTAGAGATCCCCCGGATCCCAATAGTGAATACAGATTTTGTAAAATACATGAAATAGCATATAGAAGACTTGTAGAAACTTACAACAGCTGGAGGGAAGATAATATTGGGTGGGAAGAGTACTTTAAGAAGATTTCAAGACTAAAGATCACGGGATCCAAGGTTAAGGAGGTAGTAGCATACCTCGATAAAATCAGTAAAAATAGAGCCGGATCTTTTACATAATTACTCTAAAGCTAAGACACATATAGATCTATAGTAGAATTTTCTGTAAAATTTACAATGATTTTCCAGATATATTTAAATTACCTATATATCAGTTAGTAATTATTAGAAAATTTACATGAAGTAATATACTCGGCTTTTAGCTCTGTAAGCAATATACTTAGGGAACTAGTTGTACCAGAATCCATTTGAGACAAAATATAGTTTAAAAGATATTGTAGAGAAGCTAAAGCTTGAAAGGGCTGTTGGTCTCTACAGGATCATTGATCCCGACGGAAATGTCGTTGCTGAGAAAGAGCCGGACATAGCTAAAGATCTTCTGATGAGCATGTATACATCTATGATAAGAACTAGGATACTAGATGCATGGCTTTTAAAGCTACAGAGAATGGGTAAGGTTGCGCTACATGCACCAAATGTGGGTGAGGAGGCTATAGGTGTTGGGGTGACTCTAGCTCTTGACAAGAATGACTGGATCTTTCCCTACTACAGGAATATCGGGGTTTTTATAGCTAGAGGGGTTACTGAGGAGGAGATCTTAGACAGGAATATAGCCAATATAGCAGATCCTTTTAAGGGGAAGGAGTTCACAATACTCGGTTCTAAAAGGCATAGAATAGCTCCTTCCACGGTACCTGTTGGGAATCAGATCCCACATGCTGTTGGCTTCGCCCTAGGGGCCTATATAGCTGGTGAGAAGATAGCTGTTCTAACAATCTTTGGTGATGGAGCTACATCTAGAGATGGTTTCCATGCAGGGCTTAATTTTGCGGGAATATATAGGCTACCAGTCGTGTTTGTTGTTCAGAACAATCAGTGGGCGATATCTGTTTCTGCTAAAAAACAAACAGGATCTATTACCTTTGCAGTTAAGGGTGTAGCGTACAACATACCCGGTATAAGAGTGGATGGGAACGATGTGCTAGCTGTATACATAGCTTCAAAGGATGCTGCCAACAGAGCTAGGAATGGAGAGGGGCCAACGCTAATTGAGGCTGTGACATATAGAATGGGTCCCCACACAACGGCTGACGATCCCACTAGATATAGATCTCCTGAGGAGGTCAAGGCTATGGAGAAATACGATCCCATAGCTAGGTTCGAGAATTATCTTGTAAACAGGGGATATCTATCGGAGCAAGAGTTGAAAGAGATCTATAATGAATGGAGTTCAAAGATCGAGGAGATAGTAAGGAAATGCATCTCTAAACCACCGCTTGCTGTAGAGGTGATCTTCGAAGATGTATATTCACAGAGATTTTGGAACCTCGAGGAACAATTAGAGGAATATAGGGAGTCACTGGAGATTATGAAAAAGCTTGGGATCGAGGTGGAGTAGATGCCGGTTATGAACATGGTTCAGGCCCTTAATCTAGCGCTTAGGGAGGAAATGAGGAGGGATCCAAGAGTAATCGTTTTAGGCGAGGATGTGGGTAAGAGGGGAGGCGTTTTCTTAGTAACAGAAGGTCTATTGGAGGAGTTTGGAGAGAAAAGAGTTATCGACACACCATTGACAGAGATGGGTATTATAGGGATAGCTATTGGGCTGGCTATGTATGGGTTTAAACCGGTAGCTGAGATCCAATTCATTGACTTTGTATATGAAGCATTTGACCAGATCGTTTCTGAAGCAGCGAAGATGAGAGCAAAAACAGGTGGTATGTTCACAGCACCCATAGTTATTAGAGCACCTTGCTGCGGTGGTGTTAAGGGAGCCATGCATCATAGCCAGAGCCCCGAAGCCTATTTTATACATACAGCTGGCTTGGTAACTATGATGCCCTCGAGACCGTATGATGCTAAGGGCATGCTAAAGGCTGCCATAAGATCTGAGGATCCAGTGGTCTTTCTCGAGCCAAAGTCCATTTATAGAACTATAAGGGAAGAGGTGCCTGAAGAAGACTATGTAATACCGATTGGAAAAGGCAGGATAGCTAGAGAGGGTAGTGACGTAACTATAGTAACATATGGCGCGATGGTACACGTATCAGTTAAAGCAGCAGAACTAGCTGAGAAAAAACATGGATGGAGTGTTGAGGTAATAGATCTGAGAACCCTTTTCCCCTTCGATAGAGATTTGATCCTCAAGAGCCTTGAGAAAACAGGAAGGCTAATCATAGTTCACGAAGCCCCGAGAACCCTTGGCTTTGGGGCTGAGATAGCGGCTTATATAGCTGAAAAGGCTATAGACCTTCTCAGAGGGCCTGTGATAAGAGTTACAGGCTATGATACACCGTTCCCCCTGGTATATGAGAAGCTATATATGCCTAATGTAGCTAGAATATATTTAGCTATTGAAAAGGTAATGAGGTATTAGGGGATATATATGGCGAAGATTGAGAGGATTAAGCTCCCTGACATTGGGGAGGGAATAGCAGAGGGTGAGATAGTAAGGTGGCTTGTAAAAGAAGGCGATCCCGTGAAGCAATTCCAACCAATTGTCGAGGTACTAACGGATAAGGCCAGCGTTGAGATACCATCACCATACTCCGGTAGGGTTATAAGGCTGCTTGCGAGAGAAGGGGAGCGGATCAGGGTTGGATCCCCTATAGCTGAGATAGAGATCGAAGATTCACAACAACAGGTTATAGCTCAGCCAGGGACTATAGAGATGGCTAAGGAGGAATCTCGCTCAGCAACAGTTGCTGCCCAAGCAGAGACAGCGACAGTAGAAAGAAGACCCCATATAAGGGCCCCGCCAAGGGTTAGAAAGCTTGCTCAGGAGTTGGGCGTGGATCTAGCGCTTGTTAAAGGCACAGGGCCTGGCGGAATAATCACGGAGGAGGATGTGAAGAGATTCTATGAAGAGAACATAGCTAGGGCAAGGGCTCCTCAAACTGCTGTGCAGCCTCAACAGGTTGTTATTGAGGAGAGAGTTGAGAGGATCCAGCTTAGGGGTATAAAGAGGAGAATGGCCGAAAAGATGATCGAGGCCAAATCAAAGATACCCCATGTATATCTCGCCGAAGAGGTAGATGTTACAGAGCTGGTTAGGCTGAGAGAGAGTCTCAAGAGTCTTGCAGAGAGTAAGGGTATAAAGCTAACATATCTACCATTCATTATAAAAGCTGTTGTGAAAGCCCTTAAAGAGTATCCCCTCCTAAACTCTACTCTCGATATGGAGAAGGGGGAGATAATAGTTAAAAAATATTATAACATCGGGATCGCTGTGGATACCGAACAGGGTCTCGTAGTGCCCAATATAAAGAATGCCGATAAGAAGGGGCTCTTCCAGATCGCAAGAGAGATAGAAGAGCTTGCGAGAAAGGCTAGAGAGGGCAGGCTATCTCTCGAAGATATAAGAGATGGCACATTCACAATAACCAATGTGGGCTCTATAGGATCTACAATAGGTTTCCCCATAATTAACTACCCAGAATCCGCGATTCTAGGGATCCACAGGATTATAAAGAGACCAGCGTATTATGAGGATAGGTTAGAGCCTAGGTACTATATGAATATCTCCCTCAGCTTCGATCACAGATTCATCGAGGGAGGATATGCAGCTCGATTCCTCAACACGTTGAAGAACTATCTTGAAAATCCATTGCTATTCCTAGCACAGGAGGATGAGTTCAAATAACTATACGCATCTGGTGGTGATCTGCAATAGAGTCAAAAGAAAAATATGATCTCGTAGTAGTGGGTGGAGGCCCAGGGGGATATCCAGCCGCTATAAGGGCCTCCCAGCTTGGGATGAAGGTCGCCTTAATAGAGATGAATAGACTCGGGGGTGAGTGTACGAACTATGGATGCATCCCTACAAAAGCTTTGATCAGACCAGCAAATGTACTCTGGGCTGTAAAGAAGTTAGGATTCATAAGGGGGAATGTTGAGCTATCCTTTGAAGAGTATATGGAGTGGGTTAACACAATTGTTAGAAAGATCTCAGGGGGCATTGAGACATTACTGAAAAGTTATGGAGTAGACCTCTATAGAGGCGTGGCTTCGATAAGGGATGGAGAAACAATATATGTAGAAAACATAGGTGAGTTGAAAGCCAAAAAGATGCTCCTCGCAACTGGGACAGATCCTGCAGATCTTCCTGTAGTGAGAGTAGATGGCGAGGTGATCCATAATAACAGAACAATAATTAGGTTGAAGAAGAAACCATCATCAATACTCATCGTTGGTGGAGGCTATATAGGCGTTGAATTCGCCAGTATCTTTGCTAAGATAGGTGTTGAGGTAACAGTTGTCGAGGTTATGCAGAGTCTTTTACCAGGAATGGATCCTGATGTATCAAGGGCTGCAGAGAGGATCCTCAGAAACCTCGGAGTGAAAATATATACAGAGACAACAGTTAAATCGCTCTCAGTGAAAGGGGGAGAGGCATTTGTAGAGCTGTCCGGAGGAGATACTTTCTCAGTAGAGAAAATATTGGTGGCTGTTGGTAGAAAGCCAAAGCTGATTCCAGGGGCTGAGAAGCTCGGTGTAGAGTTAGATGAGAAGGGATATATAAGGGTTGATAGATCTATGAAAACGTCACTTCCGAATATATATGCTAGCGGTGATATCACAGGACCACCACTCTTAGCCCACAGAGCATTTGCTCAGTCTCTGGTTGCTGCTGAGAATATTGCGGGGAGGAGTGCGGCTTTTGATCCAAAGGCTACACCCTCCGTTATATTCACAGATCCCGAGATGGCTTTCGTAGGTATTGGTGAAAACGATGCTAGGAAGCAGGGTTATAAGGCAAAGAGTGTAAAGCTGCCCCTAGGTGGGGTTGCTAGAGCGGCGATCGAGGATGTGGAAGAGGGCTTCGCTAAGATAGTGTTTGATGAGGAGACTAAGGAAATACTAGGCTTCTATGTAGTTGCACCTCACGCGTCTGAAATAATATCAGAGGCTGTGCTGGCAATCGAGATGGGCGCAACTCTAGAGGATCTGTCGTTAACGATACATCCGCACCCGACGATATCAGAGGTGTTGGAGGAGATTTCAGAGCTAGCTCTTGGTAGGCCCAAGCATTTCTTTATTAGAAAAAGATCTGCAGGCAGTTTTTGATTTAACAATGCATTTGAACGCTTTTAAATATTTCTACAGGATCCTTAGACATATAATTTTAGCATTAACAATAAACATAGAGATACACATTACTACTTGTTGAATAGAGACTCCCAAGGATGGAGACTTTGCTCAGAGTCCCAGGAGCCTCATCCAATTAACTCCTAAGATAGAAGTTTGGTAGCGTTATGCTTGACGGTCACCAATGAATCTATATAGATCAGGAGATCTATGTGGCTGGCCTCCACTCCGCCCTAAAGGGCGAGGCTTTCGGTCGTAAGGTAGAACCTGCTAACAAAACGTTAGCGGGAAACACTTGCCTATGTTCCTATTTTTACAGCATATCTACCCGGCTTTGTTATCCCTAGAGCCTTTGCAACCTGAGATCTATCTGGATCTAATATGATTATCATCCCACTCCACTCTTCACTAAAATCCAAAGACCCGCATATGGGGCATGTCTGGACATCTAGAGGAGCTAGTGCCTTACAGCTTTTACAGGCTTTAAAAACCTTCTTTCTACTCCCGGGCTTGCTCATTCTCCCACCTCAAGCATAAAAGCCTCATCCTTAAGGTGAGAAGACAGCTTATAAATTTCTTCACAGCTTTATGACACCCTCCCCGCCCTTAAGGGGCGGGGTTTCTATGCTGGGGTCTCGGGTGTTAGCCCTCTGATGGGGGATTAATGGTTTAATACCATTATGTGTTACATGGTAGCTCTCAATCTTTTTTGCTATTTTTATCCTGTATCCTAGTCTCCTTGCTATGTTTAGTGCTGCATTAATATCTGCATTGATCTTCTTCCCTGTCTTCTTGCATTCATATCATTTTTATTTAGAGGTAAGGCTACTAACTTCTATCCATTCTAGTTTTCCTAGAGTAGGCTGTCTCATAGTCATAGCGATCCTTGGGAGTCCTGCTGCTTGGAAGGATATATTAGTAATTCTTCCTCTAACCCTGTCCCCTACAGCTACCTGTCTTCTATTTTTATCCCCAACTATAGCTTTTAGAGCGTCATTATATTCTATATCGTCGGCATCCATGACTTGGGATATATGTACAAAGGCGTCAAGAGGCCCTATATTTACAAAAAGCCCTATATTTCTAACCTCTTTAACAACTCCCTCCACAATTTCATGGAGTGTTGGGACATAGCTGAGCATCTTAAACCTTGCTTCTAGATATATAGATCCATCGCCCGGTAGCACGAGCCCCATATTACTTACGCTTACATCGTATACCAGTATAATGATCCCGAGATCCTTGTTAAATTTAGATTCATATTTCTCCTTAAGATACTCCTCTGCAACAACTTCTACAGGCTCCCCAAACCTGTTTGGTGGGATCTTTACATAATCAACTGCTTCATACACTCTATACAATCTCGATCACCCTAACAATATATGGGATCAAGAGGCTCAACCCAAAAACCCTAAATGACCCCTCCCCGCCCTAAAAAGGGCGGGGTTTCTATGCTGGGGTCTCGGGTGTTAGCCCTCTGGTGGGGGATTATTGTTTTTACCTCAATGATCATCGGGTTGGGGGTACGCTTCGGGGTCTCCCCCCTAGGGACATCGGGGCACTCTAACGGGGTGCCCAGCCGAGGCATCAACCCCCAAACCCTCAAAGAAATAGCCTCATCACCAAAAACACCTACACTCCAGGGCTTAAAAATCCCACCCCGCCTTAAAAGACGAGGCTTGCTCTGTTGTCATGAACGGCCTTCTAAACCCTGGACCTTTTTGTCCTTAGCCTTATGTTTTTCATAATTATGTGAGATCTCCATAGCTGGTCTTAGATGCTTTTTGAATATATCTTAGATGCTCTCTCCATTTTGACTCTTTTTAATCTCTCTTTTATTGCATTAACATATCTCTCTTCCTTCTCGATCAATATGAATTTCCTCCCCAGCCTCATAGCTACGGCACCTGTTGTTCCTGTACCAGCCATTGGATCTAGAATTATATCCCCTGGCCTCGTGGATATCGATATTATTCTCTCTAGAAGCTCCTCCGGCTTCTGTGTTGGGTGGAGCCTCTTCCCCCTCTCATCCTTCAGCCTCTCCTCCCCCGAGCATATCGGTATTCTCCAGACGTTGTAGGCAAGCTTGTTACCCCAGTCTTTTAGGCTGTATCTCCTCGCCTCGTCTATGTTGAATATATAGCTCTTAACGCCTCTGTCCCTGACAGCCCATATCAGCGTCTCTGTAGCATTTGTCATTCTAACCCCTAGCCAGTTGGGCATTGGATTTGTTTTGAACCATATCACGTCGTTCAATATCCAGAAGCCCAGATCCTGCATGATCTTACCAATCCTGTAGATATTGTGGTAAGTCCCTATAGCCCAGATAGTTGCGCTGGGCTTCATAACCCTCCTAACCTCCTTCAAAACCCCCGCTATGAATGCATCGTACTCATCCCAAGAATCGAAGTAATCCCAGTACTCCTCAGGACTCTCAACAACAGTCCTAACCTCCCACCTAACAAGCCTTTTCCTCGGAAGTTGGAGAAAATAGGGAGGATCGAAGAAAACCATATCCACAACTTCCGAGGGAAGCCTCCTCAACACCTCAAGGCAATCACCACGAATAACTCTATTTAAAATATCGACAAGCTCGAATCTATCTTTTGAATTACTATCTATAACAAGAACCCCGTCTCCCTCGCTCACCCAGGACATG
>Ga0080007_1094206_pt1 | contig 51679 bp, 50 predicted proteins | sample OctOCTMetagenome_FD_69210 | JGI IMG/M metagenome (GOLD analysis project Ga0080007, IMG submission 69210) | Hot spring and microbial mat streamer communities from Octopus Spring Streamers, Yellowstone National Park, USA - OCT_B (SPADES... | ecosystem: Environmental > Aquatic > Thermal springs >...
GGGGGCCTCGGGCCTCAAGGTCAGGCCTCCCCGGAGGGGAAAGCGGTAGAGGGCGAAGTGGGGGGTCTTGAGAAGCCTCTCCCCGCCCGGCACCGGCTCGGCCAGTCGTGTAAGGATTTATCTGGACTTATACCCTTTTATGCCAAAGCCTTCGTCCTACACATACATCTTGACACGACCAGTCAAGACCGCACCCCATAGGGTGAAGGCTAGGAAAGCCCCGCCCAACGCGGTGTAGAGGAGGGAAAGCCAGGCGCTCCCGCTGGCCTCGGGAAAGGGCCTGGTGAGGGCCAGGGGAAGGAGGAAGAGGCTTCCCAAGAGCATGCTGGCCGCGGTGGCCTCCAACGCGGGCCGCTTGGCCACCGCCAGGGCCACGCCCACGCTGTAAGCCCCCCACATGAAAGCCGCCAGGACCAGGAGAAGATCCCCAAGAAGCCTCCCCTTCCCCCCCTCCCCCGCCGGCGTGCCCCAGGGCCAAAAGGACCACCCCCGCACCCGAGAGGAGGAGGCCCAGGAGCAGGTTCCTGGGCAGGGGCTTGCGGAAGTAAAGGCTGTAGGCGAAGGCGGTGGAGAGGGGGTAGACGGCGGCCACGGCGCTGGCATCGGAGGCGGGGGCCAGGCGCATCCCGCTGAAGAAGACCTGGTTGAAGAGGGCCACCCCAAGAGGGCCAGAAAAAGGGTTTCCCCTAGGGGAAAAGTCTGGCAGGCGGCGGAGAAGGAGGAGAAAAAAGGGCAGGGCAAGGGCAAAGCGTAAAGAGGAACCCCACTCGGGACGAATCTCCCGCATGGCAGCCCTCCAGGCCACCAGGTTCAGGGCCCAGAGGAGAGGCGGGAGGTAGACCAGGGGATCCTTCCAGGGAGGCCTTTCCACCCCTACCCTACCCTCCCCCGGGTGCGCCGCAAGCCTCCACGGCTGCTCTAGACCGGGACGATGCGGGCGAGGACCTCCGCCAGGGGGGCGGTGAAGACCCCGAGGGCGTAATCCCCCACCCCGCCCACGAAGACGAGCTCCTCCCCGTGGAGGAAGAGGCCGTTGCCGTACAGGGTCAGGGGGCGGTCCCCGTAGGACTCCACCAGGCCCTGGGGGGCCAGAAGGTAGTGGGAAAGGCCCACCATCTCCCCGTCCCCCTTAAGGCGGGCGAAGCCGTGCCGGTAGGAGAGGTCCCCCCGGAAGATGCCGTGGAAGGCCACCAGGTAGGTGCCGTCCTCGAGGCGGAGGGCGTTGGTGGACCAGCCCACCTTGTACTCAAAGGGCTCCGGGGGAAGCACGGGCCTGAGGTCGGTCACCTGCAGAGTGTCCAAGGCGAGGCGCCCCCGCCAGCAGAAGTCCGGGACGCCGGAAAAGCTCGGCCGCAGGAGGAGGTTGCCCCCGTCCAGCAGGGTGGCGCTTTTCGTGGGCAGGTAAAGCCCCTCCCCCTCCTGGCCCACCCTCAGGAGCCCCTTCCGCCTCACGGAAAGGTCCTCCCCCAGCTCAGCCAGGGCGAGGGCGGCGGTGAAGACGTCCTTGTGGTCGGTGTTCCGGGCGTCCCCCAGCTTGCCCACTGCGGTGTAGAAGAGGAGGAACCCCGCGCCCGCCGCGTGGGCCCGGGCATCCTCGCACCCCCGGACCGCCTCGTAGAGCTCCGTGGGGTAGAGGACGATCCGCACGGGCAAGGGCCTTGGGATCCGGCCCCGAAGGAGGTCCTCCACGGGCACCGCCGCGTGCCCGATGGCCGAGGCGTAGCTGTAGTAGTCAAAGATCAGGCGGGGAAAGAGGTGGACCACCCCGTCCTTCAGGACCGCCCCGGGGTTGAAGGCGGCCAGGGGGCGTTGCCTGGGGTAGTTTTCCACCCGGACCTCCTCCGGGGAGATGTAGAGGCGGCGGCGGAAAAGGTCCTCCGTGTGCGGGCTCCTAAGCCCCTGGGCGCGCGCCAGGAAGCGGCGAGCCTCCTCCTTCAGGGTCTCCTCCAGCTCGGCGATGGTCATGCCCAACCTCCCCCTCGGTTTTACCAAAAGCCCACCCTGGGGGAAAGGGTGGGGCTTGACAGGGCCGAGGGGAGTGGGTTAGGTTTTGCGTAAACGGTTACGATGGCTAAAAAAGAGCCTTTCACCGTACGAGAAATCGCGCGCTTAGCAAACGTTTCCGTCGGCACCGTCAGCCGGGCGCTGAACGGTCGCCCCGGGGTGAGCCCCAAGACCCGGGCGCGTATCCTGGAGCTGGTGCGCACCCTGGGGTTCACCCCCTCGGCCGCGGCCCGGGAGCTCGTGGGGCGCTCCACCAGCGTGGGCCTTCTCCTGGCTCCGGGCGTCCGGCGGTACACCCCCTATTTCGCCCTCCTCCTCGAGGCCCTTTCCGAGGCCTTAGCCAAAGAGGGGCTCCGCGTCCGGGAGGTGGCCACGGACCCCGCGGGCCTGCCCCTGGAGGAGGCCATGGGCTACATCCTCCTGGGCGCCCACGACCACGACCCTAGGGTGGAGCACTTGCAAAAGGGAGGGAAGCCCTTCGTCCTGATCGGAGCCCACCCTGGGGTCTTCGCCGTGGCCCCGGACGACGTGGACGGGGGCTACCAGGCCACCCGCCATCTCCTGGAGCTGGGCCACGAGGCGGTGGCCCACCTCACGGGCCACCTCCGCCACCAGGCGGGCCGGGAGCGCCTTATGGGCTACCGCCGGGCCCTGGAGGAAAAGGGGGTTCCCTTCAGGCCAGAGCTGGTGCTGGACGGAAACTTTGACCCCCTCGCCGCCTACCGGGCGGTCCGACGGGCCTGGGAAGGGGGGCTCCGCTTCACCGCCCTCTTCGCCGCCTCGGACGAGATGGCCCTGGGGGCCAAGGCGGCCCTCGAGGACCTAGGCCTCCGCGTCCCCTGGGACGTGAGCCTGGTGGGCTACGACGACCTCCCCGAGGTGGGCCAGGAGCTCACCACCGTCCACCAGGACATCCCCGCCATCGCCCAAGAGGCCACCCTCCTCCTCAAGAAGGCCCTGACGGGCGAGACACCCGTGGCCAAACGGGTGCCCGTGCACCTGGTGGTGCGGGGCACCACGGCAAAAAGGGAGGTGATAGACGGGGCAAAACGCTGAAGGCCCTCGGCCCTAGGCATTCCGGCAAACGGAGGTGGAAGTATGCGCAAGGCCCTCGCGGTTCTTCTCGCTCTTCTTGGCCTCACGGCCCTGGCCCAGACCCAGGTGCGCATCTCGGGCTGGGGCGGCACCGACATCGCCATCGTCAACGGCCTATTGAAGGAAGTGGTCCAGCCCAAGCTGGACAAGGAAGGCATCAAGGTCCTGTACGAGCCCATTGAGGGCGACTACACCCAGTGGCTCTTCAACGCCCTCTCCGCGGGCACGGCCCCGGACCTCTTCTACGTGGACATCTTCTGGTCGGAAAGCCTCTTCGCCACCGGCAGGGTGGAGCCCCTGGACCGCTACTTCTCCAAGCAGGAGGTGGGGGAGTTTTTGCCCAACCTGGTCCAGGCCTTCACCTACCGGGGCAAGCTCTACGGCATCCCCAAGGACTTCAACGCCCTGGCCCTGCAGTTCAACAAGGACATCTTTGACGAGGCGGGGGTCAAGTACCCCAACCAGCAGGACACCTGGGAGACCTTCGAGGCCAAGCTCCGCCAGGTCCAGAGCAAGCTGAAGGACGTGGCAGGTCTCTGCGTGGTGGCGGACTTCGCCCGCTTTGGAGCTTTCGCCTTCGCCACGGGGTGGAAGCCCTTTGACGAAAAGGGGCACACCGTCCTGGACGCCAACTTCCGCCGGGCCTTTGAGTGGTATACGGGCCTGGTGAAGCGGGGAGCGGCCCGCTTCGCCCAGGACCTGGGCGAGGGCTGGACCGGAGGCTGCTTCGGCGGGGAGAAGGCGGCCACGGCCATAGAGGGCGCCTGGATCGGTGGGTTCCTGCGGGACAAGGCCCCCAACATGCGCTACGGCACCACCTTCCTGCCCCTGGACCCCGTGACCAAGAGGCGGGGCAACTTCGTCTTCACCGTCTCCTGGAGCATGAACGCCCAAAGCAGGAACAAGGAGGCGGCGGCCAAGGTCCTCAAGGCCCTCACCTCCCCCGAGGCCCAGCAGTGGGTCCTGGAGCGGGGCCTGGCCATCCCGAGCCGCCGAGCCCTGGCCAACAACCCCTACTTCCAGCGCCCCGGCAAGGAGCCCGAGCTGAACCGCATCGTCTTCCAGGGCTCTGCCTCCCAGGGTGGGGTCAACCTGGTCTACCCCTTTAAGTTCCGCGGCTTTGGCGGTGACTGGATGCGGCCCATCAACGACGCCCTGCTGGCGGTGATCACCGGGCAGAAGGGCGTGGACCAAGCCCTAAGGGACGCCCAGGCGGCCCTGGACCGGCTCACGGGCAGGAGGTAGACCCAAAGGGGGCGGTTCCCGCCGCCCCCTTTCCCCTTCGGGGGCACCCATGCGCCTTAAAGCCCGGACCCTCGAGGGCCTCTACGCCCTCTTCCTCCTTCTCCCCCTCCTCTTCACCCTAGGGGTGTTCTTCCTCTACGCCTTCCTTCGGGCGGTCTACTTCAGCTTCACCGATTACGACCTCTTCTCCCCTCCCCGCTTCGTGGGCCTGGCCAACTACCTGCGCCTCTTCCAGGACCCCCCCTTCCTCAAGGCCCTCTGGCACACCCTAGCCTACAGCCTGGTGGTCACCTCCTTGCAGACCTTTCTTGCCCTGCTTCTGGCCCTGGCCCTAAACCAGCCCCTAAAGGGGATCACCGCCTTCCGCACCGTCTACTACCTGCCCTCGGTCATCTCCACGGCGGCGGCAAGCCTCCTCCTCCTTTGGCTCTTCCAGCGCACGGGGCTGGTGAACCAGGCCCTCTCCCTCCTCCTGGCCCACCTGCCCCACCTCCTGGCCCTGGCCCTCCTCTTCGCCCTCCTCCAGGGAGCCCAGGTGCTCTGGGAGAAGCGGAAGGGTACCCCCACCTCTTTCCTGGACCCCGCCCTGGCCCTTCTGAGCCTCCCCTTAGCCCTCCTTGGGACCTACGCCCTGGACCTCCTGGGTTTGGTCCAGGCCCGGGAGGCGCGGGTGGAAGTCCCCTGGCTTCCCACCTCCGCCGCCTTCCTGGGCATCCCTTACCCCCTCTGGGCCATCATCCTCATGAACACCTACACCACCATCCCCACCTTCATGGTCCTCTTCCTGGCGGGGCTCAAGGGCATTCCCAAGACCCTCTACGAGGCGGCGGCCCTGGACGGGGCGAGCCCCTGGGTCATGTTCAGCCGCATCACCGTGCCCCTCCTGCGGCCGGTCCTCTTCCTGGTCATCACCCTGGGCCTCATCGGCACCCTGCAGCTCTTTGACCAGGTCCTCTTCGTGGGAGGCTCCGGCGGGGCCCCCATCGAGGCCACCATCACCCTGGCCTACTACGTCTACGGCAACGTCTTCCCTTCCGGGGCCGCGCCCCGGGTGGGCCTGGCCTCGGCGGCGGCCCTCTTTCTGGCGGGCCTCACCCTCCTCGTGGTCCTCCTCCAGCGCCGCTTCGGCGTAAGCGAAAGGGGGTGGACATGAGCCCCAAGGAAGCGGCCAGAAGGCGCTGGGCCCGGGTGGCCTGGGCCTACGGCCTCCTCCTCGCCTTCGGGGTCTTCTTCGTGGGGCCTTTCCTCATGGGCTTCCTGGCCAGCCTCAAGACCGATCCCTTGGAGTGGCCCTTCACCCTGGGCTTTCCCCAGGTGAGGCCCAAGAACTGGGCGGCCGCCTGGCAGCTGGGCCAGAAGGGCTCCGGGGACCCCTGGCTGGGCGGGATGCGCCCGGGGAGGGAGGTGGTCTTGGAGGTGGCCTACTTCTGGCCCGAGCCCACCCCTCCGGACCTGCAGGCCGCCATCCCCCGGCGCAGGCCCGGGGCGGGGATGGGAGCGGTCTTTGAGGGCCCCTACGCCGCCGACCACGTGGGCCTCCTCGGCCCCGAGCTTGTGGAAACGCGGCCCTTCCGGCTGGGGGAGGCTGAGGGCTACCTCCACCGCTTTCGCCTGCGGATCGCCTACGAGAAGGAGGGGCCCTACCTGGAGCGGGTGCCCCTGGACCTGGAGGCCCCTCGAGGGGCCCTCCTCCTGGAAGCCACCCTGGACCCGGTCCGCATGGAGCGTCGGGGAAGGGTGGCCTCCTGGGACAACGTGGTTCCCGGCCTCCTGGGCTATGCCTTTCACAACTACGTCCGCGCCTTCCGGGAAACCCGAAGCCTAGAGACGGGTCAGAGTCTTTTTCTGCGCTGGACCCTGAACTCCTTCCTCATCGCCTTCATCAAAGTGCTCACCACCCTGGTCTTCGCCTCCATGGCGGGCTACGCCCTAGCCAGGCTCCGCTTCCCGGGCAGGCAGGCCCTCTTCCTCTTCCTCCTCTTTTCCATGATGGTGCCCGGCCAGGTCACCTTCATCTCCAACTACCTGGTGCTAAAAGACGGGATCTTCGGCCTCTCCAGGCTCTTCGGCGTGGAGACCCTCCTCAACACCTATGCCGGGCTCATCCTCTCCGGACTGGTGGGGGCGGGAGCCGTCTTCATCATGAAGCAGTTCTTTGAGTCCATCCCCCGGGAGGTGGAGGAGGCCGCCCTCATCGACGGGGCCACGCCCTTGCAGACCCTTTTCCGCATCGTCCTGCCCATGGCCACCCCTGCCCTGGGGGCCCTGGCCATCCTCACCTTCCAGGGAACCTGGAACGAGTTTTTCTGGCCCTTCATCGTCCTCACCAGCCCACGGGAGATCTACACCCTTCCCCTGGGCCTCCTCTCCTTCCGCAACGCCTACGGCCAGGTGGGGGACTGGGGGCTCATCCTAGCGGGAGGGTTTTTGTCCATGATCCCCATCCTCATCCTCTTCGCCGTATTCCAACGCTACTTCGTGGAGGGCGTGAACGTGGGTGCGGTCAAGGAGTGAGCCATGACCTTTCCCCTGAAGGAAGACGACACCTACCTGGTCCTGAACGAGAGGGGCTTCGCCGAGGGGGGAGCCGAGGGGTTTTACCGGCACGACACCCGCTTCCTGGCCCGCTACCGCCTGGCCCTTCCCCCGGGCCTAGAGCTCCTGCAAAGCCGATCCCCCCGGCCCGACCACCTGGTACAGGACTGGGCCAGGTTCCGGGGGCCGGACGGGGCGCTCTACCTGAGGCGCACCCTGAGGGTGGCCCGGGGCCGGGTGGAGGAGGTCCTGCGCTTCCAGAACCTGGGGCCTGGGCCCGTGGAGGTGGTGGTGGGGCTGGAGCTTCAGGCCAGCTTTGAGGACCTCTTCCAAGCTCGAGGCTGGCACGCCGCCCCAAAGGAGGGCCGGGCCCTCGTCTACCGGGCCCCGGACGGGGTGGAGCAGGGGATCGCCCTCACCCCCTCGCCTCCCCCGGAAGGCTTCCGCCTCCACCTCCCGCCCAGAGGGGAAGGCCAGGTGGGCTGGACGGTAGGCCTGGAAAGCCCCCTGGGGGAAGGGGGGGACCTTCCCAGCTACGAGGCCTTCCTCTCCGCCTTCCCCCGGGCGGAAGCGCCTTGGAGCGAGGTCTTTCAGCAGGCCCTTTTGGACCTCCGGGCCCTCCTCCTGGCCACCCTCGAGGGCCCGGTGCCCGCCGCCGGCATCCCTTGGTTCGTGGCCCCCTTTGGCCGGGACAGCCTCCTCACCGCCTTCATGCTCCTCCCCTGGGGGAAGGAGGTGGCCAGGGGGGTCCTCCGCTACCTGGCCAGGCGGCAGGGAGCGGTGTGGGATCCCTTCCGGGAGGAGGAGCCCGGGAAGATCCTCCACGAGGTGCGCCTGGGGGAGCTCTCCCGCCTGGGCCGGGTACCCTTCGCCCGCTACTACGGCACCGTGGACGCCACCCCTCTCTTCCTGGTCCTCCTGGGCCGGTACCTGGACCTCACCGGGGACCTGGCCCTGGTGCGGGAGCTCAGGCCCCACTGGGAGGCGGCCCTGGCCTGGATGGAAGCCGCCGACCTGGATGGGGATGGGCTGCTGGAGTTCGCCCCCTCGGGCGGGGGGCTTAGCGTCCAGGCCTGGAAGGACTCCCACGATTCCATGAGCCACCATGACGGCCGACTGGCCGAGCTCCCTCTGGCGGTCAGCGAGGTCCAGGGGTACGCCTACGCCGCCCACCTGGCGGCCAGCGCCTTCTACCGGGCCTTTGGGGAGGAGGCGAAGGGGAGGAGGCACCAGCGCCACGCCGAAGGGCTCTTCCGCCTCATCCAGGAACGGTTCTGGCTGGAGGAGGCCAAGACCTACGCCCTGGCCCTGGACAAGAGGAAAGAGCCCTTGAGGGTCAAGGCCTCCAACGCCGGCCATCTCCTCTGGGCAGGGGCCGTCCCCGAGGAAAGGGTGGATGCGCTCCTGAACACCCTCCTCTCCGAGGAGATGTGGACGGGCTGGGGCCTCCGCACCCTGGGGGCCAAGGAGGCCCGCTACAACCCCCTCTCCTACCACAACGGCTCCGTCTGGCCCCACGACACGGCCCTCTTCGCCGGGGGGCTTTTCCGCTACGGCCGAAGGAGGGAGGGCCAACGGGTGGCCCAGGCCCTCCTGGACCTAGCCCGAAGCCAGCCCGACCTGCGGCTGCCCGAGCTGGTGGGGGGCTTTCCCAGGGAGGCGGGCCTACCCCCCGTGCCCTACCCCACGGCCTGCCGCCCCCAGGCCTGGGACGCGGGGGCCCTCGTCTACCTCTACGCCCTGGCCCAGGGGGTGAGGGACTGGTGAGCTAGGCCAGGTGGTTCAGGGGCCCGTGGCCGTGGCCCAGGGGGGGCGCGGCCAAGAGGGCCCGGGTCAGGTAGGCCTTGGCCTCGGCCACCGCTTCTTCCAAGGGCCTCCCTAGGGCCAGGAGGGCGGCGATGGCGGCGGAGAGGGTGCAGCCCGTGCCGTGGGTGTTCCGGGTCCGCACCCTGGGGGCGGAGAAGCGCCGAAGCCCCGCCTCTGTGGCGAGGAGGTCCACCGCCTCTTCCCCCTCCAGGTGCCCCCCCTTGAGGAGGACGGCCTGGGGCCCGAGAGCCAGGAGGTCCCTGGCTGCCTCCTCGGCCTCCTCCGGGCCCCGGATGGGCCTACCCAGGAGGACCTCGGCCTCCATGCGGTTCGGGGTGATGAGGGTGGCGAGGGGAAAAAGCCGCTCCACCAGGGTGGAGACCGCGGAGGGGTCCAGGAGGGGGTCCCCGCTTTTGGCCACCATGACCGGGTCCACCACCAGAGGCCCGATGCCGAAGCGCTCCACCGCCTCCGCCACCTTGGCGATGATGGAAGCGCTCCCCAGGGCCCCGGTTTTGGCGGCGTGGACGGGAAGGTCCTCGGCGATGGCGGCGATCTCCTCGTAGACCAGCTCTGGGGGGAGGAGCTCCACCCGCTTTACCCCCAAGGTGTTCTGCACCGTGAGGAGGGTGGGGGCGGCCATGCCGTAGACCCCAAAGCGCCCGAAGGCCTTCAGGTCCGCCTGGAGGCCCGCCCCCCCGGAGGGGTCCGAGCCGGCGATGGTGAGGGCGGTCCGCATCATGCCAGGGGAAGCTCCATCCGGGCCCTGCCCCTAAGCACCGCCTCCACCAGGTTCATGGGGCAGAAGGGGCCGCACATGCTGCAGGCCTTGGTCTTGGAGCCCCGCTCCTCCTTAATTCGCCTGGCCTCCTCGGGGAAAAGCGAGAGGGCGAACTGCCCCTCCCAGTCCAGGCGGTAGCGGGCCTCGGACATCCTCCGGTTGCGCTCCAGGGCTATGGGATTCCCCCGGGCCACGTCGGCGGCGTGGGCGGCGATCTTGAAGGCGATGACCCCCTCCTTCACGTGCTCGGCGGTGGGGAGGCCCAGGTGCTCCGCCGGGGTCAGGTAGCAGAGCATATCGGCCCCCATCCACCCCGCCAGCGCCCCGCCGATGGCCCCGGCGATGTGGTCAAACCCCGCCGCTGTGTCCACGGGAAGCATACCCAGGATGTAGAAGGGGGCGTGGCCGGTGAGCTTTTTCTGGATCTGGACGTTGGCGGCCACCTCGTTCAGGGGGATGTGCCCGGGGCCCTCCACCATGGCCTGCACCCCTGCCCTCCTGGCCCTCTCCACCAGCTCCCCGATGGTGAGGAGCTCGGCGATCTGGGCCCGGTCGGTGCTGTCGGCCAGGGAGCCAGGGCGGAGGCCGTCCCCCAGGGAGAGGGTCAGGTCGTAGGTGCGGGCGATCTCCAGGAGGTCATCGTAGCGGGCGTAGAGGGGGTTTTCCTCGCCCCGGTGGAGCATCCAGGCGGCCATAAGCCCCCCGCCCCGGCTCACGATGCCCGTGGTGCGGGCGCTATGCCGATAGACCTCCAGGTTCTTCAGGGTGACCCCCACGTGGACGGTGATGTAGTCCACCCCCTCCCGCCCGTGCTCCTCTATGACCTGGAACAGCTCGTCCGCCGACATGTCAAAGAAGCTCTTGCGCCTGGCCGCCCGGAACTCTGCCTCGTAGACGGGCACGGTGCCTAGGGGCACGGTGGCCACCTCCAGGATCCTCCTCCGGATCTCCTTGAGGTCCCCGCCGGTGGAGAGGTCCATGATGGTGTCCGCCCCATAGCGGATGGCCACCCGGGCCTTTTCCACCTCCGCCTCCACGTCCACGTAGTCGTAGGAGGTGCCCAGGTTGGCGTTGACCTTGACGGAAAGCCCCTCGCCGATGCCCTTGAAGTCGGTGAGGGTGCGGTGGTTGGGATTCCTGGGGATCACGATCCGGCCCGCCGCCACCCCCTCCCGCACGAACTCGGGGGAAACCCCTTCCTTCTCAGCCACGTAGGCCATCTCCTCGGTAACGATGCCCTTCCTCGCCGCTTCCAGCTGCGTCATCCTTCCACCCCCATAAGCCCAAGAAGCCTCTTGGCCGTCCACGGGGCCAGGAGGACCCCGTTGCGCCCGTGCCCCACCGCCGCGTAAATCCCCTCCCCCATCTCGCCCACGAAGAGCTCCCCCAGGGGCCGATAGCCCCAGAGGACCCCGAGGAAGCGGGCCCCTTCCAGAAGGGGAAAGCGCTCGTGGGCGTAGTCCGCAAGCCAGCGGAGGCCGAAGAGGTCCACGCCCCCGGCCCACCCCTCCCGGCTCGTGGCCCCCACGTAGACCCCGCCCTCCCGGGGAAGGAGGTAGCCGTCCCCGGCGAAGAGGGGGCTGGGTGGGGCCTGGCCCAGCAGGAGGAGGGCCTCCCCCTTCAGGGGCCGCACCCCTAGGCCAAACCGCCCGCCCCAGGCCCCCACGGCGAGGAGGACGAAGCGGGCCTCCACCGCGCCCTCCCTTAGGATCACCCTCCCCTCCGCCACCCCTTCGGCCTCGGCCTGGACCAGGGGCACGCCCATCCCCCGGAGGACGGCCAGGAGGGCCTCCCGGAGGGCCTTGGGGTTCACGTACCCCCCGGGGAAGCGCCTTACCCCCTGGCCCCCCCGCACCGGGTAAGGGAGGGGCTCTTCGGCCCTCCAGGCCGCCTTCTCCCCCTCGCTCAGGGCCACCACGTGGGTGCCGGCAAAGCCCGCCTCCACGGAAAAGCCCCGCTCAGAAAGCTCGGCCAGAAGCTCCTGGTAGTAGGCCAGGCCGAAAAGCCCCGCCTCCAAAAGCTCCCCGGAAAGCCCCTCGGGGTAGGGGGCCAGCATCCCGGCGCTGGCCAAGGTGGCCGCTCCCTCCTTCCCCGCGTCCAGGAGGAGGACGGAAAGGCCCCGCCTGGCCAGCTCGTAGGCGGCCAGGGTCCCGATGATCCCCGCCCCCACCACGGCCACCTCGGCCCTCATCCCTGCCTCCCCAGGGGCACGCCCTCGGTGGGGCTGGAGGGGCTCGCCGCCTCCTTAGGCCGCATAGGCCCCGCCAAAAAGGCCCTCCTCCCCGCCTCCACCGCAAGCCGGAAGGCCTCGGCCATGGCGGGGGGGTCCTGGGCCTCGGCGATGGCGGTGTTGACCAAAACGGCGTCCAGGCCCAGCTCCATCACCTCCGCCGCGTGGGAGGGGAGGCCGAGCCCTGCGTCCACCACCACCGGGGGGAGGGAGGCCCGCTCCCGGGCGAAGAGCTCCAAAAGGGCCCGGGTCCTCACCCCCCAGCCCGAGCCGATGGGGGCCGCCAGGGGCATCACCGTGGCCGTGCCCAGGGCGGCGAGCCTTTTGGCCAGCACCAGGTCCGGCCCCATGTAGGGGAGGACCAGGAAGCCCTCCTCCAAGAGGCGCTCCGCCGCCTTCAGGGTCTCCACAGGGTCGGGAAGGAGGTAAGCGGGGTCGGGGATGACCTCCAGCTTCACCCACCGCTCCCCGGTGAGGGCCCGGCCCAGCCGGGCGAGGCGCACCGCCTCCTCGGCCGTCTTGGCCCCGGCGGTGTTGGGGAGGAGGCGCACCCCCTCAAGGGCCTCCAGGAGGCCCACATGCCCCGGGGCCTTGAGCTCCACCCGCCTTACGGAGACCGTGACCACCTCGGCCCCCGCCGCCCGGATAGCCTCCCGCATCACCCCGAAGTCCCGGTACTTGCCCGAGCCCAGGATGAGGCGGCTTTTGAGCTCCACGTCGCCCACCTTCCAGGTGTCCATCTAGCCTCCTTGCATGAGGGCCACCACCTCCACCACGTCCCCCTCCTTCAGGACGTAGGGAGGAAGCTCCCGCCCGGGGAAGGCCTCCTCGTTCACGAGAACGGCCACCCGCTCCAGCTCTACCCCAAGCTCCTCCAGGACCTCCCTGAGGTCCCGCCCCTCGAGGGGCCTGGCCTCGCCGTTAAGCCACACCATAGAGCCGCTCCCTAAAGGCCCTGGCCGCCCCCTCGGGGTCGGGGGCGTCCAGGATGGCCCGCACCACCACGATGCGCCTAGCCCCGGCTTCCAGGACCTGGTCCAGGTTGGCCAGGTCTATGCCGCCGATGGCGAACCAGGGCCTATTCCCCAGGTTCTCCGCCGCCCAGCGCACGTAGCCGAGGCCCGCCGCGGGCCGCCCCGGCTTGGTGGGGGTCTCCCACACCGGCCCCACGGAGAGGTAGTCCGCCCCCTCCTCGAGGGCCCTCAGGGCCTGCTCCGGCGCGTGGGTGGAGCGGCCCACCCTCCCCCCGAAGAAGCGCCGGGCCTCCAGGGGGGTGAGGTCGTTCTGCCCCAGGTGGACCCCGTCCGCCCCCAGGAGGGCGGCCAGGTCGGGCCGGTCGTTTACGAAGAAGGGAACCCCGTAGCGCTCGGCCAAGGCCCGCATCCTCTCCCCCAGCTCCAGGATGGGCCTGGCCTCCCAGTCCTTGGCCCGAAGCTGCAGGACCTCCACCCCGCCCGCCAGGGCCCGCTCGGTGCGGTCCAGGGTCTCGGCGAAGGACCAGCCGGGCCTGGGGGTCACCACCAGGTAAAGCTTTCCCTGCACGCCACCACCTCCTCAGGCCGACGGAAACGGCCCACGCGGCCCGAGGAAGGCGGGAATGGGTTGTGGGGCTTCTATCCGCATAGGCTTCCCTCCGCCGGCATTACCCGGATCAGGTTCCAAGGGTTGCTGGGACCACCCAGCTCTCAGCCCCTCCATTGGGGCACCCCTAGCCTGCAACGGGCAGTATACGAAGAAGGGGTGAGGGAACAAGGGGGCCGGGTCACAAAGGGGGATGGCCCGCCAGGTCCAGAAGCCTCTCTGGTGGCCTACCCGCAAAGCAGGCGGGACGAGGAGACGGTCCCCTTCATGCGAGAGGTGCAGGGGATGCGGTTTCAGGCCCTTCCTGCGCCCTGGAGGAGCCGGGCCTATAGCCCCCGCCCCACCCTGGCCCTCGAGGGCAGGCCCCTTCGGCACCGGGAAGCCGGGGAACGTAGCCTGCCCCACTTGACCCTGGGAGGCTTGGGACTTTATTCTCGCGCCGGTTATGCGCCTAATCGCCCTTTCTTTGCTCTTGCTGGGTCTGGCTCTGGGCCAGCCGGTGCGGGTTACCGATGCCACGGGCCGGGAGGTGGAGGTTAGGAGCAGCGAGCGCATCGTCAGCGTGGGCGGTTCCATCTCCGAAATCCTGGGCAGGCTTGGGGTGGCCGACCGCATCGTGGCCCGGGACACGGGCTCCTACATCCCTCCCCAGGTGGTGCGCAAGCCCGATGTCGGCCTCTTTTTCCGCCTGAACGCGGAGGCCATCCTTGCCCAACGGCCCACTTTGGTGCTCGCGGTTTCCGAGGCGGGCCCGCCCCCGGTCCTAGAACAGCTTCGCCGGGCCGGGGTGAGCGTGGTCCTGGTGCCCGATGAGCCCACGGTGGAGGGGGTCAAGAGGAAGATCCGCACCGTGGCCGCCGCTGTGGGCCAGGTGGCCCGCGGGGAGGACCTGGTGCGGGCTTTGGAGCGGGACCTCCTGGCCCTCCGCTCCAAAATCCTGGTGCGGAGAGGTCCGGAAGCCCGGGTCCTTTACCTCTACCCCCGGGATCCCCGCAACACCTTCGTCTGCGGGGAGGAAGCCAGCGGGGCAGGCCTCATCGCCCTAGCTGGGGCCCAAAGTGCGGTGAAGAGGGTGCAAGGGCCTGGAGCGGTGCGGGGTTGCGTGAGCCTCACCGCCGAGGCGGTGGTGGCCGCCCGTCCCGAGGTCATCCTGGTGCCCTTCTTCCCTGACCAGCCCTTTAGCTTTGAGGCGGTCCTGCGCCTTCCCGGGGTGGCCGAGACCCCCGCGGGCAAGGCGGGCCGCATCGTGGCCATGGACGTGACCTACCTCTCGGGGTACGGCTACACCGTGGGCAAGGCGGCCCTGGATCTCCACGGAGCCATCTACGAGAAGAGCGGGCAGGTGCTCATCCCGCACCCGGACCTCCGGAGGTGAGGGGATCGGCCACCTTGGCCAGACGGCCCTACGCCAGGGCCCTGGCCCTCTTGGCCTTGCTCCTCCCCTCGGCCCTGCTTCTCGCCGCCTCGCAGGGAGCCTACCCCATACCCCTTTGGGAGTTTCCCCAGGCCCTTCGCGAAGGGGGGGAGCGGGCGGCCGTCCTCTGGAACATCCGTTTTCCCCGGGTGGTCCTGGCGGCCCTGGTGGGCGGGGGCCTGGCCATGGCCGCGGCGGCCTTGCAGGGGGTGTTCCGGACCCCTCTGGTGGAGCCCGGTCTGGTGGGGATGGGCGGGGCGGCGGCCTTGGGGGCCCTCCTGGGGTTGGCCCTCTGGCCCTCCCTCCCCTGGCTCCTCCCCCTCTTCGCCGCCTTGGGGGCCTTCGCCCTGGCGGGGCTCCTCTCCCGTCTGGCCCACCGGGAGGGCCCGGTGCTCCTCCTCGTGGGCCTGGCGGCGGGGCTTACCTTAGGGGCCGTTTTGGGGATTGTCCAGTTCATGGTCCACGACCCCCAGGGGCGTAGCCTCAGCTTCTGGACCTCGGGTAGCTTTGCCGGGGCCAGCTGGGAGGGCGTGGCCCTGACCGCATCCCTCCTCCTCCTCAGCGGGCTCGCCCTCCTTCGCCTGGCCCACTTCCTGAACGCCCTGGCCCTGGGAGAGGAGGAGGCCTTTCACCTGGGGGTGTCCGTTTGGAGCCTGAGGAGGTGGGTGTTGGCCTGGTCCGGCCTGGCGGTGGGGGCCGCGGTGGCCGCGGGGGGCAACGTCGCCTTCGTGGGCCTTTTGGTGCCCTGGTGCTTGCGGCGGTGGGTGGGGTCGGACTACCGCTTTCTCCTTCCGGGCTCCTTTCTCGGGGGGGCGGCCCTCGCGGTGCTGGCGGACCTTTTGGCCCGGACCCTCTTCGCCCCGGCGGAGCTTCCCGTGGGGCTCCTGACCACGGTCCTGGGGGGTCCCCTGTTCCTCTACCTGGTCCTTTGGGAGGGGAGGCATGCTTGAGGCCCGGGCCCTGGGGCATGCCCGCCAGGGCCGCTGGCTGGTGGAGGGGGTGGACCTGAAGCTTCCCGCCGGGGCCCTGGTGGCCCTCCTCGGCCCCAACGGGGCGGGGAAGAGCACCCTCCTCCGCCTCCTGAGCGGGGAGTGGGCGCCCTCGAGGGGGGAGGTCTGGCTCGGGGGAAAGCCCCTCTGGGCCTACACGCCCCGCGAGCTCGCCCTCGTGCGGGCCTTTTTGCCCCAGCACCGGGGGGTGGCCTTTCCCTACACCGCCCAGGAGGTGGTGGCCCTTGGGCGGCTCCCCTACGGAAAGGGGCCCAGGGAGGAGGAGCGCGTGGCCTGGGCTTTGGCCCAGACGGGGGCCCTGCACCTGGCCCACCGCCCCTACCCCTCCCTTTCGGGGGGCGAACGGGCCCGGGTGGACCTGGCCCGCATCCTGGCCCAGGAGACCCCCATCCTCCTCCTGGACGAACCCACCAACCACCTGGACCCCAAGCAGCAGATGGAGGTGATGGCCCTCTGCCGCCGCCTGGCCCGGGAAGGCCGCCTGGTCCTGGCCGCCCTCCACGACCTCAACCTGGCCGCCCTTTTCGCTGACCAGCTGGTCTTCCTCAAGGGGGGGCGGCTTTTGGCCCAGGGGTCCCCTTCAGAGCTCCTGCGCCCCGAGCTTTTGCAGGAGGTTTACGAGGTGTCCTTTGAGGTCGTCCGGCACCGGGGACGGCTTCTCGCCTTTCCCGTGGGGGCGGACTGACCCTCGGCTTGGCCCTTTGGCACCCCCACCGGCCCCTCGAGGACCTTCCCGCCCTCCATCCTGGCAAGGGGTATATTGGCCACATAGCAGAGAGGGCGGACCCCGGCTCCCTCTGGGAAGGGTACAAGGAGGGGGTTCGGAAGGGGGGAATCCCCGGGCCCTCTATCGGAGGGTTTTCCTAGGCCCCCGCCGCGGTGAGGCACCTACCCTGCCGCCGAGCGCAAAAGGCGCTCCGCCGCTCCTGGGGTGGCGGGCAGGTAGAGGTGGACGAAGCTCGCGAGAACCCGCCCGTCCGTGAAGCCCTCCACCTCCTCACCCCCCACCCGGCGCCAGGCGGGGCTCGGAGAGGGGGAAAGGCGGGCGTAGTGGAACTCGTGGCCCTTTAACCTCTCCCCTCTTTGGGCCACGGGGTTATCCCTTAGGGCCTCCACCTCCCGGTAGCCCAGGACGGGCCTCTCCGCCATGCGGGCCTCCCCCGGGGCCAGGCCCACCATGGGGAAGAAGGCCCCCTCCACCCAAAGCCCCCGGGAGAGGTACATGTACCCCCCGCACTCGGCCAGGATGGGCCCCCTGAAGCGGCGGATGGCCTCCCGCATGGCCTGGTTCTCGGAAAGCCTCTCGGCGAAGAGCTCCGGGTAGCCGCCCCCGAGGAGGAGGGCCTCGGCCTCGGGGAGGGCCTCGTCCTCGAGGGGGCTAAAGGGGAGGAGCTCGGCCCCCAGGGCCTCGAGGAGCTCCAGGGCCTCGGGGTAGTAGAAGCGGAAGGCCCGGTCCCAGGCGTAGGCCACCCGCACCCGGGGCGGGCGCCTTTCGGGGAGAAAGGGCGGGGCCTCGGGAAGGGGCAGAGCCCCTTGGGCCAGGCGGAGGAGGGCCTCCAGGTCCCACCACCCCGCCCGCCCCAGGGCCTCTAGGGGCGGCTCCACCTCCCCCGCCAGGACCAGGCCCAGGTGGCGCTCGGGAAGCTCCAGGGCGGGGTCTTTGGGAAGCCAGCCCAGGAGGGGCAGGCCAAAGGGGGCCAGGGCCTCTCTGAGGATCTCGGCGTGCCGCTCCGAACCCACCCGGTTGGCCACCACCCCCACCACCCGCACCTCCGGATGGTGGCGGGCGAAGCCCAGGGCCAGGGGGGCGATGGAGCCCGCCATCCCCTGGGCGTCCACCACCAGGACCACCGGGGCCTTCAGGAGGCGGGCCACTTGGGCGGCGGACCCCTCCTTCCCCCAGGGGTCCCGGCCGTCAAAGAGGCCCATGACCCCTTCTATGAGGGCCAGGTCCGCCCCCCTCATCCCGTGGGCGAAGAGGCCGAGGAGCCCCGCCTCGTCCAGGAAGAAGCCGTCCAGGTTGTAGGGCCTCAGCCCCGCGGCCCGCTCCAGGTGGGTGGGGTCTATGTAGTCTGGGCCCACCTTAAAGGGGCGCACCCTCAGGCCCATCTCCCGGAAGCGGAGGAGGAGGGCCAGGGCCGCCGTGGTCTTCCCCGCGCCCGAGTGGGGAGCGGCCAGGAGGAGTCGGGGAAGGAGCATCAGTGCTCTATCCCCCGCTGAGCGGGGACCCCCAGGTCAAAGGCGTGCTTCACCTTCCGCATCTCCGTCACCGTGTCCGCCAACGCCAAAAGGGGCTCGGGGGCGCCCCGGCCCGTCACCACCACGTGGACGTGGGAAGGCCGGGCCTTTAGGGCCTCGAGGAACTCCTCTAGGAGGATCCAGCCGTAGCGCAGGGGATAGGTGGCCTCGTCTAGGACCACGAGGTCGTAGGCCCCGGAGAGGAGGGCTTCCTTGGCCCGCGCCCACCCCTCCCGGGCCATTTGGGCGGAGGCCTCGAGGTCCCGGCTTTTCCAGGTGAACCCGTCCCCCAGGCCCTCTATGGGGATGCCCAACCTCGCCAGCGCCCGGTGCTCCCCGAAGCGGGCCCCCTGGTGCTTGAGGAACTGAAAGATCCGCACCCTAAGCCCCCGGCCGTGGGCCCTCAGGGCCAGGCCGAAGGCGGCCGTGCTCTTCCCCTTGCCGTCCCCGGTGTAGACGATGAGGAGGCCCCGCCTTTCCCCCGATGGCTTGGTGTAGGGCTTCACCCGCCTAGGGCTTTCCATAGGGCGTAGCCTAGCAGACCCCCAAGCTCGGCCAGGGCGATCATGGCCCCCAGCACGTCCCCGGTGAGCCCCCCAAGGCGGGAAAGGGCGAGCCGGGCCACGGCGAAGGCGGCGAGGACGGCTAAGAGGGCGGGCAGGGGAAAGAGGAGAGGCAAGGGCAAGGCCAAGATCAAGGCGGGAAGGAGGGGCCCGCCCCGCACCAGGGCCGCCATCCCCTCCCGGGCCAAGGGGTAGAGGTTCAGGAAGGGGAGGACCAGGAAGCGGGCGAAGCCGGGCAGGAGGAGGAGGAAGAGGGGCGAAGGGGGCGGGGCCAGGGCCTGCCACTTGAGGAGGAGGTAAAGCCCCCCCACCCCGAAGGCGAAGGCCCCCAGGTGGGGGTCTTTGAGGATGGCCAGGCGCCTCTCCCGGGGCTTGGCCCCAAGGAGAGCGTCCGCCGAGTCCAGGAGGCCATCCAGGTGAAGGAAGCCCGTGAGCCCTAGCCACAGGGCCAAGAGGAGGGCCCCCAGAAGACCAGAGGGCAGGGGCAAGAAGGCAAAGAGGGCCAGGAGGGCCCCCAGGAGGTAGCCTACCAGGGGAAAGAAAACCACGCTTCCCCGAAGCTCCTCCGGGGAGAAGACCCCCCGCACGGGAAGGGCGGTGAGGAGGGCCAGGGCGGCTAGGAAGGGGCGCAAGGCCTACTTGGTCAGCCCCGTAGGCTTGAGGCGCACGGCGGTGCCGCTTGCCGTCACCATCAGCATGGAGTTGTTGCCGCCCAGCACCTCGTAGTCCACGTCTATCCCGATGACGGCGTCCGCCCCCAGGCGGCGGGCCTCCTCCTTCATCTCCTCCAAGGCCAGCTCCCGGGCCCGGCGGAGCTCGACCTCATAGGCCCCGCTCCGCCCGCCCACGATGTCCCGGATCTGGGCGAAGAGGTCCCGGAAGAGGTTGGCCCCCACGATGGCCTCTCCGAAAACGATGCCCAGGTAGGCCTCCACCTGGCATCCCCCTACCGAACCGCTCGTGGTGAGGATCATGGCCACCCCATTCTATTGGGACCCGCTCACCCCCGCCTCGGCGAAGGTGGCCATGTGGAGGATGCGGGCCGCCGCCCGGAGGAGGGGCATGGCCAAAACGGCCCCCGTCCCCTCCCCCAGGGCCAGGTCCAGGTCCAAAAGGGGCCTCAAGCCCAAGGCCTCGAGGACCGCCCTGTGCCCGGGCTCCCGGGAGAGGTGGCCGGCGAAGGCGTAGCCCAAGACCCCGGGGTCTAGGCGGCTCGCCAGGAGGAAGCCCGTGGAGACAGGAAAACCGTCCAAGACGAGGGGGACGCCCCACGCCGCCCCCTCCAGGTAGACCCCGGCGATGGCCAGGAGCTCCAGCCCCCCCACCTCGGCGGCCACCTCGAGGGGCCCCATCCCGGGGCGGAGGCGGGCGAGAGCCCGCCTCACCGCCTCCCGCTTCCGCAAGAGGCCCTCTTCCCCCACCCCCGTCCCCCGGCCCACCACCCGCTCCGGAGGCAGGCCCAGGAGGGCGGCGGCCAGGGCCGCGGCCGCCGTGGTGTTGCCGATGCCCATGTCCCCTGCAGCCAGCAGCGTGGCCCCCTCCTCGAGGGCCCGCCTGGCCGCCAGGCGGCCTGCCTGGAGGGCCTTTTCCGCTTCCTCCAGGGTCATGGCGGGGCCCTGGGCCAGGTTGGCGCTCCCCTCCCGCACCTTGGCCTTGAGGAGCCTGGGGTGGTCGGGAAGGTCCCCAATGACCCCTGCGTCCAAGACGTAGACCTCGCAGTCGGCCACCCGGGCGAACTGGTTGATGGCCGCCCCCCCACGGAGGAAGTTCAGGACCATCTGCCGGGTCACCTCCTGGGGATAGGCGGAAACCCCCTCGGCCACCACCCCGTGGTCGGCGGCGGCCACCACCACCGCCCCCCGACCCAGCTCGGGCTTCACCCGGCCCTGGATGGCGGCCAGGCGCAGGGCGACTTCCTCCAGGAAGCCCAAGGAGCGGGGAGGCTTGGTCAGCTGCTCCATGCGCTCCCGGGCCATCTCAAGTACGCTCTTTGGATCGCGGCCCTCCACAGGTCCCATGATACGCACCGACCTTTCTCCATAGAAAGCCCCTCCCTAGGCTCTGGTACGCCCTTTTGGGGCCCCCACCGTGGCTCTCGCCACGGCGGGGTACCTAAGTGCCCGCGCTTTGGTTTCGCAACATGGGGTGCCCAAGTCTGGCTTGTGGAAGGGCTTTTCTGGGGCCCCCACCGCGGCGAATGCCGCGGTGGGGTACTTAGCCCTCCCCGCGGCGGGAAGCCCACCCGATTGGGCCTGGGGCCCGTCCAGACCCCCGTCACCCTCCCGCCTCGGGCGCCAAGGTTAAACTCACCCCGTGGAGCTCTGGCTGGTGCGCCACGGCGAGACCCTCTGGAACCGGGAGGGGAGGCTTCTGGGCTGGACGGACCTCCCCCTCACCCCGGAGGGCGAGGCCCAGGCCCGGGCCCTGAAGGGGCTCCTTCCCCCCCTCCCCGCCTATAGCTCCGACCTCCTGCGGGCCCTCCGCACGGCGGAGCTTGCGGGCTTCCGCCCCGAGGCCACCCGGGCTCTGAGGGAGATCCACTTTGGGGCCCTCGAGGGCGCCCCCTGGGAGGCCCTGGAACCCGCCTACAAGGAGGCCCTCCTCCGCTTCCAGGGCTTTCACCCGCCGGGCGGGGAGAGCCTGGATGATTTCCAAGAGAGGGTTTTCCGCTTCCTGGAGGGGCTAAAGGCCCCAGCCCTCCTCTTCACCCACGGCGGGGTGGTGCGGGCCGCGCTCAGGGCCCTCGGGGAAGACGGCCTCGTCCCCCCAGGGAGCGTCCTGGTGGTGGACTGGCCTAGGAGGGTCCTGGACCGGCTTTTACCCCAAGGATGAGCCTCCTCCTTGCCCTCCTCCTGGACGCCCTCCTGGGGGAACCCCCTTCCAGGTTCCACCCCGTGGTCTGGATGGGGCGGTATCTGGCCTGGGCCTGGCCCCGGGTGCGGGGGTTCTGGTCCGGGGCCTTTTACTGGACCCTGGGGGCCCTCCTCTTCGCCCTCCCCGCCTTCCTCCTGGACCTTCTCCTGAGGCCCCTGGCCTTGGGCTTTGTCCTCCTCGGCCTCCTCCTCAAGCCCCTCTTCAGCCTCAGGATGCTCCTCCTGGAGGTCCTTTGGGTGGAGCGGGCCCTGGAGGAGGGCCTCGAGGCGGGGAGGAGGCACCTTTCCCGCATCGTGAGCCGGCGGACCGACGACCTCTCCCAGGAGGAGGTGCGGGAGGCGGCCTTGGAAAGCCTGGCGGAAAACCTCTCGGACAGCCTCCTCGCCCCCCTCTTTTACTACGCCCTCCTGGGCCTCGGGGGAGCTGCCCTCTACCGCTACGCCAACACCGCCGACGCCATGTGGGGCTACCCGGAGCACGGGGCCAGGGGCGCCTTCGCCGCCCGGGCCGACGACCTCCTGAACCTCCTGCCGGCCCGGCTCACCGGCATCCTCCTCTGCCCCCCCAGGCTCTGGGGGAGGCTCCTCCGGGAGGCCCGCAAGACCCCCTCCCCCAACGCCGGCTTCCCCATGGCCGCCCTGGCCCTGAGGCTCGGGGTGCGCCTGAGGAAGCGGGGGACCTACGCCCTGAACCCCGAGGCCCCCTCCCCGGGGCCGCGGCACGTGGCCAAGGGCCTCCTCTGGGCAGGCGGGGTGGGGTACGGGACTGGACTACTCCTAGCAGGACTCACCGCTTTGAGGGGATGGTAGGCTTAGGCCATAGAGCGGAGCCGGGACTTTCTCCTCCAGGCCCGGCGGGACCTGGAGCAGGCCAGGCTCTCTCTGACATCCGGAAGGGGCCCCCTTTGAACGCGACCGGAGGCCGGAAGCGGAAAGGCTTCTGGCCCACGCGGAGGCCGTGTATGCCTTCTGTGAGGGTCTTCTATCCCAGATGGACTAGGGAGGACCTGCTTCTTAGGCTTAGGCAAGGGGTGGAGGCCTTGAGGCGGGAAGTCCCCCTCGAGGAGGCCTGGCTCTTCGGCTCCTGGGCTCAGGGCCGGGCCCTGCCCGGAAGCGACGTGGACCTCCTCCTGGTCTACCGGGGAGCCCCAAGGCCCGACCTGCACCGCCTGGTGCGAAGGGCTTTCCCGGGGCTTCCGGTAGAGCCTCACGCCTACACGGAGGAAGAGGCGGAAGCCCTGGCCCAGGTCCTGGCCCGGATGCGGGAAGGGGCCATCCCCCTTCTGGAGCCCGGGCCGTGAGGCCGGCTCAGCTGAACTCCCTCTCCAGCTCCTTCAGGCGCTCGGCGATCCCGGTGTACTCCAGCTCCTCCATGGGTAGCATGGCGGGACCGTAGAAGCCCTGGCGGCGCATCTCCTGGGCCTTCTCCACCACCTTAGCCCGCACCGCATCCCAGATGGGGTCGGCGAAGAGGTCCACGGGGCCGGTAAGCCGCCCCTCCTTGAGGGAAAAGCCTAGGGCGCAGACCATGGGCACGCAGAAGAAGGTGGAGGCCGGGGTGTTGGCCTTCACGGGCATGAGGGGCAGGTGGTGGCTTCCCCGGGTATCCCCGGCCACGAAGGGGGCCAGGGCAAAGGGGGGGCCGAACTCCTCCGTGGCGGGGAAGATCTTCTGGGTGCGCACCAGGGCCACGGGATCGTCCTTGCCCACGTACCGCCCCGCGATGTTCCTAAGGCGGGTGGTGCTCACCACCGCCGCCACCTCCCCGTATTTGCGGGACCAGATGGAGGCTATGGCGAAGCGGTGGGAGTCCCTGAGGAGGGCGGCGATGTCGTAAAGCCGCTCGGGAGCGTCCAGCTCAATGTAGCTATCCCGCTCGGTTTGCGCCAGGTCCATGATGCGGAAGCGGAAGCCGGGCCTAAGCTCCGGGGAAAGGAGGAGGCCCGAGGAGTACATGGGGTCGGCGAAGGCCAGGTAGAGGGGAAGGTTGAAGGCCCCGGGCTCGGTCTTGTCCGCTGCCAGGACCATGAAGGGCTCGGAAGGCCTTTCCGCAAACTCCATCTCCGCCACCTGGGGACCGAGGCCGTGAAGGTTGCCGGTGAAGGCGTCCTTCAGGAGGTCCTGGCCCGCCCCGTAGAGCCCCTCCCGCTTCGCCACCTCCGTCCCCTCGCGAAAGGCCTTCCAGGCGAGCTCGTGAATGGCGGGGTGGGCCACCCCCCGGGTGTGGGAAAGGAGAAGGACGATGTCGTCCCCGATATGGAAGACGTAGGCGTCCAGGAGAAGGCTCCCCTTGGCCTCCTCCACCACCTCCTTTACCGCGGCCAGCACCGCCGGGCTCGGCAGGGTGTGCCCGCCCACGGAACCGATATCCGCCTTGAGTACGCTCAAGGTGATCCTCATAGGACCCTCCGTTTCCATGCTTCCACAAGGGGCCGCCCCCCCGCAAGCCCCAAGGTCCCACCCGCGGCAACCCTTAGCCTGGGCCCTAATCCTAAGGGATAGGACCCCGGAAAATGAGGCCATGCTGGACGATGTGCTGGCGCCCATCCACGGCGGCCCCGACGGCGGCCCCGAGCCCCTTTACGACTTCTCCACCAACGCCAACGCCCTGGGGCCCAACCCGGTCATCCTTGAATACCTCCAGCAAGTGGACCCAAGCCGCTACCCCGACCCCCTCTACCGGGAGACCCACCGCCTCCTGGCCCAGGCCCACGGCGTGGCCGAGGTCCAGGTGGCCGTGGGCACCGGGACCAGCGAGCTCATCCACCGGCTTAGCCGCTGGAACTACCTCCGCGGCCCCATCCTCCTCCTTCCCCCCACCTTCAGCGAGTACGCCCGGGCGGCCCGGGCCCTGGACCTGCCCCTCTGGGAGGCCCGAAGCCCCGAGGAGTTTTTGGAGCTTCTCCCCCGAAGCTCCCTGGCCTTCCTCTGCGTGCCCAACAACCCCACGGGAGAGGTCTACCCCTTCCTGGAGGAGGCCGCTCGGCGGGCCGGGGGGGCCCTGGTCCTGGACCTGGCCTACCACGACCTCTTGGAAGAGCCCCTTCCCCTCCCCGAGGGGGCCTGGCGCCTCTACAGCCCCAACAAGGCCCACGGCCTCACCGGGGTGCGGGCGGGGTACCTGGTGGCCCCCCTGGACCTCACCCACTTCCGGAACCTGGCCCCGAGCTGGCCCGTGTCCGCCCACGGGGAGGCCCTCCTCCGGGGGCAGCTGGACCCTAGGGCCCGGGCCTGGCTGGAGTGGAGCCGGGCCGAGCTCCACCGCCTGAGGCGGCTTTTGGCCGAGGGGCTTAGGGCGCTCGGCCTCGAGGTCCGGGAAAGCCCCGCCAACTTCCTCATGGTGCGGGTAGGCAGGGCCACGGCGGTGGCCCGGGCCCTGAGGGAAAGGGGCCTAAGGGTGCGGGACGCCACCAGCTTCGGCCTCCCCGAGTGGCTCCGGCTTTCGGCCCAACGGGAGGAGGCCATAGAGGCCCTCTTGGAAGCCCTGGAAGGGGTCCTTGCTAGACTGGGGGCATGACCCCGGAGCTCGCCCGCTACCTGGAGGAGGCCCTGGGGCGGCTGAGGGCGGCCCTGGACCTGGAGGCCCTCTACCTCTTCGGCTCCCACGCCCGGGGGACGGCGGACCGAAGGTCGGACCTGGACCTTTTGGTGGTGGCCCGCACCTCCCTTCCTCCCCTTGAGCGCATCGGCCTCGTCCTGGAGCTCCTAAAGGATGCCCCCCTCCCCGTGGAGGCCCTCGTCCTCACCCCCGAGGAGTTCCAAGAGCGCCGGGACCTCCCCTTCCTCCAGGGGGTCCTGCGGGAGGCGAAACCCCTTTATGAGCGCGGAAAAGCGCCTGCTTGAGGCCCGCCGCTGGCTCGCCCAGGCCTGGGACGACTGGGAGGCGGGAAAGCTCCTTCTGGAGAGGGGCAAGCACGCCCAGGCCGCCTTCCTCGCCCAGCAGGCTGGGGAGAAAGCCCTAAAGGCCCTCTGGATCGCCCTGGGCCTGGACCCCTGGGGCCACAGCCTCGCCCGGCTCCTCCGGGACCTCCCCCCGGAGGAAGCCCCTCTCTTCCACCCCCTTCTGCCTCAGGCCCTGGCCCTGGACAAGCTCTACATCCCCACCCGCTACCCCGACGCCCTTCCCGGGCTCACGCCCAAGGAGGCCTACACCGAGGGGGAGGCCAAGAAGGCCCTGGAAGACGCCCAGGCGGTCCTAAAGGCCGTGGAGGTGCGCCTTGGCCAGGGCTAAGGCCCTCATCGTCTGGGGCACGGGAAGCGGGGTGGGGAAAAGCCTCCTCACGGCCGGCCTCCTCCGCCACTTCCGGAGGCTCGGCCTCCGGGCCGCCCCCTTCAAGGCCCAGAACATGGCCAACCACGCCCGGGTGGTGGCGGGCGGGGAGATGGCCAGCGCCCAGTGGCTCCAGGCCCTGGCGGCGGGGGCCGAGCCCGAGGTGCGCATGAACCCCATCCTCATCAAGCCCTTCGGGGAGCGGGGGGCCCAGGTGGTGGTGTGGGGAAGGGTGGACCCAAGGCTTTCCCGGCTTCCCTGGAAGGAGAGGAGGCCCCACCTCGAGGGCCCCATCCGCGAAGCCTTGGAGGGTCTTCTCGCCGAGTACGACCTCCTGGTGCTGGAAGGGGCGGGAAGCCCGGTGGAGCGGAACCTCTGGCCCGACCTCCCCAACCTGAAGGTGGCCCAGTGGGCGGAGGCCAAGGCCCTCCTGGTGGCCGACGTGGACCAGGGCGGGGCCTTGGGGGCGCTTTACGGCACCTGGGCCCTCCTCGGGGAGCACCGGGAGCGGCTTTTGGGCTTCGTCTTCAACAAGTTCCGGGGGGACCTGGAGCTCCTAAGGCCCGCCTACGGCCTCCTCCGGGGCTGGACTGGGGTCCCCGTCCTCGGCACCCTTCCCCTCCTCCCCCTCGCCCTCCCCGAGGAGGACGGCTTCCGCCACCGCCTCGAGGGGCAAGGGGGACCCCAGGTGGCCCTCCTCCGCTACCCCCACGCCGCCAACCTGGACGAGTTCTGGGCCCTCGGGGAGGTGGCCCGGCCCCGCTACGCCCGCACCCCCGAGGAGGCCGAGGGGGCGGACCTCCTGGTCCTCCCGGGAAGCCGCCTCCCCGCCCGGGACCTCCCCTGGCTTAGGGCCTTTCTGCCCGTGATCCGGAGGCACCTGGAAGCGGGCAAGCCCGTCCTCGCCATCTGCGGCGGGGCGGAGATGCTCTCGGAGGCCCTCCTGGACGAGGAGGGGGTGGAGGAAAGGGGGGTCTTCCCGGGGCTTGGCCTCCTGCCCTTCAGGGTCAGGATGCGGCGGGAGAAGACGGTCCTGAGGCGGCGGGTGCGGCTCGGTGGGCTTTCTGGCCCCTGGGAAGGGCTCAACGGCCTCCTGGTGGAGGGCTACGAGATCCACCACGGGGAAGGGCTTCCCCTCTTCCACCAGGAAGGGAGCCTCCTCGCCACCTGGCTCCACGGCCTATTGGAAAACCCGGGCGTCCAGCGGGCCCTCTTCGGCCGGGAGGCCAGGGGCCTGGACGAGGCCCTGGACCATTTGGCCGACGCCCTGGAAAGGCACCTGGACCTATCGGCCCTGCACCGGGCCCTGGGCCTCGCCGGCAGGGTCCACCCGAGCCCCGCCCCGGCCTCCCCCGACCCCCCGCCCAGGCCCGGCCCCGTCCTGGTCCTGGGAGGGGCCAGAAGCGGCAAAAGTCGCTTCGCCCAGAGGCTCGCCGGGCCCTTCGCCACCCTGATCGCCACCGCCGAGGCCCGGGACGAGGAGATGGCAGAGAGGATCCGCCGCCACCAAGAGGAGCGCCCCCCCACCTGGGAAACCCTGGAGGAACCCCTGGACCTCGTGGGGGCCTTGGGGCGGGCCCGCTACCCCACGGTGGTGGTGGACTGCCTCACCCTCTGGGTGGCCAACCTCCTGGAAAGGGGCCTGGACCCCGTGGCCGAGGCCTTGGGGCTCCTCGAGGCCATCCGTTCGGCTCAAAAGCGGGTGATCCTGGTCTCCAACGAGGTGGGCATGGGGATCGTGCCCGCAAACCCCCTGGCCCGCCGGTACCGGGACCTCCTGGGGGCCGTCAACGCCCTCCTGGCCCGGGAGGCGGAGGTCTACCTCATGGTGGCGGGAAGACCCCTGCGGCTTCCAGAGGGCACCTGAAGGGCGGAGCTTTCAGACAGGCTGCAGGGAGGAAAGCCCCGCCTGGGCGGCGGCGAGCCTGGCGGTGAGGACCCGGAAGGGGCTCGCCGAGGTGTAGTCCAGGAGGTCGGCCACGAAGCGCACGCTCCCCGCCTCGCCCCCGTGCTCCCCGCAGAGGCCCAGCTTTAGGGCGGGGTTCGCCCGCCTCCCCTCCTCCACCGCCAGGCGGAGGAGCCTGCCCACCCCCTTCTCGTCCAGGCGCTCCGTGGGGTCAAAGGGGAAGAGCCCCTCCTCCACATACCGGGGCAGGAACTTGCCGGCGTCGTCCCGGGAGAGGCCGAAGGCCATCTGGGTCAGGTCGTTGGTGCCGAAGCTGAAGAAGTCCACCAGGGGGGCGATCTCCGCCGCCAGGAGGGCCGCCCTCGGGGTTTCCACCATGGTGCCGAAGGGGATGGGGCCGTACTCCCGGAAGAGCTCCTCCGCCAGGGCCTTGGCCCTTTCCACCTCCTTGGGGTCGGCCACCAGGGGGACCATGACCTCGGGCCTGGGGTCAAAGCCCTCCTCCTTTAGCTCCTTGGCCGCCTCGAGGAGGGCCTTTAGCTGCATGCGGAAGATCCCGGGCCTCTGGAGGAGGAGCCTGACTCCCCTAAAGCCCAGCATGGGGTTCACCTCCCTTAGGGCCTCGGCCCGCTCCAGGAGGCGCCTGGCCTCCTCGTCCCCGGCCTCGGCCCTCTGGCGAAGCTCCTCCAAAGGGGGCAGGAACTCGTGGAGGGGCGGGTCCAGGAGGCGCACGGTGACGGGAAGGCCGTCCATGGCCTTCAGGATCCCCTTGAAGTCCTCCTTCTGGAAGCGGAAGAGGGCCTGAAGGGCCTCGTCCTCCTCTTCCGGGGTGGCGGCCAGGATCAGGCGGCGCACCCAGGGAAGCCGCTCCTCGTGGAAGAACATGTGCTCGGTGCGGCAAAGCCCTATGCCCTCGGCCCCCAGCTCCCGGGCCCGCCTGGCGTCCTCGGGGGTGTCGGCGTTGGCCCTGACCCCCAGGCGCCGATAGGGCTCGGCCCAGGCGAGGAGCTTGTGCAAATAGGCCTCCCCCGCGGCCTCCACCAGGGGGACCGCCCCTAGGTAGACCTCCCCCGTGCTCCCGTCCAGGGTGAGGAGGTCCCCCTCCCGCACCTCCACCCCCTCGGCCACGGCCCGGCCCTCCTCGGGGAAAACCCTCAGGGCCTCGGCCCCCACCACCGCCGGGACCCCCAGGCCCCGGGCCACCACGGCGGCGTGGGAGGTGAGGCCGCCCCGGGCGGTGAGGATCCCCTTGGCCAGGTACATGCCGGTGATGTCCTCGGGGGTGGTCTCGGGGCGGACCAGGATGGCGGGAAGCCCCTGGGCGCTGAGCCGCTCCACCGCCTCGTTGCTGAAGGCGGCGTGGCCAAAGGCGGCCCCGGGGCTTGCGGGAAGGCCCTTGAGGAGGGGCCTTGGGGCCCGCTCCCGGTCCACGGCGGGCCGGAGGAGGCCGGGAAGGGCGTTGGCCTCCACCCTCAGGATGGCCTCCTCCCTGGTGATGAGGCCCTCCTCCGCCATCTCCACGGCGATGCGCACCGCCGCCTGGGCCGTGCGCTTGCCCGAGCGGGTCTGCAGGAGGAAGAGCCGGCCCTTCTCCACCGTGAACTCAAAGTCCTGCATGTCCCGGAAGTGCCCTTCCAGGCGCTCCGCCACCCGCAAAAGCTCCCCGTAAAGCTCCGGGGCGTAGTCCTTCAGCCGATCCAGAGGCTCAGGGGTGCGGATGCCCGCCACCACGTCCTCCCCCTGGGCGTTCCTCAGGTACTCCCCGTAAAGCCCCTTCTCCCCGGTGGCCGGGTTGCGGGTGAAGCCCACCCCGGTCCCCGAGTCCTCCCCCAGGTTGCCGAAGACCATGGCCTGGACCACCACCGCCGTCCCCAGGTCCTCGGGGATGCCGTAGATGCGGCGGTAGGCCCGGGCCCTGGGGTTGTTCCAGCTGCGGAAGACCGCCAGAACCGCCCCCTCCAGCTGGGCCCAGGGGTCCATGGGGAAGGGAGTGCCCCGGGCCTCCAGGTGGGCCAGGTAGGCGTGGGCCAGCTCCTCCAGGTCCTCGGCGGTGAGCTCGGCATCGCTCCTGGCCCCTTTCCTCTCCTTGAGGGCGGAAAGCATCCCCTCAAAGACCTCGGCCCTCTCCCCCAAGACCACCTCCCCGTACATGGCGAGGAGCCTTCGGAAGCTGTCCCAGGCGAACCGGGGGTTCCCCGTGGCCCGGGAGAGGGCCGCCACCCCTCGCAGGGAGAGGCCCAGGTTGAGGATGGTGTCCATCATCCCGGGCATGGAAACCGGGGCCCCGCTCCGGACGGAAACGAGAAGGGGAGGGTTGTTGCCCTCCCCCAGGCCAAAGCGCTTGCCCGTTAGGCCTTCGAGGGCCGCCATCTTGGCCCGCACCTCCTCCCAAAGCCCCGGCACCTCCCCCGTCCTCAGGTAGCGGCGGCAGGCCTCGGTGGTGATGACAAACGCCGGGGGAACGGGCAGCCCCGCCTTGCGCATGGCCACCAGGCCGAACCCCTTACCGCCCAGGAGGTCCTTGGAAAACCCCTCCGCCTCCTCCAAGAGGTACACCTGTGCGCTCATCCCCCTTAGTCTGCCCAGGGCCATGGAAGCGTGGAAGTGTGTAGGCGGGGCAGGGCTACACCACCTTCGGGCCAGGGTGGTCTAAAGGGCATACCGTGGGCCCCGTGCCATCCCGCACGATAAGGATGACCCGGGGCTTCTGGCCCCAGGTTATGCCGAGAAGAAGCAAAACGCCCAGCAAGCCTAAACGGCGGATCCCCTTTTACCCCCTTTGCCCCAAAGGCTACCCTGGGACCACCGTGGCGTCAAGACCCCCCTAGAAGGCCTGGATTCTGACCCCGGCCCCCTCGAGGGCCCGACGCACCGCCCGGGCCACCTCCGGGGCCCGGGGATTGTCCCCGTGGATGCAGAGGGTCTCCGCCTTCACCTCCACCTCTCCCCCGTCTAAGGCCTCCACCCTACCCCTCAGGACCATGTCCAGCGCCCGACGGGCCGCCTCCTCCGGGTCGGTGATCCAGCTTCCCGGCATGGAGCGGGGAGCCAGCTGGCCGCTCTTCAGGTAGGCCCGCTCCGGAAAAGCCTCCCGCACCACCCTGAGCCCCGCCCTCACCGCCTCCTCCTCATACACCGTTCCAGGGAGGACCACTAGGGGAAGGCCAGGGTCAAAGGCCTTCACCGCCTCGGCGATGGCCCGGGCCGTCTCCCGGTCCCGGCAGGCCTTCAGGTAAAGGGCCCCGTGGGGCTTCACGTGGTGCAGGGAAAGCCCCTGGGCCTTCACGAAGGCGTAAAGGGCCCCCAGCTGGTAGAGGACATCGGCGTAGACTTCCTCCGGGGAAAGGGCCATGTCCCGGCGGCCAAACCCCACCAGGTCGGGGAAACCGGGGTGGGCCCCCACGGCCACCCCGTGGGCCTTGGCCAGGGCCACCGCCTCCCGGATCCTGGAGGGGCTTCCCCCATGGAAGCCGCAGGCCAGGTTCACCGAGGTCACCAGGGGGAAGACCTCCCGGTCGTGCCCGTAAGCAAAGGCCCCATAGGACTCCCCCGCGTCCGCATTTAGGTCCACCACCACCTTCACCACCCCCTGTAAACGCACATTCACTTCCCTGCCATCGCCAAGCCTTAGGTGAGGATCTCCGCCTCTCCCTCGGGAAGGAAGGCTTCCCCCTCCTGGCAGGGAGCACGTCGTGCCTGGGGGAAAGCCACCCTACCCTCCCGTCATGGTCCTGGGAAGCCAGGTAGCGAGGCCAGGAAAGGCCACCAGGAGCACCACCATGAGGAGGAGCACCCCCATGAAGGGAAGGCTGTAGCGGGCGATGCGGAAAAGGTCCTCCCCGGTGAGGGACTGGATGACGAAGAGGTTGAAGCCCACGGGCGGCGTGATCTGGGCCAGCTCCACCATGATGACCAGGTACACGCCAAACCACAATGGGTCCAGGCCGATGGCCTTCACCACGGGCAGGATGACGCTGATGGTGAGAACCACGATGGAAATCCCGTCCAGGAACCAACCCAGGACCACGTAGACCAGGCTGAGGAGGAGGACGAAAAGAAGAGGGGTGATCCCCGCCTCCGCCGCCCAGGCCGCCAGGGCCCGGGGGATGCCCGTGAAGCCCATGGCCAGGGTGAGGACCCCGGCCCCCGCCAGGATGAGCCCGATCATGCTGGTGGTGCGCACCGCCCCCAGGAGGCTTTCCCGAAAGAGGGCCAGGCTCAGCTCCCCTCTCAAGGCCGTGAGGCCGAAAGCCCCCACCACCCCGATGGCCGCTGCCTCCGTGGGCGTGGCCACCCCCAGGTAGATGGACCCCAGGACCAGCAAAATGAGGAAGAAAACGGGAAGAACCGCCAGCGAACCCCTTAAGACCTCGCCAAAAGGAGGAGGGGGTTCCTGGGGAAGGCGGTGGCGCTGGAAAAACACCAAGAGGGCCACGGTCAGCATTAAGAGAAGGGCCAGGAGGACGCCGGGAACCACGCCCGCCATGAAGAGCCGGGCCACCGAGACCTCGGCCATAACCCCGTAGACGATCATGATGACGCTGGGGGGAATGAGAAAGCCCAGGGTGCCGGCCCCGGCCAGGGAGCCCAGGGCCAGGGGCTTGGGGTAGCCCCGTCTGAGGAGTTCGGGCAGGGTGAACCGCCCCACCGTGGCCGTGGTGGCCGCCGAGGAGCCGATGACGGCGGCGAAGAGGGCGCTGGCCACCACGTTCACGTGCAGAAGGCCCCCAGGAAGCCAGGCCAGGAGGGGGGCGAGGCCCTGGAAGAGGCTCTGGGCCAGGCGGGAGCGGTAGAGGACCTCCCCCATCCAGACGAAGAGGGGCAACGCCGCCAGGCTCCAGCCGGAGGTGCTGGTCCAGAGGGCCGTGGCCACGTTGGGCCCCGGGGGGGCCGTGGTAAAGAGGGCAAGGCCAGCCAGGCCCACCAGGAGAAGGGCCAGGCCGATATAGACCCCGAGGGCTAGGAGGAGGAAGAGAAGGCCCGCCAGGAGGATACCGATCCCTAGGAGGCTCACCTTCCCCCCCGGAAGGCCTTTAAAAGGGCCTCCAAAAGGGCCAGAGCGAAAACGCTGGCCCCGAAGGCCACCACGCCCAGGGGAATCCAGAGGGGTAGGGGAAGGAGGCCCGGGGCCAGGTCCCCAAAGCGCAGGCTCTCCCCCATCTTGGCCCAAAGGGCCCAGGCGGCGTAAAGGGCGGCCAAAAGCCCCAGGCCGAGGCTCAGGCGCTCCACCCTGGCCCGGCCCCTAGGGGGAAGCCTCTCCCAGAGGAGCTGGACCCGCACATGGCCGCCTGCCCTCAGCGTGGGGGCCAGGCCCAGAAAGACAAGCCCCGCGGTGGCGAAGCCCGCCAGCTCCAAGGCCGAAGGCACCACGAAGCCCACAAAGCGCCCCACCACCTGGGCCAGGATCACCAGGAGGATGAAGAGGCCTAGGAGGAGGGCAAGCCCCTCGGCCAGGCGGTAGAGGGCCGCCAGGGCCCGCTCCAGCGCCCTCATCGCCCCAGGTACTGCCGGTAGACCTTGACCCCGGTGGCCCCCACCTGCCGCTGCCATTCCAGGATCATGGTCTGCCCCACCTTCTTGAGGTCGGCCATGAGCTGGGGCGAGGGCTTGACCACCTGCATGCCCTTGGCGGCCAGGGTCTGGAGGGCCTTGGCCTCCTGCTCCTGGGAAAGCTTCCAGCCTCTTTCCTCGGCCCTTCGGGCCGCCTGCAGAAGGGCTTCCCGGTCCTGGGAGGAAAGGCTTTCAAAGGCCCGGCGGCCGATGACCACCATGTTCTTGGGAATCCAGGCCTTGATGTCGTAGAAGTAGCGGGCGAAGTCCCAGGCCTGGCTGTCCACCCCGGTTACGGGGGAGGTGATCATGGCCTCCACGATGCCCGTGGCGAAGGCCTGGGGGATATCCGCCGCCTCCACCTGGACGGGCGCCATGCCCAGGAGCTCCGCAAGCCGGGCCGTGGCCGGGTTATAGGCCCGGAACCGGAGGCCCTTGAGGTCCTGGGCGCTGTTCACCGGCTTCTTGGTGTAGAGCCCCTGAGGGGGCCAGGGGACGGCGTAAAGGAAGACCACGCCCCGCTGCAGGAGCCACTTCTCCACCTCTGGGCGCTGGGCTTGGTAGAGGCGCCGGGCCTCCTCGTAGCTGGTGGCCACAAAGGGAATGGAGTCCAGGTTGAAGATGGGGTTCTCGTTGGCCAGGAGGGACATGAGCACCTCCCCCATCTGCACCTGGCCGTTCCGCACCGCCGGCAGGATCTGGGGGTGGGGGAAGAGGGAGCCCCCCGGGTGGACCGTCACCTTAACCCTTCCCCCCGTGGCCTCCTCCACCTCCTTGACGAACTGCAGGATGTTCTGGGTGTGGAAGTTGGCTGGGGGGTAGGGGGTGGCCATGTTCCAGGTCTGGGCCAAAGCGCCAAGGGAAAACGCCAGAAGCCCTGCCAGAATCCGCTTCATCTTCCCACCTCCTCCTTCACTTTACCGTCTTCAGGGCCCGGTCCACGAAGGCGTTGGTGTAGGTGCGCTTGAGGTCAATCCTGGCCCGGGCCACGTTGGGGTCAAAGGCCGAGAGCACGGTGAGGGGCCTAAGGGGGGCGGTGTCGCTGAAGCGGCCGTTGGGAGAGAAAGACTCCAGGGAGTTCTTCAAGACCTTCAGGTACAGGGCCCGATCCCCCAGGAAGTACTCCTCGGGGAGGACCGCCGCGACCTCCTCCGGGGTCTTACCCTGCATCCACTTGAGGCCCCGCACCATGGCGTTCACCAGCTTCTGGGCGGTCTCCGGGTTTTTGTCCAGCCAGGCCCGGGTGGTGTAGAGGACGGCGGCCGGGTACTCGCCGCCTAAGACCTCCCGGGTCCCCTTGGTGGACCGGGTGTCGGCCAGGACCTTCAAAAGACCCCGCTCCTCCAGAAGGGTGATGGCGGGCTCCACGTTGGAAATGGCCTCCACCTGCTTGTTCTGAACCGCCGCCACCGCCTGCGCCCCCACGGATACGCCGATGACGGAGACATCGGTGGGCTTGAGGCCGTTTTTCACCAGGAGGTAGTTGAGGAAGAAGTGGGTGGAGCTCCCCGGGGCCGTGACGCCTACCCTACGGCCCTTCAGGTCGGCCACCGTCCGGATCTGGTCCGCCAGGTCTGACCTGACCCCGAGGACGATGGCGGGGTACCGGCCCACCTGGACGAAGGCCACGATGTCCCGGCCCTGGGCCTGCATCTGGATGGTGTGGTCGTAGAAGCCCATGACCACCTCCACGCTTCCTCCGATCAAGGCCTGGAGGGCCCGGGCCCCGGCCCCTAGGTCCTGGATCACCACGTCCAGGCCCTCGTCCTTGAAGTAGCCCAGGCGCTCCACCACGGTGAGGGGCAGGTAGACCATCGCCGTTTTCCCCCCCACGCCCAGGACCACCCGGGTCTGGGCCAGGCCAAACGCCAAAAGGACCAGCAAAACCGCCAGCATCCGCCTCATGCCTCACCTCCTTCAGCCCGGGGGCGCCAGACGAGAAGCCGCCTCTCCAAGGCGCCCACCAGGGCATCCAAAACCAAGACGAAGACCATCAGGACCACCATTCCGGCGAAGACCCCGGTGGTGTCAAAGACCCCTTCCGCCTGGGCGATGAGGTAGCCGAGCCCGGCGGCGCTCCCCAGGTACTCCCCCACCACCGCGCCGATCACGGCGAAGCCGATGGAGGTCCTCAAGGAGCTGAAGATCCAGCTGGCGGCCGCAGGCAGGTAGATGTGGCGGAGGAGGTGGCCCCGCTTGGCCCCGAGGAGCCTGGCGTTGTTGAGGACCACGGGGCTCACCTCCTTCACCCCCTGGTAGGTGTTGAAGAAGGCCACGAAGAAGACCAGGGTCACCCCTAAGGCCACCTTGGAGAGGATGCCCAGGCCAAACCAGAGGGTGAAGATGGGGGCCAGGACCACCCGGGGAATGGCGTTGAGGGCCTTCACGTAGGGGTCCAGGACCAGGGCTACACCAGGGGATAGGGCCAGCCAAAGCCCCATGAGGACCCCGAAGAAGGTGCCGAAGAAAAAGGCCAAAAGCATCTCCACCGAGGTCACGTAGAGGTGAGGGTAGACCTCCCCGGTGGCGAACCAGCGCCACACCCGGGCCAGGATGTCCGAAGGCTTGGAGAAGAAGAAGGGGTCTATGCGGCCGGTCCTCGAGGCCCACTCCCAGAGGCCCAGGAAGGCGAGGAGCAGCCCCGCCTGCCAAAGCCGCACCCTAAGCCCCCGCATGGGCCCGCATCACCTCCCCCCTCAGCAGGTCCCAGATCTCCCGGTGCAGGCGCAAGAACTCCGGGGTAAGCCGGATCTCGGCCACATCGCGGGGCCTGGGCAGGGGGACGAGAAACTCCCCGATGGGCCTTGAGCGAGGCCCCGCGGAGAGGACCACCACCCTGTCGGCCAGGGCGATGGCCTCCTCCAGGTCGTGGGTGACAAAGAGGACCGTCTTGCGGTCCTCCTGCCACAGGCGCAGAAGCTCGTTCTCCATCAGCTGCCGGGTCTGCACGTCCAGGGCCGAGAAGGGCTCGTCCATGAGGAGGAGGCGGGGGTTGGCGATTAGGACCTGGGCCAGGCCCACCCGCTTGCGCATCCCGCCGGAAAGCTGGTGGGGAAAGTGGCGGGGAACCCGGCCGAGCCCCACCTTCTCCAGCCAGACCCGGGCCCTCTCCCGGGCCTCCCGCCACCCCATCCCCCGGAAGACCAGGGGCAGGGCCACGTTGTCCAGGGCCGTCTTCCAGGGAAGGATGGCGTCTTGCTGGAAGAGGTAGCCCGCCACGGGGTTCAGGCCCTCGAGGGGCTTCCCCTCCAGGAGGACCTGGCCTTGGGTGGGGGAAAGAAGCCCGGCGGCCACGTTGAGGAGGGTGCTCTTGCCGCAGCCCGTGGGGCCCACCAGGCTCACGAACTCCCCCTCCCGCACGGAGAGGTCCACCCCTTCCACGGCCACGTAGCCGCCGAAGGCCACGCCCAGGTTGCGGAAGGCCAGGAAGCTCATCCGTAGTACTCGGGGTTGGGCTTGAAGCCCAGGGCATTGAGGAGGCGGTTGGTGAAGTTGAACATGGCCGCCACCTCCGCCGCCTCGAGGATGGCCTCGTCGGAAAGCCCCGCCTCCCTCAAGGGCCTCAGGTCCTCCTCGGTCATCTCAAAGTGCCTGTGGGTCACCTTGAGGGCGAAGTCCACCAGGGCCCGCGCCCTTGGGGGAAGCTCCGCCCTCCTGGGGTTGGCGGCCAGGACCTCGGGGAGGACCGGGTCCCCTGTGAGGTCCTTGAGGTAGCGCTTGTGGCTGGCCACGCAGTACTCGCAGCGGTTCTCCCCGCTGATGGCCACCGCCATGGCCTCCCGCTCCTCCCGGCTCAGGAGGCTTTCCCCCCGCATCAGGGTGTCGTAGTACCCAAACCAGAGGAGGAAGCGGGGGCTCAGGGCAAAGGCCCGGGCCACGTTGGGCACGAAGCCCGTCTTCTCTCGGAAGCGGGCGAAAAGGGCCCGCACCTCCTCGGAAAGCTCCGCTTCCTCCGGCACCCGGAGCCAGGAGATCACCATACGGCCACCGCCCGCACCGGCCCGCCCGAGGCGCCCTTGTGCTTGGGGCCTCCCACAAAGAGGAGGGCACCCGAAGGGGGCACCTGGGCCAGGTTGGCCAGGTTCTCCAGGCCGTACTTCCCCGCCCCCAGGACGGTGACGTGGGCCTTGAAGTCCTTGGAGGGGCCAAAGTCCAGGGAGAGGGTGTCCACCCCGATGCCCACGATCTCCCGCTCCCGCACCAAAAACGCCGCCGCCTCGGGGGAGAAGCCGGGGAAGTGGAGGGTGCCCGAGGCGTCCTGGTTGAGGAAGGCCTTGGGGTCCCGCCACCGGCTCTCCCAGCCCGAGTGCATGGCCACGAAGGCCCCCTTGGGCAGGCGGCCGTACTGCCTTTCGTAGGCCAGGATGTCGTCCACGGTCACCTGGGCGTCGGGGTCCTTGGCCGCCTTCTCGTGGATGTGGATGACGGCCAGGGGAGCGATGAGGGCGCTTAGGGGAAGCTTCTCCGCCGTGGGGGCCCCCTCCACGAAGTGGGCCGGGGCGTCCATGTGGGTGCCGGAGTGCTCCCAGAGGTCCAGGCGGTTGCCGTAGTAGCCGTTTTGGCGCACGGTGACCAGGGTGGTGATGCGCATGGGCTCGGCCCCGGGGAAGAGGGGGATCTCCGGGGAGAGCTCGTGGGTGAGGTCCACGGCCCGGGAGAAGGCCTTGCCCGAAACCCCCGCCTGGGCCAGGGCGGCGCCGGCCAGGGCCGCCAGGCTAGAGGCCAAAAAGCTCCTCCGGGAAAGGGAACGGGCCACCGTCTCCATCACCAGGGGCGCGCACATAGCCGACCCCCTTTGCGGGATAACTTACCACCTGCCGCATAAGGTTGCAAGCCTAGCCCCGGGAGCGGGGCAAGATACCCAGGACCCTACGGGCCGTTTTGCGCCAAGGCCTGCCCGTCCTGGGCCTCAGCCCGTCTGGGCGGCCCCAAAGACCCTTTCCCCTCCCAGGTAGACCTCGAGGACCCTAAGCCTTTCGTCCAAGACCACCAGGTCGGCCAGCTTCCCCGGGGCGATCTCCCCAAGGTCCCTGAGGCCCAGGTAGCGGGCGGGCACCGTGGAAAGCCGCCTGGCCGCCTCCTCCAGGGAGAGGCCAAAGGCCACCAGGTTCCTCAAGGCCTGGTCCAGGGTGAGGGCGCTCCCCGCCAGGCTCTCCCCCAGCCACACCCCCTCCCCCCGCTTCTCCACCCGGTGCCGCCCCAGGGCGTAGGGGCCGTCCGGCATCCCGGCGGCGGCCACGGCGTCGCTGACGAAGTAGAGGCCGGGAATGCACTTAAGGGCCAGGCGCAGGGCGGCGGGGTCCACGTGGAGGCCGTCGGGGATGGCCTCGGCGTGGCCTCCCCGCTCCAGGGCCAGGCCCACGGGACCCGGATGGCGGTGGTGGAGGGGAGGCATGGCGTTGTAGAGGTGGGTGAAGCCCGTAGCCCCCGCCTCCAGGGCCAGAAGGGCCTCCCGGTAGCCGGCCTCGGTGTGCCCCACCTGGGGACGCACCCCCCGGGAGGAGAGGAAGCGGATGAGGTCCAAGGCCCCCGGGAGCTCGGGGGCCAAGGTCACCACCCGGACCGGGGCGGCCTCCAGGAAGGCCGCCATGAGCTCCAGGTCCGGCTCCCGGGGGAAGGGGGGCTGGGCCCCCAGGCGCCTGGGGCTGATGAAGGGGCCTTCCAGGTGGGCCCCCAGGATGCGGGCCTCCCCTCTCCCGGCCTCCATGGCCCGGCGGATCCCCTCCAGGGCCCTAAGGATCTCCTCCGGCGGGGCGGTGACCGTGGTGGGCAGAAGGGCCGTGGTCCCGTGGGCCAGGTGGAAGCGGGCCATCCCCCTTACCCCCTCCTCCCCCGCCATGGTGTCCCACCCCGCCCCCCCGTGGACGTGGAGGTCTACGAAGCCCGGCAGGATGTAGGGCCCTTCCACCGGAGCGGGTTCAAAGGCCTCTATGCGCTCCGAGAAGTAGAGGCGGCCACGGCGAAAGCCCTTGGGGGTCAGGATCTGGCCCTCAAGCATGAACCGCCTTCCTCACAAAAGGGGGCATGAGCTCCCCATGGCTCCTGGCCAGCTCTGCAAAAAGGGCCTCCACCCCTCTTAGGTCCAGAACTGCTCCTGTCAAGGGATCTAGGGCGAGACCCTGAACGAGGAGGCCTACGTCCCCCTGCAAAACGCCCTCCAGCCATAGGGCCTGCACCTCCTGCATCCTTCGGGCTAGGGCCGCGGGCCCGGGAGGGAGGTGCCCCCCTTGGGGCTCGAGGCGCCTCCCCTTCACCCTTAAGGGAACCTCCGCCACGAAGGGCAGGAGCTCGGGAACAAGGCCCTCGTTAGCCACGGTGGCGTAGACCTCCTCCTCGCCCCCCGAGAAGTAGGCCTCTAGGATGCGGGAGGCGTACTCCCCACTTCGCTCCCAGGTACCTTCTCCTCGGAGCCAGGCCTCGGCTTGCTCCCTAGCCTCTTCCACGAAGCGAGCGTGGTGACGGGCATAAAAGCCGCTCTCCCCCCGGTAGCCCGGCCGAGCGTAGCGCCTTAAAACCTCCGGGCGCTTGCGGAAGTAAGGAAGGTACTCCGAGAGGTGGCCGCTGGACTCCGAAGGGAAGAGGCCGAAGACCCTTAACACCTCAAAGCGCACCGGATCTTTTTCCCAAACCTCGAGGTCCTGAGCCAGAGCCTTAAGCCGAGGGTACAGGTCCTCCCCCTGGTGCCTGAGCTCCAGAAAAAAGGCTAGCCTCCCCCTGGTGCCTGAGCTCCAGAAAAAAGGCTAGATGGTTAACCCCGAGGGCCCGGTATTCCAGGCCATCCACCCCAAGGTATTCCGCCAGGGTCCTAGCGGTTTCAGGAACCGAGTGGCAAAGGCCTAGGGCCCTCAGCCCCCGCCGTAGGAAGTAGGCGGTTACAGGGCTTAGGGGGTTCATGTAGTTGAGGACCAGCTCCCCGGAGAAGCCTGTGGCCACCTCCTCCATAAGGGCGAAAAGGCGCAGGAACTTCATCAGCCCCCCGGGCCCCAGGGTGTCGCCGATGCTTTGGTCCACCCCAAAGGCCAAGGGGATCTCATAGTCCTTCCGTAAGGCCTCTTCCCCTCCCACGTCGGCCACCAGCAGGGCCACATCCGCTCCCCTTAGGGCCGGTCCCATCGGCGATGGCCTTAGGGTGAACCCCTTTTCAGGAAACCTATCCAAAAGAGCTTCCCCCACTTTGAGGGTCAGGGCAAGGCGTGCTTCATCAGGGTCCACCAGGGCGATCTCCAGGCCCTCCAGGCGGGAAAGGAGAAGGTCTAAGATGAAGGTGCGGGCAAAGACCGCACTCCCCGCCCCGACCAAGGCAAGCTTCACCCCTTCACCTCCACCACCCGCCCCGCCCTCCTGGCCTCCTCCGCCAAAAAGGTGAGCCGGTGGGCGTAGAGGGCCTCCTCAAAGGGCTCCAGGCCCGAAGGGTCCTCCCGCTCCACCGCCGCCACGAAGGCCGCCATCAGCCCCATGTCCCCGCCCCCGTGCCCCGAGCGGATGGACCCCTCCGCCTCCACCTCCAGGTCCACGGTCCGTTCGCCCTTCAGGAAGTCAAAGACGCGTATGTGCCGCCCATCCCCCCAGATCTCCCCGCCCGTCCCGAAAAGCCGCGTCTCCCGAAAGCGCATCCTGGAAAGCCCCTCGGCGTGAAAGCTGGCCGTGCGGCCGTCCCGGTACTCCAGGGCCACCACCTGGTGGTCGGCCACGTCGTTCTTCCCCAAATAGACGCACTCCCCGTAGGGGCCCTCCGCCAAAGCCCGCTCCAGGTTCTCCCGGGTCACCGGGAAGGCCACCACGTCCAGAGGCCAGCCCCGCTCCCCCCTCTCGTAGGCCTCCAGGTAGATGCGCCTAGCCGAGAAAGGACAAGCCCTCTCCACCTCCTCGGGGCAGAGAAGGCACCGCTCCGCCGCCCCCTTGGGCCTCCTCTCCGGGCGGAAGTGGTAGAGGCCCCCGAAGGAGGCCACCCGGGCCACCTCCCCAGGCATCAGGAAGAGGAGCCAGTCCAGGTCGTGGACGCTCTTGGCCAGGAGGAAGGGGCTGGACCCCCCCTCCTCCCGCCAGTTGCCCCGCACGAAGCTGTGGGTGAAGTGCCAGTGGCCCACGGGCTCCAGGTGCTGGACCGAGACCACCTCCCCGATGGCCCCTTCCTCTAAAAGCGCCTTAAGCCTCCTGGCGTAGGGGGTGTAGCGCAGGACGTGGGCCAGGGCCACGATCCGCCCCGTCCTCGCCTTGGCCTCCGCCACCCGGAGGACCTCCTCCCAGGTGGGGGCGATGGGCTTTTCCAAAAGGAGGTGGTAGCCCTTCTCCATGAGGGCTATGGCCGCCTCGGCGTGGAGGCGGTCGGGGAGGGCCACGATGGCCGCCTCCCCGAGCCTTGGGGCCTCCAGGAGGTCCCGCCAGTGGGCAAAAAGAGCCCCCTCCCCCACCCCAAAGGCCTCCCGGAAGGCCTGGCGGCGCTCGGGGCGAGGCTCCGCCAGGGCGGCGATGCGGGCCCTTTCCGGAAACATGAGGGCGAAGGCGGCCAGGGCCCAGCCCCGGCTACCCCCGCCCACCACCACCAGGTTCACCATAGAGGCTTGGCCTTACTGAGGAGGGCGTTCATGTCTGCCCGGGCCTTCTCTATGGCTTTGTCCAGGCTGAGGTTCCCGGTCCAAGCCAGGTTCATGGCGCTGGCCAGGGCATCCAGGACCTCGGGAAGGTTGTCCAGGTTGCGCACGTCCGCGTGTCGGACCACCATGTTGGGGAGTTGCTTGAAAACGATCTCGGCGTTTCTGCCGGGGAAGGCCTGCAGGTAGGTGCTCCGGTACTGGGTTGCCAGGGTAGGCATGAGGCCCGCCCCCGCCAGCATCCTCTGGGACTGGGGCGCGGTGGTGAGCCACTCCGCCAAACGGTAGGCCTTCTCCTTGTTGCGGCTGGGGGAGGGGACCACCAGGGCATGGACGCTGTAAACGCCCTTGGGCTCGAGGTCCTTTCGCATGACGGGTAGGGGCGCAAAGGCCCAGTCTAGACCGGGGGTGCCCTTCCAGACCTCCGTCATCCAGCTACCCAGGACGTAGATGCCCATCTGCCCCGCCTGGAAAAGCTGGTAGCCCTGGAGGGTGGAGTCTTGGGGGCCGGGAGAAACCTTGTCCACGTAGATGAGGTCCAGAAGCTTTTTGGCGGTATCGCGGAAGGCCTCGTCCAGGTTGGCCTCGTAGCGGTTGCCTACCCTCTTGATGAGCCCCGTCCCTCCGTTGGAGTAGTAGAAGGCCATCCCGTACTCGCTGTCTATCTGGAGGTCCATGGCGTTGATGCCCCAGTATTTCTTCCCGTCCTTGACGAAGGTAAGCTTTTTGGCCGCCTCCCGCATCTCCTCAAAGGTCCAGGTGTCCTTGGGGATGGGTACCCCCCGTTCCTGGAAGAGCTTGCGGTTGATGTAGACGGTGACCACCTGGGGGCCCAGGGGCAGGCCCAGGACCTGGCCCTTCACCGTGTAAAGGGCCAAGGCGTCCTTGGGGAGGACGGCGTGGGCCTCCTTGGAAAGGGGGATGGGGCTTAGGGCTCCCTGGGAAGCGTAGAAGGGGAAGTTGTCCAGGTTCATCCACATGACGTCAAAGGTGCTCCCCCCGGCGATCATGGCCGAAGCCTTTTGCCAGTAGGTGCCCCAGGGAATCAGGTTGTAGGTGACAGGGATGCCCGTGGCCTCGGTGAAGGCCTTGAGAAGCCGCTCATCCACCTTCTGCCGCGTCCCGTCCCAAGTGGCGTACTGCACTTGGGCCAGGCCCAAACCCAGAGCCAAAAGAACCGCCAACGCCTTCCTAATCATCGCCACCACCTCCTCACGGGTTGTGCAGGAACACCCGGTCCAAAGCGATCACCGACACGTAGGGCACGAACCCCAGCTCCCGCGCCCGGGCGTAGGCCCGGACGATCAGGTCCTGCTGGTCAAGCTCGGCGTAGTCCAGGGCCAGGACCACCAAGCCCCGTTTGGCGAAGGGCAGCACCGGGGAGGGGTCGTGGTTCACGGGCACGTAGACCCTCCTCTCAAAGCTGTACATGCTGGAGAGGTTCTCGTACATCACCGCATCCAGGTACGGGGCCGTCTGAGGGAGGACCTTAAAGCCCCGGTTCTGGATCAAGAGGCCTTCGGGGTAGGCTTCCCGGAGGCGGCGCACGATCTCCACCAGGCCGGGGGCCACCTGGGGGTAGAGGTCTACGGTGTCCAGGGTGTCCAGGAAGAGGCCGTCAAAACCCCTCCTGTAGTACTCGCCCGCCAGGCGAAGCACGAGGTCCTGCCAGCCCTTCTGGTTGGCGTCCACAAAGTAGCTTCCCCAGTTGGGGTTCTGCCCCAGGATCCATTCCTTGGGTATAGGCTGGCCGTAGTCCCGGTCGGGTTCCACCTCGCCTATGGAGAGGTAGGCCACCACCTTGACCCCGTTCCGTTTGAGAAGGTCCAAGGATTCCTTGGGAAGCTCGGGCTGGACGATGGCCAGGTCAAAGTACACCAGCTTGGCTGCCTCTTGCGGGTCTTTGCCGTAGTAAACGGCGTAGGTGGCGATCCCGGAAAGCCGGCTTTCCAAGGGGGGCTCCACCCCGAGCAGGGCCGTCACCTTTTCCGCTAGGACCTTGGGGTCCTGGGGCCGGTCCACGAAGACCAGGTAGCCGAAGTTGGTGGGCGAGTGGTAATCCCCTCCCATGGGCCAAAGGGGATACTCGGAGGCCGCCTGGTGTTCGCGGCCCACCTTCAGGGCCCACACATCCCCTGGCTCAGGCGCGCGGCCCAGCTTGGCGAAGGGGATGGCCCACTCCAGGATCCAGCGGTCCTCCTCTATCCTGCCCACCGTGCGGTACTCGGTGGTGAAGGTGTAGGCCTTGAAGCGGGTCCCCTTGGGGTTCGCCGCCAGGTGAAGAGCGGGCGCCCCTTTGTCCTTGGGGTCCAACTTGAGGAAAAGCTCCATGGTGTCGTCCTGCCACCACTCGGGATGGTCCGCGGGAAGGGCCGCCTTGACGGTCTCCGCCTTTTGCTGGAAAACCCCCAGGACGTAGAGGTTCTCGTCGTCCCAGGCCACGCTAAAGTACCCCGCGTGCTTCACGGGCACCGGGGGGTAGGTGTTGGAGAGGATGACCTCATACCGGGGCAACCCCTCCCACTGGGCCAAACCCTGGCCCAGGGCCATGGTCTTGCGCACCGCCTGGGCGATGTGGCCTGGGTCCACCTGGGCCAGGGCCAGGCCTAAAAGAGCCGCTGCCGCAAAAAGCCTCCGCACGCTCCCACCTCCTATCCCTTAAACCCGGAGAAGAGCTCCGGGTTCTGCAGGGCCCTTTGGAAGGCCAAATAGACCAGGACCGGAACCAGGGCCATGAGCGTGGTCCCGGCCATGAGCAGGGGGATGTTGATGGCGTAATGGTTCTGAACTGCCAAAAGGGCTACGGGAAGGACCATCTTATCGGGGGAGGAAAGGACGACGCTGGGCCAGATGAAGCTCTGCCAGTAGCTGAGGAAAAGGAGGATCCAGAGCACGGCCAAAGCCCCCCGGGAAAGGGGGAGGACCACCCGCACCAAGGCGGTGTAAGGGGTGCCCCCGTCCACTAGGACGCTCTCCTCCAAGCTCCTGGGAAAGCTCTTCAGGTACTGGCCCAGCACGTAGACCGCCCAACCGCTGGTGAGGCTGGGGAGGAGGTAGCCGGCAAAGGTGTCCACCAGCCCCAGGGCCCGGATCAGGAGGAAGGAGGGGATCAGGGTGATCTGCCAAGGGAGGAGCATGGAGAGCACGTGCCCTTGGAAGAAGAGCTCCCGGCCAGGAAAGCGCAAGCGGGTGAAGGCGTAGGCGGCCAGGGAGGCCAGAACCAGGTTGCTGGTGGCCAAAAAGGCGCTGGTCCAGAGGCTGTTCCAAAGGGCCTTGCCCACGGGGATGGCCTGGAAAAGGGCCTGGTAGTGGGCCAGGGTCCACTCCTGGGGGAGGAGCCTAGGGGGCCAGGCGTAGGCCTCCTCTGGGGGCTTGAAGCTGGTGAAGACCATCCAGAGGAAGGGGTAAAGGATGAAGAGGCTCAGAAAGCCCAGAAGGGCCACCAGGAAGAGCTGGGTGTACAGCCTAAACCTCCGCATCGTAGACCCTCCTCTCCAGGCGGCGCTGCAAGAGGATCAGGAGGAAAAGGCCCAAGGCCAGCACCCAGGCCAAAGCGGCGGCGTAGCCGGAGCGGAAGTAGCGGAAGGCGTTGGTGTAGATGTAAAGGGCTACGGTGGTGGAGGCGTCCCCGGGCCCTCCTCGGGTCATGAAGAGGACGACCTCAAAAACCTGGATGGCGGCGATGGTGGAGAGAACCAGGACCAGGCTCACAACGGGGAGGATCTGGGGCAGGGTCACAAAGCGGAAGCTCTGCCAGGGGCCCGCCCCGTCCAGGGCCGCCGCCTCGTAAAGCTCCCGGGGAATCCGGGCAAGCCCCGCCAGGTAGAGGAGGATGGCACCCCCCATCCCCTGCCAGGCGGAAAAGGCGGCCAGGGTAGGGAGGACGGTTTCCGGGCGGGCCAGGGGGTTAAAGGGGAAGAGGCCGATAAGGGCCTGGAACAGAAGGGCGGTGGCCACCACCCCTGTGACCACGGGCAGGTAGAAGACCACGCGGAAGATCAGGCTCCAGGGGCCCGCCAGGTTCCTCAGGGCCAAAGCGATGGCCAAAGGGAGGACAACCCCCAAGGGCACAGCCAAGGCCGCATAGACCAGGGTCTGGCGGAGGTAGCGGTGAAAGCGGGCATCCTCCAGGAGGGCCCAGTAGTTGGCAAGCCCCACCCACGCCGGCTGGCCTAACCCCCGCCAGTCGGTGAAGGAGATGAGGAGGCTGGCCCCTACGGGCAGGAGGGCGAAGGCGGCCACCACCAGGGTGGAGGGCATGGCCAGGAGGAGGCCGAGGCCGCTTTTGGAACCCACGGGTCCATTATGCCCCGGGGGCCAGGACCCGGCGGATTCGTTCTGCGCAATAACGCTTAAAAGGCGCAAAAAGGCCCCCCTTGCGGGGGCCCCGTTGCCCGGCTCCCCTACTGGGCCATGATGGTGAAGGTTACGGTGGCGGAGTAAGTTCCCGCAGAGGGGGTGGAGCTGAACCTCAACCTGAGTATGGGTGCGATAGCGTAGAAGCCGTTCTGGATGTTCTTGACGATCTGCTTGGGGGTGGGGCCCAGGGTTACCGTGGTCCCGGTAAAGTCGTCTCCCCAGACACCGGGTTGGGAGCCTGAACCCCAAGAGGGAACAAAGGGGTTAGGGAAGGCGCTCTGCTTTTCCAGCTCCACCGAGAGGATCGGGTCGCTGACCGTGGCCGTGGCCACCAGCTGGCGGTTGGTGGCGTAGTTGGTGGAGTAGATGATGGTGGGGTACCAGGCGCAGAACCGGTCCACGGCGGAGCAGTACGTGGTATCGCTGTAGTCCACCGTAAGGGGAGCAGTCCCCGTGTCAATGGTCACGCTCTCCACGCCGGTGACCGTGACGGTGAAGGTCTTGGTGTCGCTGGCGTCCGCCAGGGCGGGAAGGGACAGGAGCGTCGCCACAAGGGCCAGGATTCTAAGGGTTTTGTTCACCTTTGCCACCTCCTCCTTGGAACTTTACCCCAGTTTCTACCCTAATAGCGTCAATACCGTCCGGCGTCAAGGAAGCTTTCGCGCAAAAGGGCGGCATCTGCGCAACACCCTCACTGGGGCATGAGGAGGACCGTGGCCTGGAGGAAGTAGTACCCGGGGGGAAGGGGCCCCGGGGCCGAGGCCGAGAGGGTCAGCTCCAGGGGAAGCCGCCCACCCACCCCAGGGTCTATGCCCTGGATGAGAGGGTGGAAGCCCGAGGGCCAGAGGGTGGGGCCGCTTACGGCCAGGGTGCCCAGGGCACCCGTCCCGGAGAGGCGCTGAGGGGTTCCGGGGGTGACGAAAGCGGAGAGGTTCGCCCCGGCAGGCCCTGCGGCCACCAGCTCCAGGAGGATGCGGAAGGCCCCGGAGCCGGGCGTCTGGTAGACCAGGTCCGCGGTGAAGGTCCAAGACCCCCGGCCTGACAGGACCTGCTCCCAGCTTGCCCCCTGGGTCTCCCAGGAGGTGGGCTCCAGGCGGACGCTTTGGGCCAGGACGGGCCAAAGACCGAGGAGGAGGAGCGCCATCGTGTGTACCCTATTCATAGATCACCCCCTTCACCGAGCTTCCAGCTCCTGTTCCTGCAGGGGCCTGTAGGGCGGAACCAGGCAGAGGGGATGGGCGCCCTCGCGGGCCTCCCAGAGGGCGAGGTCCTCCCCAAGGGGTCCCCGGGCCTCGAGGGGGTAGGGGCCCTCGAGGCCCACCCGGAAGGTGCCCGGTGGCACCAGGACCGGCTCCTGGGAGGCCACGAGGAGGGAGAGGCCCTGGCCCTCGAGGCGGACCCGGGTCCGGCGCAAAAGCTCCTCAGGGGTCACTCCGGGGAGGCCGAAGGTGTACCCCGGCTTAGGGTCAGGGGGGCAGTAGCGGAAGAGGAAGACCACCCTTAAGGCGGGGACCAGTTCCAGACTTAAAACCCGGTCCTCCCGAAGCTCTAGGGTCACCTCCTCCTTGAGCCTGCCCCCTTCCAAGAAGGCAAAGCCCCGAGGGGGCCGCACCCGGTAGACCCCCGGGGCCAGGCGGGAGGTTCCCGCCCCCTCCGCCAGGGGCAGGAGAAAAACGCCCTCCGGCCCCCACACCTCCAGGCCTCCCGTGTAGGCCCCGCTGGGGGTGCGGGCCTCCACCCTCAGGGCAGGGAGGGCCAAGGGGTAAAGGGGAAGGTCAAAGGCTAGGCTCCCCCTAAGCCCAAAGCCGGTGACCCCCCTTCCCCAGGCAAAGCCCAGGCTGGCTCCCAGGGTGAGGGCCTCGAGGTTGGCCTGGGCGCGGACCTGACCCCCTGTGGGGGAGACCTCCACCCCCCCTTCCAGCTGGAGGGCCTCGAGGCGACCCTTCAGGGAGAGCCCGTAAGCGAGCCCGCTTTCTGGGCTGTAGCTGAGGCGCCCATAGAGGAGGGCCAGGTGCTCGGGGGTGTAAAGGGGGTCAGACTGGCTCAGGATGTGAAAGGCCTGGAAGCGCCACTGGCCCCTTCCCAGGGCGTACTCCAACCGCCCCTCCACGGTGCCGAGGGGGGAGGGAAGGGCGAGAAGGCCCACCACCACGCCTTCGTCCCCAAAGCGGTAGCCTAGGCCGGCGTTCACCCCGCCTCCGAGGGGCAGGGTTCCCTGGATATACCCCCGGCCTGGGGTGGCCAGGCCCCCGCTAAGGAGCAGGTTTTCCAGCCTCGCCGAGGCCTCGAGGGAGGCCCCCGATGGGCCCAGCCTCCCGGCGAGGCCCCAGCCAGAGACCCCATAGCTCCCCTCCAGGCTGTAGTCCCAGGGGTAGGCCACCTCCCCCCCAAGGCGCAAAGCCCCCTCCTGGTAGGCCACCCGGAAGCGGAGCCGCCCCGTGGTGTCCCCGCTGAGGGCCAGGGCGAAGGGAGAGGGCAGGTAGCGCAGGCTGAGGCTTTGGACCCGGGAGGAGAGGCCCACCCCCACCCCGTAAAGGGGCGTGGAGAGGTCTAGGGAGAGGCCGCTTTGGCCTAGGCGGTAGTGGAGCTGGCCCAAGGGACGGCCCTGGGGCTCCAGAAGCGCTCCCCGCCCCTCGAGGGCCAGACCCTGGGCGCTGTCCCAGAGAAGCCGCGAAGGGACCCTCGCCCAGTCGTGGAATGGGGGCAAGGGTGTGGGCCTGGGGACGAGGCGGGCCTCGGCCTGGGCCCCGGGGGCGTAGAGGAGGACCCGGCCCTCCCCCCTTTCCCCCCGGACCCGGACCCGCACCTCGCCCTCCTCCCCAGGGGCCAGGGGGCCGGGCGGGGGTTCTAGACGGACCAGCCTCGCCCCCAGGGCCACCGCCCGGAAGCTGGGGGCGAGGGGGACGTTCCCCAGGTTGCGGACCAGGAAAACCGCCTCCCCCTCCTCCCCAGGGGCGAGCTCCAGGGGGGGAGGGGGCAGGACCGCTACCCGCTCCAGGGGCAGGACCCGGAAGGGATAGACCTGGCCTCGGAAGCGCACCGGGTACTCCCCTGCGGGCAGAGGAGGGACCTGGACCACCGCTACGGTGTTCCCCTCCAAGCTCTCGGGAGGCAGGAGGATAGGGAAGCCGGGCGGGAGGACCACCTCCCCTTCCCCCTGGAAGAGGAGGGTCACCACCTCCCCTGGCCGTCCCTCCAAGGGGAGGAGGGGGGTTGCCAAGGCCAGACTAACGCACGTTAAGGCGAACGCGAAGCGCATAGGCGTAGACCCCATCGTCCAGCAGGAACAAGGCCGCGTACTCCCCTGGGGCCAAAGGGGGCAGGTCCAGGACCAGGCGCTTGGCGTCCCCGGGAAGGAAGGTGTGCTGCCCTAGGTTGGCCTCCCGCACCACCCCTTCCTTGCCCAGCACCTGTACCCGCACCAAGGGGCGGTAGAGCCGGTTGCCCCGGTTTTCGCCAAGGACATAGAGGCGGCCTTCTGCCACCTTGGCCTCGGCAAACCGCACCTCGGGCCTGCCCCCGTGGCTTACCGCCACCAAGACCGCGTACCGCTGGACCAGGCGGAGGGTCACGTTGCCCTCTTCCCGCCTCTCGGGGGCCTCGGGCGTGAGGAGGAGGTAGGCGTAACGGGTCCCCTCCAGTTGGGCAGGGGCCCGGAGGCGGAAGCGGACCTGGGCCGTGCCCCCAGGGGGAAGGGTGACCCTCGAGGTCTCCAGGACCAGGTTGGCTCCCAGGCTATAAGAAACCTCCCCCAAGGGCAAAAACCCCCTCCCCTCTTGGTAGTCCGCGGCCTCCACGGCAACGGCGAGGGGAGCGGTGCCGGTGTTGCGAAGGGTAAGGCTGGCCACGGCTTCTTGCCCGGGGGAAAGCTCAAAGAGCTGGACGAGATCGTCCTCGAGGACCAGCCCCTGGGCACCGGCCAGAAGCCCCAGACCCCATAGGACCGCGACGGCAAAAACCCTTTTCATGGCACCTCCACGTAAAGCGCCAGGTCGTTGAGCCCCTCACGGTAGGCGGTGCGGGTGGCCAGCTGGACGCGGTAGCGGGGGTCACTGGGGAAGTCGGGGTCGGCGATGCTCAAGTGGAGGCGGTACCTTCCGGGCTGGGCCGGGGCCTGGACCGTGTAGGCGTACACCCGTTCCTCTCCCGGCGGAGGCCCGTGGAAGGCCCCATCCAGGGTCCGCTCCACCCTAAGCCCGTCCCCCTCCCGCAGGAACACCAGGCTGAGCACCTTGGGGTTGTACATCCCCCCAAACCCCTGGTTCCCTAGGTACAGGGTGAGGCGCAAGGTACCCCCCCGCCCCACCGTCCCCCGGTCCACCTCCACCCGCCTCAGGTGGAACCGGTACCCCAGCTCCCTCTTGAGGGCCTCCAGAAGCGTCCCCCCGCCGAAGGGCTGGGAGGCCAGCCAGTTCAGGAAGCCGGGATGGTACTCGATGTTGAGGTTGTTGAAGCGGAAGCGCCGGAACTCCCCGTACACATAGGACGCGGGGTCCGCGCCCGCCGGAACCCAAGGCTCCGGGGTGCAGGTCTCACCGCCCATCACCGTGAACCGGCTGTCCTCGCTCCAGTAGGCCTTCTCCAGGCCCTGCTGGGGGCCCGGGTCGTAGTAGAAGGTCCCGTAGTGGTTCTCCGAGGCCAGGAAGCAGTCGTTGTGCCCCCCGAGCCTGGCCTTCAGGGTGTTCCCGTAGGCCTCCCCAGGGGTCAGAGGGGTGAAGGCCGAAGGGGAGGGGTAGGTGCCCGGGGGACCCCCCGCCTCCAGCTCCAGGAGCTTGGCCTTGGCCATGGGGTAGCGCACCGCCACCATCCGCCCCGGCACCTCCCGGAGGAGGGCCTGGACGATCCTGAGGGTGCGGGCGTTGGGGAGCTTCCGATCGTAGTTCCCCTGCCCGCACGGGGGCTGGGCCCCCTCGTTGTACCAGGGTAAGGGGTCCATGAGGCCCGCCTCAGGGCTGGCCGAGTGCCACTCCCCCCAGGGACCGATGAGCCCCGCCTCCAGGTAGGCGATCACGCCCCGGTTGGCCCGGAGCACGGGGCCCAGCTCTTCCAGGTGGGCGAGAATCCTTTCCTCCGGGGGGTCGCAGTAGGTGGGGCCCGAGGGGTGGTTCTCATCGGGGCGGTAGGCGAAGCGGAGGATGAGCTTGACCCCGGCGGCCTGGGCCGAGGCCAGGTCCTGGGCCAGGGTATTGAGGAAGGCGGTGGGCAGGGTGTCCTGGTCGGCGAAGGCGTGGAGGTAGTAGGTGCGGCGGATGAGGCGGATCTCAAACCCCCGGGAGCGGGCCTCCGCCACCTTGGCCTCGGCGTCCAGGCTGGGCTCGTCGGGGTAGTAGCTGTCCCCGGCGAACCCCCGCTCGGGGTTGGGAACCTCCCCTAGGGCGGGGAGGAAGTCAAAGCTGAGGCCCGAGGGGGGCAGCATGAGGCGCCGGAGCAGGGCCAGCTTGGCCTCCACCGGGGTGCGCCAGTCGTCCTCCAGAAGGCCTCCCGTGTCCCCCGAGTTGGGGTTCAGAGCCCAGTAGAACCAGACCTTCACCCCTTTGGCCAAGAGGTAGTCCACAAAGGCATCCTGCCACACCCGGTCCTGCCCCTCGTACCTCCCCCCGAACTCCCCGCCCCCCCGGGGAAGCCCTC